>Ga0116141_10005425_pt1 | contig 10679 bp, 7 predicted proteins | sample AD_UKC097_MetaG_FD_89744 | JGI IMG/M metagenome (GOLD analysis project Ga0116141, IMG submission 89744) | Active sludge microbial communities of municipal wastewater-treating anaerobic digesters from USA - AD_UKC097_MetaG | ecosystem: Engineered > Bioreactor > Anaerobic > Digestate | place: USA... | reverse complement strand
GAACGGAATCGTTGACCTGAAAACCGGCGAATACCGACCAGGCAGGCCGGAAGACCTTATAAAAACGGCTGCACCTGCTGAATGGCGCGGACTGAACGAAGCCGCGCCGACCTGGGAACGATTTCTTGCCGAAGTCTTTCATGAAGACGCGGAACTGATTTCATATATCGCGCGTTTGCTTGGTTATGGCGTCACCGGCAGCACCGAACACCATATCATCCCTGTTTTTTGGGGAGCCGGCCGGAACGGAAAAGGCACCCTGCTTGAAGCAATAAAGGCCGTTCTTGGTGACTACGCACTGAAAGCCGAAGCCGAACTATTATTAGAACAAAAATTTGCCAGATCGAGCGGAGCGCCGAATTCGGCCGTTCTTTCCTTGCGCGGTAAACGGCTTGTTTTTGTAAGCGAGACGGACGAAGGCCGAAAGCTGAATGCTTCACGGGTGAAAGAACTTTGCGGCGGCGACACCCTGAACGCGCGCGGAGTACACGCGAAACGTCACGTCGAATTCAAACCTTCGCACCTGATTTTATTAATGACGAACAACAAGCCAAAGGCACCGGCAGGCGACTTCGCGCTTTGGCAAAGGATTCATTTAATCCCATTTACGCAAAGTTTTATAGACGCACCGAGCAGGCCGAACGAACACCAGGCGGACCCGAAACTGCCGGAAAAGTTGCAGGCCGAAGCTTCGGGGATTCTGGCTTGGCTGGTTCGGGGTTGTCTTGCCTGGCAAAGGGAAGGCTTGAACCCACCGGAGACCGTAAAGTCGGCGACTGAAGAATACCGGCGAGCTGAAGACATTATTCAGCACTTCTTAGACGATACCTGTTTGATTGCCGACCATGCGGGAGTTAAGGCTGGGGAATTATACAAGGCTTACCAGGTTTGGTGTGAAGAAAACGGCCATAAGCCACTTAGCGGGACACGGTTCGGAAGGGATATTAAAGACCGCTTTGACTCCTATCAAGATTACAAAGGCGTTTTCTATGTTGGAATTGGCATAAAAACCTGAAGAGTCTGAAGAGTCTGAAGGGTTTTTTAATAAACTTTTTTATTACAATTTTGGCCTCCTATAGAGAACTTTATATAAAAAGTGTTCAGACTATTCAGGATTTGATTGGAAAATGAAGACTATTTTAAATATTTTCAAATAGATATGACACCCTGAAGGGTTTTGCAAGTGTTCAGGATTTTGGGGCAAAAATGGATTTAATTGAACTTTTTCAACAAGACGGCTTCAATTTTGTCAAGCAAGCGACCACAGGCGGCGGCGAATACGCCGGGCCTTGTCCATTTTGCGGCGGCACTGACCGTTTCCGAGTTTGGCCGGAATCCGGCAAATACTGGTGTCGCCAATGCGGCCATAAGGGGGATGCGATTCAATACTTGCGGGATTTCAGGAACATGAGCTTTCAGGAAGCTTGCTATTACCTGAATGTTGTACCTGATTTCAAAGTCATAGCATCGGCTGGGAAGAAACAAAAGCTGGACTGGACGCCGAGAACGACCGAACCACCTAAGATTAAATGGCAGGAAAAGGCGGCTGTTTTTCTGGAATGGACCCGAAACCGGATACCGAAGCAAGCCAGGGATTGGCTTCACGGCCGGGGTTTAACGGACGAAACTATTCAGGCTTTTAAACTTGGCTGGAATCCAAATGATTTTTACCGAGATCGGCAGACATGGGGACTTGGAGCGAAGGAAAAGAAAAAGCTTTGGATACCGGCGGGATTGGTAATTCCTTACGTTCTTGACGGAAAAGTAATTCGATTAAGAATTAGGCGGCCGGACGAAAGCATGAAGACCGAAAAAGACAGCCGCTATGTTTTGATATCCGGCAGCGACACCAAGCCGCTTGTTTTGCCATGTTCGAGCGATAGCCAGGCATGGCTTATTGTAGAATCCGAGCTTGACGCGCTTTTAGTACACCAGCAAGCCGGGGATTTTGTGGGGACCATTGCACTTGGCAACGCACAATCAAGACCGGATACCGGCACGAACGAAACATTAAAAGACGCTGAAAGCATACTGATTGCACTGGACAGCGACCAAGCCGGCGGAAAGGAATTTTTTAAATGGTGGAAACTACACTACAAGCAGGCCAAGCGCTGGCCGCCTATCGACGGAAAGGACCCTTCGGAAATGCAGGAGAAAGGAAAGTTTAAGGTTAGGGACTGGGTGAAAGCTGGACTACCGGAAGGCCAGGAAGCCGAACCGGTAAAAGCAAAATGCTTAGGGATTCAATGCCAGCATGCCAGCTTAAAGGGGTTTGACGGCATGGCACCTTGTTTTGCGAGCTTTCCAGAAAGCCAGTCATTGACCTTGGGAAGTGTCCCGAAGGCGCTTGGACGAAAGACGAAAAAGGCTTTCCGCTAAAACAGGCAATAATTTGAAAGCATTCAAGCACCCAAAACAGCCAAAGGACGGCTGAAAACAGGCAAAGGCCTGATAAATTTAACATGAAAGGAAATTAACTTATGCAAGCAATTTTAAACATCGACCCGGAGAACCCACAGCAGCAAACCACAAGCGTCACCATGAAAATCAATGATTTGTTTTGTTTACTTCATTCGGCCAGTGAAGATACCATAGATTTGCGACGACTCGATCCAGAACGCGCAACAATTTTAAGGCAATATGCCGAACCGAGACGGCGCGTCCGTTTTTATCACGAGACCAATTTTTACCAAGAACACGAGCAGATCGAAGGCGAAAATGTGACGACATCAGGCGCGGCTGAACTGATTGAAGAATCCAGACCGCCAGATGCCAGACTGCTAATTCTACCTGGAACACCGCCAGCCGTTGTTAAAAAATTTCTGGTTCAATGCTTAAGGTGGATTAATCGCCAGAAGACCATCGAGGTTGACGAAACAGAAATAAAAAGAAAGCTACATGAATGGGAAAACATTCCCTTCTGATTATGTAATAATAACAGGTGGATAGGGGGGTTAAATCATAGGAGCTTTCAAGCGGGTTAACCGGGTGGCTCCTTCAACGTTTTAGGCCGTGTACCCGGTTAGACAAGTTGAAAATTATTAGAAAGGACTAACAAAATGACCGAATTAGGCATTTGCGGAAGTAAATTTCTCGAAGAAGTTACCAAGGATTTCATTTTCGACAAATCGCACGACAAGCAACGTCTTCTCATGGCGGCGCGCTGTTTGGATTACATTGACCAGGCCGAACAGCAGATCGAGCAAGACGGCGCTTTCACGAAAGACCGCTACGGCCAAGTCAAACCACACCCAGGCCAAAAGGTGATACAAGAGAATAAAATCATATTTTGCCGTATTATCCGAGAGCTGGGCCTTGACCTTGAAACCAAGGAGCCACCGAGGCCACCGAAACTTTATTAATGAAAGGAAATCATTATGCCACGCAAACCGCAAAGCGCACGACCGGAACGAAGAGAATTGACAGAGCCGGAAAAACACCTTTTATTGACAGGTGACCCGGCCATGAAACCCGGACGTTATGAAGGCTGGTTGAAGCCGTTTCAACTCGTATCACCGGTTGGACGCAAGGATTTGACCAGGCTTTGGCTTGAACACCGAGACGCTATCTTGGCCGAATGGCGCGAGCAAGGCCGGAAAGGTTTACCCTGGGCCGAGCGCACGATTGGCGACGGAATGAAACCCATACCAGAACGCTTTTAAACGAAAGGAAAATAAATCATGGATTCAACAGAAATTTTAAAAACGATTGAAAGTCACCCACTGACTCAACAGATCTTAGCGGAAAAGCAGGCCGAATTATTGAAAAAGCGAACGGCGGCGGCTTCCCGAATTGGCGACCTTAAAGGGGAACTTGAAAGCCTTCCGGCGATTTCCGACGTGACGGCAAATGAAGAGCGGGAATTGAAAAGGCTTGAACAAGAAGCTGCGGACCTTCGCGCTGAGATTACCCGGAAAAAGGCTGAAATGAGAAGCAGGCGCCTGGACGCGGAAACCCTTATAAGCAATTTGGAGGGCGAATTGTTCAGCACCGCCGACAGCCGGATTGACCTTGAAATTGAGTTTTTTCGAGACCTGCACCAAAAGCTTCTGAACAAGCAATCATTGAGCCGGTTTGCCGGGAAGGAAACGAATTTAATCGACATGACAGAGACGGTCACGGTTGCCACAACTCAAAAGGCCATTGCCAGGGCGCTGGGATATTGCCGGAAAGCCGTTAAAACCCTGGAGTCAATGAAACTTGAACCGGAATTGAATATTGAAAAAATTGAACAGCTTCGAGCCGACGTACCGAATATTGACGAATTCACCGAAACCACCGGCAGCCGACCTATTCCAGGTTCAAAGCTACCCAGCGCCAGGGACCTTTTACCTTCGGACGATGAAATGGACTGGAAGATTGGAAAAACACTGGAAAAGATTAAGAAAGTATTGCGGCGATAAGCCGCGTATCGATTCGCCGTGAAACAAAGGAGATGGCGCGGCGAGACGAAGCGCGGGGTTCACCGTCCGGGACTTCGCGCTTTACTTCAATAATCACTAACAAAAACGGAGGAATTATGGCAATTTCAATCACGACACCACAGGCGGGGGAATTCGGATTTATTGTCAATGGAGTATCGGCGGATGCAAGCGGCTGTGAAGAGCTTGTGGCAGCCGTTTCAGGAAAATCAATTTTTGTGGATCATCTAATGGTAAATGTTGGAGCGGCTTTGACCCTGACAGTCGGCCAGGGAAAAACAGGGGCCGCTGTAACGGCGCCTTTAATCGGACCGCTTGCAATGGCGGAAAATACGACCCTTCAATGGGGCTTCACCACCAGGGGCGGAATGGCGCTTTCACCGGGAACAGCTTTGACGCTTGACACTTCAGGAGCCGGAAATATCTGTGTTTTTGTTCATGGACGCATACAATGAGCCATGACGAACAAATCAAGGCCGTATGATTCACGTTTCAAGTGGATAAAATAAAAAGGCCATACCTTGACATAGGCCAAGAATAGATCGCTCGATATACGCCAAATGGCTAAGCCGTTTTTGGCCAATAACGGCGAAACAGTTTGAATTTACGAAGATTCATTGCAGAAAGGCGGGATTGTCCCGCTTTTTTGCTTTTGGCGGAAAAAATCATCAGCCAGGTAAAAGTTGTAACCGATCCGGTAAGCAAATTGATAATTAATTTTCGGAAAGAAGCGGGTTTAATATCCCGCTTTTTTATTTGGTGGACAAGCTTTAATTTTTTTCAAAAGCGGGACTATAGCGGGACTGGAAACGCCATTAAACAAAAAAGGCTTACAGCATTTAACCGTAAGCCTTTGATTTTATTGGTGCCCCCGGCAGGAATCGGACCTGCGGCACATGGATTAGGAATCCATTGCTCTATCCACTGAGCTACGGGGGCGAGTCATATGGCGAGTGATTATTCAAAAAAAGGAAGTTTTAATCAAGGGAAAAATACTGATTTTTCCTTTATGAATGGAGAAACCGGCAGAAAGGAGAAATTATGGAAAGGTCTCAGAATTCAAATTGGTTTCAAGAGACCCTTTTGCCACGCCTTTTTTCCTCCGGTTCCAGGGTCAGTCTCCTTTTCGAAAATCTTTGCAAAAAACATAGATGCGGTGTTGCGTTTCATCCTTTGCTATTGCGACGTTCAAGAACCTATTTTTCATTTTTCAGGACTCACGCGTATTACTTTCGGAAGCTTTTTTCGAAACTGTCTTTTCCATTAAAGTTTTTAGGCTTTTCACGATGGAGTCTGAGTTAAATCTTCGAAATACATAATGTATTCCCGCGGTGCAAATTGCCGTCTTCCTTGAACCTGACCGAAATTGAGCATTTTCAAACAATCTTATCCTTTACACCCCGGGGTGATCCAGCGAAGATTATTCGGTATAAAGTTTCTGGCCGGGATAAATCTTGCTGTTTTGTGTCAGGTTGTTCAGGTTCAACAATTGTTCCAGAGACATATTGTATTGTTGCGCGATCTTGAATGGACTATCTCCGCGTTTGACCCGATAGGTTTTGGACCCGGAAGGCACCGGTTTTTCGTTTTCGCATCCGGGAATCTTCAATATCTGCCCGATCGTTAGGTTGGTGCTTGAAAGATTGTTCACTCCGCAGATTTTTTGAGTGGTTGTCCCATATCGCTTGGCGATATTCCAGAGAGAGTCGCCGCTCTTTACGATGTGTTTCCCATCATTTTTACACATTTTCGGATCGGTTTTTTCAGAAGGAAGGGGGGGATATGAAATGCCTCCTTTCGCGGGAATTTTGAGTACTTTTCCAGTTACGATATAGTTTTTTCGATGCAGGTTGTTTGCCCGGGCGATATTCTGGACGCTTGTGCGGTATCGCATGGCGATGGAAGACAAGGTCTCGCCGGATCTGACCCGATGATTCACGAAGGCGGGCCTTGGGGTGGATACGACGGGTATTTCATCGAGATTGGCAAGCAACAGATCCTGGTTGCCGGAAGGGATTTTTAGAACATACTTATCGTTCGGCAATATGTTATAACGAAGTTCCGGGTTCAACTCTTTTAACAGGAGTTCGGAAATTCCGGTTTTTCTTGATATATCCTTGAAATGGATTTGTTTCGAGACGATTACCGTCTCATATACGATGGGAGGGCAGATATCGATTTGATCAAGACCGTATTTTTCCGGGCAACCGACGATATGAAGGGTGGCAAGGAATCTGGGGACATATCTTGCGGTTTCCCGCGGGAGCCGTTCATAAAGGTCCCAGAAGTTGTCGAGATAATTAACGTTTTGATCTCGGATCACCCGCAGCACTTTTCCTTCGCCGCAGTTATAAGCCGCCAGAACCGTTGACCAATCTCCAAACATCTGATGAAGCTCTTTCAGATAATCAATGGCGGCCCTTGTTGATTTTTCAGGGTCAAGGCGTTCATCAATGAACGTGTCCCGTTTCAGTCCGAATTTGTATCCGGTCGATGGTATAAACTGCCAGAGACCCAGCGCTCTTGCGGATGAAAGCGCTTTGGCCTTGAATCCGCTTTCGATCAGGGGGAGCCAGGACAATTCCACCGGAAGACCCGCTTGTTTGAGTTCTTCCGCCATGCGAGCACGGTACTTTCCGGAACGTTTGTAGGATTCAATAAAAAATTCCTTTTCATTTCCTTTGGTAAACGAATCGATTTCAGACTGAACGTGTTTGTTAATCACGAGGGGAATGGCATTATGATTTCCGTTAACAACGATATGGCGGGACGCGTATATTTCAAGGATCCGTTTTGATATCATGAAACGAAGATCTTCTTTTTGCTGGATGAACTTGGATCGGTCATTCACATCCACTTCAAGAATCAGGGAATAAGCCTGATCCAGTGCCTCGATCGCCTTTTCCAATTCTCCTTTTTGCCAGTAATCCTGGGATACCCGGCAAAGATCCAGGGCTTCGTCGAGAATGGATTGCGTTTTCTTTGTAAGGTCAGACCCCTTTTCGGAATCTTCACCCTCTGATTCCGTGCCTTCCATTGGATCCACTTCTTCCGTCGAATTGTCGGGTACAGAGGAATCGGCCTGTGTTATGTTCGGAAAAAACATGGGATCATCATTCTGATAATCAAACTGACAATAAGAGGCATTGGAGTTTTCCCGTGAAACCGCGTCAGGCGATTTTTCATCCGCTACTAAAGCGGAATCATTTAAATTGTGTATGCAACCGCATAATAAAACCATCAGAAAAAAGCTACAGGTAATACGCAGGTTCGTCATAACAAAATCCTTATCAAAATTTGAAAATAAAATTAGGGATCTACCCACAAGGCACAATCTCGATTTGGCCCCATTAAAAAGAATAAAAACACTTTATCGCCCTTTTAAGGAAGATATCGTTTGGCTTGGGGGATTGGAAGACTTTTAAATTCAATGAATGTTACCGCTATGTTTGGATATCGTCCGTTTCAGCCGAAAGGTTAACCCTTATCGTGACGATTAACCGGATCTTTCCATTCGTAAACCGCAACAGCATTGAGTGATCGGTTCTGTCGGATACAGGCACCAAGGTCTAATGCCATTCTTCTCCTTGTTTATGGGTCCGGTTCAAATTTAAATTCTGCAATACGCAATAAATTTCTTAAGAAAAACGATCGTCTTCCTCGAACTTCGGTGAAATCGAGAATTTTTAAAAAGTCTGATTTTTTTGCGGCGGAACCGATCCAAGAACCAAAAAAATAAATCGGCTACCGGTTTTATCAGTGTTGAATTTTCCGGTTTCGATGGATCGAAGCTCAAAGAGTTTTGATAGGAGGTGGCGCCTCCACCGCGCTTGACAATTTCGAAGCATTAAAGTAATCAGGCACGATCCGGTTTAAAATCCTTGGATGTTCTGAACATCATTTTTAAAAAGTTTATCAGCAGCTCACCGCTGCTAATAAATCAGATGTGAAGATCCTTGTCAAGATTTTATCCCCTGAAAACCCATGCTGATTTTCAAAAAAATGAATTAGAGCGAAAATTAGAGAAAAAGTCGAGATCTATAAAAAAAAAAGGAAAAATACTGTTTAATTTTCCATCATCCATGTATAATTCCAAAAATTAGAGCTTGATATTTCTCAAAAAGATTGTTAAAGACTCACGATTTGTATTGGAATTCAATTTTTCGGAGGTGAATTTCAATAAATGGGGTCTTTGAAAAATGTTCGTTTTCAACGAAATTCGAGGAAGACGATCGTTTTTCGTAAGGAATTTATTGCGTATTTTAGGTTTAGAATTTGAGCCTGATGCCGAGATGAGCCGAAACAGGTTTTAGGCCAAAAGCTTCAACAAGAAAAGCACGGATTGTGATTGCAGGCCAGCGTAGCTCAGTCGGTAGAGCTACTGATTTGTAATCAGTGGGTCGGGGGTTCAAGTCCCTCCGCTGGCTTCATGTTTTTACCGAATCGGTGGGGTTCCCGAGCGGCCAAAGGGAACAGACTGTAAATCTGTCGGCGAAGCCTTCGGAGGTTCGAATCCTCCCCCCACCACCACCCTCATAGTAAGCTGTATGTAGGAGATTTCGATTGGTATATCGGGGTCGACACAAACAGAGACTTTTGAAAAGTGTTCAATTTCGCGCAAGTTCAGGGAAGGCGTTTTTGCTGAAGGAATACATCAATTATTTCAAAGTTTAAATTTCAAGCCTGACCCGGATGCAAAAATGGACGTTATGATAAGGTCTCCAGCACTACATGGCTTCCTGCATAGATCTTACTGCGCTGTTTTGAGGAAAACTTAATACGACTTTTTATGTTTTATCGGGCTAAGAAAACAGGCGGACAATCGCGGGAGTAGCTCAGTTGGTAGAGCTTCAGCCTTCCAAGCTGGATGTCGCGGGTTCGAGCCCCGTCTCCCGCTCCAAGCCGAGCCGAAAAAACATCAAAATAACGCCCACGTAGCTCAGTAGGTAGAGCGCTTCCTTGGTAAGGAAGAGGTTCACCGGTTCGATTCCGGTCGTGGGCTCCATTTTTCAGGTTGCCGGGTACGGACAGGCCCGGATAATTGTTTTGCCGGGGTTATGTGATATCGTTAGGATTTCAAGATCATTAGCCAGAGGAGGGCGACGAGATGGCGAAGGAGAAATTTGAGCGGAAGAAGCCGCATGTAAATGTAGGTACGATCGGGCATATCGATCATGGGAAGACGACGTTAACGGCAGCGATCACCAAGCATTTAGGGTTGAAGGGTTTGGCGCATTTTGTTCCGTTTGATCAGATAGACAAGGCGCCGGAGGAGAAGGCGCGTGGGATAACGATTGCGACGGCGCATGTTGAGTATGAGACGAGCAAGCGTCACTATGCGCATGTAGACTGTCCGGGTCATGCGGATTACATTAAGAACATGATTACGGGAGCGGCGCAGATGGATGGAGCGATCCTGGTGGTAGGTGCCGATGACGGACCGATGCCGCAGACCCGTGAGCACATATTGCTTGCGCGTCAGGTTGGGGTTCCTCGGATTGTGGTATTTTTAAACAAGTGCGACATGGTGGATGACGAGGAGTTGGTGGAGTTGGTGGAGTTGGAGCTTCGGGAGTTACTGGACAAGTATGGGTTTCCGGGCGACGACACGCCGATTGTTCGGGGCAGTGCCTTAAAGGCGTTGGAGAGCGACGATCCGGGGAGTGCGGAAGCCAAGTGTATTTTTGAGTTGATGGACGCGATTGACTCTTTTATTCCGGAGCCGGAGCGGGACATAGACAAGCCGTTTTTGATGCCGATAGAGGATGTATTCAGCATATCGGGACGGGGGACGGTGGTAACGGGTCGAGTCGAGCGTGGAGTGATCAAGGTTGGCGACGAGGTAGAGATTATCGGGATTCGACCGACGGCCAAGACGGTGTGTACGGGTGTGGAGATGTTCCGGAAGTTGCTGGACGAGGGTCGAGCGGGAGACAACATTGGGATTTTGCTACGGGGAACGAAGCGTGAGGAAGTTGAGCGAGGGCAGGTGGTAGCGGTTCCCGGGTCGATCACCCCCCACACGAAGTTCAAGGCGGAGGTTTACATATTGAGCAAGGAGGAAGGGGGTCGTCACACGCCGTTTTTCAATGGTTACCGGCCGCAGTTTTATTTTCGGACGACGGATGTAACGGGGGTGTTGCAGTTGCCGGAAGGTGTGGAGATGATCATGCCGGGCGACAACGTAACGATTTCGGCGGAGTTGATCACCCCGATTGCGATGGAGAAAGAGCTCCGGTTTGCGATCAGGGAAGGTGG
>Ga0116141_10005424_pt1 | contig 10679 bp, 6 predicted proteins | sample AD_UKC097_MetaG_FD_89744 | JGI IMG/M metagenome (GOLD analysis project Ga0116141, IMG submission 89744) | Active sludge microbial communities of municipal wastewater-treating anaerobic digesters from USA - AD_UKC097_MetaG | ecosystem: Engineered > Bioreactor > Anaerobic > Digestate | place: USA... | reverse complement strand
TGCTCTTTTTCCGCTGGTCCCCCCGTAGAGGATATGATCGCACGTGATATCCAACGCGGTGATGCGGCTTTCATCGTGTACAATCGGAACACTGGCTCCGGGAAAGCAGGTCGGAAACGCAACCATGCGTCCCTCCTTCACAAAGGTTCCGTGCACCATTTCATCGATAAAAGCCTTTTTTTCAGGCGATTCCGTTGCGAATGTGTCGATTATTTTTTTCATCGTTTTGTTCATCCCCAGATCCGAATAGGAAGGTGTGCGTTCTTTCTCTTGCGATTTTCCGGCATGGTGACTTTGAAAATGCCGGTCGGTTTCGGGCCGACATGCCCGAAGAAAAGATCTCCATTGTGGTCCACTGCGCCTCGCGAAACATACTGCGAGTACTGATCGGGGCGAACCAGGAGGGCAACCTCTTCACGTTCCAGGGTCTCCGGATCGAGCCGCCAGACTACACCTTCCCATTCGTCTTCCCTGTCGGTCATTGGGTTGTACGTTGGATCTTTCCAGCGCGAGGCTACATAGTAGAGTTTCCCATCTCCGGCGAAGGTCAAACCACCGCAATGATCGACAAACGTATCCAAAGGAATAGTCGGATCGCGATCCTGGGTTGCAGGCCCGAGATCTTCTATGCGTCCCCATTCGCCCTCGTTCGGCCAGATCCGTACAAGCCACGGATTTGCGATCCAGGTCACACCGTAAACACAGTCCGTGTCGGGCGCCGCAACGGCATCATAGAGTACGCTGTGCCAACCAGTCTGGAATAGCGAATTATGAGGCAGAACATCCGGTGAGATTTCCAGCCGATCCTTTTCGGGATCATAGCGAACCAGATGACCGTGGTCGCTCGTCGTCCACACGCGATGTTTCCTGTCGAGAAACAACACCTGCGCGTTAATGGATCCGATTCGCCCGATATCCCGCATGGTACGCTTTGCTATATCATAGACAATAAAGTGATCTCGGGGATAACTGAGCGCATAGAGCAGCCCGCGTTCTTCATCGTGCAAAAGACATCGGCACCCTTCTTGGGGAATAAGAGTCTCCCACCAGAGTGGCGTATCAGAGTTCGTATCATACGCCAGAAGCGCCGCTCCTCGAAAGCACCGCTTCGGATCGTGCCATGACCGCCAGGGAGAATAGAACGGCTGGTCAACCGGCGGGCCGGAGAGATGCGTCGCCATGTACAGAATCCCGTCCGCCATGGAGGGCGCAAAGCTGTAATGGATCTTGCACTGCGTGGCACGGCCCGAGTCGTGTGGGTCCTCCACAACCCGATCCAGATCGAACAGATAGTCCAGGCTGTCCGTCGCTTCGTTATAGCGGGTAAGTTTCACAACGCCGCCGGGAGTTCCCTCGCAGCACGCCGCCGCATAGATCCTTCCATCCGGTCCGGTCGACAGGGACCAGCAGGAATCGGAGTCGGGGTGTTCGGAAAAGGAATAATATTTGTTCGGGTAGTGCATGTGGGATTTACTGTCCTTTGTCTTTGTCCATTGGGGAATCGCTCGGTTTCGATTCCTCCATTTGCGCCGTGATTCTTCTCTGGTCCAATAGTTTAAACAGCGACCAGAGATCACGAATGCCGAACGGAATAATCAAGAGCACTGTGAAATAAAAGATGGCAAGACTCAGAAAAAACACCACTGTCCAAAAGATGATCCAGTTTTCCACGGCTAATTCTCCTGCAACACGGATTTCTTTTTGTCCGGAAAGAGAAGAGAAACAACAACGAACAACACTGCGCAAAGGGCATAGTTGCCAAGACCGAGTATTTCAGTCGTCAGCCAGGAAAGGGTGTGTGGGAACATCTGCTTAATCGGATCGAGAAACACTCCGGCTATCGACAAAAGCCCCGCGCCCAGGGCGGCGAGTGCGCCCGCTCTTGACGCGCGTTTCCAATAGATTCCGCCGATGAGAATCGTCGCGGAACCGCTCAAATAGATGTTCCCGGTAACCGCCATGTAGGTCCACACGCTATCGGGCAGTTCATACCAGATTCCCCACACCAGGAGGAAAATCGCAATCCAGGTGATATTGATTCGCGTGATACGGATCTGCGCTTTGTCGGACAGCGGATGGGTTCTGAAAGGCCCGATAACATCCCGGACAATCACAGATGACCAGCAGAGAAAATAGCTGCTGTGCGTCGACATGAACGCGGCCATCATGCCCGCGGTCAACACCCCCAGAAGTCCCACAGGGACAATTTTCCCCATAAACAGCGGCATCGCCTGGTCGGCGTGAACCGGGCTTCCGGAAAGCCCATTCGGGAAAAAGTATCGCGCCATTTCCTCGTGCTGGGAATAAAAACAAAAGGCCGCAATCGCCCAGAAAGCGGGGATTCCCACACGGCCGAGCGCGGAGGGAGCGGAGTAGAGAAATGTCCGCATCGTGGTCTTCTCATCCTTGGTGGTCAAGGCACGGCTTGCCTCCGGCCCCCAACAGACCATAGCGCCCACAGTGACTACCGCCATCCAGATCATATAGAGCCAGCCATAGGAATCGGGATGAAAGGGATTGAACGCCATTTCGCCCCGGTGCTCACTCAGCGTGGTAACGATTCGAGTCCATCCGAGGTCCGGGTGTGTCAGGCAAACCAGCATGCCGACGCCCATCCCGATGCCCAGGATGAGGAACTGGATAAAGTCCGTGACGATCACGGACACCATGCCGCCCATGGCCGTATAAATTAGAACAAGGACAATCATCAGCGAGGTAACCAGATTAACCATCTGTACCTGCCCGGCGGCCCCCAGGCCGGTGGCATACGTAATGAAAGTCGCTCCCATTTTCGGGAAAAGCCCCATATTCAGAATCCCCGCCAGGGCGCAGATTGCTCCCGCCACAACCCGCGTCCGTTTATCGAAACGCTTCTCGAAGAATTCCGGGATAGTCAACAGCTGAAGGGATCTCAATGGACGAACCACAAAACCCGTGATACCAAGAACAAGCCCCATGGGCACACATAGCAGCCCGATCATCATGTACGAAAATCCTTTACTGAACGATTCGATCGAGGCGTACATGATGGTCACCAGGCACAAACCGGTAGCAATGTAATTCGCGATATTCAGCGCCGTTCCGGACCCCCTTCCCCCAACCATGTAATCGGAAACGTTGCTGATATATCGATGGGCCAGAACACCCGCCAGGAACACACCGACCAGGTAGATCGCAACAATCAACCAGTCCTGGGCGCTGAAATTGGTCAGAAAGAATTCATTCATGTATCAACACTCCATGTCAGAGCCAAAGTTGTCCGGTACGATAGCACAATCAGTCGGCGAATTGACTGTTCGTATCGGTCAAAACACGAGATTCTTCTTCTCCGGATCGAACTTCATGCGACGCCCGGTGTTCATCGACTCGAAGGCCAGGATCGAAACAACCGAGTGACCGTATCCCGCGTGGACATCCGCATTGGGTTGTTTGCCGGAGCGGATGCAGTCCAGCCAGTTTTTCAGATGCAGCTCGGCGCGGCTCCAGTCGCCTGCTTCCGAAGCGCCTTCAGCCTTGACCGGTTCCTTGAGCGCTTCTTTTCCACCGCCTTCCCCGGTTGCGATCAATGTGGAGCTGTCGAAAGTCCCCCGGTCGCCATAGAACCGGGCGTCGTACCCACCAGCACTGTTTCCAAGACGGGACACATAACGCAGCAGGAAGCCTTTCGGGTAAAGAAACGCGGATTCCAGCGTATCGGCGTGCTCGCGCCCCTCGGTCCAGATCAATGTGCCGCCGAGCGCGATACCGCTTTCCGGCAGAGGATCGTCCATATACCAATGAACCAGGTCGATCACATGAGAGCCTAACAGTCCCGGCAGTCCCACCGAGTAGTCCTTATATAAATGCCAGCGCCGAAACCGCGCCGGGTCGAATGCCCGTTCAGGCAGATCCATCAGGTATTGCCCCCAATCCACATCCTCTTTTCTTACATCGCCGTAATCTCGCAGCCAGCTGGGTGTGAAGCGATTGTAAGCCGCTTCCACCTCGGTGATTTTGCCGAGAAGGCCGGACCGGATGATCTCGGCGGCCTGCTGATGCGGGATATGGCTTCTTCGCTGTGTCCCGACCTGGCAGATAATTCCGCTTTGTTCCACCGCCTCCACCGCGTTGTTGGCATCCCGCATATTGGTCGCCATCGGCTTTTCGCAATAGGCGTGTTTTCCGGCTTTTGCTGCGTCCGCCAAAATGGGGGAATGGGCGAAATCGGGCGTGGCGATGATCACCGCGTCCACATCCGGCATGGCAAGAAGATCCGCATACCGAACCAGCGGTTTCGGATCGGACCCAAATAAGTCCTTCATGTTCTGGACTGTGGTATCACGATTCTTCTTCCACACATCGCAAACCGCCACCACCGTGGCATTCCATTCCTTCTGATTCTTCGCGATATCCTTGCACAGGCTGTTGCTTCTGCCGCCGCCCCCGATCACGCCAATGCGGATGCGGTCGTTGGCCCCAAGCACAACGGAGGGCGCGAAGATCGCCCCGGCAGCAAGAGCGCCTGTTGTAGCAGTCAAGAATGTGCGCCGATTGGTCTTTTCCGGAATCATCAGGTCGTCCTTTCCATCGTTGCTGAGAAAATGGAAACAGAGGGGCCTCTCATGCCGAGCGGTTCCATGTTTCACAAATCCTATGATACTATTCAAAGATTGTGTATGGTGGCGACTTCCGGTCCGGCTCGCCGTCAATCACGCGAAACATGCTCCAGGAGATTCCGAAATGAGAAACATGCTGCTGCTCTCGCTTGCCATTCCGTGCATCGCACCGCCGGTTCTTGTTTCCGCGCAACAATACGAAGCCAACTGGCAATCCATCGACAGCCGACCGACGCCGCAGTGGTTTGACGATGCCAAGTTCGGGATTTTCATCCATTGGGGCCTTTATTCTGTGCCCGCATGGAGCGCGAAGGGACGATATGCGGAATGGTATTGGCACGACATGACCCATGCGAAGGAAACGGCGGAATTTCATGCGCGGGTGTACGGAAGCGATTTCCAATATCAGGACTTTGTCTCACAGTTCAAGGCGGAACTCTACGACCCGGCGCAATGGGCAACGATTTTCCAGAAGTCCGGCGCGAAATATATCGTGCTGACATCGAAACATCACGACGGATACTGCCTCTGGCCGAGTGCGGAGAGCTGGAACTGGAACAGCACGGACACCGGTCCGCATCGGGACCTGGCAGGAGATTTGATCAACGCCGTTCGGGAAAAAGGCCTCCGCATGGGATTCTATTTTTCTCTGTATGAATGGTATCACCCCCTCTACCAGAAGGATCTCCCACGCTATGTGGATCAGCACATGCTTCCGCAAATGCACGACCTCGTAGAACGCTACCGGCCGGATATTCTGTGGGGCGACGGCGAATGGGAACACCCCAGCGATATCTGGAAAACGAAAGAATTTCTCGCGTGGCTATTCAATGAATCCCCTTGTCGGGAGTACATTGCGGTCAATGACCGCTGGGGAAAAGATGCCCGTGGCGCACACGGCGGCTATTATACAACCGAGTACTCGAAAGTCTACAACGATGAAACGGTCACCGGCTACCACCACAGCTGGGAGGAATGCCGAGGCATGGGCGCCTCGTTCGGCCTGAATCGCAATGAGGACCTTGCCGAATACAAAAGCGCGACAGAACTCATTCATGTGCTGATCCAAACGGTATGTAACGGTGGAAACCTTCTGCTCGATATCGGGCCGACCGGGGATGGCCGTATTCCTGTCATTATGGAAGAACGCCTGATCCGGATGGGGGAATGGCTCGCGGTCAACGGAGAAGCAATCTACGGAACACGCCGATGGCGCACCACAAGCGAAGGAGACCTGATCCGCTACACGCAAAAAGGGGATGCGGTTTATGCCATTTGTTTGAAATGGCCCGGAAACTCCCTGGTTCTGGAAACACCGAAGTTCGATCAAAACGCCACGGTTTCCCTGCTGGGATATTCCGGGAAACTGTCATGGACAAACGAGAACGGCAAAATGAAGATCGACGTTCCCTCCCTCTCGGTGGAGGAAGTCCCCTGTCTTCATGCATACACGTTTCGGCTGGACGGGGTGAAATAACCCCGTCCGTTATCGCGGGGTGGGACACAGACTGTTAATATACTCTTCCAGATTCGTGTAGCCGTCCGCGTCCCGGTCACCATTGCCATCGCCAGGTTCCTTCGGATTCAGCCCGTTAGCGGTTTCCCACGTATCGGCGATGCCGTCCCGGTCTGTGTCCCATGAATCGGGCCGGTGCTCCTCGGGGTATGGGTCCCACCCTCCCACATCCCGTTGCGAGTCTATAATTTCCCCTGTTTGTTCGACAATGTTCCGGATGACCCGCTCATCGACCGTATCACGCACAAGCAAACAACCGGCATATTCCAGGCAGGATTTGTATGCCTCTTCAGCAGTCTCGGAATCAAGACTGAATTCGCCGCAGTTAAATTCCGAGGGCACTTGCCATTGTTCCCTTGTCGTAGACATGTATTTCCCGGTGTTGGAATAATCCACCGCCGTGTAGTTATCCGTGTCGAACTCATCTGGCATCCCCTCGAACCTGTTGCCTCTCATATATCCACGGGCTTTCTCGGTATTCCCGTCCTTCATCTGCATCGCCTGTCTCTTTCGATTTGTGCAGGGACCGGGACGATAGTAGTTCCCGACAATATTCATCTTCAGACCGCCGAGATTGGTCGGACCTGACCAGTTGTAATTGAGACAGTTGCGGAAATCGACAATGAGATCGGGGAGTTTCGTACTGTTTACACCGGAACCGAGTGTCGGGTGACGGTCACGCGAAGTGGAATAGATATTGTGGTGCACGGTCGTATTCCCCATGCAGTCACGCAGCGAGGTACACATGGCATGATCGCCCTTGTCGTGCAGAGATGCGTTCAATGCTTCGCTGTAAAGAATCCACTGCAGGGTCATATTGCTGTTGCTACGGTAGTCGGAGTTCCCGTCAATCCCCCAGCTGAGCGACAAATGATCGAGAATAATCCGGTCATTTTTGTCCACTGTCATAACATCTTCCTGCGAATGCGGTCCCTTGTTCTCATCTCCCAGGCGGACGCGCAGGTAACGGATGATGATTTCCCTGCTGTCCCGAACGTCAATCTTGTGCTCCCGCAAAGTGATTCCCTTGCCGGGGGCAGTCTGGCCCGCGATAGTCAGGCAGGATTTGCCGTGGATCTCCAGGGGAGTCTTCAGAGTTATGGTTCCGCCGACATCAAAGACAATCGTTCGTGGCGAAGTCGCGGAGTCGATTCCCGTCCGCAGCGATCCGGGTCCGGAGTCGCTGAGATTGACAACGTGATAGACATCACCCCCCCGTCCCCCGACGGTGTATTTACCGAATCCCTCCGCACCCGGAAAGGCCACAATTCCGGTGGAGGCTGCCTGGACACAGATCGATATCAACACAAGAAACGCCCCAATAGCAGATGAAAGACTTTTCAATAAGGTACTGTTTCGAAAATCCATCGGATTCAGTTCTCCACGGTGATGGCGTTCCAGACAACTGCTGTCCGTCCCGCCAGGTCCGATACGGCGGCGCGGAGACGATAATTCCCCGGCTTCTCGATCTTGAAGACTATCTCCACAGTGGCTCCGTCCGCTGTCTCCTGTATTACGGGATGCGGCACTGTCTGCAACAGATACCGGCAGTCCTGTTCCTCCGGTCCGAATAATTCCCAGCAGACTCGGAAGTTCTCGTAAATGCCTTGCTTGTTCGTTCCCAATGTGTAGTAAACCGGGGACGACCTTTCGGTCAGTTCCGCGCGCGCGCCGATTTGGACCGGTGCTCTTGTGCCTTCTTGTGAGAGTGTGACGGCTAACGTGGGCGAAGTCCCATCGGGACGTGCAGGTGTCCTTGCGCCATCAAGCAAGGCCGTCTTACCGCCCGCAAGGACTTCGACCTTGCCGTCCTCCCGTACGCGAACAATTTCCCGATAGTCGGTTAATTGTAGGCCTTCGAGATCCCAGAGAAGGTCGTAAGAGATTCCCAGGCGGATACACCGCTCTATTTCAGTAAAGAAATTCCCCATCACGGTTCGATATTGGACGCCATATCGAGTTTTGCGCTCCAGGTTGAGTTCAGGAAGTCCCCAGAGGTTTCCCCTGCCTATATGAACGTGTCCGAGATTGTAACCGGGAGGCAAAAGAATAGCGATCTCGCCGGATCGAAGTAGTCTATCGAGATTTCGGTCAGGATGGCTTTCAACGTGCGCATGGAGATTCCGCGTGAGAGCAAGGCACTCTCCATAAGGAACACAGGCCATCTGGTAGGAATCCCAGAAGAAGAATTTCTGCGCACCGAGGTCATAAGCATGTGTCAGAAACCAGAAGGTGTCCGAGCGGTCAACCGCGCCGTAGATACTTGTGCCCCATCCCTTTCCGGTCTCCCGTGCGGCCCCGCGCAGGAAGCCGTAGATAATATCAATGAAATTCTTCGGGTTATCCGTCGGAATCTGGCATCCGTAGCTCATATTCATGAGGGGAAGGACCTGGAGGGTTCCGAATCGTCCAGGTGGCTCGAAGACAATCGAGGAGGGCGGCCCGCCCGGTTTGTCGCTCAGTTGATACACGCCCGTCGCGATCATGGTTTCCCATGTGTACAGATTATTCTGTAAAAACTCCATGTTGCCGAGATCGACATCCTCACGTGCTGCAAGGGCCTGAATAAAAGATCGCGGTGCGCCCTGTTCGTTCTCATGGCAGAATAGTTTCTCAAATTCCTGGAACATTAGTTGCGGAGTCAGACTCTTCGCGAAATCTCTCTCCTTTTCGATCCGGGGGCGAATCACGTAGTCTCTTACATGAACCGCCGGTTCATCCAGAAACAAAGTCGGTCCAAGATAATTGCTGCGATACAAACATTCCGGGTACTTGACGTGTTTCCCACCGATTCCCCAATAGAATACATTGAGATCCTTGATCCAATCGGATTGTTCCAGATCGACATTGAAGCAGGTCATTCCCGCATCGATCATTTCCATGTAGTCGTCTTGTGTAAGGCGGATCAGTTCATAGTCGGATTCGTCGTAACGCCGGGTTTCGTCTTTCTGGCGTGTATTGTGCGGAACGCCGATGAGGAGATCGGGGAGGAGTTCCAAAACGCGCGGATCTTGTGGGGGCGGAACGTTTCCCGTGGTCACTCCGCCGACAAGGACGTAGGAATGCCCCAGGTATTGGACATGCTTTGGAAGTGTGTCCGATATGAACTCACCCTCAGCCGTTCGTGGAAATAGATACTTCCAGGCTCCCAAAGAAGGAAGAACGGCCTTGCCGGTGAACTTGTCGCGAAACTCGATTGCCTGGTTGTCCCCTTCCTGAACGATGTAGCGTGCCGTTGTCTCCCTGGCAGCCGCAAGGGAGGCAGAAGGATAGCACTCGGCAAGGAGCCAGACAGTGAAGCGTTCCTCATTTGACTTCGTTCCTTGGAGGCAAAGCCATTGGACTGGTTTCCCTTCTTGTTCTTCTACAGATCCAAACGAGACACGAAGGGTCTTAACGACTGAGTCGGGAAGCGGCTCGGAACGCTCAATGTTGTATACCAGGCGGTGGCGTGGCATCCCCCCAAGGGGACAAGTCATGTCGCATACACCCACATTCAGGGAACAGAATAACATGGCTAATAAAAGAACTATTGTCCGATTCATGGATTCTGGTTTCCTCTCATAGAAGAGAAATTCTTTCATTCTCGAAAATGGTTGTCTTTTCGATTCAGGCAAGCGAGACGCGATAGCGATAGTAATCGGCCCATTTCCATTCCTTGGCGTCACATTCGCCGAATCGGGTGGCGAACACAACAATGTCGCCGTTTTCGCGATCTTGATAATAACGAAAGTTCGAGATTTGGGTACGTTCGGAGTCTTCCGGACCTTGCCGGTCGATCACTGTAATGGTGTCCCGTTTGAGGCGGAACGAAGGTTCTTCAACTTCGGCGATGACCAGGGGGCTGCGTGGCCAGTTCCCGTCCGCATGGATACCTGTCTCGCAGAGGTTTCCGATGAAGTAAATCTTCCGAGTCTTGATGGATCGAAAACAGGCCGAGCCGGTAGCGGAGGATTCGATTGTACCGCCATCCGTGCACACCAGTGGCGTAGCCTCGGACCAGGTCTCTCCAGCATCTTCCGAAAAACTAAGCCATTTATAGCCAGGCATATCCGGCAAATTGTAATTGCTACCCCGGCACAACAGCGCCAGACGGCCATCCCGCAATTCCACGGGAGTCGATTCGCTGAATCCGCGCGATATCTTTTCCGGATCGGCCTTGAGAGGACTGCCAATTCGCCATGCTAGCGATCCGTTGGGCCGATACTCCGCCAGGATCATTCGAACTTCATGGATCAGAAGTTTCGATTTCGGGTGGTGAAGGAACGTTCCATCTGTTGCCAGGGCCGGGCAAGTGGCCGGAATGACAATTCGGCCTATAGAGGTCTTAATCGGGAAACAGAAGCTGATGGTGATTCCGCCCGGGACACCAAAGTCCGTTGTGAACGGATTGGAGGAATCCGACTTCAACGGATCGAAAACACCGATCTCAATCTTCCTGGAGACATCCTGGTCGAACCGTCCTTCCGGATAGAGGAACTTGCTGACAAGCGTGATGAGGTTCCCCGTGTCCGTATCGAAAAACGCAGAGTTCTCGCAATAGCGAATCCGCCCACCCTGGACCTCTT
>Ga0116141_10005422_pt1 | contig 10680 bp, 9 predicted proteins | sample AD_UKC097_MetaG_FD_89744 | JGI IMG/M metagenome (GOLD analysis project Ga0116141, IMG submission 89744) | Active sludge microbial communities of municipal wastewater-treating anaerobic digesters from USA - AD_UKC097_MetaG | ecosystem: Engineered > Bioreactor > Anaerobic > Digestate | place: USA... | reverse complement strand
TTTATACCCGCTATAAAGTAGCGCATATACACCCAAATATGGATAGATATGCGCTACGCTGTAGCGTTTTTCTTTATTTCAAATATAGCATTTTCTACAAAAAGTGAATAGTAGATATTATTATTTTTAAAAATACTTATTAACAGGCTAATTGATTGGTTTGTTGATAGTGTTGATGGTTAATGAGTTAGGTGTAATGCTCAGTCGCAGGAATAATGTGCGAATTCTCCATTTTCAATTTTTCATTCTCCATTAAAAAGACAGATCGCTTCGTGCCTCGCGAAGACGCTCTTTTTGGGTGCATCGCAAAAACGGTGGACTAATAAAATGGGGATTTACGATTCGGAAATTGGGATTTGATACATTCTGCAAATATCCAATGCTACTATTCACCAATTGCACCTTCGCGCCGCGATAACAGTGAACTATCGGCTGTCGTCCGTGGACTCATGCTACAAATACCAACTTCTCCAATCGTTTTACCTCCGCAAAAACGCATTCGCGCAACCATTTTAACATAATTTGGTCGTATTTTAGGGCAATGCGAAACAGACTATTTATCCATTGCACTCAGGCATGCTCCGCGCTGCTATTCGTGTTGTGCATGTTGTGGACAGCCGCTGTTTTCTCACAAAACCATCCTATCCTTTCCGGGCGTCTGCTGGACGGACAAACCAAGGAAGCGATGTCCTTCGCCAACGTATATGATACCGCCGGCCTCTACGCCGCCTACACGGACAGCAACGGTTATTTTCAGATCGCCCTGCGCGATACCAATACTTGCTATCTCTGCTTTTCGATGGTGGGCTATACCACTTATTGCAGCAATTTTATCCTGCCGCAGCAAGCCGCCATTACCATTCGGCTGCAACCGGATGTGCGCCTGGATGAAGTGACCGTCACCTCACAGAAATTCAGCAAAACCGCCGAACAGAATACATCGGGACTCACCACGCTCACCGCGGCCACGTTGGAAAGGCTGCCCAACTTCTTAGGCGAAAAAGATATCCTGAAGGCCGCCCAGCTGACGCCGGGCATTCAAAGCGGACAGGAAGGCGCGCGCGGCCTGTTTGTGCGCGGCGGCAGTCCCGACCAAAACCTGCTGCTCTTCCATCAGGCCACCGTCTACAACGTCTCTCACGTGTATGGTTTTCTGTCGGTGTTCACCACGGAAGCGCTCGACAAAATGGACATTCACAAAAATTATATTCCGGCGCAATACGGCGGACGCCTGTCATCCGTGCTGGATATTCAGCCTAATTTCGGGAATACCGAAAAATGGAAAGGTGGCTTCAGCTTCGGTGCCATCACCGCGAAACTCTACGCCGAAGGACCGCTGAAAAAGGGAACCACCTCCATGAACATCAGCTTGCGCGAATGCCATATCGGATTGTTTACCGGCCCCTTATCCCGAAGACAGTTTGAAGCAGCCGGTGACGACGGAGAGCTCAAATACTATTTCTATGATCTGAACGCGGCATTACAGCACAAGGTAAATGAAAAAAATACGCTTCGCTGGAGTCTCTACAATGGCAGTGATTTCTACACTTTCGGGCAATCGCAGGAATACATCCGCCCCAACAGTTATTACAAAGACATCAACCGCAAGAAACTCAGCTGGGGCAATCTGGCGCAGAGTCTGGCCTGGGAAACGAAATGGAAAAAGATAACGCTGTCTCATTTTTACACCTACAGTTTATACCAGCTGCGTGCCGATCAGTTGTACAAAAACATTTCGCGCAGATACAACAGAATCAGCAACGAAATCAATCAGACCGACTACGACACGCGTTCCAACATCAGCGAACACGGATTGCAATCCAACCTGCATCACCGCCTGCATCCGAATCATGAATTGCTCTATGGTTACAAGTGGACGCACCGCACCTACACCATCAACAACGTAAACATCATCAACAGAGACAGTCTCGGAAATATCCGCGGCAGAGATACGCTGTCCTATCCCAAAGTGCGGACGAATGAATGCTATGTATATCTGGAATATGTTTTTTCGTGGAAAGATAAATTCATGCTGAAAACAGGCGGACAACTGTTATCATATCATGTGAACGGCAAGCATTTCTTTTATCCGCAGCCGAGAGCGGAAATGCAATATTATCCGGTGAAAGGCTGGACGCTGCGGGCTTCGGTGATGCATACCGTACAGCCTATGCATTTGCTGACCAACAATACCGGCGACATACAGAATGATGTGTGGGTGCCCGCGACGCGCCAGGTGGAACCGGAAACCGCGTGGCAATATTCGGGCGGACTGCAATACAACCATCCTGCGGGCTATACGGTCAGCGTGGATGGTTATTACAAGAAAATGAAACATCTCTCCGAATATCGCTACGGTTCTACTTTTCTGTTGGATAATGTATCGTGGGAAGACCAGCTGCTGAACAGCGGCATCGGAGAAGCTTATGGCATGGAGGTGTTTTTTGCGAAAAGCAAAGGCGCCTTTACCAGTTGGGTGAAATATAACCTGGGATGGAGCACGCGGCAGTATCCCGAAATAAATGAAGGACTTCGCTATTTCTACAAATACGACAGAAGACACGATATTTCCATTGTATTGCAATACAAACTGAAAAAACATTTCGATTTCTCTGTAGCCTGGACGTACGGCACAGGATGGCGCATTACCACACCGGCTGCGCAATATGCTACGGACGGCACGCTGTTCGACTACGATCAGGCCAATCAGCCGATTACCGGCGGTCAGTCGATGGATGAATACTGGAACTACCGCAACAACTATACCCTTCCGGCCTATCACCACCTCGACATCGGAATGAATTACACGAAGAAAGGGAAACGCGTCACACATCAGCTGAATGTTAGCGTGTACAATGTGTACAATCACCTCAATGTATTTTCGGTATACAGAGAAATGAAAAGAGATGCCAATGACAATCCGTATAAACAATATCAGCAGCTCAGTTTATTCCCGATTCTGCCCTCTTTTGGCTACACCATAACATTTGAAAAACCATGAAACAGCATATATTCCATATAACGCAGTATCACCCTCTGTCGCCGGCAGCACGAACGATTCGTATTGTAATGGCTTTGTCTGTGTTGCTGTTTTTCTCTTGTCAGAAAAGGCTGGATTTAAAATACGATCTCGCGCCGGTGAAGCAGGTCATCATCGCCAACGCCTATCCGGATATTCTGTATGTCAACATCAGTAAAAGCAAGCAACCGGATGATTTCAGACCGATTGAATTTCTGGACAACTGCATCGTCACTTTATATGAAGACGGCATATACAGAGAGCAGCTACAATTCTATCTGAAAGATACGCTTTCCGGACTCGGCTATTACAGAACGGCATCGGCACTGAGTCCGGGCAAGACCTACCGCATCGTTTCGCAGCATCCGGAACTGGGAACGGCGGAAACGACGGAATACCTGCCCGAATATCCCGCGCTGAGCAAGGTGGAATTACTGCAACATGCGGACAGTGTGCAAACGAGTAGCACCGGCCGTTACACTTTCACTTTGCAGGATGACGGCAACAGAAAGGATTATTATTTTGTAGCGGCCTATTATAAAGTGTTGCGACCTATACTACAAGAAGATGGCGACACGGTATATCGCTATGATTATATTTACAACAGTCCATCGTATGCGCCGCCCGTTTTCACCAATCCTGAAAATTATTTCCGATCCTATTTTACAGATGAATTGCTGAACGGAAAAACTATGACGATACCGTGCACTTTTCCGAGTCAGTATTACGGAGAATTCCGGGAATCATATCTGATCATTGAGATTGCGGCAGTAGGTGAAAATTATTACAAATGGTATGTATCGCAACTTCCGAAAGGAATTCCCTATTTAAACGATGGCCAGTTTCAGCGGATGAATACACCGAACAATATCGTCAATGGATTCGGGCATTTTACCGCCAACAGCAGCATGTATTATACCTTCCGCATTCATTAAAAAAGCCGCATCAGAGATGCGGCTTTTACACGGTAGATTTTCCCATTAATATTCATCCTCATTGAAAAGGAAATCTTCTTTGGTTGGATATTCCGGCCAGATATCCTCGATGCTTTCATACAACTCCTCATCATCATCGAGTTCCTGTAAATTTTCTATCACTTCTAACGGAGCGCCGGTGCGAATAGCGAAATCAATCAATTCATCCTTTGAAGCAGGCCATGGTGCTTCTTCCAAATACGATGCTAATTCTAGTGTCCAATACATATTCAAAAAATTTTAGTTTTTATTGTAATTTTTTTTCCTTCTATCAAAATGCAAATATATACCTTAATTCCAACAAACAAAACAAAAAAGAAAACAACATAAATCACTCAATATCAGCAGTTTAATAAATTTTATCCACTAAACTACGGACATTCATCCAGTTATAAACAACTGGTTTTCATACTGCAATGCGCATCAGTGTGCTTTCCAGATAACTTCCGGAGTGCCCGCATCATGTGCCAGTTTTCTGGCCAGTACAAACAGGAAGTCGGATAAGCGGTTCAGGTATTGTATCAGCCAGGGATGCACCGGCTCTTCCTCATTCAGCCGCACGACTGCCCGTTCTGCTCTGCGGCATACGGTGCGTGCGATGTGCGCGGTGGCTGCGGCTCTGTTTCCGCCCGGCAGGATAAAGTATTTCAGTTCCGGCAGCGTTTCATTCATCTTGTCTATAAACGTTTCCAGCTGTGTGATTTTTTCTTCCGGCAGTTCAGGCAGAATAAGATTCGCTTTGCCGGGCTCTGCTGCCAGGTGCGTGCCTGCATCAAACAAACGGCTTTGTATGTCCACCATCAGATCGGTGAATTCCTTCTCTTCCAGATAAGTGGCCACCAGGCCGATATTGGAATTCAGCTCATCCACCGTGCCGTAGGCTTCTATGCGCCAATCGCCTTTGGATAAGCGCTTGCCGCCGTAAAGAGCCGTAGTGCCTGCATCGCCTGTTTTCGTGTATATTTTCATCGCGTTGTTTTCAAGTAAATTAATGCGGTTGTTAGGGTATTTAAATGTAACAACAAAGGCGCACTTCTAATAGTTCATGCAACATAAAAAAAGTCCGTGCACAAGATGCACGGACTTTTCTATTTTGCTGCGGAAGATTATTTTCCTCCTGCTTGTTGTTTCATTGCTTCTTCAATCATTTTCTGCAATTGGGCATTGTCGCCGCCTTGCTGTGGTTGCTGCTCTTCGATAGCTTTCAACTCCACTTCAAAGATTAAAGTTTCATTCGGACCGATGCCGGCTTGTGGTTGTCCCTGCATACCGTAAGCCAGTTTGCCCGGCACGTACAGTTTGTATTTAGAACCAACGCTCATCAGCTGCAGACCTTCTGTCCAACCCGGAATAACACCGTTCAGCGGGAATGTTGCAGGCTCACCACGTTTGATGGAACTGTCAAATTCAGTACCATCCAGCAAAGTACCCACGTAGTCTACTTTCACTACATCTGTGCTCACCGGTTTAGGACCTGTACCTTCAGAAATTACTTCGTATTGCAAGCCGCTGGCAGTAGTTTTCACACCTGCTTTTTTCGCGTTTTCCTCAAAGAATTTTTTGTTTTTAGCTTCATTTTCAACGTATGCTTTGTGCATCTCCGGATTGAAGTGTTTCATCATTACGAGATTCACGGTATCACCGCCGAACAACTGCGTTTTTTTGTTGATGACTTCATAGATACCTCTCGCAATCATGTCGACATTAATGGTGCTGTCGAGGCCGTTTTGCAACAGGTTCTGCCCCATCTGCAAGCCAATGGCATACGATACGGAATCTATTTCTTTTTTCGGCGTTTGTTTAACATACGCGCTTTTGGACTGGCAGGCTGTCATAAAAGCGACAGCAGCTATCAGCGTTAATTTAATGGTGTTTTTCATACTAAGAGAATATTTGAGAATTTGATTTTACTGACCTTCAATTTTGAAATTGCTTGGAGCCTGTGGCACTTGCGGCGCCGGAGGTGCCGGTTTTTCTATACTCAGCAGTTCCACTACGAAAATTAATGTCTCATTCGGACCGATGCCGGCCTGTGGTACTCCCTGCTCGCCGTAAGCCAGATTGCCGGGAATATAGAATTTGTATTTTGACCCTACAGACATCAGCTGCACGCCTTCCGTCCAACCCGGAATAACACGGTTCAACGGGAATTTAGCCGGGTCACCGCCTTCAGAACTATCGAAAATAGTGCCATCTGTCAGTGTACCTGTGTAGTGAACAGACACCACATCCGTCGGTAACGGCTTGGGGCCAATGCTATCCTTGATCACTTCGTACTGCAATCCGCTCGCGGTAGTTTTGATGGCAGGATTTTTGGCGTTATCGTCAAAAAACTTTTTCACTTTCGCGGCTTCTTCCGCTGCTTTCTGCTGTTGTTTTTCGGTAAAATAAGCTTGTGCATAAGCAATGGCTACCTGCGGATCCACTAATGCTTTCTGACCGGTGAGCGCGTCTATAAGTCCTTTGTGCAATGCATCGGCATTCACGTCAGCAGCGCCGTTTTTCACCATGTCATTGCCAATCTGCGCCCCGATGAAATAGGAAACCGTATCCAGACTGTTTTTCAGGGTGAAAGCGCTATCGGATGTCGCGGCAGTAGTGCAGGCTGTTTTTTTCTTTTTGCAGCATTTCTCTGATTTACCTGCAAATGCGAATACTGAGCCGCACACGAGTAAGATGGTTAACGTATTTTTCATGTATAATTTTATTTTCAAAAAAGATTTGTATCTGTCACCTGACGACACAAGAACGTGCAAAAATAAGGTATTTACACTGATTTACCGCACGATTAACTATTTTTAATCTTTGCATACCGGCGAATTTTCACCTATACCGTTTCGGATAATTTTTTCATGTAGGGATACCAGTTAACGCCTCCGCGGTCGGTGCCCAGCCGGATGACAATGACTTTTCTCGTCTCATTAATCAGCATAATCTGGCCGTTAAATCCCGCGGCGAAATAGACATCATCTTCAGGAGCGTCCACGCCGTAGTACCATCCCATGCAGTATTTATCTTCCTCTCTGGAACGGTGAAGCGTATCATCGCAGTAATTGAACCAGTTCTTAGGCATCATCTGCTTCTTCAGGAATCTGCCGTCGTGCATCACCATGACACCGAATTTGGCCAGATCCCGCGCGGACATATTGAGTCCACCGTAAAACTTCGGATTCCTGGTAATTCTGCTGTCCAGTGCCCAATAGGCCGTATCCTGCATACCCAATCTATTCCACACCCGTTCGTAGAAATAATCGAGGAACTTTTTTTTGCCGAGTGCATTCTTGATGCATTCTCCCAACACCTGTGTATCGATCGATTTATACTTGTATTCCATGCCCGGCGGCGTATCAAATCTGGCGGCGTAAATAGAGCGGGTCAGATTTTTTTCGTAATAATATTGCAGCGTCTGAAAAATCTTGCCGTATTCATCATAGTTGAGACCCGACTTCATTTGCAGCAAATGGCGCAGCGTCAGATGGCGGAAAGTGGTATCAGGCAGGTTTTTGAAATAATCTGTTACGGGCACCTCATCATGCGGGATGTATTTATCCTGAATCGCCATACCGAGCAAGGCTGTCATAAATACTTTGGTGACGGAAAACAACTGCGTGTTATCGCCTTCTTTAATGCCATTGAGATAGCGTTTGAACACAATGGTATCATTGCGCACCACAAGAAATGAGGTGGTATTGGTCTGCTGTAGGAAGAAATCCGGATACTGATATACGGAAGCGGTTGCACTGTCGGTCCAGACAGACAGTTCGGGCAGTGAAATCTGGTTTTCCGGCAAAGGTCTTATTTTCTGCGCCGCCGGAATATAGGCCGTCGTGTAAAATTTACCATCAAAGATGGAAGGCACCCGCAGGGTTTCATTGAAGGCGAGCACAAATACGCTGATCAGCAGCACCACCACAACGGTTAGTAATTTGACGAACGTAATTTTCTTTTTCATAAAGCTGTTGCGCTTGCGGACTTGCAGTATTTTATTTCTGTGTACGAATGGTAATATTATATCCGATACCGACATTCAGCTGAACCGCGCTCATCGTAGTTTTCTGATAAGTATTCAATCCAAAGATATCGCTGTAACCTTTCTTTTTGTAACGCAGATAATCGTAATCCACACCGAGGCTGAACGCGAATTTGCGCTTAATCAGATAGCGCAGTTTGACATCCGCCCCCAGACTGAACTTCCGGCCTTTTCCGCTGTCATAATAATCATCCGCGGTATAACCACCTAGCCGCAGCGAAGGTTCGAGTTGCAGACATTTGTTTTTGAGGAATTCAAACACATATCCGAACTTTGCAGAAACGATAAAGAACATCGTATTTTTTCGCGAAAGCAGGTTGCCGAGATTCGGATCTTTCTTGTAATTCTTGATGGTGAAGAACTGATAATTCATACCTATGAAAAGGCCTTTCCAGAAATTGGCCTGCAGGTACAACTGAAAGTTTCTGACCGGATAATCTTTATTCAATTTGGAAGTAGTATTTCTGGATGTCCAGACCGGTGTGGAATCTTTTACCGGATAATAAGGCCCCGTAAATTCATCTTTCTCCACCGCTATCGGATGGTAATAGGCATAGTTCATTCCGATGAAAATGCGGACTCTTTCAAAACGTTTCTTGGGTTCGGTGGGTAAATTAGCCGCCAATACGGAAACGCTGTCAACGACCGATGCTGTTTCCTGAAAAACAGGCGCTGACACTTCCTGCGGCAGGGTATCTTCCGATACTGCCTGCACCGGAATTGTTACATCCGTTGTATCCTGCGCAGACGCGAAAGAAATTATTCCTGAAAAGAAGACCAACCACCAATATTTCATACAGTATAAAATTATAAAAAGCAATAATAGCTTGTATATGGCGGCGGTTAAATCGTGATTAATAAAAAAATATGGCAAGATGTTGTATTTCATATTAAAATCGTGTTTATTTACAATTGATGAGTAATATCACATGGAAAAAAAGATTCATGAATACCTCTCCAATGCTGTGGGTATCTTTATTAATTATTCTAATTTATTCACCAACTTTTTTTTACGATTTTTCACTGGATGATTTCCTGGTCACTGAACCCGTAGATGGCAAAATCAAGACTTTATCTGATGCTTTCGGGCTTTGGACGCAACGTTTTAACAAGGTGGATTACCGGCCGGTGTCCATGTTTTCATTCGGTCTGGAATATCTGATATTAGGAAAACTACATCCAGGTGTATCCCATTTTGTGAATGTGTTATTATGGATAGCAGTAGTCTGGTCAGGTTATCAGCTTTTACAACACATTACGGAAAACAAACAACCCAAAACAGTATTCTGGACAGTATTACTATTCAGTTGTCTGCCTATTAATGTAGAGATGGTAGCCAGTATAAAATCAAGAGATAATCTTTTCAGTTTATTATTTACATTCTGGAGTTTGCGATTATTGATATTACCATTAAAAAAAGAAAATCTCCTTAAACATGCAGGCGGTCTCACTTTATATTTTTTAGCATTGGTTGCAAAACTAGATGCTGCAGGTCTTGTTATTTTCACACCTATCTATCATTTGATAGCCACCTCTCCTATTTTCAATGTGAAGAAGTTGGCAAGATCTGCCTTGTTTCTATACATACTATTCATGATTACATTTCACCTAAGGATGAATGTTCTATACAATTTTATTGCCACAGCTGATTTCACAACTGACATAGGAAAAGTAACATTCACAGAGAATCCGGCGGCAATATTTAACCACTCTATTGATAAGCTTGCCGCTGCACTATACACCAATATCATTTACCTTCTAAAGATTCTTATCCCTTTTGACCTGAGATATTATTATGGTTTTAAATACTATGAATTCCCTGCTTTTATTTCTTTGACTATATTATCGGCTTCTGTATTTCACTTTCTAGCTATCGGAGTATTGGGCTGGGCTATCGTCAACAAAAAGAAGGCAATATCGGTTGGCATATTGGGATATATTTGCTTTATCGCTTACGCGCTTAATTTGGCTGCGCCGATGGCAGGTGTGGTGGCAGACCGTTATGCTGCACAATCCACCATATGGATGATGCTGCTTGTCTCATCGCTGTTGATGATGATTCCTCAGAAAAAGATTTCTGTTGCATTGCTGACTATACTTCTCGTCTTCTTCTCCTGTGTTTCCGCTTACCGCGTAACCGCCTGGAAAGATGGTATCACGCTTATTGAGCGCGATGCGCCCCATCTGGAAAAATCCTACGAAGGCATGCGCATTGCAGCCAGTGTTTACAAAACTGAGGCGGACTCTGCGACGGATGAAACGCTGAAAAAATCCTATCTGCAAAAGGCATTACACTGTGCACAAAAGGCAAATGAAATCTATCCGCAGAATACGCTCATGAATTCTTATGAAGGCAGCTATTGGTTTGAATTAGGAAACTATGAAAAAGCCATTGAAAAGTTCAGAGATGCACTTGCTGTCGATAGCAATAAAATCAATACACTTACTTTTTTAGGGGATGTATTTTACACATCAAGACAACCAGACAGCTCGCTGTTTTATTACCAAAAAGCATTTGCTATTAACAAAAATAACCCTGTTTTAATCAATAACATCTCAACGGTCTATTATGAGAGCGGGCAGAAACAAGCCGCCCTTCAATTTAACCTGAACCTGATTGAAAAAGATTCAACCACAGGTGCCGCCTGGGAAAACCT
>Ga0116141_10005421_pt1 | contig 10680 bp, 11 predicted proteins | sample AD_UKC097_MetaG_FD_89744 | JGI IMG/M metagenome (GOLD analysis project Ga0116141, IMG submission 89744) | Active sludge microbial communities of municipal wastewater-treating anaerobic digesters from USA - AD_UKC097_MetaG | ecosystem: Engineered > Bioreactor > Anaerobic > Digestate | place: USA... | reverse complement strand
GGGACTTTGCTGGCGGTGCTGCTGTTCTATCGAGCGGATCTGATGGTCCTGCTGAAGGCTCTCCTGGACGCGCCGAAAGAATATCTGATCTATTTCAGGACAGCGAAAAAGGAAAGAGAACTGAGCGAGCCGGTGGCGTTTCTGTCGTACATTCTGATCGGGACGCTGGTCACTGGGATTTTTGCGCTGATATTCAAGGACATTCTGGAAATCCTATTTGACAGTCTGCCGGCGGTGGGATTCGCATTGATCATGACGGGGGTACTCCTGCTGGCGGCCAAGAATCCGAGAAAGCAGATGGACCCGTCCGATCTGTCATTCAAGACGGCAGCGAAGATCGGCCTGGCGCAGGGATTTGCGATTACGCCCGGCTTGTCCCGTTCCGGGACGACGATTGCTGTGGCGCTCATTCTCGGTGTGAAGAGAGAGACGGCGGTCCGATTCTCATTTCTTCTTTCGGTTCCGGCGATCGGAGGCGCTACGCTCCTGGAGGCCATGGAGACAACACGGAAAGTGGCCTTGATTCCCGCACTGGCAGGAGCCGTGATGGCTTTTCTTTCCGGTCTGTTGTTTCTCTGGTTTCTCGTGTTGCTGGTTCGGAAAGAACGGTTCCACGTTTTTGCTTATTACACGATCCCCCTGGGGCTTCTGGTCCTGTTCGGGTTGTGAGGCAGGTCCTGAACGGGAATCATCCCAATTCGAAACTGGTTACCCCGTAAATCCTGTCCAGCCGAATATCCGGGGATTCTATGCTGTACATGCGGGCGGTTTCGAACACCTTCTTCATCTCGTACCGACCGGCCAGGGCAACCGCCGGAGCATTCAATTCCGGAACGTCCAGGAAGACCAGGCTCTCTTTTGCACGAGCGACCAAGGCCCGGAAAATCTCCTCGGCGATGTCAGGATCATCCGCGAATAACGGCCCGATTTTATACCCGATTCTGCATGGGCGAATGACCCCGTACCCCCGGATGGAGTTCCCCCGCATTTTCGCATAACCCGCTCCACCGGATGGTTGTATCCATTTCTCCAGGAACGACCTGCGAGGCGCGGGAAAGCATTGGCGATCATAGTCCAACAGGGCCTCGAACGGCACTTCAGACAGCGGATTCAGATCCCCGGAGGGAACGCCCGATCCGGTATATTCATACCGCGCATTTCGGTAAGCGTATTGAAATCCCAATGCCTTGTAGTTTTCGACCTTCCCGATCACGCCATCCAGTCCGATGTTGCGGTTTCCCAGGTATTGAAGCCCCTCCCGGCCCAGGTAAATCCCGAACCGATGGCCCCGATATTCCGACCGGACAATGTAGAATCCAATGAACCCGAAGGTGTCATTGTATGCCACCGCCGAAATGCAGCCCACGGGGACACCCTCGCATTCGCAGAGAAAAAATCCGTCGGGATCGGCGGCATAGAAACACTCCGCATCGTGCAGGCCGGGATTCCATCCCTCCGCAGCAGCCCACTCGACAGCGAGATCCACCTCCGCCCGACGCATCTTCCGAATGGAATATCGTGGTTCCGAACGGCCTTTCATGTTTTCATCTTTCTATACTCAAAGTCGGACAAATCCCGTGCGAGGACCGACCGGTGGAATCAGGAAATCAGGATCTTGTAACAGCGGTCACACTCACGAATCAATTCTTCTTCGCGAATGCGCAGCTCGAGTGCGGCGAGATCAACCGTCAAGTGACGGTTTCTTTTGCCCTGAGCGCGGAAAAATCCACGATCCACGAAGTTGTTGAAATTCTGACGAAGCAATCGACGACGCATATCACGGCTGTGGCCGGGCAAGAGCGGACGATCCGCCAGCAGGTCGATCAACGCATCTTCCCGGAAAGAGGACACGGACAGCCCCCGATTGCCGTAATGCTCGTGAAGAAGCGCCACGAGTTCAGTGGCGACGTGCAGCTGTTCATCCGTGAAGCGTTCTTCCTTTTGCTTGCTGTCGAATCCGTGCTGAAGGTAGCTGATAAAAGCGTTGACCTGGTCTCTTGATAAGCAGAGAGTGGATTCACCCCAGGGTTGAGACTGAATCCGAACAAGCCCCGATTCAGTCATTTTCTTGATGATTTGATCGGTTTGAAGCGGCTTTGTACCCAATGCCGTGGCCAGATCCATGCGAAGAGGTTGATCCGGCAGACGAACTTCGCCGTCCGACGGCTCGGCCAGCTGCGACAGCAGCGAGAGAACGTACAGGGTCCGAATCCAGAACTCCCGGTGTCGAATAGAGAATCCCTGTTCCAGAAACAGGTTTGTTTCCCAGATCTTCTGTGCCATGACCTTGATAAAGGCAACCACCACATCCGGGCCGGTGGAGAGAAGCTGTTTGAGCGATTCGCTGGACATGGAGTACAGTTCGGTCGGCTCTACGGCCGTTGCGGTGCAGGTGTGGGGCAGGGCGTGAAAGGGAACGAGGTCGCCGATCACTTCATTCTTGCCATACTCACCCAAAGTCCATTCGTCGTCACCGAGAGTTCGGGTCACTTTTACACGGCCTGAGACAATGAAATAGATATCGCCGCTGACCTCACCCTGCACAAAAAGAGGTTCACCCGGATTGAGTTTGATCAGTACTCTTTTCGTCACTCTATGCCTCCTTCCTGCCCCGTATCCTCATTGAGCTAGTGTTGGGTGAATGAAGGACCTCATTGCGGGCGAAGCACGGCAATCTCGCCGTTGGATTGAACGCAAGCCTGAGATCGCCACGTCGCCGCCCTTCGACAGCCTCAATACGTGCTCAGCAAGAGCATAGCACACAGAAAGCATGGGAGTGGCGTTTCGTACAATCGGGTCACAGACCCGCCCCTGCGAACCCTGTTCGCGGTATGATTGGGTGGATCTGCAACCCACCCCACAAAATCCGAACCGGGAGGACGATTCATGAAAAAGGAAGATTTCGTCTCATTGATGAATGACTTGGAGAAACCTACTCTGAAACTGGCTTCTCTGATTCCTGACGACAAGCTGGACACATCGCCGATTCCCAATACGATGAGCCTGAGCGGATTACTCGCGCATCTGGGCGATTCCATGGGATATATCGGGCGATGCCTGGTCAGCGGCGAGTGGCCGATGCACTCCCAGGACCGGGATAAGCCGGTTACTGCCGGCAAGAACGAATTGATGGAGAAGATCCGCCAGGCTCATCAGGCCGTCCGGGACTCCTTTGAGCCGCTCAGCCAGGGAGATTTCGAAACCAGGGTCACCCAAACCCCCTGGGGAGCCAAGGGAACCATTGAAATGCTCAGTGTGGCGATTCTTTACAGCCACCAGATTCATCACAAGATGCAGCTGTTCATGGCGCTCAAGGCCCTCGGTATCCAGGTGGACACCGGCACACTGTACATGGGGCTGGAGCCGGGAGTGATGAAGACGTGAGTTGAGGCTTATCGCTCTTTAGTGCAATCCCCACGGAAATACCCCTTCTCTTCTATCTATTCCCTCTTTTGCGTCTTCAGGAACGAAAGACCGCAAGAGAGGTTTTATTGATCCGTCGGAGTAATACAGACCCCAGTGTGCCTCGGCCGCATCGCTACTCTTCCACTTCTCATCAAACGCTTCGAAAAAGAAGTAATCTATGTTGTTCGCATCCGCTATCGAAAGGAAATCAGAAAGGAATCTCGCCTGATTTTGCTCAGATGGTATGGCGTTGTCTCGGACATTTCCCTCGCTGGGCCAGCCCGTTTCTCCGATGATCACAGGTTTATCCAAGGAAGTCTCCCGTACCTTTGCCTCTACCTCAGCCAATCTCGCCAGAACATGAGTTGTGGCATCCTCAATAGCGATGCCGTCCCAATAGGGATGAATATGCACCATAACGAAGTCGACGTTCTCAATCAGTTGAGGGTGATTCAGCCAGTTCGCCCAGGTATCTGCCGTGCCCACAGGCACACGCCCTCCCGTATCTTTTCTCACCCGCCGAATATACTCGATCAGATCACCTTCAGTAACAGCTGTCCCGCAGAAGACCTCGTTGCCGACGATCAACTCCCGGACGCAGCTAAGGCCCTGTCTTCCAACCTCAATCAGACTCTCTATCTCGATCTCATTCTCATCTATAGAGCCAGAAATGTATGCGCCGGGATAACAGATCAATCCGACTTCCTGGCAAATACGCGGGATTTCGCTCAGGCTATAGGCGCTGCTGTACGTGCGAATTTGCTCGGTGAGTTTGCCCAGGAAGAATATATCCTGCTGCAATTCGCCCCTGGTCGGAAAAATACGAGCAACGGGGCTTTGGCCATCGCGAAATGGCCCGTAAGCAACACCGTGATATTTGTCACCCGGATAGGCCGCAGTAGCATCAAGTGGAAACGCGGCTGTTGTGGTCAAGGCGAGAGTGGGCGTCTGTCCGGAAATCAATAAGGCATGCTCATGCCGGTTGACGTCGCGCAAGCCAGCGGATTCTTCATACGTCAATGTGACTTGTTCAGGATTTGCGCCTGAAGCGATGAACAAGAGTCCCACAAGAATTATGGGGAGACGGATTCTCAAGAAAGGACGAATGTCTCTGATCACGTTGGCCTCCTGGTCCTGGAAGGTGAATGAAACAAAACCGGAATCCCTGCCGTATCGCATGGATATGAATCGGCAGGGAGTTTCACCTTACAGAAGAGCCATGCGCGATTCTTGAACCACTTTCACGCGGATTCCACAACCGGGTGGATCAGTGGCTCTACTGTTCGCCTTCCAGGAAATTCAGGGATTCCAGGATCTGGCGCAGGTTCTCGATTTCGCCCGGACCGAGGTCCCGGTTTGGCGAGCGCAGATACCCGGCAGGCAAGCCGCGCAATTTCATCCCCGCCTTCAACACAGCAATCTGATTGGGAACCAGGCCCGGCGCGACCAGCTGGTGGATACGCCGCTGCATCTTCTGCGCGGTATCCCAATCGTCCCGGTCAACGGCTTCAATGAACTTGCGGAATGTGTGCGGCAGCCAGTTCCCAAAGGAACACACGATGGCCCGCACTCCCTCACGGAAGGAGGCGTATTCGTATTCATCAATCCCGCAGAACACGCAGAATTTCTCATCGCTGATGGTCAACCAGGCATGAATGCTGTCGAAACTCCCGCTTTCCTTGACTCCCACGAGATTGTCGTGATTGGCGCGAAGACGTTCCATCAGAGCGAGAGAGATATTGACTCCGGTTCGCTGCGGGAGGTTATAGAGCAATGTCGGGAATCCGGGAACGGATTCCAGAATGGCGCTGTAGTAACGATACAGCGCTGTCTCATCATAGGTGAAGAAATACGGGGCAATGATCCCGATTCCTTTTGCCCCGGATTTCTGGGCGTGTTGCGCGAGTTCGATGGTCGGGCGAAGTGCATTCGCGCCGACCTGCACCAGGACAGTCACCCGGTCGCCTACCGAAGCGATGGCCCGCTCGGTCAGTTGTTTCCGTTCGTCCACGGTGAGCAAGGGAAACTCCCCCGTGGTTCCGCAGAGATACACTCCATGCACATGTGCATCGGCCAGATACAGACAGAGCTTCTCAAATGAGTTGTAATTAACGGACCCGTCCTCATCAAATGGGGTCAGTACGGCAGGAAATACGCCACGAAACATGCTTTGTTCCTTTCTATTCTATCGGGAATGGTTATTCCTCTTTTTTGTCGCGATTGAAAATGCCTTTCAAGACGGAGCCTACACCTTCTACGGTGGTTTTGGCGGCATCCGTCGCCGTTTCACCGGCCTTTTGAGCGGTTCCGGCAACCCCGGCCCCGGCATCCTTTGCGGTCGACCCGACTTTTCCGGTTAATTTCTCTGCCGTTCCGAAAATTGCTTCGGCCCCACCGAGGACATTACTCGGCAGGGAAGAAATACCGGCGGTCAGCTGCTGAACAGCCTCTTTGGGGATGGTTGTGGAACCTCGAAAGATCCGTCCCAAGACCTGGTTCCGCAGATGAACCATCAGTTCATTTTTGGGATCGAACTTCGGATCGTTCAAATCGCCCTGAATACGGATCGGGTCCAGAATGATGTCCCCCTGTGCGTCCTGAATCGCCTTGACCGCGAATTGAGACATGCCACCGGTAAACAGCGCGGTTACCGATCGTTCACGAGGCTCAAAATCCGCCTGATACAGCGCAACGTTGACTGTCGTATCCAGTTGCGTTCCCTGAATGGACAGCGTATCGCTCACTGCAAGTATGCCCGCCGCGATGGTCAGCGGGACGGAATCCGGCAGGTAAGGATTAAGCGCCTCCGCTTTGTCGATTCGAATTTCCTGCCGGGAGGAGAGGTCCCACAAGCCGCGTTTCCGATCCATGGTAAGCGCGCAGTTTGCCATTCCGGGGCTGGGTTCGATCAACTCTGTGGATAGATTCCCTTTGACTTGAGAACCATCCGGCGACGGGATCAGCAGATTTTCCATGGTCGAATTCAAGGGCCGGAATCGCCAGCTGACTTTTCTCTCCGGGGAGAGTTCATGTCGTACAAGGAAGGTCTCGGAATGGAGCGCAATGGAATGAATGCGCAGCCCGGACATGGAGGGGGTGGAATCGGTGGCATAAGCCACGGCGAACAGAGCCAGAATGATAGCGGGAATCCAAATCAGTTTGTTCATGATTTTGTCACCGTTCCGATTCGGGATTTTCGGTCAGTGTCGAATACGAACAATCTTCCTTCTCCTCGTCCTCCTCGAAGTTCGGGCAGGAAGCCGAGTCCGGCATGAGGGAGGCGACTTCCAGTTCACAGAGACAGTAGCCGCCGCCGTTCCAATAACAGAGATACATCGTACAGCGCATTCCACTCTCTCCCCGGAAAGCGATTGATTCCCCTGTATCAGCATATACTTCTCATGGCCCGGTGAGAAGCCCGCATTTTAGGATCTTCCTGTCGGATTAAATCGTTCGAGGCTGGTTCAGCACGGCGAGAACCGCAGTCATGAGTGCGTGATTCGGAGTCGGGAAGCAGTCTCGAATGGAAGGAATCCCGATCAGGGAGCGGATCTGGGTCGCCTCTCCGATTTGGACCAGCTCCACACCGCATTGTTGGCTGCTCAACCACTCCATACACTGCCCCACAGTCGGCAGCCAAAGGCAATCGTCAATTTCTCCTTCGTCGATCTCCTCGTCGTACCCGTCCTCGGGGAACGAGATTCGAAAGATCAGGGAATGGTGATTGGGGTTGGGATGGGATTCGTCGTATTCGCAGACCATCCAGACCAGTTTCAGGGCGCTCTTGCGGGAGATCGGGTCCCGGTGGATGCACCAGTCGCCTTCATCGGGATCCCAGATGAGCCGCCTTGTATAGCCCCGCGATTGACGGCGCAGTTCTGACGCCAATGGGGTCAGCGTGTCCAAATGTCTTTCAAAAAATGCCCGTTGCTTCAAAGAAGATCACGCCTCCCATGACAAAAAAAACCGTGGATATTTGATCCAAAAGCCTAGCGGAAAAGACAGATCAGTGATAGTCGTGGTAAGATAGGCGGTGTATGGATGATCTGCATTTCCCTGCCGGCTCGGCCCTTTCAGGTGGGGGCTGGCAGCGTACTGGATGAGGATGGGTGAGACAATCCTCGAATCGGGGAGACACAAAATGGGAATTCTTTTGATTGATGGGAAAACACTGTTCCCACGCAAGTCCGGAAAAGCAGACGCACCGAATCAGCGATTGATGATGGACCGGATTCTATCCCTGTCGGCGGAGTCCGGAGTGACCACAAGCCTGGCGATCCTGCAGATCGGGGATTCCCGGCGTTCGTGCTATCTCTCGTCGGAGTGTCTCCCTGCGTTGAAGATTCTGGCCAGGTTACTCCGAGAGGAGACTCCCAAAGATCTCTTGTACGACCGATACGGCGATACGGGAATGATCTGTCTCTGTCCGGGCTGCATCCTGACGGAGGTGGGCAAGGTGGTGAAGGCGATCTGGCACAAGTTCCATGAGGAAGTGCGCGAACGCGGTCGATGGGATACGGTGATTCTTACCGGAGGTCTGGCGGAGTTCCCGCAGCATGGAGTGACCCGTGCAGAGATTCTGCGCCGTGCCGAGGAGGCTTTATATATTGCGCTGTATTCCGGCGGAGACTCGATTCAAGTTCCTCCCAAAGAGTTGCAAAGCAGACTTTCGATCGAACTCTCTCGTGTGCAAATTGAAAGGCTGAAACAACGTGCCGAGCAAGAAGGGGTAGAAACGGATGACTTGATCCGCGAGGCGATTGACGATCTGTTGCGGGGGAATCTCGGCAGCGCGCAGTAGGCATTTCGGGGCAACCACGGGGGGTTGCCCCTACGATTCGATCGGGATGTGGTAGGGGCAGGCCTCCGTGCCTGCCCTTGTTGTCTATACCCGTTTCCGGCGGACCTTCCGATCCGAATCGGATTGACCGGAGTCTGGCGGTTCCAGCGAATACTGCCGGATCTTGCGCCAGAGCGTTGTTTTGTTGATTCCGAGTTCCCTGGCTGTCGCGAGACGTTTCCAATTGTTTCGAATGAGAGCCTCGTAAATGGCCTGACGCTCGATCTCTTGCAGGGTGGCATTTTCGTAGCGCGGTTTCCCGTCGGACTTCATTCCCTGAAGCGTTTCAGGCAAGTGGTGCAATTCGATCAAACCGCCGCGGCAAAGCACAAAAGCATGTTCGATGGCATTCTCCAACTCCCGAATATTGCCGGGCCAGTTGTAACTCATCATGGCGGCGGTGGATTCGCGCGAAAGACCGGTGACGTCCTTGCCCTGCAGGCGATTCATGCGATTGATGAACTGTTCCGCAAGCAGGGGGATATCTTCTTTTCGTTCCCGCAGGGGGGGCAGGGCCAGCCGCACAACATTGATGCGGTAAAACAGATCTTCCCGGAACCTCCCTTCTTCCACTTCTTTTTTCAGATCCCGATTTGTTGCGGAAATGACTCGGACATTGACCTTTACGGTTCGTGTGGATCCCAGCGGCTCAAAGGTCCGTTCCTGGATCACGCGAAGCAGTCGGACCTGCAGCGCCGGCGAGACATCCCCGATTTCATCGAGAAACACCGTGCCGCCGTCCGCCAGGGCAAACCGTCCGGGTTTATCCCGTTTTGCGTCGGTGAATGCCCCTGCGACATACCCGAACAGTTCCGATTCCAGAAGGGTATCCGGCAATGCGGCACAGTTCACCGTGATCAGAGACTTGTCCCGTCTGGGGCTGAGATCATGAATGGATCGGGCCAGGACTTCCTTTCCGGTTCCGCTCTCCCCCTCAATCAGAACGGTGCTGTTGGTTGCGGCGATCTGGGGGAGAATAGCGAAGATTCCCTGCATCCTGTGGCTGCGTGAAACGATGTCGCCGAGGGTATACCGCTGATGGATCTGGCGACGCAGTTCCTCCACCAGGGAGAGGTCTCGAAAGGTTTCCACCCCGCCGATTATCTTTTTCCGATCGTCTCTCAGCACGGCGCAGCTGACACTGATAGGAGCCAACTTGCCGTTTGTTCGAAGGATATGAACCGTGCGGTTAATCACGGGTTGACCGGAGTTCATGGCGTCTTTCAGCGCACACCCCGCCTCGCAGATATCCGCTCGGAACACCTCGTAACACGGCCGTCCAATCGCTTCCTCTCGAGAAACTCCGGTAATCTGCTCGGCGGCCAGATTGAACGAGGTGACAATGAACTGCTCGTCCACTGTAAACACCCCATCGGCCACCGAATCCAGGATCACGGTGGTCAACCCCGATGGGGAGGTCTGTTTCATGTCAATCGCCAAATTCGGTCCACCTTCCAAATGAAGATCGAAGGTTTTTTCCAAACGATGCGGAAAGTCATCGGGAATCCGGGCCTTGACAGCCTCACCGAAGTGTCGCTTCTTTTGTCGGATTCCATTATGATTATCGTACATCCTCAATCCGGAACTTCCAAATGGGGTTGCCTTGGAACTTGGGCGAAAAACAGGGGTGAATCGTCCATTTCGTAGCGGTGATCATTGACTCCACGGATGACTCCTGATATGAGAGAGCGGTGTCAGAAAGGGCCGGTTAGCCCTGCGAATCAGGCGGAGGACAGCATGGGAAAAGAAAAGCGGTTTTTGCGAGACCTGGTTCTCGATCAGATGCTCCGAGAACTTCGTGAAATCCAGACAAAGGCGGAGGAGAGTGAAGACAAAGTCACGTGGCGAATTGACCCGATCATTGAGGCCACGACGGATTTCTACGAAACCAACAAATTTGTCTTGCAGCATATTGAGGCGGTGATCGAGTCCATTCGAAACGAAGGCAGCCGGGAGGACGACCTGAATAATCTGGTCGTCGCTGCTGCCCACCTCCGGATGGGGATCACCCAAATCCACTCCATTATGCTGAATACCGTTGAGGATGAGGACGAAACATCCGCAACGTAGTCGTTGGCGGATGTCCTGCAAACAGATTCGATTGACATGATGCCGGGCAAGAGTGGCATCAGGCATGATAGCGCTGTCACCCGAAGACACCCTCACCCCAACCCTCTCCCGGTGGGAGAGGGCGTGGTTCCTGAGCCTTCCTCCAATCTCACCCTTCCGCCATGGGAATGGGATTCCTCAATACCCATAAGGACTATCAGATGCTATTCTACTCCATTGATCCTGTCGATCCGGATGAGACATGAAGGCGAATTCCCGGCAAGCCCTGCTGATTTTCCTGTTTTTTGCCGCAACCTATCTCCTATTGCAGGGGGCGAAACCGGGATATACCGTGGATGCGAACGCGGCCTACCAACTGACACAGT
>Ga0116141_10005420_pt1 | contig 10681 bp, 10 predicted proteins | sample AD_UKC097_MetaG_FD_89744 | JGI IMG/M metagenome (GOLD analysis project Ga0116141, IMG submission 89744) | Active sludge microbial communities of municipal wastewater-treating anaerobic digesters from USA - AD_UKC097_MetaG | ecosystem: Engineered > Bioreactor > Anaerobic > Digestate | place: USA... | reverse complement strand
AGGCGCCCTTCTTCAGGGCCTCGACCGCGGTCTCCACGGAGGCGAAGGCGGTCATGAGGAGGATCGGGATGGCGGGGTTGTAGGCCTTGATTTCCTCGAGGGCCGCGATCCCCGAGACCCGGAGCATCCGGATGTCCATGAGGATAAGGTCGAAGGGGCGCTCCTTCACGAGGCGGATCGCGGTGTCGCCGTCGTCCGCCTCCGCGATGTCGTACCCCCAGCCGCCGACCAGGGTCCGGAGCATCGTCCGGTGGGCGAGGTCGTCATCGACGATCAGAATGGTGTTTTTTGCCTGCATATCTTCTCCCTCAGGGTCATGCCGCGGCGCACCGCCCGGGCATGAGGATGTCCCGCGCCGCCGGCCATGCCCGCGTGGCTTGGGTTCGGGTCCGGCCGGCGCCCGCCGCCCGGATCGATGCGGGTCCCCGGGCTGTCAGGTCCCGGCCGGCAGGGTCACCGTGACCGTCGTTCCCCGCCCGGGCTCGCTCGCGAGGCGGATCTCGCCGCCGTGGGCCTCGACGATCTTGTGGGCGATGGCGAGACCCAGCCCCGTGCCCGACGGTTTGGTCGTGTAATAGGGGTCGAAGACGCGCCCCAGGTCCTCTTTTTTGATGCCCGCGCCCGTATCCGCGACGGCGATCCGGACACGCTCCCCGTCCGTTGCGAGCATGACGGACAGCGTCCCGCCGCCCTCCATCGCCGCCAGGGCGTTCAGAAAGAGGTTCAGGAGGACCTGTTTCAGCCGGTCTCCGTCCACCCGGATTTCCGGCAGATCGGCCGGTTCCGTCCGGAGGGCGACGCCGGAGGCGCGGGCCCGCTCCGCGACGAGGTCCAGGGCCTGGCGGACGAGGGCGGCCAGGTCGGTGGGCTTCCGGTTGAGCTGGGGCGGGCGGGCGAATTCCAGGAGCTGCCCGATCACCCGGTTGAGCCGCTCCACCTCCTGGATCATGATCGTGGCGATTTTTCCGTCTTCCGGGTCGGAGCCGTGACGATCCCGGAAATAGGTGGCAAAACCCTTCAGCGAACTCAAGGGATTGCGGATCTCATGGGCGACGCCGGCGGCGAGACTCCCCACCGAGGCCAGGCGCTGGCTCCGGGCGATCTCCTGCTTCAGGCGGCGGACCTCCGTCATGTCGCGGAAGAGGGCGATCTTCCCCGCAGCGCCTCCGGCCTCGTCGATCAGGATCGTGGCGACGCAATCGAGGGGCACGATCCGGCCGTTGCCGACGGGGCAGTCGATCTCCTGCGCCAGGACATGCCGGTCGTCCCGCATCCGGTCGAAAATCTCCAGGCAGGCGGAGGGGAGAACCTCCGCCGCCGGCCGTCCGAGGACGGCGGGGACCTCCTGCCCCAGGATTGCCGCCGCCGTTTCGTTAAGGCGGCGACGAGGCCCCGTCCGTCGATGGCGACGAGGCCCATCGGCAGATGGGCGACGAGGTGATCGGAAAAGGCCTGAACCCGGCTGAGGGAGGCCCGGGTCGTCCGGAACCCCTGGGCCAGCATCAGGGAGACGATCCCGGCGAAACCGACGAGGAGAAGGATGGCGGCCATGAGGGCGGTGTGCCAGGCGTCCTCGTGGCGGGCGGCCTCGATGGGGCTCATGTCCAGGCCCACGAAGATGATCAGGTCCCGGCCCGTCGTTCCCCGGGCGGGTGGCGGCGGGGAAACGGTCCCGTCGGGCGGGCGCCGGTCCGGCGGCGGGGGCGGGGGTGGGAACGGCGGACGGCCGGCGAAAAAGCCGTTCCCGAAAGGCGGGGGCGCGCCGGGGGTGGGGGCGAAACGGCGGTAGACCTCGAAGGTGTCCGCCCCGGCGGGGTGCGGCACCCGGCGCCACTGTTCGGCAGTCATCGTCGCCACACGCTCGAGGTCCAGATCCAGACCGTACGTTTCTCCGATCAGCGACGGATCGCTGCATGCCAGAATGCGCCCGTCCGTGTTCGTCACGATGAGGTGGTCGATGTCGGCCTGCTGGGCCGTTTCGATGAGCAGTTTCTGGAGCTCGAAGAACCCCCAGCGCATCCCCATGCCCGTCCGGGTGCCGGCCTCGAAGGCGCGGATCAGGGCCGCCCCCTTGTCGACGAGGAGCCGCGTCGTGTGCGCCTTCTGGGTGTTGATCGCGTCCAGTGTCATGAAGGCGAAGATGGGCAGGAGAATCACGAGCGCCCCGAGGATGACCCAGGGGGAAAGGTTCAGCCAGAATCCGGATTTTTTCTCCCCGCTCATGGCCTCCTCCTCAGCGCGTGGATACAAGGTAAGCAGACGGATACCACGGCCGGCTACTTATGATCCAGCCTTTTCTCTTCCGCGGGCCCCACAAGGCGGTCGGACCGGTGTGCGATCACAAAATCTGTATTCAAATCAATGGGTTGCTATCGTTATGCCTCTGGTGGCACGCCGCTTGCTCCTCTCCGAAGTCAAAAGCAAAAAACATGAAAAGGAGCATCGAACCATGAAGAAACTAACCATCGCCATGACCACCCTGCTGGTGGTCGCTCTCCTGGCCACAACGGCATTTGCCTGGGGCCGGGGCTGGGGAAGGGGTCCCGGGGCGGGCTTTTGCGGCGGACCGGACGAGCGGGCCTTCTCCCAGTTGAGCCTGACCGGGGATCAGACCGCGAAGATCAAGGCCCTCCGGGAGGCCCACCTGAAGGATGTGACGCCGCTCCGGGAAAAGATGTTCAGCAAACGCAACGAACTGAGGCTCCTCTGGCTCAAGGACAACCCGGACGAGGCCAAGATCCTGGCCGTGCAGAAGGAGATGCGCACCCTGAGGGACCAGCTGGAGGACAAGCGGACGTCACACCGGATCGCCGCCTTCAAGGTCCTGACGCCGGAGCAGCAGCAGAAGATGCAGGCCTTCGGCCCCGGCAGCGGAAAAGGCCGCGGGCCCGGTTTCGGCGGATGTCCCCGTGGCGGAGCCGGCGGCGGGCCGGACGGCCCCGCGCCGGGTTTCGGAAGAGGCAACTGGTAAGCCTACCCTCCTGTCGACCGGGGGCGTCACGCCCCCGGTTTTTTTTATCATGACAACAACAGCTGATTGTCCTTCGACCGGGACTCCCCCACGCTCGAGACGGTGATGGCCGGACGGCCCAGGACGGGGCACTTCGCCTCGCAGATTCCGCAGCCGATGCAGAGCGAAAGATCGACGTGGGGTTGCTTGACCGAGAGCGTCCGACCGTCCCGGTCTTTCACCGCCGCGGTCTCGAACCAGATCGCCTTTTTCGGCGTCGGGCAGACCTCCTCGCAGACGATGCAGGACCGGCCATGTGCGTAGGGGAGGCAGCGTCCCGGGTCGATCATCGCGAGGCCGATCCGCACCCCGGCCTTCTCCTCGGGGGAGAGCCTCCGGATGGCGCCCGTCGGGCAGACCTGGCCGCAGAGGGTGCATCGGTATTCGCAATACCCGATCCGGGGCACCAGCATGGGCGACCAGATCCCTTCGGCGCCGGCCTCCCAGAGCGTCGGCTGGAGTCCGTTCGTCAGACAGACCTTCATGCACTCGCCGCACTTGACGCACCGCCGGAGAAATTCCTTCTCCGCCACGGCGCCGGGCGGCCGGAGCAGTTGCGGATCGGCGGCGCCCGTCCTGGACCGGGGGGTCGTCCGGAAGAGGGGCACCGCGAGCAGGCCCGCCAGCACCGACCCCACCACCCGCCGTTTGCCGAGATCCGGGGCGACGGCCCCTTTCCCCCGGCGAAATCCGAAGCGGACGGCGTTCCGCGGACAGGCGTCGTCGCAGTTCATGCAGGCCAGGCATTCGGCCTTGCGCCAGGTCTCCTTCCCGTCGGGATGGGCCGCGCCCTGGCAGGTCCGGACGCACGCCCCGCAGCCGTCGCATCCCTCGCTCACCGTGCGGTCGAGCAGGGCGTAGCGCGACAGGAACCCCAGGAGTGCGCCGAGCGGGCAGAGGTATTTGCACCAGAAGCGCGGCTCCTTCAGGTTGAGCGCCAGGATCGCGGCGAAGATCCCGCCGATCAGCGCCGACTGGAGGAACAGGGGCTGCTGGAAGGCGAGCACCCCCCGCTTGAGCAGCCCGTAGAGCCACTCGGACACGTCGACGACCCCGGCCGGGAACGACGCGTAGATCGCGTCGAAGCCCGCCGCCGTCGCGTACTGGAGCGCGGGATGGACGGAGACGGACAGGGACCGGATGAGCAGGGCCAGGGGGTCCATGATCCCGCCGAACTGCAGCGTGAAGAGGGACGAAACCATCAGTGCGATCAGGAACTGATATTTCCAGTGGTACCCGTTCGCCGGCCGGGACCGGACGGGCCCCCGTTTCAGGGCGCCTGCCAGGTTGTGCAGGGTGCCCAGGGGGCAGATCCAGCCGCAGAACACGCGCCCCAGGAGCGCCGTGAGGACGACCACGACACAAACCCAGAAGAGGGGCAGGTCCAGTGACCGGGTGGCGAGCGCGGTCGTGAGGAAGACGAGGGGGTCCGCGTCGAGAAAGATCTTGACGGGATAGCCGAGATCGTTGGCGCCCCGGGATTCCGTCTGCAGGAAAAGCCCGAGGAAAAGCAGGAGGAAGACCCCCTGGGTCAGCCGGCGGAGAAGGGTCATCATACGGTCACAGACGGATGCGCTGGATGTTCATGCGGCCGAGGTCCATGCTTCCCAGCCGCGCCTGATGGCCGACGCGCACACACCCCAGCTCGGCCGGCTTCATGCCGAACAGGGTGGCGCCGAAGGCGTCTACCGCCACGGGATCGACGCCGGCCGCCACCGTGTCGAGCCGCCGGACGTCGGCAAGGCTTCCCCCCTGGGGGCCGTTGCCCGTGAGGATCCGCACGGCGTCCAGGATCGTGAGCGCGGGCTTGACGACCCGCGTCACGTCCACGAGGCTCTCGTCGATGCGCTGGTGAATCCGACCGCGCCAGCCTCCCATCACCCCCATGAAGTTTTTCATCCCCAGGGTGAGCCCCGAGATTCCGTGGGTCTTGGCGATGGGGAGGTTGATGACCGCGTCCGCCTCGATGGCCTCCGTGTAGAGGGGCCAGGATTTGAGCGCAAGGCCGTCGATACGCATGTCCTTGAATTTGCGCTCGTCCACGAAGCGGACCGCCGCGCCGGCCGCGGCCGCCGCGTCGGCGATGCCGCTCTGTTTGTAGGTGCGGCGGGCATCGGCGACGGGGTGGTCGAACACCTTGACCGTCCTGGCGCCGGCCTCGAAGCAGAGGCGGACGACCGTGGCGACGACCTCGGGATTGGTATTGGCCGCGTACTCCGGCGTCCGGTCCCAGCCGATGTTCGGCTTGACCACGACGACGGCGCCGCGCGAGACGAAGCGCCGCATGCCGCCCAGGCCGTCGACGGCCGCCCGCGTGATGCCGGCGGGCGAGGCGCCCCGGACGACGACCAGGTCGGGTGGGGCCGCCGCCTCGAGGCGGCGGACGAGGGGCGCGAATCCGGTCGGCAGCGACAGCGCCGCCCCGGCGACGACCGCGGACTTGATGAAGGTTCTGCGATGCATGGCCTCTCCTCCTTAAAAGAAGTGCCGGGTGGCCACGCGACCCGCCTCCCGGAATTCGACCCCTTCCCGCGCCAGGAGCTCCCGCTTCATCTTGAGCCCGCCGCCGAAGCCGCCCAGGGTTCCGTCGGAACGGATCACCCGGTGGCAGGGGATCGCGATCGGAAAGGGGTTCGTCGCCAGGGCCGTCCCGACCGCGCGGGCGGCCCGGGGATGGCCCAGCCGCCCCGCCACGAGGCCGTACGTGCTGACGCGACCGCGGGGGATCGCGTGGTCCGCGAACAGAACCTCCCGCTGAAAGGCAGGGCACCGGTCGAGGCGCAGGGCGTCGAGGGAAAACCGGACGTCCGCGCCGTTCAGGGAGGCCTCCAGCCGCTCCGCCAGGACGTCGATCTCCCGGCAGGAACCGGACGCGGCGTCGGGGAATTCGGCGCGGAGCGCCGCCTCCGCGGGTCGGCCCGGTCCGGGGATCAGGATGCGGTCGATCCCGGGCGCGCCCGCGCGGACCGACCAGACGACGGCGATCGGACCGAACGATGTGTCGCGCCTGACGAAGAAGGACGTCTCGGGATCTTTGCGGGTTGTCTTCACGGACCCCCTGGGCCGGACGGGGATGAGGACGGCGGGCGGAGGTTCCTTCGCCCCCTACAGGGACACTGTACGGAATTTTGAGTGCATGTCAACCGGGGATTTTCCCGGGTGTACGTGACACAGAAGATGTCCGGCTTGGTAGCACACGATCTGTCCGGTTATCGGGTCGCCTATGGAGGCGATTGATGGGTCGGACAGGAAGGCTACAGGAGATTCGGACTGTGAAGGCGATCCGTGCGTCCGCCGGCCGCTGCCGGCAGACGCGGTCTACGTCTATGCGCCGGCCTCGCCGCTCAGGAGGCGACGGACGCGCTCGAGTTCCTGGGGGGTGTCCACCTCCACGGAGTCGTGGACGGTCTCGACGACCCGGATGCGGTAGCCGTGCTCCAGGGCGCGGAGCTGCTCCAGGGCCTCGAGCCTTTCCAGGGTTCCCTCCGGCAGGCGGGTGAAGGTGTCGAGGAAGTGGCGCCGGTAGGCGTAGATGCCGTGGTGCTTGTAGTAGTCGGCGGTGAGGCCCCGGTCCCGGACGTAGGGGATTGTCGCGCGCGAGAAGTACAGGGCGAAGCCGTTCCGGTCGCAGGCGACCTTGACGGCGTTGGGGTGGGTGATCTCCTCCTCGCGCCGGATGCGGTAGATCAGGGTGGACATGGGGATGGCGGGGTCGGCCAGGAGCGGGCCGACGACCTCGTCGATCTGTGCGGGTTCGAAGGCGGGCTGGTCGCCCTGGACATTGACGACGATCGCGTCGTCCCCGACGGGCAGGTCGAGCAGCCGCACCGCCTCGGCGATGCGGTCCGTCCCGGAGCGGTGGCGGTCGGAGGTCATGACCGCCCGGCCGCCGAAGGCGGTGACGGCGTCGAAGATGCGCGGATCGTCCGTCGCCACGGCCGCAGCCGTCACCGCGGGGGAGCGGAGGACGCGCTCGTAGACGTGCCGGATCATCGGCCGGCCGCACAGGTCGGCGAGCGGCTTGCCGGGGAAGCGGCTCGACCCCCAGCGCGAGGGGATGATGCAGATCACCGCGGGTGGGTTCATCACGATCCGTCTCCGTTCGACATCGGCCCTGTGCGGCGGCAATCGCTGCCGTCCGGTTTCGCTCCCGGTGTCCGGGGAGCCGCTGCAGCGGGCTCCGTCAACCTCCGGCGCCGAGCCCCTCTGCCGGCGGCCCGCCGGTCCGGGCGCTACAGCCGCGGGTCCGGCTGTGCGAGGTGGCCCGTGACGTAATCCTGGACGGCCTCCTCCAGGGGGCGGAAGGTCGCCGGGCAGCCCATCGCCCGGATCTTGTCCATCTTCGCCTCCGTGAAGTACTGGTACTGGGCGTCCAGTCCCGGCGGCATGTCGATGTAGTCGATGGCGGGCTCCCGCCCCAGCGCGGCGAACACAGCCCCGATCAGGTCGTTCCACGTCCGGGCCTGACCCGTCCCCAGGTTGAAGAGGCCGTTGATATCGGGGTGGTCCAAAAGCCAGCGCATCACCTCGACCGCGTCCTTCACGTACACGAAGTCGCGCTTCTGACCGCCGTCGGGGTACTCGGCCCGGTACGACTTGAACAGCCGCACCCGGCCCTCCCGCCGGATCTGGTGGAAGGCCTTGAAGACGACGCTCGCCATGTCCCCCTTGTGGTGCTCGTTGGGGCCGAAGACGTTGAAGAACTTGATCCCCGCGATCCGTTCCTCCGCCTTGCGGCGCAGGACCCACAGGTCGAAGAGCTGCTTGGAGTAGCCGTACATGTTGATGGGGCGCAGGGTGGGGGTGACGTCGTCGCCGTCGTCGAACCCCAGTCGGCCGTCGCCGTAGGTCGCGGCGGAGCTGGCGTAGACGAACCGGCAGCGTTTGCGCAGGGCCCACTCCGCGAGCCGGCAGCTGTAGTGGAAGTTGTTCTCCAGCAGGTAGTCGGCGTCCCGCTCCGTGGTCGAGGAGCAGGCCCCCATGTGGACGATGGCCCGGGGCCGGAAGGGCAGGTCGTCCTTGATCAGAAGCCGGAGGAACTCGTCCTTGTGGAGGAAGTCGGCGAAACGCCGGTTGACGAGGTTCTTCCACTTCTCTTCCGTCCCCAGGCGGTCGACGATGACGATGTTGTCGATTCCCTCGAGATTCAACCGCCAGACGAAGGCGCTTCCGATGAATCCGGCCCCGCCGGTGACGACGATCATGGTGGGTCTCCTTACAGGGTTCGGGCCGCTTGTACGATGGTTTCTCCGATCCGGGCGAGCCGCTCCTCGGCCATCCGGACGGAAATTCCCATGACGAGGGTCCGGCCCAGGAGGTCTTCCGCCTGGGGGATGTCCTTCCGGTCGTAGGACGCCTTTCCCACATAGGACGGGTCCTTGAACGGGTACTGTTTCGCGTTGGCGGTGGCCTGGGCGAGGAAGTGTTCCCAGTTGGGGACGTAGTGCCACTTGTTGAACTTGAAGCAGGTCGTGTCCACCCCCCCGGCTGCCAGGGCCTTCTGGAAGCGCGCCGCCAGGTCCTCGGCGGGCAGATTGAAGGCGAGGAAAGTCGCCGTGTCCCCGTCGGCGTCCGGCAGCTCCCGGAATCCCACGCCCTTGACGTTTGCCAGCATCGCCTTGATAGCCGCCTTGTTCGCTCGCTGGCCCGCGATGACCTGGTCGAGCTTCTTCAGCTGGGCGAGGCCGATCGCCCCCTGGAGCTCGTTCATCCGGTAGTTGAAGCCGAGGATCGTCCGGCCCTCCATCGCCCGGCTCACGGCGGGGTTGTGGTCGTGGCCGTGGTCGTGGACCCAGTCGGCCCGGTCGTAGAGGGCCTTGCTGTCCGTCATGACGAGCCCGCCCTCGCCGGTGGTGATCGTTTTGTAGTAGTCGAAGCTGAAGATCCCCATATCGCCGAAGGTCCCGAGCTTCTTGCCTTTGAAGCTCCCGCCGCAGCCCTGGGCGTTGTCCTCGAGGACGAGCAGGTTGTGCTTTTTCGCGACCGCCAGGATCCGGTCGATGTGGGCCGCGGCCCCGCACATGTGCACGGGGATGACGGCCCGCGTGTGCGCGGTCAGCTTCCGCTCGATGTCCGCCGGGTCGAGGTTGAGCGATTCGTCGATGTCCGCCATGACGGGGATTGCCCCCGCCTCCAGGACCGCCTCGTAGGTCGCGACAAACGTGAAGGCCGGGCAGATCACCTCGTCGCCGGGGCCGATGCCCAGGGCCGCAAGCGCCACCTTGAGCGCGCTCGACCCGGAGGTCACGCCCAGGGCGTAGGCCGCCCCGCAGTATCGGGCGAATTCCTCCTCCAGTTGGCGAACCTTGAAGATTCCCTTCCGCTCGGCGTCGAAGCCGTATCGCATCAGGACGCCCGTTTCCAGGACGTCCATCACCTCTTGGATTTCTTCCTTACCGATCAGTTCCGCACCGGCCATCTGCCGCCTCCTTCAGGGTTATGATGATGCCGTCGATTCCGCATTGAATGAATGAAGTCAAAAAGCGTCCCGGTAGATCTGGATCGCGTCCTCCCGCGTGACCTTCCGGGGGTTGTTGGCCAGGGGGCGTGCCACGGTCAGGGCCGCATCTGCCAAGGTGGGGAAGTCCTCCTCCCGGACATCGAAATCCCCGAGGGTCTCCGTGATCCCGCAATCCTCGATCAGGGTCTCCACCGCCTCGATTGCCAGGCACGCCGACTCGCGCAGGGGCAGATCGTCGGGAATCTCCCCCATCGCCTCGGCGATGATCGTGAACTTCTCCAAGGCGCCCGGCAGGTTGTAGGCCATGACGGCGGGCAGGAGGAGCGTGTTCGCCATCCCGTGGGGGATTCCGTAGCGGCCGCCCAGGGGGTACGAGAGGGAATGCACCGCCGTCACGCCGGCGTTGGCGAGACCCAGGCCCGCGTAAAGGCTGCCCAGGAGCATCTGCTCGCGGGCCTCCACGTTCCCGCCGTCGTGGACGCAGGTCCGCAGGTTCTCGGCGATGAGTCCGATCGCCTCCAGGGAGAGGAGTTCGCTCATCGGCGAGGCGTTGATCGAGGTGAACGATTCGATGGCGTGGCATAGGGCGTCGATGCCCGTGGTCGCCGTGGGTCCCGGGGGGAGGCTCAGGGTCAGCAGGGGGTCCAAGAGCGCCACGTCCGGATAGAGGTACGGGCTGTTCATCCCCTCCTTCTTCTTGAGGCTCTTCCGCATGAAAACCGCGGTGAAGGTCACCTCGCTGCCCGTCCCCGCCGTCGTGGGGACCATGATCGTGGGGAGTCCTGGCCCGGGGACCTTGCCGAGTCCCAGGTAATCGGCCGCCCGGCCGCGGTTGGCCGCGAGGACCGCCACCGCCTTGGCGAGATCCATGGCGCTGCCGCCGCCCACGCCGACGACGAGATCGCACTTCGCCTTGAGCGCGGCCTGCGCCCCCGCGTCGGCGAGCTCCAGACGGGGTTCCGCCTCCGCGCGGTCGAACAGGACGGATTTGAGGTCCGCGTCCTTGAGCAGGGCATCCAGCCGACCCGGAATGCCGGTGGCGGCGAGATTCCTGTCCACGACGACGAACGGACGGGAGCCTTTGAGGTCGCGGACCTGCCCGGCCAGTCCGTCGAAGGCCGCCCGGCCGAAGACGATCCGTTTCGCGCCCGTGAAGGCAAACGGTTTCACCATGGTGTCGCTCCTTTTTTGCACGCAATTGCAGGGATGTT
>Ga0116141_10005408_pt1 | contig 10694 bp, 10 predicted proteins | sample AD_UKC097_MetaG_FD_89744 | JGI IMG/M metagenome (GOLD analysis project Ga0116141, IMG submission 89744) | Active sludge microbial communities of municipal wastewater-treating anaerobic digesters from USA - AD_UKC097_MetaG | ecosystem: Engineered > Bioreactor > Anaerobic > Digestate | place: USA... | reverse complement strand
TGAGTTTCCAGGTAAAAAGAGACACATATTAAAATATTATTAATAATTTAAATATGTTATTTAATTATACTCTTCCTCTCCAAACATACATACATTGTAAATATACTCAGGAACAGATATTATTTCTCCCTTTTCATTCTCTTTGCACCAATCCATATGTATATTCATACACTCAAGTGTATCTTGTATATTTATACCCATTGCTTCAGGACTAGTTATAAGGGTGGAGGAGGGATATTCTTCTTTAATAGTATCCCAATACCCTCTTAGTGTACTTCTTAAATGACCTTGCCAGTGTCTGGGGTTTGCAAGCTCACGTAGTGGCCATTGTGGGTGTATTTGTGATTTAGCAGAGATATACTGCTCAAATGGGAATTTAAGCAGTATCATTTTTATATGTTCTGTATCATATTGTTGTGATATGTTTGATACTTCAGGTGGACATCCTTTTTTAATATGAAAGTTTGGACATCCTTGTTGGTGTCTATAATATGGTTTTAAACACATTTTTACTGTTTCTAATTGTGTATGGTATTGTAGGGGTATATTTTCATAAAGATATATTTCTTTAGGGAATTGTTCTACTAATTTAGGGGAGGTATATATGGGTGGTATCAATTCATATTTTGTATATTGATATTCTGATGTTTGTTCTTTTTCCATAATTTATTGTTATTATACTATATTTAATATAGTATTATTATTAATAATTAAGTATAATTACATTATCATATGGTGGATGTAGCTCAATTGGTTAGAGCACTGGTTTGTGGCACCAGGGGTTGTGGGTTCGAGTCCCATCTTCCACCCCACCAACCTATAGTAACGCTATCAGTTTTTTCTTAACCTCAGAAAACATAAGTCTAACACTTCTATTATTCTCAAGAATTTCAGGAATCTTCCACAGTCCTAAAGACTTATCTTTATAACTCATATTTTCCTCCGTACATCTTTCATTGATTGTCCTTATTGGTTCTGCTAAACAAAATTGTTGTACTTGCATATTAAGAGGGTTCCATTCTCCTGTAGCAATATTTCTGTTATTTTGCCCTTCAGGAAATATTGTCATTAAAATATATTTTGAATTTGTCCTATATATTTATATTTATCAAGATTAATTTCTTTCATCCAGTTAAAATCTCCGCAAGGTATATCCAATATAGATGATATCTCCAATTCTTCAAACAAATATGGTAACTCCTTTACAAGTATTCTTGTTTGGTTCAGATCTGACCATATACCAGAGACAGAACTTACACCTCCCCAGTAATTATTTTAGTATATTTCAGCAAACCTATTTTTTCCACTTCTAATTTCTATATTTTAATTATTAATGTAAAAAAGTTTAGGAGATTAAAAATATCCTTTTCAACTTTTAACTATATTCTTATATATCTCCATATAATGTCGTGTTGAAATAATCGAAGAAAATTTCTCAGTTACAGTTTTACGACAATTTTGGGGAGATATAGTAGTAATCTTATCAAGTACACTCACTGCCTCTTCAACATTATTCACAATAAAGCCATTCTTTCCATCTTCTATAACCTCACTTACAGCACCTCTGTTAAATCCTATTACAGGAGTTCCAACAACTAACGATTCTAGTTGAACTAGCCCAAAAGGCTCATCCCATTTAATAGGAAACAGTAAACACTCAGCTCGTTTTAACAACTCGTTTCTCTCAACTTCCTTCAATTCCCCTAAAAATTCAATCTTTTTATTATTCTCAACCGCAGGGAGAAATTGTTTTTGAAAAAACTCTTCATTGCCTGGCTGAACCTTTGCAGCTATTTTTAAAGATTTTCCAGACACCTGTGCAATATCAATAGCTTCCATAATCCCCTTTTCAGGACAAACACTCCCTACAAATGCAAGATATTTATCTTTATTATCACAAAAAGGGAAATTGTCAGGATTTATTCCTGGATATACGACATGTGTTTTTTTTAACCAGGGGAATTGTTGTCTGTGTGACTCTGAAACAAAAGTATAATGTAAATGATCAGCTCTTCGTGACAAATACTTGTTGATTTCATTTGGAAAGGTATGAAAAGAGAATAGTATCGGTATTTCAACAGAAGATGAGAATGCGAGAATAGGATCTACGGAATGGGCGTGAATTACGTCTAAATTTAATTCCTTTGATCTCTCAAGACAATGTAGTGCCTGCAAAAGCTCCACCTGCTCGTTATTAATTCTGCCTCCTACCCCTTCTTTAAAAAGAGACTCTAACTGTACACCCTCTATGTTTTGCGAATCCCCAGGTGCAAATAGATAATAATTGTCTTCCTTTTTCTTTGAAAGCTCACAGACAAGATAATAAACCAACTTTTCTATTGCACCATAAGCCCGAGAAGGAATTGGTAAATATGGTTTTGATAATATTCCAATTTTCATTGTTATATTAGAGTATTCTATCCATATAGTGTATAATCTGTCAAACAATTCTTTATATATTAGAACTTGGAATGAATGCAGAACTTAAAGAAACAAATTTAAATATTACCAATAAACCTGAGAGCGATTATCATGGAACAGTTTTAAGTGTTAAAGACATATCCTTCTACTATGGAGAAAGAAAGCTTCTAGAAGACATAACCTTCAATTTAAACGCTGGAGAAAAAGTAGCATTGATAGGTCCAAATGGTACGGGGAAAAGTACTCTAATCCACATAATAATGGGAAATCTAGAACCAGATGATGGGTTTGTAAATTTTCGAAATAATATCAAAATTGGATATCTACCACAAACAATCCATGAAATTGATCTTCCTAAAAACAGCACTGTGGGAAATTTCATAAAATCATCTCAAAACTTACCAGAGATTGAAAATTCGTTAAACAAAATAACCTCCCAACTTGCAAAGGATCCTAAAGATTTAGCCTTACTAAAAAAGTATGGAAACCTACAAGAAGCATATGAAATTAAAGGGGGCTATATTGCAGACCATAAAGTTTTAAAGCTATTAGACGGACTAAATATTGAGAACGTCGATTTAGAAACACCTATTAATCATTTAAGTGGTGGGCAGAAAACAAGACTCCTTCTAGGGAGAGTTCTTTTCAGCGAACCGGACTTATTATTGCTTGATGAACCAACCAATCATTTAGACAAACCTGTATTAGATTGGCTTGCAAAATACCTAGAAACATTCAAGGGTGCTGTACTTATTGTCTCCCACGAAAAAGATTTCTTAGACAAGGTTGTCAGGAAAGTTATTAAACTAAATGAGTATGACGGAAAAATTCAAATCTTCGATGGAAATTACAGTGAAGCTTTTGAAAAAATGCAACTATACGACAAACAAATGGAAAAGGAAAGGCAAGAACAAGAAAAAGAATTACAAAAACTATATAAGACTATAAATCTTTGGCGACAAAGAGGAAAAAGAGCGAAGATTGCCTCTCAACTAGAGAAAAAAGTGGCAGTAATAAAAGATAATTTAACGGAGGTGCCTCAAAAAGATCGAAATGTATTTTTCAAAATAGAAATAAACGAACACAGTTACAAAAATGTCATGAAAATAAAAAATCTCAAAAAGAGTTATGGTGACAATGAGGTTGTAAAAGATGTTAATCTAAATATTGAACGTGGACAACGAGTAGGTATTCTAGGCCCAAATGGAGCTGGAAAAACTACCCTACTTAAAATGATCACCGGTCAAACTAAATCAGACAGGGGAGAAATTGATATAGGAGAAAAAGTTAGCATAGGATACTATGCACAAGAGCAAGAAAATTTGCAATTAAACAATACTGTCAGAAAAGAGATCCTGTCTGTTTCTTCTGGTTTAAACGAACAAGATATACGTAGTTTTCTAGGACAATTTGGACTAACTGGAAATATATTTCATCAGAAAATAAGCACTCTTAGCCCTGGAGAAAGAACAAAGTTGTCCCTTGCTAAAATCATGATTACTGGTTGTAATACCTTAATCTTAGATGAACCAACAAATCACTTAGATCTCCCTTCCCAAAAAAGATTAGCTGAATTTCTAAAAGCATATAAAGGAACTATTATAATAACGTCACACAACAATGACTTGCTTGATATGATAGATTTAGATATAATTCTCATTATGCCTGAAGAAGAGGTAATATTCTAACTATGAAAAAACCAGTATTATCAATCATAACCATTTGTATAGACCCAAATAAGGAAATTCTTTCTAGGTTCCTATCTAGCCTTAAACAATATACAACCTGTAATTACGAACTCATTATAATAGATAATGCCGGGAAAGACAGAGAAACCTCCAATTTTCTAGAAGAACAATCAACCACTTATATTCGACTAGAGAAACAGAAAAGTGTAGCAGAAGCCTGGAATTTGGGGATTAAAAATTCTCACGGTGAATATGTTTTAATTACAAATGACGACATCGTCCTCCCTGAAAATTGGTTCTCAAACATGAAGGAGGGCTTCAGTATGTTCCCTAAGGTCGGGATTGTTGCCCCTGTGATGAATTATGGATTAGCAGAACAAACACATATAGGCACCATTTGGCAAAAAAATATAGCCTGTCCGGTAATTTTAACCCCTTTCAAACAAATAATCTGGGGAGTATGCATGTTATTTACCAAGAATTCCATCAAAGAAATAGGAGGATTCAGTGAGGATTATACAATAGCTGGAGGAGAAGATTTGGACACATGTTTCAAAATTTACAAACAAGGATTTAACATAGTAGTAGACCACAGAGTTTTTATATACCATGAATGGGGAGCAACTGGCAGAAGGATTTACGGAAATGATGAAAGAGAACAAATTTACCAGAAAAATTATAATAAATTTAAAAAAAAGTGGTCAAAGTACACCCAAAATTGGAGTTGAAAAAGAGACCCACAATCATATTTGTAAACGGACGTCTACCTCTTCCCCTCAGTGTAGGAGGCGATGGAGTTTCTATGAACATCATACTTAAAAATCTCCACGAATTAGGATATCCCGTCATCTCAATAGGTTCTACAAACCCGAAGAAACAACCTATGGGTATAACTCAAATGAAGGAGGAAATTCTAAAACACGAGATTAAAAGCGAAATAGTCCATACAAAAAACAGACTAGAATATCATTGTCCTTATACTTCTATCGCAGTTGCTCCTTCTAAAATACTCTCGGAAATTGAGTCCTTAACTTCAAAGGCTAACAATGTTATAGTTTTTACTCAACTAGAAATGTCTCCAGAGATATCTGATTGGGCGATTTCTAAAAATATACCTCTTGTTTTCTTTGTCCATGATGCAGAACCAGAAAATCTTTGGACTCTTGATATTCTGCTTAAAGCACCTAATAAAAGTTGGGTCATTTTCAATTCGAATTACACTAAAGATAAATTTACAAGATATGCAAAAACCTTAAAAACTTCAGTTATTTATCCCCCTATAGAAAGTAATCGCCGATTGAAGAGAACAAACAGAAAATTTGTAACAATGATAAACCCCGTAAAAGTCAAAGGAGGAAAGACTTTTTTTGAGATTGCTAAAAATCTACCTAACATAAAATTCCTAGGAATAAAAGTCTGGTATGACCCTTTAAAAGATGGGTTAGATTTTTCAAAATTAAATAATGTTAAAATTTGGGAAAAACAAGTAAATATTGACAGCTTCCTCGAAAAGACTAAGCTCCTCCTGGTTCCTTCTATATGGGAAGAAGGTTTTGGGAGAATAGTCATTGAATCTATGTCTAAAGGAGTACCGGTCGTAGCAAGTAAAATAGGGGGTCTCGTCGAAGCGATAGGAGACAGTGGAATTCTTATTGAGAACTACAAAAATCCTAACGATTGGATTAAAGAAATTTGTTTCTTACTAAAGAGTCCCGCCACATTAAGACTATATTCAAAGAAAGGAATAGAACACTCATCAAAATTTAGAATCTCTAACTGTTCGAACAAAATAGAGGAAATTATAAATAATTTACTTAAAAATTAAAATGCACAACTTTATCATCATCTTAGTAGTATTACTATCAATAGGTTATCTCAAAAAGGGACTCTCCTATCTTATAGGTATACATAAATCAATAAAGCTCTTCTCTAAAACACGTAGGCAAACAAGGAAGGAAATCATATTAGAACAATTAAGCAAAAATGGTCCTAGTCTTATGGTTCTTCTTCCTGTACTGAGAGAACAAACTATACTTAAAGAAATGCTAGACCACTTCCTTAAAATTAACTATCCTAGCAATAAACTTAAAATATTTCTTGTGACTACAGAACGTGAGAATAAAGAGAAAAAAGAGAATGCTTATAGAATAAATAACCTCTACGAGGATTTACAAGACGGAAAAACCCTAAAGGAGATAATAGAAGATTATTTAGGGTTGCTCCCAGGAGAAATTTTAAAAGAGCTTTTTTCTTCTTTCAAAAAAAACAACTTGTCATTAAAAGAAGTTAAAGATTTTTATGACAATTATCCTACCACAATTGAATTAGCTAAAAAATTAATATCAGAACTTCCAAAACACCAACAAGATCTTATAGAAATTGTACATTATCCCTACACAAAAGGAGAAATGGCCCACCAGTTAAACTTCTGCGTTAATCATATAAAAAAAGAACGGAAGGAAAATTGCTACATAAGTGTCTACAATGCTGACTCTAAGCCGAACTTAGATACCTTTATAGCTCTAGGTAACAGCGCACTCGAGGAGAAAGAAAAGCACGGAGTATTTCCTGAAGCATTCCAACAGATATCTGCCTACTGTCAGAATTACTTGGAATATGACAACTCTTTAAGAGGCTTGCTTCTGAAAGCATCGTCGATCGTACAAACTCGCTGGGGATTAGGAAAAGAAATTCCGATGTTAATTAAACAAACAAAATTCTGGGATAGACATCCTGACAAGAAACTCAATTTCCTGGAAAAAATATTTGAACCACCAGCTTATTGTGTTGGACACGGCATGTGTATCAGGCTAGATGTTCTCTTAGATGTTGGATTATTTCCTACGGAAGTATTAGTAGAAGATATGACACTAGGATATTATCTAACTTTAAACAAAATCGCTATACGACCGATACCTGCTCTGGAAAATGTTGAAAACCCTGATACTATATCCATGCTAATAAAGCAAAAAGCAAGTTGGTTTTGGGGTATGATAGGATATCCTAGCTGTCTAAAATATGTATCTCAAAAAGTTAAAAACAAAGACAATTTTAGGACTTTCCTAACAACGATGAAAGCGTTAATTAGAGATGCCGTTGCTTGGCTGTTTGGGTCTATTACATTATTAGTCTTTTCTATCTTAATTTTTTACACCTTTCAGATTAATCTCTATATTGCCATCTTCGCTTCTATATCACTGTTAACCTACATAATCCTCCCTTCTCTATATTTGTGTATATTACTACCCAAAATATTCTTACTCTCTTCTGGGGAGAAAATTAAAATTAGCCTCTCAGATAAAATTCTAGTTCCCGTTTTCTCATACTTCTACCTTTTAATTGCAAGTATTGGCCCATTAAAAACCTTTACAAAAAAGATAGAAACCATTATAAAGAAGGAAGAACCACAAAAATGTAAAACAGAAAGATGACAAAAAAATCTGTACGATTATGCCTTATTAGTATGAATCTTTTACCATGAATAAGAAAATAAGCAAAAAAAAGTTACTCTCTCAAAATTTCTTAAAGGATAAAGCGTTAGTTTCCTCTCTTGTTGAAAAATCCTCAATTAATAAAAAGGATACTGTTCTAGAAATTGGCCCAGGAAATGGAATAATTACAACAGAACTATTAAGAAAAGCAGGATATGTCATAGCCGTAGAGAAAGATCCAGATCTTTTCGAAAAACTTCTTTTGAAATATAAAAACAGAAAGGATATTGAAGTTCACAATAGCGATATATTACAATTCGACTTACCAAAATATGAGTATAAGGTTTTCTCAAATATCCCTTTTTCTATAGAAGGAACCTTGGTAAGAAAGTTGATCGATCATCCCCACAACCCCCCTGTTGATGCATACTTAATAATGAGAAGAGATGTTGCAACAAGAATGGTAGGAATACCAAAAGAAGGGCTGTTTTCTTTGCTACACAAACCTTGGTTTGACCTTGAAATATTCCATGATTTTAAAAGAGAGGATTTTAAACCAGAACCAAAGGTTCAAAGTTCTATGTTAAGATTTACAAAGAAAAAGAAACCAATAATAGACTTTGAAATGAAAGAAAATTATCGATTATTTTTAGAAAAAGCTTTTGGGGGTGGAGGAAGGATTAAACAAAACTTATCTCCTCTCTTCTCTAAAACACAACTCTATAGACTTTCAAGCGATCTAGGGTTTGGATTAAATTCCATTCCGACACAGCTTAGCTTCGAACAATGGCTAGGACTTTATAATTTTTTTATAAAAAGTGTTGACTCTAAAACCCCCACTATTACAAAGAAGAAGTAATACCTGTAACCCTAGATGGAGACTTTACTACGTTTTTGTATAGGGAATATATATACTCATAGGGTAGGAGGATATTAAATATCAACTAAAAATTTATTTCGAACCTTGACCCACCATCTACCCCAGATAAGAATTTCAGGTTAGTAACTTTTCAAAATCTTTAGTTAGAGATAAAAAAAGGACTATAAATAAAGCTCGTATCAATAATTTTTTGGCTATCCACAATTATAACTCCTATTAATCTAATTGCAGGAATCTTCTTTTCTGTTTCCACCTTAAAATTTCATTCTTTACTTACCAATCACGATAGGGTCAAAGATAATCAAAATACCTTGACTTGTTATATTCCTCTTAAATACCGTTACAAGGTTCCTCCAACCATATTATCTAGGGTAGTAGATATCTTTTATCTAAACCACCATTTGACACTCCCCATAGGGCTTCTTCCCGGATAATTTCTTATTCTAATCGAAAAGGGAGAGATTATAAGAGAAGAAGCAAGTTTATTATTATCGCCAAAGCTATAATAAAAATTTTCACCGCTTTTTTATTGTCCTCATTTTTAAAATCTACCTTTTCTTGTAAGAATTTAGCAATACCTATACCAAGCAAAGTTGGAAGGATAGAAATAAACAAACTCAAAATAAAAATTATTAAACATACTTTTAGAAAAAGAATAATACCTCCATCCTTTTTTGTAGAGATAGTGATTTCCAAATTTGCTTCCAAAAACTCTTTTTCTTTCCTGTATATGTTTGCTATCCTCAATATTCTTAGATTTACTAGTGTTCTTCTTTAGAATTTGGTTATTGCTAAATTCTAATGTATCCAAAACTTCTCTGTTACCTTCAAAAATCTCTTGCAATATTTCCATTTTCTTCTCTATAGGAAACTCATGAGCAACTGCTAATCGGCCTAATTTATCTGTGTCTACCCAATCAAGTTTAAGTTCCTTCAGAGAATTCCTAACTGGAGAAGTTGTCATATAATTTTCTGTTTGCATTAATGTATCTAAATCAAGTCCAAAATTACAATCAAGAAGTTCTTGATATCCTCCATAGTGACTACAGAGTAAATAAAAAAGAATACAATTCTCATATTTTTCTTCAGCATATGTTATTAACTCCATTTCTAAATATATTGAACTAACAGAATAAAAATCTTTTCTTTGAGAAAAATACAATATCCCTTTGTTCAGAGCTGCCCATAACTCATCCAATGAATTCGAAGACATTATTCCCTCTAATTTAAAATCTTCTAATCTCTTTTTGGAATCTATAAATATTGCTTGTTTCTGGGTTACCAATTCTCCAGACCTAACATATATACTTATTACAGTGAAGACACTTCCTCTTTCTTTTTGGAGCTTTATCTAAAACTTTTTTACAATAAGGATATATCATTGTGAGAATGCTTCTTTTTAATTAGTTTTATTGAATAATTATACTAAATACTTACAAAAACTAATAGTTTAGATCCTTTCTTTCATACACAACAACCTTTATTAAAATTTGTAATCCAGTATCTTTATATTATTACCAGCCATATTATCTGATATTAGGTTATTATATGTTTCTAATACTTTTTTCTATATCCCTTAGTACATACATCTTAATATCCACAAAGTGTTCAGAACATCTGAAATTAGTCACCACAGATGATATAAAATTCTTTCTTATTAATGTCTTCCATTAAAAACTTTTCACTTGTTTTTTTATAAATAGATCATTATACTTCTACTATGAAACTGCCATTAACAAATAATAAAAACCAAAAATTCATTTATATAATACTAGGATTAATACTTTTAATTGCTTTAGTTCTGATTTTAACTACAATATTTGACATTGGAATGTCATATAATAGAGCTCTCAGAAAGGCTGTATCTGAAAAAGATCCTTTAGTGTGTGAACAAATGACCGAGCATGTAACCTATGGAGACTATTCCATTACTAGAGAAGACTCTATCAGTTTGTGTAAGGCTGAATATGCAATCCTTACAAAGGATTTAGAATATTGTATGACCTTGAAAGAAACTCCAGACACTTACGAAGCACGACCAGGTGTGTTTATGGACAAAGGAATAGCCCAAAGGGATATTTGTCTTCGAGGTTTAGGACATGAGCTAAAAAGACCTGATCTCTGCGAACTCTTAAATACTGCAAAAGATCCTGATTATGGAGAAGATTATGTTAAAAGCTGTAAAGCACAGGCTTTAGACCCCAACTACAAGCCAGTTCGGAAGAAAGATTCAATTCCAGAATTTGATAACCTATAAATGGGTTCGAGTCCTAT
>Ga0116141_10005406_pt1 | contig 10695 bp, 8 predicted proteins | sample AD_UKC097_MetaG_FD_89744 | JGI IMG/M metagenome (GOLD analysis project Ga0116141, IMG submission 89744) | Active sludge microbial communities of municipal wastewater-treating anaerobic digesters from USA - AD_UKC097_MetaG | ecosystem: Engineered > Bioreactor > Anaerobic > Digestate | place: USA... | reverse complement strand
ATGAAATGGCATTCGAATCGCGTGAAGAAGCCATCTACGGCAAAGACAAGCTCCTTATCCCCATCACCGATCTACAGGAGAGGATCGAGTTTTTGAGAGGGAATAAATAATTTATGAAGTGTGAGCTGTGAACTGTGAACTGTGAAGTTTATTGATTCACGGCCATTCTCAGGGATATTAATTTTACCACCAAGGCACTAAGGCACGAAGAACAGATAAAATCTTTGTGTTCTCGTGCCTTTGTGGTTTTAAAGAATTCACTCTCTAGCCCCCAACCCTAATAACTTCACAGCTCACAGCTCACAGTTCACACTTCCTAAAACCCGTATTGCGCCTTCAGGTAAACATTCCTCCCCGGTTCGGCTTTTATGAGGCCGCGGTTGGTGGCGAGGTTGTTATAATAGAGGCGGTTCATAAGGTTATCCACGCCCGCGGTGATTGAAATTTCACCGTAGGGGAGGGCGAAAGGTTTCAGGTGAACGGCGAGGTTCACCAGTCCGTAGCCCGCGGTTGGCTTTTCAGAGGGGGCGAGCTTCTTCTGATCCATAACACCAACCACTTCAGCAGAAACATCCACTGAGGGCATAACGCTCACTTTTACGCCGAGGGTTCCGTTATCGGCCGGCATGAAGGGGAGGTCTTCAGTCTTTTTAGTGTCCTCACCTCTAACCAAAGCTGCATTTCCGTAAACGATCAGTTCCTTGAATACCTGATACTCGAACGACAGGTCGAACCCGAATATCCTGGCTTCGCCTACATTCACCATCTGTGTTGCAGGCCGGTTTTGGAATGTGTAACCGGGTGCCTCGACCACAAGATCGGTCAGACTGTTCAGGTAGAATCCCGCCTTGAATGAGGCGCGGTTCGACCAGTATCTGTAGCTCAGATCGAGCGAGAGCCCCTGTTCGGGTTTCAATGCAGGATCGCCAAGTTTTACGAGCGAACCGAGATCGAGGTACTGAAACCTCTCTTCGAGAGAGGGTGATCTGAAAGACCTTCCGATGTTAAACGCCACTTGGTGACCCTTTCCAAGTTTGTACAGGGCAGCGAGGTTAAGGCTCCATGAAGTGTTGTTTTCATCACGGGCCGCCCAAAGCAGCCGTCTTCCGGGTGGATTGGGGATCACGGTGCCTTTATAAGTGACAAAATCGGGGTTGTATGAGTCTTCGCTTTTTATGTTTATCAGGTCGAGTCTCCCGCCGAGTACGATGTTGAGGTTCTCTACCAGATTATCGATCTCGTTCTGGAAAAATATGCCTCCACTTCTGAACTTCGAGAGGGGAACGGGGCGCTCATTAATTATCGAATCTTTTTTCGCGTTAAGTATCCGCTCCCTCTTGCTGTCCATCTCCCGCTGCCAGGCATCGAGCCCGAAAACGAGGCGATAGTTGTTAGCGATGATCCAGTTCGAGGTTAGTTGTATACCGTCTAAAATGGTCGGCATATGGGTGAAGCCGTGCGGTGGGGAGCAACACTTCCGCGTCGCGGACTATGAGTTGGTGGTAGTATTTAACGCTGACATTGGAAAGAAAGGGTGATATCCCTGATATCTGATACCCTGCCGAGATCATCTCCCTTTTCACTACAGGGTACCGCGCGATGGCGGCCGCGGCAAATGCCGACCCGCCCGGCAGGCCGATATCATCACCACCATACCTTTGGTAATTTACTTCAAATTCGTGATTCGCGAATGGCTTGAAGCCAATCGCGGCGCTTATGCTGTTATCGTGGAAGTGGCTGTTCAGCAGGGTGCCGTCGGGTGTTTCGGTTGAGGAAGCACCTCTGAAAGAGCCGCGAACCTTCGCGAACCAGTTTCTGTCCCCGGTGTTCAATGAGAGGCTTGTGCCTGAGCCGGTGTTCACGCTGTTGAAGAAACCGCCCAGCGAACCGGTGATGTAGAACTTGTCGCGGAATCTCCGGTTCTGAGTGATAATGTTCACCACACCACCAAGCGCGCCCGTGCCGTACATCGATGACGCGGCACCTTTGATCACTTCGATCCGCTCGATATCGAACTGGTCGATCATCGACATTCTGGCTGAAAGTTCGGTCGCGGTTTCGAGGCGGTTGCCATCGACCATAAGCACGATGCCGGTGCCTCTGATTCCGCGCAGTGAAATGTCGGTTGCCCAGATTCCGTCGCGTGTGACCGCGATGCCGGGCTCCCCTTTAATATACTCGGCCAGAGAGAGTTTGCTCAGGCCGTTTATATCCTGGGCCTCTATTATTCCGAGTGGAAAAGGTGATTCCTGAAGTGAGCTTACATACCGGGGGCTTGTAACCGTCACTTCACCAAGGTGGATCGCGACCGGGTCGAGAGGAACATCGAGTTGGAGTGTGGCTTTATTGCCAGAATTAATCTCCATGGTAAGGGGGGAGAACCCTGCCAGAAAAAATTTGAGTGAGGTGTTCTCAAACCGGGGGAGCACCAATTCGAAACTTCCATCGCGGCCCGTATGCGTGGACCGTTGAAAATTCACCGAGTAAACCAGCACATTTTCGATCGTGGAACCGGTGTTGCCATTGGTAACTTTACCTGTAACAGTGATATCCTGACCCCAAAGCAGAGCGGTAAGGAGGATAAATATTGTAATGTGTCTCATGATATTTCAGAATTTTTTTTTTAGGATGTTTAAACTTACGAAAGTACGGGGGTAAACCGGTTCCCGGATAAGGGGCAAAAACGGTATCCTGAACCATGATTCGATGGTAAAAAAATGAAAATATTTTCGCTATTTTTAAGAATTTAGGTAAATTCGCTTTGTTACGGATCAATTTTATTCAGACACAATAATTCCCGGTAAAAGCCCGGTCAAGGAATTGGATGAACTGCTTAATCGTCGATGACGAAGACATATCAAGAAAGATTCTTGAACGGTTTGTTGAACAGACAGACTCCCTCCGACTGGTAGGGTCGTGCTCTAACGCGATAGAGGTTGTAAAGATCCTCAAAGAGGAAGAGATTGATCTTCTGTTCCTTGATATAGAGATGCCGGAAATGACGGGGATGGAGCTGATCGAGACCGTAAAGGAGAGCCCTCAGATCATCTTTGTTACCGCGAAAGAAGATTACGCGGTCGAGGCTTTTGAACACAATGTTACCGACTATCTTCTGAAGCCGATAACCTACGCCCGGTTCCTTAAGTCGGTTGATAAAGCCATCGAGATCTATAACAAACTGGGAGAGTCGGGTTCACCCGGCTACATATTTGTGAAGGTTGATTCGCGCCTGATGAAATTGAATCTCTCCGATATTAATTTTGTGGAAGCACAGGGAGACTATATCCAGCTTCACACCCAGAGGGGGAAACACCTCATTTATTCCACTATGAAGCACATCGAAACGAAACTTCCCAAGAAGGAGTTCGCCAGGGTGCACCGCTCATACATTGTACGGATCGACAGAATTGCCGACATCACCGAGAACAACCTGATGATCGATAAGCAGATCATCCCGATAGGTGAGAAGTACAAAAGCGACCTGTTGAAAAAACTTAACATTTTATAATCTGAAAGCAGTAACCGGATGAAAAGAGAGATCCACGGATGGTGGAGCCCCCGCCTTGAAAAAAATATGGAAATTGTTGTCTACGGCGAGTGGGGTATCCCGCTCCTGATGTTCCCAACAGCGGGTGCCGACTTTCTGGAATACGAAAGATTCCAGTTGATCGACTCGATCTCGTGGTACATCGAAACAGGCAAGTTCAAAGTTTTCTCGATAAACAGCATCAACAACGAGAGCTGGCTGAACAATGCAATGCAGCCACACCACAAGGCTCTCAGGCACATGACCTACAACTACTATGTGGTTGATGAAGTGGTGCCCTTTATTCACGCGAACTGTAACGGTCTTCAGCCGGTCTACCTCACCGGAGCCTCACTCGGCGCGCTTCACGCTGCCAACATCTTCTTCAGAAGGCCCGACCTCTTTGCCGGTACCATACCGATGAGCGGATACTACGATCTGAAATCGTACACCAAGGGTTACTACGACGAGAATGTTTACTTCAATTCACCGACCGATTACCTTTCCAATCTTTCCGATGAGAACCTCCTGAATCAGATGAGGCACAACAAAAGAATAATCATCGCTTCCGGACAGGGTGAGTATGAAGCACCCGAAGGTTCAATAAACCTCTCGAATATCCTCAGGAGCAAAGGCATTCCGCACGAGCTTGAGATATGGGGTCACGATATGACGCACGACTGGCCCACATGGCGCAGGATGCTGCCCCACTTCCTTGGAAGGTTATAGCAGGCTACAAAGCGAGGAATCTGTTTAGAAGGTAGTTGCCGGCGGGGCCTGAGAATTCAGGATTGAAGATCAGCCCCCCGTATCTGCCGTTAACACAAGCAGCGGGCAACGCGGAATGAGCGGGGAGCGTGAGCACACTGAACGAATCGCTCGAAACAGTGAAAAACTTTTCGAAGTACAGGCCTTCGAAACTCTCAGCATCCAGAAAGATGCTGTTTTCTTTTACGGTGGCTTCATATTTGGCAGGGAGTTCAGGTGCCGTTTCGGGTGTGTTAACCGAGATGGGGAAGAACCCCAGCCCTTCGCAGTTCATAACAGGTGTACCCTCACACATCAGCGCGAAACCGTTGCCAATACCTAAAACAGGCTTTTTTACCATTCTAAGCATCGAGAAGAGGTTCAGGAGGTGGAGCCGTTTCACGGCCTTTTTAAGGTCCCGGCAATCGGGGAGTATTATCCTGTCGGCAGCGAGAATCTCACTTTCAACAGATGTAAATTTTAATTCTATCCCCAGTTTTTCGAGCCGGTAGAGGAGGTATTCAGGCCTTTCGCCGTAATCAACAATAGCTATCATCAGTAAGGGTATGTGTGGTGTTTACAGTTGTAAAATAGAACACGGATGATACGGATAACGCAGATTCACGCGGATTTATAATTTATCCGTGTCATCCCCCGAGGGGGCAGGCGTGTTGAATCCGTATCATCCGTGTTACAATTTTCGTTTTACTTCAGGAGTTGCATTTTGCGGGATTCTCTATACATTTTGCCATCGGTTGTGGTGGCAGTAATTGTATAAAGATAGCTTCCGCTGGCCAGGTTCGAAGCATTGAATTCAACGCTGTGCGCGCCCTGGGTCATCTCTTTGTCAAGAAGGCTTGCAACTTCACTACCCATAATATCGAACACGGTGATGTTAACCTTCGCTGAAGCGGGGAGGTTGAACTTTATCGTGGTCGAGGGATTGAACGGATTCGGATAGTTCTGATGAATAGCGAAATCGCCGGCTACCATAAACTCTACCTCGATCGCGCCGGTATATGTGAACTCGCCGTTCATATCAACCTGACGGAGTCTGTAGTAGTTCTTACCCGTCTGCGCGGCATCGTCGGTGAATTTGTACGACTGCGCTGAAGTGGTTGTTCCGGCACCTTTCACGAAGCCGATCTTGGCGAATGTTACGCCGTCAACTGATCTTTCGATATCGAATCCCATGTTGTTGGTCTCGGTGGCGGTTGCCCAGTCGATCACGATGCTTGATCCGTTCTGGGTCGCGGCAAAAGAAGTAAGCTCAACGGGGAGTGAGATGCTTGCTTCGTGCGCGCCCTTGTACGGGAACATCGCGTTTCTCGGGTTTCCGTCGATATCAAAAAGAACTGAAGGCATTGGCATGCCTCTGAGGTCCCAATCGCCGTTTGAAGCACCGGTAAGGTGAAGGTCGGCCGCTGATACGAAGTTAACCATTTTGTAATTCGAGTTGGGATCGTTCATGGTTGCTGTTTTCCAGTCGTTGAGGGTGGCAACCGCGGCACCGTTGTAGTAACCAAAATTTGAACCGATACCGGCGAGGTAGTAGGTGTTCCAGTCCATATTAAGAACGCTTGTTGCGCTCTGAGCCATCGGGTAGTGGATTAAGTACGATGTCGGGGTGTTGTTACCCTGATGGAAGATGTTGTTTCCGATATTCATAGTGGCGTCGGAGTTCAGATTGTAACCGATACACGCGTTGATACCGGTGGTATTCGGGGCGTCAATTCTGAACGAATTGTGGCCGATATTGATGATCCCGTTCCATGTGGCAGAGCCGAACACTATACCGAAATATTTGTTCGTGGTTGCTGTACCGATATTGGTGAAATTCGGGGCAATGAAGTTATTGGCCACATTGATAACACCGGTGTTGCCGTAAACAACGATCGCGCCCGCGAACTTCGCGGAATTGGTGTTAACGGTGATCTTTGTGAACTTGTTGTTCGCGATAACGGTGGTGTCGTTGGTTACACTTCCTGTCAGGTAAACACCCGCGTAGAAAGTCATGTCCAGTTTCGGATCAACAACGCTGATTCTGTTATTGAGATACTTGTTGTTCTGGATGTAGAAAGTGGTGATAACCCTGCGGGCGCCATAAAGGTCGCAGTTTGAGATCTGCCCTGTAACAGGGGATGTCGGGTCGTTGCCCCACATGCCCACGGCTGTTTCGAAGGTGAGGGTTTCGGTGCCGATCTGGCAGTTGTCGATCAGGATATCATTGGGTGCAACACCCACTGTTCCGATCGAACCGTCAACAGCGATGCCCGCGGCCTGAGAGGTTCTCGAAGTGTTGATCGAGATGATCTTCAGGTTCTGGATGGTAATGAAATCGGAGTTATCCTGCACTTCAACAGCCCATCTTCCGGTGGCGTTATCGAAGTTGAATGTCATATCACGGGTTCCGTCGGCGCTGTTTCCGTTTGAACCGTCAACCGTTACGTAATTTGAGTTAAGGATCGTGAAGAACTCATTGGAGGCATTCAGGCCTGTGAATGTTACAACCGGCTGTTTACCCGCGGCCGGCTTAATTACCAGGCGATTGGTGGCAGTGAATGTCTGGTTGTTGATCATGCAGTGGGTGGTTTCGGTAAGGTTACCATCGATAAGGAAGGTAACAACACCGTTCGCGCCGTTTGCCGTGATAGCCGCGCAGGCAGCTGAAAGTGACGCGTAGCCCTGTGGGTTCGCGCCCTGGGGGATGTAGTATGTTCCGGAGAGGGCCTGAGCGTTCAGGCTCACAGTCCCGAGGAACATAAATAAAATTGCGAATGATGTGAGAATTCTTTTCATTCTGATCTCCATTTAAGTTAATGTGATGATGATTAAATCAGCACCTAAACTTAAGGATTTATATTCAGATGGCAAAAATTTAGTGTGGAGTGTGGAGTGTAGAGTGAAAGTTGAATTAAACCACAGAGCGCACAGAGCACACTGAGGAGGATTTTTGAGAGTCCATTGGAATTTTATCAGAAGGTCTCTTTTTATCTCTTTCTCTGTGGCCTCTGTGATCTCTGTGGTGTTTTGACGCCCTTTAAATTAGCACCAATTACCACTTATCCCGGGCAACGGACAACGGGCAACGAAAAACTATTTAGTAAGGAATGAAAGAATACTATTCCCTTTTTCAAACTTATCGGCGAAGAGGTTGGAAACAGAATACTTACCGCCGCCGGTGAAGAAAAGGGTGGTAAAAACTGTAAGATAAAGAAGGCTCATTTCCATCTTGCCGAAGGGGTCGCCGCCATGGGCGATGAAAGCTGCCACGAACATGGTGACGATGAGAAAGATCGATGAAAATCTTGTGAAAAGCCCTAAAACGATGAACAGCGCGAAGAAAAACTCAGCCGACATCGCGAGGAACATGCTCGCGCTCATACCAATGCCGAGGAAATCGAGGAATTTTATCTCATCCCCTGAAAAAAACTTCTGAAACTTGCCGAATCCGTGGCCGAACGCCATAAAAAGGCCCGCGAAAACTCTTAATACCAGTAATCCGATGTCTGTCATATAAACTTAACTCCATAATAAGGTTTTGAATTTGTGAATATATGTTATAACATCTATTGTTGTGGTATGGTTCCCGGGAAAAGTTGCTAGCCTGTGTAAAGCAGGTAATACGGCAGCGGAATAGCAAGGGTATTGTACATTTCACCAATATCTGCAGAGTTCTTCGTAATTACAATTGCCCTCTTCACATTTTTGTGCTTTGAGGTGAAGTGCTCAATTCCTTTAATGTATTTCTTTTCGATATTGTTCCTGTATTTCACTTCCAGCGGGAGGTAATGCGCACCGGGAGTGTGCAGGATAAAATCAACTTCCACATCCTTTTCGCGGTAGTAGTCGATCTGAAGAATATCTCTCTGTCTGCGCAGAGTCAGGTATACGAGATTCTCAGCGTACAGACCAAGCGTTGAACCGTCATCCCGCGAAAACCCCGATATTCTCATGATCGCATTTCTTAGCGCAAGATCTGAAATGTAGTATTTAGCCAGTCCCTTTCTGATCCGGAGAACTTGGGCTCTGAATTTGGGAAGACTGTAGACCAGATCGGTCATTTCCAGCAGCGGCAGATATTTTTGTATCTGTTGCAGGTTTATCTCTGTCTCGGTTGCGAATGTGCTCAGGGATATCTCTTTCCCGGGATTTTCGAGGAGGGAAATAAAAAACCTTTTCAGGTTCTCCGGTTTTCTGAAGTCAGCCGCGAGCACGAGATCTTCGAAGATCACTTTCTTAATCTGATTATCGTAGAGATAATCCTGACGAGCCTGCATTGAGGGAAGGGTCCATGCTTCCGGAAAACCGCCGTCCATCATATAATCAATCAGCAACTGATCCAGCTCTTCAAACTTTAACCCCACAGGCACAAAAGGAACAAAACCATCAGGGTCTCTGAACAAGCTACTACCGGCTTCTTTCGCGGAACGAATAGCTTCCTCAATCAGCGGTTCACCCCGGTGTCTGAAAAGAGCATACTCATAGAACGAAAAAGGAAGCATGTGGAAATCCTTGAGACGCCCCATAAGACTCTCCCTGCTTTTCTTGAAGATCGGAGAAGTTGCCGAGCCAGAGACTAAAACTTTCACGGGGTAACCAAGGTCATAATACTTTTTGAGATAGAGTTCCCATCTCTCCAAAGTCTGAATCTCATCGAGGAAAAGGTAGCGGGGTCTTCCGCCCGTCTCAAAAAGTGAGGCGACAAAGTCTTCCTTATCCAATCTGCCTGAGAAAAGTGCCGGATCATCGAAAGAGTAATAGCAGATATCTTCCGGATTCATACCTGAAGAGATCAATTTTTTAATTATCTGTCGTAAGATCGTGGATTTACCTACTCTACGCGGACCGGTCACCGAAATCATCTGGGGAATCCCATCGATATCTTGGAAGACCTCATCGAAAATCGAGCGGCGAAATGCCGGCAGGTTTTTGAAAGCAGATTCGGAGTCAATCCACCATGGGTTATAGATGCCGAGGATTTCTTTGTATTTGTACATTTTCAGTATTTGCAAATTTTATATATCATAATATACATAATTTGCAGACCACTGTCAAGTTATTGCGGGGGAAAGGGTTAGCGCCGCCGGATAATGAGCAGCGGCGCTGTTTGAAGGGTTATAAACGGCTTCTGTAGCCGAAAGACTGTACAAAATTCTCTTCTACATTCAGTTTACGGCTGGAGACAAGGTAGGCGCCGAACACGCCGAGGCCGCCCTGAATGTTGGAGAAAACCACTTCGTCGAGGCGGACAGAGTAGTCATCGAGGAAGCCTTCGGTTGAACCGTAGTAGTTACCGAGGTTCCTGTCCATAACCAGCACTTCGAGGATGGCATCCTGGATTACATACGAATATTTATCGTTGTCACCTTCTGAAATGTCGCGTAGTATTTTGTTGATGGCGGCATACTCGTAGATCAGTATCTTGTCACGCGTCACCCCGGGGTAGAGGGGTTTCAGAGTTCCTGCCACATCCGCGAACTTCAGCGGGATCTCTTTTTTATACCCGGTTACAACACCATTTTTGTCAGTCGCGTAATAAAGCGTCAGTTTTGGCACAAAAATATACTCGGTTGGTGCCGACCACTGAATGGTGAGAGCCTTCTCCAACGGATTGTCGGTTACAGTAGAGATGTACTGCTTCGATAGCCTGAAATCGAGATCGCGTGGCACGACACATTTTGAAGTAAGGGTTGTTCCGTCGGGCATGGTGGCGAACAGGGTGAGGGTATCATTAGAACGCGCTCTCATCTGGCTCAACTTGTACACGGGTGCCGGCGAGCCATACTTCGAGCCGATATCGGTTGAAACCGTGTCCCTGAATGTATAAGTCAGATCGTAAAATGTGGAAGCGATGGAAATCCTGGCCCCGCTAACAAACGGACTTGTAGTGTTCTGCCCGGGGTTAAAGCCCGGCACATCATACGATTTGGCCACAACAGCAAGTTGATTAACCGAATCGCCTTTTATCACCAGGTTGATCATATATTTTTCCTGGTAGTTCTTCTTGGGGTCAAACGAATTCTCGCACCCCGAAACAAGGACAAAAAAGATCAGAAGTGGCGTGAGTATCAAAATTCTTTTCATCATATCTGCACCTTTAGAGAGAGTGAGGGAAGGAAAGGGAGCATGTCGACCCGCTCGCCGGTTTTGTCGTCGAAATAGAAGATGTTCCGCCGGTCGTAAACATTTATGATGCTGAAGTCGAGCGTGCATGTCATGAAGTAGATGAAGAGTGTCTTCGAAACGCCGATATCCATTCTGTGGTAAACAGGGAAGCGCTCAGAGTTAACCGTGCCGTAGAGGGCTTTGGGGTCATACTGCCCGAGCACCAGCCACTGCTTCCAGAAATCATTTATGCTGAACCGGTCTATATATCCTCCAAGCGGTGTGTAAGGTCTTCCCGTCGAGAAATTCCAGGT
>Ga0116141_10005405_pt1 | contig 10696 bp, 7 predicted proteins | sample AD_UKC097_MetaG_FD_89744 | JGI IMG/M metagenome (GOLD analysis project Ga0116141, IMG submission 89744) | Active sludge microbial communities of municipal wastewater-treating anaerobic digesters from USA - AD_UKC097_MetaG | ecosystem: Engineered > Bioreactor > Anaerobic > Digestate | place: USA... | reverse complement strand
CCGTAGAGCCGGTCGCCGGCGTCGCCCAAGCCTGGCAGGATGAAGCCCTTCTCATCCAGGCCCTTGTCGATGCCGGCGGTCCAGATGGGGGTGTCGGGGTGTTCGCCCTGCAGCCGGGCCACGCCTTCGGGCGCCGCCAGGATGCAGACGAAGCGGATGTCCTGGGCCCCGGATTCCTTCAACCGCGAGACCGCCGCGCAGGCCGTGGCGCCGGTGGCCAAGAGGGGGTTCATGACGATGACCGTCCGCTCCGCCAGGGTCTCCGGCGCCTTCAGATAGTACTCCACAGCGACCATGGAGCCGGGGTCGCGATAGAGGCCGACATGGGCGACGCGGGCGGACGGGACGAGGCTCAGCATGCCCTCCAGCATCCCTTCGCCAGAGCGCAGGATGGGCGCGAAGACCAGCTTCTTGCCGGCGATCTCGGGGGAGCCCATCGCCTCCATCGGGGTGACCACCATCTTGTGGGTCAGGGGCAGGTCGCGGGTGACCTCGTAGCCCAGGAGGGTCGAGATCTCGCGGGTCAGTTCGCGGAAGGTCTTGGTGGAGGTGTCGCGGTCCCGCAGGCGGGTCAGCTTGTGCTGCACCAGGGGGTGCTGGACGACGGTGACGTCCGTCATGGCTCGATCAGTCCTTTACTAGAAAACGGCGCCGTCGCTGGCGATGGCGAGCGGCGGCCCGCCGTCCGCCCGGGCCTCGGCGGCCAGGCGGCGCCCTGCGGCCCAGGCGCCGCCCTCCAGCACGCGGGCCAGGGGGAAGGCCTCGGCGGTGACGCCCAGGCGCTCGCGCACCATGGGGGCGATGCGGTCCAGCAGGGCGACGGTCATGGCCCGCCAGGCGACGATGAAGGGCTCGGACACCTCATGGCGGCGAGCGAGGTCGGCGGGGTCGGTGGGGGTCAGCACGCCCATGTCCACGAACAGGCCGCCGTTGCGGTATTCAGCCAGGCCGGTCAGGCCGTCGATGTCGGTGACGGTGATCCCGGCCGCCTCCAGCGGCTCGATCAGGCTGTAGGCCAGCCATTGGGAGAGCTTGTGCAGGGGCACGAGTTCGTCGGTCTCGTCAGCGCGCCTCAGGGCCGGATGGCGCCAGGTGTCGCCCAGCGGCACGCCCTTCAGGCTCAGCCGGTTCGGCCAGATGGGGCCGAGGGCTTCGAGCAGGGCCTCCAGGATGGCCGTCGCCGGCAGCCGGCCCTCGACGCTGCGGCGGACCAGCAGGTCATAGAGGCCGCCCGGGCGGGGATCGCCCCTCAGGGCGAACAGGTCGGGCCTGGCGCGGGTCTGGTCGCCCAGCCGGCGCAGCAGGGCGGCGCGGCCCTCGACGCCGACCAGGGGATTGTCGGCGCTGATCTGGAAGCCGGCGGCCAGGGCCTGGGGCGTCACCGCCGACAGGGCGTCGGCCCTGAGCGCATAGGGCATGTCGGAGAAGGCGCCAGCCTCGAACATCCGCAAGGAGGCGACCGCCAGGCCCTCGGAGCGGGCGCAGATCGCCCCGGTCTCCGGATCGCGGTAGCGCCAGGCCATGCCGGCGCCGGCGTCCAGCAGCACCGAGACGATGGCCAGGTCAAAGGCGGCGCGGGCAGGCTCGGCGGGGTCCGGCCAGTCGGTCCGCGCGGCGGTCTCGGCCCAGAGGTCGCGGTCCTGCAGCACGAAGTGGCGCCAGCGGGCGTGGAAGGGGACCTGCAGGCTCGGAAATCGCTCGCGGGTCACCTGGGCCACCAGGTCTGCGGCCGGCTCCAGCCGCGACAGGTCCAGGCGCCAGTCGGCCAGGATCCCGTCCTCGGCCAGGCTGAGCATCTCGTGGCCGCGCTCGCGCACGGCGGCGGCGGTGAGCAGGGTCTGAACGGCGGACAGGGTCAGAAGTCCTTCAGGTCGCGGCCAACCACGCGGGTCAGGTCCTCCGAGGTCGGCGCCGGCTCAGGCGTGTAGTAGCCGGCCGCCTTCTTGGCCTCGATCTCCACCGAGGCGTCCTGGGGCACCAGCTCGTCGGGGATGGGGACGCGCTCGCCGATGGTGATCCCGGCCTCGGTCAGGGCGTCGTGCTTCATGTTCGACATGGAGACGAAACGGTCGATGTGGGCGATCCCCAGCCAGTGCAGGACGTCGGGCATCAGCTGCTGGAAGCGGGCGTCCTGGACGCCTGCCACGCACTCGGTGCGCTCGAAATAGGTGGCCGCCTGGTCGCCGCCCGGCTGGCGCTTGCGGGCGTTGTAGACCAGGAATTTGGTCACCTCGCCCAGGGCCCGGCCCTCCTTGCGGTTATAAACGATCAGCCCGACCCCGCCCGCTTGCGCCTGGCGGGCGCACTCCTCGATCCCGTGGGTCAGGTAGGGGCGGCAGGTGCAGATGTCCGAGCCGAACACGTCCGAGCCATTGCACTCATCATGCACCCGGCAGGTCAGCGGCGCGCGGCCGAGCAGGGCCGGGTCGCCCATGATGTAGAGGGTGATCCCGCCGATGGGGGGCAGGAAGACCTTCAGGTCTGGCCGGGTGACCAGCTCCGGATACATGCCGCCGGTCTGTTCGAAGAGGGTGCGCCGCAGCTGGGTTTCGGACACCCCGAACCGGTCAGCGACGCCGGGCAGCCACCAGACCGGATCCAGGGCCGCCTTGGTGACGGCGATGTCGCCCTCAGGGCGCAGCACGGTCCCGTCGGGGGTGAGCCGGCCCTTGGCGATGGCGTCCTGGATCTCCGGCAGGGTCAGGCGGGCCTTGGTGACCGCGATGGTCGGGCGAATGTCGACGCCCTCGGCGATCTCGGCGGCGAAGTCCTGGGCCACCCGGTGACCGTAGGGGTCCAGGGAGACGATTCTGTCTGGATCCGACCACTGCGGGTGCGGGCCGATCTGGGCGGTGGGGGCTGTGTCGGTCAGGTCCGGGCGGACCAGGGGATTGAGCGCGCCGGCCGAGATGGCCAGGGCCCGATAGACCGAATAGGCGCCGCCATGGGCGCCGATGGCGTTGCGGTCCGGCCCTGAATTGACGGTGGCGATGACGGGGCCGCGGCCCCTGGCGCTGTCCGCGCCCCAGGTGATCGGGAAGCGGCTGGCCGGGCCGGCGCCCGGGTGGGAGGTCAGGCGGATGTGACCTTGCTGGTTCGTGCTCATGGCGTCCTTCCGGCCTGCACGAAGGCGGGCCCGAAAAAGCAGAAGGCCCCTCACCGGTTTCCGCCGGCAAGGGGCCTTTGGGAGATGAGACTGCGCCTAAGTGGCTGTATTGGCAAGGGGATCGCGGAAGCATGGTAAATCGCCGCTTCACGGCGCGCGAAACCCAAGGTCTAGTTGGAAAAAACAAGACCAGTTTCCGGGAACGCCTCATGCCGCTTCGTCGCCTGTTCATCGCCAATCGCGGCGAGATCGCCATCCGCATCGCCAGGACCGCGAAGGAGATGGGGCTTGAGGTGGTGACCGCCTATTCCGCCGACGATGCGGGCTCGCCGCACCGGGAGGCCGGGGATGCGGCCGCCGCCCTGCCGGGCGCCGGGCCGCGGGCCTATCTCGACATCGCCGCGGTGGTGAAGGCCGCGGTCGACGCAGGCTGTGACGCCGTGCATCCCGGCTATGGCCTTCTGTCAGAGTCCGCCGCCTTCGCCAGGGCGTGCGTGGCGGCCGGCCTGACCTTTGTCGGCCCCTCGGCGGAGACCCTGGACCTGTTCGGCGACAAGGCTCAGGCCCGGGCGCTGGCCGAACGTGAAGGCGTGCCGCTGGCGCCCGCCACCGGCGGCGGCGCGACCCTGGCCCAGGTGCGGGCCTTCCAGGACGCTCAAGGCCCGGAAGGCGACATCATGCTGAAGGCGGTGGCCGGCGGCGGCGGGCGCGGCATGCGCCGGGTCCCGGCCGGCGAAGACCCCGCCGGCGCCTATGAACTCTGCGCCCGCGAGGCGGAGGCCGCCTTCGGCGATCCTCGGCTCTACGCCGAGCTCTATATCGGCCGCGCCCGGCATATCGAGGTGCAGGTGGTGGGCGACGGCGCCGAGGTCGTGGCGGTGCATGACCGAGAATGCTCCCTGCAGCGCCGCCACCAGAAGCTCATCGAGATCGCGCCCGCCCCGCATGTGCCGGCCGATGTGCGGGCGCGGCTGCGGGACGCCGCCCTGGCGCTCGCACGCGCGGCCAAGCTCAAGGGCCTGGCGACGGTGGAGTTCCTGCTGGACGCCGATGGGCGCGAGACCTGCGCCTTTCTGGAGGTGAACCCCCGGCTGCAGGTGGAGCACACGGTGACCGAGGCCGTCACCGGCCTGGACCTGGTGGAGATCCAGCTGCGGATCGCCGGCGGCGCAAGCCTGGCTGAGGCGGGCCTGGTCGAGATCCCGGCGCCGCGCGGCTCCGCCGTCCAGCTGCGGGTGAACCTGGAGACCCTGTCGGCGGACGGAACCTTGAGCGGCGGCGGGGGCGGGACGATCCTGCGCTATGAGCCGCCATCGGGTCCTGGCGTGCGCGTCGATGGCTATGGCCGCGGCGGCTACGCCACCAGTCCGTCCTTCGATTCCCTGATCGCCAAGCTGATCGTGCATTCGGCGTCAGAGGACCTGGCTGTGGCGCTGGCCAAGGCCGAGCGGGCGGCGCGGGAGTTCGTGATCACCGGGGTCGACACCAACCTGCCCCTGCTGCGCGCCCTCCTGGAGCGGCCGGAGGTGGCCGACGCCCAGGCCTCGACCGCCTTTATCGAGGCGAACCTGCCTCTGCTGGCGGCCCGCGCCGCCGAACTGGCGCCCGCGCCGGACGCCGCCGTCCAGGCCCCGGCCGCCGCGGTGTTCGAGGCCGCGCCGGCCGGCGCGGTCGGGGTCTCGGCGCCCCTGCGCGGCACCCTGGTCGCCCTGGAGGTCGCTGAGGGGGACACCGTGCGGCCTGGCCAGGCGGTGGCGGTGCTGGAAGCCATGAAGATGCAGCACGTGGTCACGGCCGGCGAAGGCGGGACCGTGCGCCGCCTGCCCTACGCCCTGGGCGCCGTGGTGGAGACCGGCGCGCCCCTGGCCTTTGTCGCCCCCGCAGAGACCGGCGAACTGGCGGCCGCCGACGAGGCGATCGACCTGGACCTGATCCGCGCCGACCTGGCCGAGGTGCGGGCGCGCTACGCCCTGACCCTGGATGAGAACCGACCAGACGCGGTGGCGCGGCGCCGGCGGACCGGCCAGCGGACGGCCCGGGAGAACCTGGACGACCTGTTCGATCCCGGCAGCTTCAATGAGTATGGGGCCCTGGCCATCGCCGCCCAGAAGCGCCGCCGTTCGGTCGAGGACCTGCAGGTCGCCACCCCCGCCGACGGCATCGTCACCGGGGTGGGTGAGGTGAACGGCCACCTGTTCGGCGAGGACGCCGCCCGCTGCGTGGGCCTGGCCTATGACTTCACCGTTCTGGCCGGCACCCAGGGTCACTTCAACCACAAGAAGACCGATCGGATCCTGGAGTTCGCCGAGCACTGGAAGGCGCCGGTGATCTGGTACACCGAGGGCGGCGGCGGCCGACCGGGCGACGTGGATGTGGGCGGCCTGACCGCCTCGTCGCTCGACACCACCAGCTTCACGACCTTTGCGCGGCTGTCGGGCGTGGCGCCGCGCATCGCCATCAATTCTGGGCGTTGCTTCGCCGGCAATGCGGTGTTCTTCGGTTGCGCCGACGTGACCATCGCCACCCGCTATTCCAACATCGGCCTGGGCGGCCCGGCCATGATCGAGGGCGGCGGCCTGGGTGTCTTCACGCCGGACGAGATCGGCCCCTCCGAGGTCCACTGGGAGAACGGTGCTCTGGACCTGCTGGTCGAGGACGAGGCGGCGGCGACGGCGGCGGCCAAGCACATCCTGTCCATCTTCCAGGGCCCGGTGAAGGACTGGACCTGCGCCGACCAGCGCACTTTGCGCCATCTGGTGCCGGAGAACCGCGTGCGGGTCTATGACGTGCGCCGGATCATCGAGACCCTGGCGGACACCGGTTCGTGGATCGAGCTGCGCGGCGGCTATGGCGTGGGGCTGATCACCGGCTTCCTGCGCATCGAGGGCCGGCCCATGGGGCTGATCGCCAATGACCCGCGCCACCTGGGTGGGGCGATCGATAGCCCCGGCGCGGAGAAGGGCGGCCGTTTCCTGCAGCTCTGCGACGCCTTCGGGATCCCGGTGGTTTCGCTGTGCGACACTCCCGGCTTCATGGTCGGGCCGGATTCGGAGAAGACCGCGGCCATCCGCCGGGGCTCACGCCTGTTCGTCACCGCCGCCAGCCTGTCCGTACCCCTGTTCGCGGTGGTGCTGCGCAAGGGCTATGGCCTGGGGGCGCAGGCCATGACCGGCGGTGACTTCTCGGCCAGCGCCATGACCATCGCCTGGCCCACGGCCGAGTTCGGGCCCATGGGCCTGGAGGGCGCCGTGCGCCTGGGCTACCGCAAGGAGCTGGAGGCCGAGACCGACCCCGCCGCGCGCGAGGCCCTGTTCCAGAAGCTGGTCGGCCGGATGTACGAGACCGGCAAGGCGATCAGCGTCGCCCAGGTCGACGAGATCGACGCGGTGATCGACCCGGCCGAGACCCGGGCCTGGCTGATGCGGGGGCTGAAAAGCTGCCCGGTGAAGAAGCCCGCCGGGCGCTCCTTCGTGGACGTGTGGTGATCAACCTCAACCCCCATCGTCATCCTCCGGTCGCCACAGGCGATCCGGGGGACCCATAGGGCGGTGGGTGATTAGCGATTCAGCTTGGGTCCCCCGGACGCCCTTGCAGGGCGCCGGAGGATGACGCGTTTTGGGGGCTTAGTTGTTGCCGCCAATCAGGTTGCCCAGGCCGCCGAGGACTGAGCCCTCGCCGGCGTTCTGGCCGCCGCCGCCGGCCGCCTGCAGCATCCGCCCGGCCAGGCGCGAGAAGGGCAGGGACTGGATCCAGACCTTCCCAGGTCCTGTGAGGCGGGCGAAGAACAGGCCCTCGCCGCCGAAGAAGACGCTCTTCACGCCGCCGGCCGCCACCAGGTCGAAGTCGACGGTAGGGCTGTAGGCGGCCACGCAGCCGGTATCGACGTGGATCTGTTCGCCGGGCGCCAGGTCGCGCTCCACCAGGGCGCCGCCCATCTGGACGAAGACCCAGCCGTCGCCGTCCAGGCGCTGCATGATGAAGCCCTCGCCGCCGAACAGGCCGGTCATCACCCGCTTCTGGAAGTGCAGGCCGATGGACACGCCCTTGGCCGCGGCCAGGAAGCTGTCCTTCTGGCAGATCAGGCTGCCGCCCAGGTCGCGCAGGTTCAGGGGCAGGATCGCGCCGGGCGTCGGGGAGGCGAAGGCGACCTTGGCCTTGCCCTGGCCGCGATGGGTGAAGACGGTGGTGAACAGGCTCTCGCCGGTGATCAGCCGCTTGCCGGCGCCCAGGAGCTTGCCCATCAGGCCGCCGCCGCCATCCCCGCTGCCGTCGCCGAACACCGTGGTCATCTCCACCGTGGCGTCCTTCCAGACGAAGGCCCCGGCCTCGGCGATGGCGCTCTCGCCGGGATCGAGTTCGATCTCGACGAACTGCAGCTCCTCGCCCTTGATCTCGAAATCGATGTCGTCGGCGACGCCGTCGCGGCGGTGATGGGTCCAGGGGCTATTGGCCATAGGGCGCTCCTCGTTGTGGCGCCGCTTATCTAGGGTGCGTTCCCCGGCTGCGAAACTCCCGCGCCCAGAACGAAAACGCCCCCGCTGGTCCAGCGAGGGCGTTCCCGGAGAGGTCGAGCTCGGCTCTAGAGCTCGATCATGTCGAAGTCGGACTTGGGCGTGCCGCACAGGGGGCAGATCCAGGTGTCCGGAAGGTCGCTCCAGCGGGTGCCGGGGGCCAGGCCCTCGTTGGGGTCCCCGGCCTCCTCGTCATAGATGTAGCCGCAGGTGCGGCACTGCCAGGTCTTGTACGGCTGCTCGCTCATGGCCGCGCCTAGTTCAGGGTGAAGCGGATCGGCACGGACTTGGGCCCGCACACGAAGCTGGCGGCCATGCGCTTGGGCTCGCCGGCCATCTCGACGCTGGCGACGCGCTTGAAGAACTCCTCCCACAGGATGCGCATCTCCATCCGCGCCAGGTGCTGGCCCAGGCAGACGTGGGCGCCGTAGCCGAAGGCCACGTGCTTGTTGGGGGTGCGGTCGACGCGGAACTTGAAAGGGTCTTCGAAGACGGTCTCGTCGCGGTTGCCCGACGGATAGGACAGGAACAGCCAGTCGCCCTTGGCGATCTTCTTGCCGGCCAGTTCGGCGTCGTCGGTGGCGGTGCGCATGAAGTGCTTCACCGGGGTCGCCCAGCGGATCGACTCCTCGATCAGGCCGGGGATCAGGCTGCGGTCGGCCTTCACCTTCTCGAACTGCTCGGGGTTCTCGGCCATGGCCCACAGGGCCGCGGCGGTGGTGGACGAGGTGGTGTCATGGCCGGCGGTGGCGGCGATGATGTAGTAGCTCATGGCCTCCAGGTGGCCGAGCGGCTGGCCGTGGACCTCGCCATTGGCGATCACGGTGGCCAGGTCCTCGCGCGGCGTCTTGCGGCGGTCCTCGGTCATGGCGTTGAAGTACATCATGAAGTCCATGACCACGGACTGGATGGTGTCGACGCCGGTCTGGGCGTCATAGGTCTCCGTGCCCGTGCGGTTCAGCTCCGGGTCGGCCGAGCCGAACAGCTCCTGGGTCAGCTTCAGCATCCGGGGCTCGTCCGTCTCCGGTACGCCGATCACCTCCATGATCACGTGCAGTGGATAGAGGAAGGCCACATCACGGGCGAAGTCGCAGGACCCGCCCTGGGCGGCCATACGGTCGAGGAAGCCGGTGGCGATCTCGCGGATGCGGTCCTCGAGCTTGCGCAGGTTCTGCGGCATGAACCAGCCCTGGGTCAGGCGCCGGTAGGCCAGGTGATCGGGGTTGTCCATCTGGACCAGGGAGCGGACCAGGTGGGGCGAGCCGCCCATCATGGCGCGGACCTTCTGGTCGGCCTCGATGGTGGTCAGCACGGTGGAGCGGTCGCCATTGTGGAACAGCTCGTTCTGGCGCTCGACCTCCAGGATGTCGGCGTGGCGGGTGACGACCCAGAACGGATCGAAGCCCTCGGGCTGGGCCTGCTCCAGGGGGGCGTTCTGGCGCAGCCAGGCGAAGGCCTGGTCGACCCGGTCGCCGTCGGCATAGGCGCGGGGGTCGACAATGGTGTTGGCTAGCTCGGTCGAGATGGTCATTCCCGGATCTTCCCTGATGAGATGCGCCAGATCTGCGCGGCGTCCACTTGCTAGTTGTTCAACAAGTATCATACGCTTGCAACATGTCCCTTACGGAAACCCCGTCGAAAATCCGCCGCAGCCAGGCTGAGCGCCGCGACGAGTCCGAGCGCCGGCTGATCGAGGCCGCCGCGGGCCTGGTGGTGGAGCAGGGCATCGGCGCCGCCACCTTCGCCAATATCGGCGAGCGGGCCGGCTATAGCCGTGGCCTGGTGACCCAGAGATTCGGCTCCAAGCAGGGCCTGATCGAGGCGATGATCGAGCGCCTGCAGCTGCGCATCGGCGCCCTCCTGGAGGACCGCGGGGTTGAGGGGATGAGCGGCCTCGACCAGGTGCTGGCCAATGTGGACGTGTTCCTGGCCGCCCTGGAGCGCGACGGGGAACTGCGGGCCTATTTCGTGCTGCTGGCCTCGGCGGTGGCCGATGTCTCGGAGCTGCGCGCGCCCTTCGCCGCCGCCCACAAGCAGGTGGAGCAAAGCTATGAGGCCCTGTTCCGCCAGGGCCAGGCCGAAGGGGTGGTGAAACCCGACCTGGACGCCGCCGCCGCCGCCCTGATGACCGGGGCCCTGCTGTTCGGCCTGTCCATGCAGCTGCTGCTCGATCCGGACATGGACTTGGGGCCGATCCGGGAGACGTCGCTGGCGACCCTGCGGGCGAGTTTTTCGGCCTGACGTTCCCCCGGGTGTCATCCCGGAAAGCCGCGCTAGCGGCTTGTCCGGGACCCATACGCGCGAGGACTGGTAGGATAGATCGGTGCCTATGGGTCCTGGTCTTCGGCTGCGCCGAAACCGGGATGACAGTGTTGGCCTAGGTGAAGGCTTCCAGCTTGCCGATATACCCCGCCTTCTCCGCCTCGCTCAGGAACGCGCCCTCGAAGCTGTTGCGGGCCAGGGTGACGATTTCGGCGCGGGTCAGGTCAAGGGCCTGGGCGGTCTGCAGGTAGTTGTCGGCCAGGTAGCCGCCGAAATAGGCCGGGTCGTCGGAGTTCACCGTGGCCTTCAGGCCCAGGTCCAGCATCCGCTTCAGCGGGTGGGCCTTCAGGTCGTTCACGACGCAGAGCTTGAGGTTGGACCGCGGGCAGACGGTCAGGGTCATGCCCTCGCGGACCAGGCGCTGGGTCAGGGCGGCGTCCTCGAGTGAGCGGTTGCCGTGGTCGATGCGGTCGACCTTCAACAGGTCCAGGGCCTCGTAGACATAGGCGGGCGGACCCTCCTCGCCGGCGTGGGCGACGAGCTTGAGCCCGCGCTCGCGAGAGGCCGCGAAGACGCGGGCGAACTTGGACGGCGGATGGCCGACCTCGGAGCTATCCAGCCCCACGCCCGCGATCCGGTCCAACCAGGGCTCGGCGGCCTTGAGGGTCGCAAAGGCCGCGTCCTCGTCCAGGTGGCGCAGGTAGCAGAGGATGAGCTTGGAGGTGATCCCGAGCTCGGTCCGGGCGCGGTCCATGCCGGCGAGCAGGCCGTCGATAGCCACCTTGAAGGGTAGGCCGCGGTCGGTGTGGGTCTGGGG
>Ga0116141_10005402_pt1 | contig 10697 bp, 8 predicted proteins | sample AD_UKC097_MetaG_FD_89744 | JGI IMG/M metagenome (GOLD analysis project Ga0116141, IMG submission 89744) | Active sludge microbial communities of municipal wastewater-treating anaerobic digesters from USA - AD_UKC097_MetaG | ecosystem: Engineered > Bioreactor > Anaerobic > Digestate | place: USA... | reverse complement strand
TCGCGGCAGTATATGGGTGAATGAAACTTTTCTTGGCATCTTTTTTGCTGAAACTGAATCGGCGAAACTCTTTAATTTTGAAAAGCTCGATAAAGGCAAACCACTTGAAAGGGTGGGACGCAAAGCCACTGGCCTAAGTTCTGGAATAACAGGATAAGGCGGCAGGGTTGCCGGGCGGATACAGCATCTCACATTGAGACTGTAAGTCGCGCGGTGATAATAAACAGACTCTGTGGGAGATGAAAAATGCAAAAGCGACTTTGTAGCGCAGCAAAGGTATTTTTCTGGATCATTATCATCTTATTCGCCGGTTTCTGTTCATATGCGCATTCCGCCGATGTAACCCTAGAATGGAATGCAAACAGCGAACAGGATCTTCTGGGCTACAGACTTTACTATAAAACCGGTTCACCCGGAGGAGCGCCGTATAACGGAACCGGTGCCACTCAAGGCGCTTCGCCGATCACAATAGACATCGGATCAATCAATGCAGCTGCCCCTCAATTTACACTTACGGGGTTAAGCAACCATACAATCTACTATTTTGCTCTCACTGCCTATAACACTTCATGCGAAAGCGGTTACTCCGACGAGGTGTGCTTTAACGACGATGACAGTGATCAGATGCCGGATGACTGGGAAGAAACAAACGGCGTGGACAATCCCGGCGTTGATCCGGATGCGGATGGGCTGACCAACATGCAAGAGTTACTTAACGGCACCAATCCCATGGATTCGGATACGGATAACGACGGCTTGCCGGACGGATGGGAGATCCAATACGGTTTGAACCCGCTCAGTGCCTCGGGCGTCGATGGGGATAACGGCGATTTCGACAACGACCACTGGTCCAATTATGAAGAGTTCCTATTCGGAACCGATCCAGGAAACAGCGGTCTTCCGATAGCCACACCTCCGGAACTGGTCGAAGCGATGCCGCATGACAACGCCGGAATCGCAGATAATGTCCGCATCCCGGATAACAGCTCTTTTTCGGTTCGCATTAAGGATTCCGACGGAATTGACATCACGGATCCTTCCAGCGTGCGGTTTACGATCGATGACGGAAATAACTATTATATCCGGGATATTCGCGATACGGACGTTGTACGAATTGTTAAGCTTTCAGACGATCCGGACCAGATGGTCACTCACTTGTGGGTGGTATATGACCGGTGCCTGGATACGTATGGCAAATTCCCCTTTGATGCCGAAATTGACATCCAGGTCGATGTTACAGACAGGCGACAGGCCTCAATGGTACCGATGTGTTTCAGCTTCCGTGTCGAATCGGCATCGGCTCACGCTTTTGCTCATGACCCGGATAACCTGCCGGAAACATGTGAAGTCGATCCTTCAGATCCCGCGCTTGAAGGAGCTTATTCCGCCGGTATCCAGGTGTGCAGCGGCGAACTCAAAGGCGCCAAGATCATTTATGATGCCGATGAGCCGATTACACCGGAATTCGGACCCCCCGAGGAACTTCTGCCTTTGATTTCTTCCGATCTGGAAGCATTGGGAATGCCCATGAATCTTCAACCTCCGACGGTTTTTAATACGCCGGTAAGAATCTTCATACCCTGCCCCGGATATTCCGATGTCCGTGATCTGGATGTTTATCTGTACAGCGGCACAAGATGCATTCGGGCCTGCGATGCTTCCGGAAACGTTTTGCCGGATGGAGAGGGCTGGATGGTGCCAGGCAGTCGAATCAACCATAATAATGGCAATCCGTCGATGATCGAAATCCAGGCTTATCACTTTTCAGGAATTCAGGCCGGCACTTCGGAAACACTTATCGATCAATCCCAAGGGGGATCATTTGCCGTTTCCTCTGATGGGGGTTCCGGCGGCGGATGTTTTATTCACACGTTATTTCCGGAAGCGGGGAATCGCATGGTTTCAGCCGGTTCGGATTCCATCTCGAACTGGGTATTTCTGGCCCTGATTATCAATGGCTGTTTCATAGTGTCTTCGATTCTTAAGCGGAATAAGTTCCGGGCCTGGGAAAAATGATCCAATCATATCCACGATAGTTGAAAAAACTGATTTCTCCCGAGCTGAAAGCCGTTTTTACATGCCGAGCCGATCGCATGAGAACGGCTTTCAGGTTTCAGGAGAACGTTATGCCGCAAATCGAACATCCGAGACCGGTACCGCTGGGTGAAAGCCTGGCAAGCCATTCAGAAACGGTTCTTTTCAGTAAGAAAATTTTATACGTTACATCGGTTCATTCAGGCGTGATTGAAATTTTGTTCTGAAATCACAAACCAATCCCCCTTCATTTTATTGCATCCCGGCAGAACAACTCTCTTTAAAATAATCGTTGCTGAAAAATCCATAATCTCTGGAAAAATCAGGCCGATGATTCCGGATTTCCGCTGATTTTCTTTCCGACCAAACCGGCAACGCGGTTTTGCGTTTGAAGCTTGATTTTTAAATTTTTACTTACTAATGTGCGTAATTAAATTTTGAAATCAAAAAATCGATTTGTGCATTTGAATTTCAGCAACATCCGAACCGCATTTCGGATAATTCCCGTTACGCAGGATTGACGGCTGCCGGGAATCCGTCGTTCACCTATTTATTTTATTTCAAGGGAAACAAGATGAAAAAGAAAATGAAATATCCGGCCGTAAAAAATCTAAAAAAAACCATTCGAGCCGTTTCACTTGACCGGGATATTCATCGACACATCATGTCTACCCTGGGCAGTGATTGTATCCCCCCGAGAAAACATTTATATTACCAAGGCCTTGCCTACAGCGTACGAGACAGGCTCATCGAGCGATGGATCAAGACGCAACGCGCCTATTACGATATGGTGTCCAAAAGGGTTTATTATCTTTCTCTCGAATTCTTGCCCGGTCGCTTTTTGATGAATTATATCATCAATATGAAAATGAAAGAAGAGTGTATCCAAGCGGTTAATGAAGTCGAGTTCAATTTGGAGGATTTGGAAGAAGAAGAATGGGATGCGGGACTTGGCAATGGGGGACTTGGAAGGCTGGCTTCCTGTTTTATGGATGCCATGGCGAGCCTTAAAATACCCGGATATGGTTACGGCATTCGCTACGACTACGGTATTTTTTTTCAAACCATCGTCGATGGATATCAGGTGGAAAGATGCGATAATTGGTTAAGGTATGGAAATCCATGGGAAATCATGCGCCGAAAATATTTATATGAGGTTAAATTTTATGGACGTTCGGAACGTTACACCGACAGTGGGGGAAACGTCCGATATCGGTGGGTGGATACAGACAATATCATGGCGATGGCCTGTGATATGCTTATTCCGGGTTTTGACAATGATAATGCGATCAACATGCGCTTATGGGCAGCTTTGTCCAGTCGCGAGTTCGACCTGGAGTATTTCAATAGAGGAGATTATATCGGAGCCATGGAGGCAAAGGTTATCAGCGAGAACATCTCCAAGGTGCTTTACCCCAGCGAAGAGGTCGCTGGAGGCAAGGAACTCAGACTGAAACAGCAATATTTCTTTGTTTCCGCAACCTTTCAGGATATTATGCGAAGGTTTAAAAAAAAGAATCACCCGTTTGCTGATTTTCCAGAGCTTATCGCCATCCATCTCAACGACACTCACCCGTCTATCGGAATTCCGGAACTGATGCGCCTACTCATCGATGAAGAAGGATTAGGTTGGGATGAGGCATGGGAAATCTGCGAACGAACTTTTGCTTACACAAATCACACACTGCTTCCCGAAGCGTTGGAGACCTGGCCGGTGGAAATCCTCGGCAAGGTGCTTCCCAGACACCTGGAAATCATTTATGAGATTAATCACCGATTTTTAGAAAAAGTGAAAGATCGTTACCCCGGAAATACAAACCTGCTGGCCAAATTATCTCTCATTCAGGAATGGCCGGAACGCCGGGTGCGTATGGCAAATTTAGCGATTGTCGGATGTCATTCGGTTAACGGTGTTTCCGGGCTTCATACCCGTCTTTTAAAAAAGGGCCTGTTCAAGGAATTTGACGAACTTTTCCCAGGCCGTATTAAAAACATTACCAATGGCATTTCACCTAGGCGGTGGCTTCTTCAGGCCAATCCGGAGCTTTCCCGCTTAATTACCTCCGCCATCGGTCCTGATTGGATCCGCGACCTCAACAAATTGAAAGATCTGATTCCTCATGCCGATGACCCTGAATTTCGGACGGCTTGGAGGGAGGTGAAAAGAAAGAACAAAAAACTACTCGCTCGTTACATTTTACGCAAGACCGGAATGGGCGTAGATCCGGATACTCTTTTCGATGTACATGTCAAACGCATCCACGAGTATAAACGTCAGCTTTTAAATGTTCTGCATGCCGTTACACTTTATAACCGAATCAAAGAACGCCCTGCATCTGATGTTTTACCCAGAACGATCATATTTGCGGGTAAAGCAGCCCCTGCTTATTCCCAAGCCAAACTAATCATAAAACTGATCAATTCGGTTGCAAAAGTCATAAACAACGACCCGGATTTGGGCGGAAGATTGAAAGTAATTTTTTTGCCTAATTACTGTGTTTCTCAAGCTGAAAAGATTGTTCCGGCTGCGGATTTGTCTGAACAAATAGCTACGGCCGGCATGGAAGCCTCGGGTACGGGCAACATGAAATTTGCTCTTAATGGGGCGCAGATTATTGGAACCCTGGATGGAGCAAACATCGAAATCATGGAGGAAGTGGGCGAAGAAAACATCTTTATCTTCGGTCTGAAAGCTGAGGAAGTGGAAACGCTTCGAAGTGGTCTTTATGATCCATTAATATATTACCGAAATGACCCTGAACTGAAAAAAACGATTGATATGATCGGCCTTGGACGATTCTCGGCAGGTAACCGCGAGCTTTTTGTCCCCATTCTGCAGGAACTTCTGGAAAAAGGGGACAGATACATGGTGCTTGCAGATTATCGTTCATTCGTACAGGCCCAGGAAGAAGTCGGCAGGGCGTATCAGAATCCGGAGAAATGGACTCGGAGATCCATTCTGAATACGGCAAATATGGGACATTTCAGTAGTGACCGGGCCATTCTTGAATACGCGGAAAAAATCTGGGATGTAAAACCTCTCGAAAATTAGCAAATCGCCCGGTCTTTTTCATCAAAGCAGGCAAACTATCTTCTTTTTTCAAACGGCCCCAAATCCCGCAACCGATAGAGAAAGAAATTTTTGCCGGTTTCAATGAACGCCGAATAAGCCGGGTCAAGAAAGATGCTGCTGTTTGATAGCGGTTCCAGAAGAAGCGGTATCAGTCGTCCGGCAGGTTGCCTCAGACGGATTAAAAGAGAACCGGTATCGGCAAGAACACATCCGCTTTGTTTGGATCGGATGGAATTTTTTACGGCGGTTTCAATCCGTTCCACTCCTTCCGCGAATTTAGTAGGCGTTGTAATAATTTCATATTCGATGTGATGAAAACCGAATAACCTTATCATTTCATCGGTATGCGCAGTGATCAGATAAGCGGCCGGCATTTCCAAGGAATGCCGATTGGTTATCCGGCCATAATAATCGAATGACAAATCAGTCGGTTTGCCCGTGTCAAGCCGAAGCAGAGTTAATGAAATTTTCGGTCGCGCTGGGTCGCATGCATAGCTTGAATAAAGATGTGCCAAGTTTTCAGACCGGGTCTCCCGCCATTTTTGATGGGCCGCCTTTGAACGACGCAGGATTTCCGCTTGATGCCTGCTGCAGACGTCAAGAAAGGCGGTGATACAGCAGTACTGTTTGTCTACCCGAACACGGATATTACGAGGGGTTTTAAAGTCTCCGAATGGAGGATCCAGTCTGTTTTCAAGAAGAAATGAAAATGCACCGGATATTCCAGCCTTATTTCGCAGATTCCGGATCGATAATCCACCATGTTGGATCGGCTGATGAATGCTTGTGATTTCGCCGATATAATGCCGTGCCGGAAGTCCACGCGCTTCGACGCGTGCGATTATTTCAGACAAAAGTATTTCGCGGCTGTAATCGAGGATTTCACGATCAATGTTCGGATTGTTCGCAGTCTCAAACTGTGCTTCAAAATTTGTCATATATCCCTGGAGCGCAAGTGACTTTCGCTTGAAAATCGCCGATTCGTGAACGTCGAGGATGACCGACGGACGCCAGCGGATCAGGACATCATTGATGGCACGTGTTTCAGGCTCTGAAAGCGCTATGAAGTTCGTACTCAAGTTAACCTCATTACCATTTACTCTCCGATAATTATCACGTCCGTCCGGATTTCCGTTGGGAATCAAAATGAGGTTCATCGAGTTTAAAACCGATTGAAGTGGTCCATCTACGATATCACGTGCCAGGATAAGAATCGCCTCCGCACCGGACGGTTCCGTGCCATGCTGAGAGCCGATGATCATTACCGTGAGCCGTGTAGGGGAGGGCGGGATACTGAAAAGATGAACCATTTCTTTCGATAGGAATAAAGCCTCCATGGGTCGACCTTGGGCGGATTTGCCGAGTATTTGCTTTTTCGACGTTTTATAACGAGAAGAAATATCGTCTAAAAATATCGAAATCTCAGCGGAGGTGGTCATACGGATGAAATTGCTTTTCTCAAATGCCGTATGAAGGCTCGCTGCGGTTGCACCGTTGAGGAAGGCCACAGCCTCTATGGTCAGAAAAAGGCATGCGATCAACCACGCGGCGGCGTTATGCTTTTTTTTGCATCTGCTACGAACCCTCTGGAGAAGGTCTGCAGCTATGATAATTTTTCTCATGTTCATTCATTCGATTTCGGTTGAATATTTTCGGCATTTAGCTTTTGTAAGCTGATTTTAGTGTCCGATGTAACCGTTGTTCCCTCCGGGTCTTGAGACGCAAAAACGGCATCTTTGATACGTATTTTTTCCCCATCGGTTTCGTAAAGATAGATAATCTGATTGAATTGTCGATACTTGCCGATATCACAAACCACCACAAAATGTTTTTCATCAAGTGCGAATCCGTATGGATTGCCGTCTGCATACGAAAGTCGGACAAAAGCCATCAAAGAAAGAACCATCACGGATATCCCTATTTTTTTTATCATGGAACAGACCTCCCTTCTTAAATCGGATTTGAATCGCAACAGCGAGCGAATTCACCGCAGCTTGTCGCAGGGTACTTCAATTACGAAAATCGTTTGGATCGAAGCTGCGGAAGGTTTGAAAAAATATCATGGTTTCATAAATATCTGGGTGAAAAAAAACTGGTTTCCCATTTTCCAGATTCCGATTCCCGTCTCGGAATATTTTCCGCTTAATATGTTGTTTCGATGCTCCTTGCTGTTCATCCAGCTTTCCAATGCAACGGCAACCGGATCTCGGACATTGCAGTTTTTCGCTATATTTTCTCCGAGAAATGAAAATGACAGTCCTTCGGATCCGACACGATCTGCAATCCCGTGACCCGAGGGATCAAAATGGCTGAAAAAATTTTCCTGGCCCATTCTTCGGCTATAATTTCGAGCAATTCTACTTAGAAGCTGGTTTTCTTTCAGATTTTTAAGCCGGTGCGTATCTCGAATATCATTAATACGCCCGTATAATATCTTTTCCATATTTCTAATTGTTACAGTGTATTGAGATCCATTGGTATTTTCCACCGTAGTAGAAATCGGTTTCTGCGAGGAAATTTCCGCATGTTTTTTCGTCGGGGGGCATCCTGAAAAGAAACTGCTGATTATCAGTGAAAAACCGGTTGCAAGGTATATGAAGCGGTTCTTAAATTTCATGGGCGGATTAATAATGAGGCCTTGAACGATTCGTAAGGGTCGTTTCTCTATCAGGGTGTTGAAAAAGTGCGCCTGGGGCCGCCATTCAGCGTTGCACGGCTCTCTCCAATGCTCACATATGCTTGAATATGCTGCGCTTGTCGCTTCGCCGCGCGCCTTGCCTGACGGCCTGATTCTTGTTTTTCAACACCCTGCTAGAATTGCTCGGTTTGCAACATCACAAGAGTACATCCTTTTATAAAAGGAATCTTGTTTTGAGAAAGACCGTGTTCTAGTTCAAACGACTCCGTTCCGGGATTAAGTATCACTCTGCCCGGAGATAGGGAGATGATTTCATTAATAAGCGTTTTGCTTTTTTGCGGTCCTACATAGATTGTCAGGGTATCCACTTTTGTGTCAACGGCCGCCAGGCTGGGAACAACGGGCAACCCCTCAATTTCCTTCAATGCGGGATGAATCGGAATTACATCGTGGCCGTACGCGATCAGCATTTTTATGGCTTTATTTGAATAGCGATCCGGATTGGAGCTTGCTCCGAGGACGACCACCGTATGCTTCTTGTTTTTCATGGATTTTATAATATGATTTTGTGTCGCATCATTTTTTTTTAAGAACAAAATTAAAAACCGAAGCGGCTCCGTATTTATCTTTTGCATAGGTATTTAACACCCAAGACAAACCTTTGCTCATTGAAGCAACTTCTTTTGTCATGGGAGCCGAGCCGAACAGAATATTTTCTTTTATGCTTGCTTTGATAACGCCATTTTCCATTTTTATTTCACCGATCGGTCTGCCGCAAATTTCAGGGGTATAAATCAAATAATTTCTTATGCTTCCTTCGATACTGTAACTAATATGAACCACCTGTTTTTGTAGTTTTTCTTGTATTTTTCGATGGGCGATTTTCAATCTTTGAGATGCGTTGTCAATCAGCTGTCTTGTCCTTTTTTCAGTTAAAGACACATCCGGTTCCGCTAAAACATTTAAAGCATTTTGATACCATTGAATGGATTGGTCGTAGTCTTTTACTACGCCTTTTGAATAAAAATAATAATCTCCGATCATTATTGCCGACGCCGGATCCTTGCCGGCGTTATAAGCGTTCGTAAACCATTTTTTTGCCGAGTCATAGTCTCCAAGAGCGTTATAATACAAACCCAACTCAAACATTGCATCGGGGTTTCCTGCTTCCGCGGATAGAGCAAACCATTTTTTCGCCTGCTCTTCTTTGCTTTTGCTTTCTAAAAACCCGGTTTTAAAAAAAACCCCCAGATTATATTGCATGTTGCGGTAATCGCCTTTGGCTGATGGCAAGGTGCCCAGGAGATCATTGAAATGCGAAATCGCTTTCTTTTTGTCGATCGGCACCATCATCCGGATCGATTGGATTTTTTCTTTATTGAATATATGATAATTTTCAGGGAAACTTTCCATGTGAAGCTCTCCCAGAAAGATTTGTGCATCCACATTCCCCTTTTTTGCAGCGGAGTGAATAAAATCAAGCCCCCGGTTTTTGTTTTTTTTATCTTCCATGCAAATCAGAGTTGACCCTTTGTCAAAATACTCCTGTGAAGTGCAATTCCAGCAATACATTTCTGACAAATAGGAATATGCCCGGAAGGCAAAATATAGAATTGCGATGATTCCAACGAAAATAAAAGCATTTTTTATTTTCCGCATTATTTGCATTTGTCGAATCCTTCTGCTTTTTTATGGGGGACCAGAATCTCCGGGACGGCGGCATTTAACGTTGCTCTATCACCAGAAGAAGATGTGCACCTCCGTGACAATCCCCGCAGCCTTTGAACTCCTTGAGCATTTCTTCGGTATGCGGTCCTTTTCCATGGCAGTTCTGACAATTTGGAACATAGCGGTGATTTTCGGCATGGCAGAAGGTGCATTGAAGAAAAGCATGTTTCCTGTCGCTGCGTGATAATTGATCGCCGGCTTCCAGGTGGCATCCGGCACAAACATCATTACCGACATCCTTCGTATAGGTTATCTCCAAAGGCGAATGGGCCGGATGGCATGCAATGCATCCGGCGTCATCTACATAAGGAGTATGAGGTTCTCCGTGGCATTCAACGCAAGTCGGAATATAGCGATGCTTATCATGGTGGCATTCGTAGCAAGACATTTCGGAATGTGCGCTCGGAAATTTTTTAAAGTCAGCGGCCGGAGCTGTGTGGCACGCCTGGCAATCCGGAGCCATTTTTTCGACGTTCAGGCTTTCTGACGGTGCGTGGGCATTTTCATGGCATCTCAAGCAGTCAGGAAATTCTTTCCCGTGGAATTGGTTGTGACAGGTGTTACAGTCCGGGACAACATCTTTCCATTCTTTTCCCGGCTTATAAGTGTGGAAGGTTTCGTGGCATTTTCTGCAGGCCAACTGGTGATCTCCACCCTTGTCTCGAATATCTGTAAAGACATTATAATGGCAACGCCCGCATTCAAGACTGGTCATGGGTTTTATTTCCTGCTGATAGATTTCCGGTCCCTCTTCCTGAGCGGCGATGCGGTTCCATAAAGAGTTGCTCAAAAGCAGTATAAAGGTACAACCAATGATATGAGTCAAATACTTTTTCTTCATTTTATATCCCCATCTTCTCATCTGATGGTTTGTTTAATATATGAACATTTGTACAAGTATTTTTTGGTACTTGAAGGCTGTTTTATCTTTGTTTAACGGACGAGAGCATGAGGACTTCGATGGCATTTGATACAGTCAGGATATCTTGTGTGAATATCAAAACCATGCGGCTGCCCATGGCATGTTTCACAATCAAAGGACGCCTTATGCTCATTCATATGACAATATGCACACCCGAGTTGATGATGTTTTGTTTTGTTCTCCTCAAGATCTTTGCTCACCGGTTCATGGCAACTTTTACAAAAAGAGGATGGAATATCCTGGACGTATGTAACTTTCATGGGCATATGCGGTTTGTGGCAGCGGGAGCAGTCCTGCTGGGT
>Ga0116141_10005399_pt1 | contig 10700 bp, 7 predicted proteins | sample AD_UKC097_MetaG_FD_89744 | JGI IMG/M metagenome (GOLD analysis project Ga0116141, IMG submission 89744) | Active sludge microbial communities of municipal wastewater-treating anaerobic digesters from USA - AD_UKC097_MetaG | ecosystem: Engineered > Bioreactor > Anaerobic > Digestate | place: USA... | reverse complement strand
GACCAGTATGCGCTGAAGGTCATCGGCATGAAAAACGAGACGGACGTGGCCGAGCAGATCCGCAACGTCGAGCTGATCATCGCGCAGGGCGTCGATGCCATCGTCATTGCGCCCGCCGATTCGAAGGCCCTGGTCCCGGTCTGCAAGAAGGCGATGGACGCGGGCATCATCGTGGTCAATATCGACAACAAGTTCGACGACGAGGTGCTCAAGGACAAGGGCGCGACGATCCCCTTTGTCGGTCCGGACAACCGCAAGGGGGCCAAACTGGCCGGCGTGTATCTGGCCACGAGGCTCAAGGGCGGGGACAAGGTCGCCATCATCGAGGGGGCCCCCAACGCCTACAACGGCATCCAACGCAAAATGGGCTTCGAGGACGCCATGCTCGCCAGCAACCTGGACATCGTCAGCTCGCAGACGGGGTACTGGGAAACCGACAAGGCGCTGCCGGTCGCCTCCGCTCTGATCAACGAGCATCCCGACCTCAAGGCGATTCTCTGTGCCAACGACAGCATGGCCCTGGGCGCGGTGACGGCCGTGAAAGAGGCGGGCAAGACGGGTTCGATCTACGTGATCGGATTCGACAACATTGCCGCCGTGCGGCAGTTGCTCAAGGAGGGCAGCATCCTGTGCACTGTCGATCAGCATGCGGACCAGCTTGCCCGCTACGGCATCGAGTACGCCCTGGAGATGCTCAAGACGAAGGCCAAGCCCCAGGACAAGGAGACTCCGGTCGATCTGGTCACGGCGGAAATGCTGTGACGGCGGGGCGGTATGAATTCCACGACCGATAGACTGCTCGTCGCGACGGGCGTCACGAAGGCTTTCCCGGGGGTCCAGGCGCTTCGTGGGGTGGATTTCGATCTGCGCGGGGGCGAGGTACACGCCCTCGTGGGAGAAAACGGTGCAGGCAAGAGCACGCTGACACGAATCCTCGCCGGGGTGGAAGTCCCCGGCGGCGGGCACATGCTCCTGGCGGGCGGGGCGTATGCCCCGAGATCGCGGGCGGAAGCGGAGGCCAACGGCGTTCGCATGGTCATGCAGGAGCTGAACCTGGTCGGCAACCTGACCGTGGCCGAGAGCATCTTCATCGAGCGACTGCCGAATCGATTGGGATTCATTGACTACCGTGCACTTCATGACGCCGCACGCGCGGCAATGGCCAAGGTTGGCCTGGACGATATCGACCCGGCCACGCCCGTGAAATCGCTCGGCGTCGGCCGTCAGCAGATGGTTGAGATTGCAGCGGGATTGTCCAAGCAGTGCCACGTCCTGGCTCTCGACGAGCCGACGGCGTCGCTGACGGACGCCGAAGTGGAATTGCTCTTCGCCCAGGTCCGCCGACTCAAGGCCCAGGGCGTCGGGGTCATTTACATCTCGCATCGCATCGAGGAGGTGCTGAGCATCGCGGACCGGGTGACCGTCCTCCGCGATGGGCAGGTCGTGGGCACGCGGGCGACGAGCGAACTCGATTCCGAGGCTGTTATTCGGATGATGGTCGGCCGCAATCTCGGCAACGAGTGCCTTGCCCCGTCGTGCGGCAGGGGGGCGATTGCCCTTCGTGTCGCCGGGCTCACGTGCGGCGAGAGGGTTCGGGATGTCTCCTTTGAGGCGTTTCGAGGCGAAGTCCTCGGCGTCGCAGGGTTGATGGGCTCCGGCCGGACCGAGACCATGCGGGCCATCTTCGGCGCCGACACGCCGGAGGGGGGCGAAGTCCATTTGCACGGCCACAGCGAGCCGGCGCGCATCCGCAAGCCCGGCGATGCCGTCCGGCATGGGATCGCCCTATTGACCGAGGACCGCAAGGAGCAGGGGCTGTTTCTGGCCCTTCCCGTGCGGGCGAATGTCTCGATCACCCGTCTCGGGGGGGTCAGTCGGCTCGGATGGATCGAGTCTTCACGTGAGCGCCAGATCGCCCGCGATTATGCCCAGTCGCTCGGCATCAAGTGCTCTTCCGTGGAGCAGGTTGTGGGCCAGCTCAGCGGGGGCAACCAGCAGAAGGTGGTCATCGCGAAATGGCTGTACAGAGACTGTGATGTGTTGATCTTCGACGAGCCGACGCGTGGAATCGACGTGGGGGCCAAGTTCGAGATCTACCGCATGCTCGCGGACCTGGCGGCCCGGGGCAAGGCCATTCTCTTCGTCTCCTCGGACTTGAAGGAACTGATGGCGATCTGCAATCGAATCCTCGTCATGTCCGCCGGCCGGGTGGCGGGCACGTTCGAGCGGGGACACTGGACCGAAGAGGCGATCATGGCCGCGGCGTTCAGCGAGTATGTTGCGATGGGAGTCCCGGGAAATGGCCGATGATCTCGAAAATGGGAACCTGCGAGGATTGGCAGCCGATTATCTGGGCATGGCGATCGCGCTGGTCGTGCTGATCGCCGTCTTCGGTTTGACGGCCGACAACTTCTTCTCGGAGGCCACGTTCAGGACGCTCGCCAACCAGATCGCGGACATCACGATTGCGGCGGTCGGCATGACGTTCGTACTGATTATCGCCGGGATCGACTTGTCCGTCGGTTCGGTGATGGCACTGGCGGGCGCCGTCCTTGGGATCGCGATGGTCAACTGGGGCCTGCCGCTGATCCTCGGCGTGGTCTTGTGCCTGCTCGTCGGGTTGCTCTGCGGCGCGGCCAACGGCTTGACCGTCATCCACTGGAGGCTCCCGTCGTTCATCGTCACGCTTGGGATGCTCGAAGCGGCCAGGGGGGCCGCGTATCTCGTCACGGATTCCCGCACGGTCTACATCAGTTCAATCGATGCCATCACGGGGACCGTTGCGTTGGGCCTTTCGGCGCCCTTCTTCCTTGCCGTTTTCGTCGTGGTCCTGGGCCAGTTGGTGCTTTCCCGGACCGTGTTCGGCCGGTACTTGGTGGCCATCGGCACGAATGAAGAGGCGGCGCGGCTCTCGGGCATCGATCCTCGCCCGTACAAGTTTGCGGTCTTCGCACTTTCCGGCTTGCTCGCGGGTGTCGCGGCGGTGATCCAGACGGCCCGCATGTCCTCGGCGAATCCAAACACCGCAATGGGATTCGAATTGCAGGTGATTGCCGCCGTGGTCATCGGCGGGACCAGCCTGATGGGCGGGCGGGGCTCGGTCATCCGGTCCTTCTTCGGCGTCCTGATTATCGCCGTGCTCGGAGCGGGTCTGGCCCAGGTGGGGGCGCAGGAGTACACCAAGCGTCTCATCACCGGGTGCGTCATCGTGGCCGCCGTGATTCTCGACCAGTACCGCCATCGCGCCCGCCGAGCCTCCCAATCCAGTTGAGAGCCTGTGGTCGGGCTGTTCCTTGAGACGCAGCCGCAAGTTGCATGACCGGCCCGCCCGGGCGATTCAGTTGTACCCTTTTCACAAAACCGCCGAAATCCTGCCTTGACAGAACGGCCCCCGGGAACAATAATAAAGCTGGCCTATGAACCCGTGTGTGTGTGGAGGTACTGACCATGCGTCTGGTACTAAAACAGAAAGACGGCGAGACGAAGGAGTTTCAGTTCACCCAGGGCCCGATCCAGATCGGCAGGGCGGCCGATTGTCACGTCTTCCTGCCCGACCGGACCGTGTCCAAACGACACGCCCTCATTGCCTGCGGCGACGACGGGGCCTGGCACGTGCAGGACCTGGATTCGGCCAATAAGACCTACCTGAACGGCGAAGAAGTCCGCCTGGCTCCCATCAAGACCGGCGATTCCATTCGCATCACGGATTTCGTCATTGAAATCAACCTGGATGAGACGGCGCAGGAGCCGCACGCTTCGCAGTTCGAGGATACGCTGAACCTGGAGGCCGGCCTGGCGACACCGCTGCATGAGACCGTGGTCCGCAAGCCCGATGCGGGACACGCCCCGGCGATGAGGCTTCCAGCCAAGCGCCTGTCCGAGTTCGCCCAGGCGTGTGATGCGATCTGCCGTTCGAAGAACCTCGAAGAACTGCTGCTCACGCTGCTGAACATCAGTCTCAAGCAATTCAGCGCATTCCATACGTGGTGTGCCCTACGCGATCAGCCCAACGGCCCCATGACCTATCATTCGGGCAAGCGTCGGGACGGCCAAACCGTGGAAATCGGCGATTTGAAGCTGGCCGACAAGATCAATCAGGCCGTTGAACGCGGGCAGTCCCTGGTCCTGCCGAGCGTGGCCGCCGACGTCGAGGAAAAGGCGAGGATTCGGTCGGCCCTGATCGCCGCCATCACCGGGCCCTCCGGCTGCTATGGCGTGATCTACATCGACAACGCCATGATCCACGACCATTATACGCTGGGCGATCTGGACTATCTGATGCTCATCGCCGCCCACACGGCGGCCGTCTTGAGCAAGCTGCTCACGTAGCAGCACGTGTCCTTTCGCGGTTGTCGGGGCGCGCGCCCGGGATCCTGTCCCTTGACATATCCCCAGCTTTCCGATATACTATCAGAATCCGGAGGGATTCCGGGCAATGACCGTCCTTCGAACGTGTTCTGGGGTCCTGAATGCCTGCCCTGGCAGGTTCTCTTCATGTGAGTCGAGGAGGTTGGAGATGAATCGTTCCACGACATGGGCTGTCGCTTTTCTCGCCTTTGCCCTCAGTCTGCAAGGTCTGGCCGGCGACGGGATCCTCAATCTTGGGCCCGAGGAGTTTGTCCGGGCCGGCGGCGTCGATATCGTGGTACCGGGCTATTCTGTCCCCTCCTTCGCGGATTGGAACAACGACGGGCTCAAGGACCTGATCGTCGGCGAGGGCAGCAGCAGTAGCCCGGGCAAAGTCCGCGTCTATCTGAACGTGGGCTTCGAGTCCGACCCGTGTTTCGTGGAGTACTTCTACGCCCAGGCCGACGGGGCGGATCTGACCTGCGCGGGCCAGGGCTGCATGGGCTGCTTTCCCCGCGTGGTCTACTGGGACGAGGACGCCCGAAAAGACCTCCTGGTCGGCCAGGCGGACGGCACGGTGAAGATCTTCCTGAATATCGCAGACGACAACGAGCCGGCCTTCGACGCCGGGACGCTCGTGAAGGTGGGCAGCGAGGGCAGCCTCACTCTCGATGTCGGAAGCCGTGCCACGCCGTCACTGGTCCATTGGAACGACGATGGCATGCTGGACCTCGTCATCGGTGGTCTCGACGGCCTGATCCACGTCTACTATAACTGCGGCTGCGAGGGCGCGATCCCGCCGCACTTCTACTTCTCGGCGCCCGATGGCCTCTATGTTCAGGCGGGCAATCGCGATCTGATGGTCCCGGGCGGCCGGTCGAGTCCGGAGTTCGTGGACCTCGACCGCGACGGCAGGAAGGACCTGCTCACGGGCAACACGGACGGGCTGATCCTGTTCTACAAGAACACCGGCACGGCGTCGCTCCCCGAGTTCACAACCTACACGCTCGTACTATCCGAGGGCTTGGCGATCGACCTGCCAAGTACGTACCGTTCACGTCCCGTCGTCTGCACCTGGACCGGCGACGGCAAGTTCGGCCCGAAGGACGGCTACTGGGACCTGCTCGTCGGCTACGGCGACGGCAAGGTCCGCCTCTATCGCGGCCTGCCCAAGACGGGCGATTTCGACTTCGACGGCGATCTCGACGGCGACGATTTCACCTTCTTGGCCAAGGCACTCGATCAGCCGATCCCGCCGGAAGGCACGCCCGCCGACCTCAACGGCGACGGCGTCGTGGACGACCTCGACCTCCGCATCTTCGCCGATCTGTGGCTCGCGGCCAACGACCGTTCGGAGTGAGGGGGGAGTCTCGGGTTCAAAGTCCTAAGAGCCGAGAACAGACTGCAACACCTCAAACTCCAGGAGATAACGCCTTACGGCGTCACTACAAACCGAGGACAACGCCTTGCCGCTTCTTCGCTCGGTGGGGCAAACCCGTTGCCGAAAAATCTTCTCGGGAGTATGTTACTCTCTGGGCTCCTCGTGCCTTCATCTCAGGGGGCCGACGAACGCGCGTTCACAGGAGGTGGCGAACGTGGGAGCAAGGCGATGGTTCTGGGCCGTCGCGGCGGTGACGTTGCTGGTTGCGGGTTGCGGGAAGAAAAAGGACCAGTGGCGAGAGTCGCCTCTGCATGATGCGGCTTGGCGAGGAGATGTGCAACAGGCCCAGGTGCTGATTGCGCACGGGGCAAACTTGAACGCCAGAGACGAAAGGGGCCGCACGCCTCTGCACTTGGCTGTCGGCGGCGGCTACGCGGATATCGTCTCTCTTCTGCTGGCGAGCGGGGCAAAAGTGAATGCCTGCGACAACGACGGCGACACCCCCTTGCACAGTGCGGCCCTTCACGGTCACAAGGCCCTGGTGGAATTGCTCCTGTCGCACGGCGCCGATCCGAGCGCAAAGAACAGCCGAGGCCGCACGCCGTTGGACGAGGGAACTCGGCGCGGTCACACCGACGTGGTCCAACAGCTAGATACCCGCCTGTCCAAGAACGAGCAGAATATCGATCCGCAGACGAATCCGTAGAGATCTTCTGGAGGGACACAGAGATGAGATGGGAGAAGGTAGTCTGGGTAGCAATGGTGTTGTCGTGGTTCGTGACCGGGTGCGCGAAGAAGCCGACGCCAGCGGCGCTGAACGATGCGGTTCGCAGGGGGGACGTGGAAGCGGTCAAGCGACTGATTGCCCGCGGGGCCGACGTCAATGCGGAGGATGGACAGGGGCATACGCCGCTGTATGTCATCGCCGACGCCGGGGGCGGGAACGTGGATGTGGCGGAGGTGCTCATCGCCCACGGCGCGGATCTGGAAAAGAGATGCACGCGGCGCTACTGTCGGCCCGAGACGGCTCTGCACAGGGCTGCGGAGAACGGGCAACTTGGACTCGTACAACTGCTCATTCGCGAAGGGGCGGACGTGAACGCCGAGGGAGATCATCAGGGAACGCCGCTGCACCTGGCTGCCGAAGCTGGGTGTGAAGAGGTCGTGGAAGTGCTTCTGAGCGGCGGGGCAGACTTGAAACGAAGAGATTGGACCGGTCGCTCTCCATTACATTATGCTGCTCGTTCTGGGCACCTCGGCGTTGTTGAGACCCTGGTCGAACGAGGAGCCGATATCGACGCGCGGGGACAGGGCCAATGGGCCGAGTTCACGCCTCTGCATGAGGCTGCCTATGAGGGGAACGCAGAAGTGGTTGACCTCCTGCTCTCGAAAGGCGCCCGAATCGACATAGCAAAGGAGGGTGATAGCCTGATGTTCCTGGCGGCCTCGCGGGGGCTACTGAACCTCGCCCAGCGACTCATAGCAGGCGGCGTGGATGCAAGCTACGGAGGCGGAGACTCCATGAGAGAAGCAGCTCTCGGCTGGGCGCTCGCTAAGGGACACACAGAGGTTGCCAGGCTGCTGATCGAGCACGGTGCGGATATCCACGTGGAGGTCGGACGCAGTGGGACCCCGCTCCACGTCGCGGCCTGTGAGTGTGATCGTGGGCTGGTGGAGTTGTTGCTTGCTCGCGGTGCCACGCCTGACGACAAGGACGAGAACGGCAGCACGCCGCTCCACTGGGCGGCAAGGTATGGCAGTATCGAAATCGCGCAGCGGCTCATCGCCCACCATGCCGACATCAATGCGCGGAACTATGCACAGACGACACCACTACACTGCGCGGTTCCGCAAGACCACGTGGATATGGTTCGAGTGCTGCTGGCCAACGGCGCGGATGCGAATGCGAGGGAAGAGGACGGGGATACCCCTTTGCACCTTGCGGTGGCCCGGGGGCGTACAGAAGCCGTCAAGCTGCTTCTGCAGTGTGGAGCCAAGCCCTGGACAAAGGACGAGCACGGCGTCACGCCCTTGGACGAGGCGAAACGTCGCGGTCATGCGGAGATTGTGGAATTGCTTGAGGCGATTCCTGCCGGCTCGGGGGAGGTTGCTACGACAGGCGAGAAGCCGCAGACGGAGACGCTTGCGGCGGAGGCCCCGAGCAGTAGCGACGCCGAGATGGAGAGCTTTCGTGTGGAGAAGGTGGTCCTGTCGCCGGTCGAGCAGGCTCGACGGAATCTCAAGCTGCTGGTCCGGGGGAACTGTGCGTTTGCGTTCGACCTCTACCGCCAGTTGTCCGGTAGGAAAGGCAACCTGTTCTTCTCGCCCTACAGCATCTCGACCGCTCTGGGCATGACGTACGCCGGGGCACGGGAGAACACCGAAGCCGAAATGGCCCAAGTCCTGCACATTGCGTTGGATCAGGCCGAACTGCACTCCGCGTTTTCCGACTTGCAGGGCGCGATGGCCGAGATCCAAAGGGCCGGCGTCGTGAAGCTGTACGTTGCGAATGCCCTGTGGCCGCAGAAGGGCAAGGCATTCCTGGAGGAATATCTGTCGCTGGTCAAGCAGTACTACGGGGTCTCGATCACGCCGGTGGACTATATCGGCGACCATGCCCGTGCGGCCACTCTGAAGATCATCAATACGTGGGTCCAGCAGAAGACAGAGGACAAGATCAAAGAACTGCTCCAGCCACAGCACCTCAATGATGCCACACGGCTGGTGTTGACGAATGCCATCTACTTCAAGGGCAACTGGGAGCATCAGTTCGATCCGAACGATACGGAGGATGCGCCGTTCTACGTCACGGTGACGCAGTCCGTCACGGTCCCGATGATGACACAGACTGAGACGGTGCAATATGCGGACTTGACGGACTTACAGATCATCGGGTTGCCCTATCGCGGCGGCGAGTTGTCCATGCTCGTGCTGCTGCCGAAGGCACGCAATGGCTTGGCGCAGATTGAACGGAGTCTCACGATTGACACGCTCGACTCGCACAGACGCGACCTGAAGGAGTGCAGAGTCACGGTGTTCTTGCCGAAGTCCAAGACGACGTTTACCGTGGAGTTGAAGGATAATCTCAAGGCGATGGGGATGGTGGACGCCTTCACGTGGCCCGGAGCCAACTTTGGGGGGCTGGATGGCGACCCGAATTGGTTCGTTATAGGCGAGGTGGTCCACAAGGCATATGTGGATGTGAACGAGGAAGGGACGGAAGCCGCAGCCGCGACCGCGGTGGTGATGAAGCTTGGTGGGATCCCACCGAAGCCGCCGGAGTTCCGGGCGGACCATCCGTTTCTGTTCCTGATCCAGGACAATCGCACGGGGAGCATCCTCTTCATGGGCCGGGTGGCCGATCCGAGGTAGTTGTAGTCCAAGCAGACCCTCATTTGGGTGATTTTCTGTGGGGCGAGAGAGGAGGCGACCGTGTTGGTGGCCACGGACGATGTGACAACTATGTCGCAATAACGGTCGCTCATTCACAACAGCACGCCAAAAGCTCACTGGATCGAGGATCTGCTTCTTGACATGTGACTGTCGTCACTATATGATTCCCCGTCTTTGGAGAAAGACGGCGCTGCGTAGATTGTCTCGCACAGGCCGTTTCGTGGTGTGTCGGATTTGGGGAATCGCCGATGGCAACACAGAAGATCACGGTGGTCGGGGCCGGCAACGTTGGGGCGACGACCGCATTCATCACCGCCAATCGCCGCCTCGGCGAAATCGTTCTGCTGGATATCGTCAAGGGTCTGCCGGACGGCAAGGCCCTGGACATGGCCGAGTCCAGTCCGATCCAATTATCCCAGCAGGAGATCGTGGGCACGACCGACTGGACGGCGACGGCCGGCAGCGACGTGGTCATCATCACCAGCGGCGTGCCGCGAAAGCCCGGCATGAGCCGGGACGATTTGCTGGCGACCAACGCGGGGATCGTCCGGGACGTGAGCCGCAGGGTGGCCGAGTTGTCGCCGGACGCCGCGGTCATCGTTGTGAGCAATCCCCTCGACGTGATGGTCTACGTGGCCGGCGAGGCGACCGGCTTCCCCAAGAATCGCGTGATGGGCATGGCGGGGGCGTTGGATGCGGCTCGTTTCTGCTGTTTCCTCGGTGCCGAACTCGGTGTGAACGTCGAGGACATCCAGTGCGTCCTGATGGGCGGGCACGGCGACGACATGGTTCCCTTGCCCCGTTTTACCACGGTCAGCGGCATTCCAATTGCCCAGTTTCTCAGCCGGGAGCGCATCGACGCTTTGATCGAACGCACGCGAAAGGGCGGCATCGAGATCGTCAATCTTCTCGGCTACAGCGCGTATTACGCCCCCGCAGCCGGCGCCGTGAAGATGGCCGAGGCGATCCTTCGGGACACGAAACGCCTCGTCTGCTGCTGTGCCTGGTGCGAGAGACAATACGGCGCGGGGGGCTGCTCTGTGGGGGTTCCTGCGATTCTCGGCAAGGAAGGCGTCGAGCGGATCGTCGAACTGGACCTCGACGATTCCGAGAAGTCACAGTTCGATGCGTCGCTCGGGCGGGTCAAGGAGCTCGTCGTCCGGGTGGATCAGCTCCTCGCACAGCGCTGAGGAATCCGGATTTCGAGCTTTGGGAATCACATTTGCCCCGCTGCGGGTTCGAGAGTCCGGATTTATTTTTGCCTTGCCTTTGCTTTTGACGATGTTATAACCTACGCGACTTTCTGATACGGTTGGCAGCAAAAAGGGGCAGAATCGCAAATGGAACTGATAACCAAGATCAAGCAGGCCGAGGCCGAAGCACATCAGATCGTGGAGAAAGCGAAGGCCGAGGCCGTTGCTCTTGCCGACAAGGGGCGCCAGGAGCGTCGCCAGCGGCAGGAGCAGGCCGATCTGAACCGACGACGTGCCATCGATGCGGCCATCGAGAAGGCTCGCACCGAGGCCCAGGGCGAGATCAAGACCCTCAAGACACAGGCCGAACAGCAGCGGACGCAGTT
>Ga0116141_10005374_pt1 | contig 10724 bp, 10 predicted proteins | sample AD_UKC097_MetaG_FD_89744 | JGI IMG/M metagenome (GOLD analysis project Ga0116141, IMG submission 89744) | Active sludge microbial communities of municipal wastewater-treating anaerobic digesters from USA - AD_UKC097_MetaG | ecosystem: Engineered > Bioreactor > Anaerobic > Digestate | place: USA... | reverse complement strand
TGGAAGAAAGATACGGTAAGCAAAGGTTTTACAGGGGAGGAAGCCGACCCATAGCTTGCCTTCGGAAAAGAGCGGGTTGAACACTATACGAATGCTTACAGGTTAGCAATGCAACAAAAAGCTTGAGTTCGAATAAGGGATAAAGCATATTAAGTCTCGTTTTTTATAAGGAGATTGGCAGTGCCTCCATCATATCTGGCATCCCCCGGTTTTGTTGTGGGCATCACCGGAACGGATATATGGAAAGTGGCAGCTCACATGATCCTTCTTGCGAAGTAACCGAAGGAAAGTGTTTTTGCCCCTGACCTGGTTATCACACTATCCGGGCAGGCATTCTCTTGGCAGTTTTCACCCTGTCAATTCAATCATGGCCTATTACAATTCCAGGTTCACACTGGCAGACCATGGTGTTTACGGTTCTTTGTCTTACACGGTCTGGCCGTGTTCTGGCCATACGATCTGAAGGGCAGCCATTATTTACTTTGGGGCTTTTCTCAAATTAGCCCCTCCTCGGCTTGCCTGTTTGCTTCATGGAATACCTGATACTTTTGTGATTTCCAGCTAATTTTTCCCTATTTATTCACTAAAAAGATTTACAGTGTATTCTATTGTTGACAAAAAAGTAAGGGCTTTCTATAATATGTGAAATTTTTCCTATACAATGTGGAGGACTTATGTGGGACAACCTAAGCCTTAAGGAAGTGGTCGAGTATGCGAACGATCCCTATCCGTCCATAAGAGAATGGGCGAAAGAAAAGGGAAAGAAGGTTGTGGGCAGCACAATTGCTGACGTACCTGAGGAGATCGTTCATGCTTTTGGTTTTTTACCAGTAACGCTGATAGGCACGCAGAAGCCTCTAAAGAAGGCGCCAGCAAAGTTGCCAGACAATGCATGCTCTCTGGCTCGGAGTAACCTTGAATTGGTTATGAGTTACGAGGGCGATCTTTTCGATGGATTTGTCTTGCCCCAGGTGTGCGACACAACACAGCACCTGTCAGACATCTGGCGGATCAACTTCCCTGACAAATATGTTGAAAGTTTTCTTGCACCGCGCCAGGGCGACCGTCCGAGCGCCTGGTACTGGGTCAGAGAGGAAATCAAGAGGTTGATTGCATCCCTCTCGGAATGGACAGGCAAGACTCTCAAAGATGAAGACTTGCAGGAATCAATAAAAGTATTTAATGAAAACAAGGCCCTTCTGAAAGAAATTTATGAAATCAAACAGAAGAATCCGGCTGCTATCACGAACAAAGAGTATTTTGCTCTGATTAAACTATCCATGCAAGTAGATAAGGCAGAGCTGAACAAGAGTATCAAGAAAATTAAAGATAGCCTTGATACAAAAACAAAGGCTGAAGGGTACACCGATGTAATAATGGTGGGCATCACATGCGATCCACCAGAAATATTCGATCTCTTCGATGAGATCAAGATAAATATCGCAGGGGATACTCTCGTAACTGGCGGTCGTTATCTTCAGGGCATGGTACCCGAGAAAGGGGGACCCAATGAAGACCTTATGAGTGTTTTTGGCCCGTCACCACATGTTGAATTGTTTACTCAAAATGGAGGGCCAGTAGATGCGCTTACAGCCAGGCATTTCAGGAGAGGGTTTTTCTCACCTATCCATGACGATGTTTTAAGAAATTTTGAGGAAGTGAAAGCCCTGTACAAGGCAACCAACGCAAAGGCAGTCGTTTATATTCATATTGAATTCTGCGAATCGGAAGAATACGATCTGCCTGACCTCAAAAATATGATTCGAAAGGAAGGAATACCGATGCATGTGGTTGATACCGAGTACCAGACCACATCACTTTCCCACCTGAGAACAAGATTGCAGGCATTTTTTGAATCCTTGAAAGGGGGTCCCCTATGAGCGAAAAATTAACTTCGAGACAGTTATCAAAGAAGATTACCGAGGAATACATGGAAGAGGCCTTCCATGCCCACGAAAAGGGAAAACTTATCGGCTACTCCACAGCTATTTCACCAGTGGAACTCTTCGTTGCCCATGATATTATTCCCATTTATCCTGAAAACCACTCCGTAGCAAACCTGACTGCAAAGAAAGGCGTTGAGCTGTGCTCGGTCGTTGAAGGTATGGGATATACAAGCCACCTCTGCGCTTATGCGCGAAGCGACTTTGGCTATCGAAAGACAGGTTTAACAGTCACCAAGGGAATACCCGAACCAGACTTGTTCCTTGCCTGCAATGCCCAGTGCTTCACCCTAACAAAATGGTTCCAGGTTCTCTCAAGAGAAGGTGGTGCGCCTGTTTTTGTTTTTGACACACCTGAATATGTGATGGACAAGAAGGCGCGAGAAGAAATCGTTAAATACTGCGTCCTTCAGCTCAAAGAGCTGATCAGTTTCCTTGAAGAAGTGACAAAGAAGAAATTTGATTATGACCGGCTGAAGGAGGTCATGAAATATTCGGCCCAGTCGAGCATTCTTTACAGAAAGTTCCTCGATATGGCACAGTACAAGCCGTCTCCCATCAGTATTTTTGATGCACTCATCGGTATGGCTATCGCTGTGTACAGAAGGGGCACACAGGAATGCGTAGATTACTATCAGACTCTCTGCGATGAGATTCAGGCTAAAGTGGATCAGGGAATTGGCGTACTTCCGAAAGACAAAGAAAAGTATCGTCTGTACTGGGAAAATCTCCCGGTGTGGTTCAAATTTAGTGATCACGCAAAACTCCTGGGTTCTTACGGCGGGGTAATTCTCACATCTCTCTATGTTCACGCCTGGAGCTTTGAGTTTGATCTTGACAAAGATCCGCTTTTGACCCTGGCGGAAAACTATGTTTCGAGATTTTCCAATTCTACCATCGAGGACCGTGCTGATATGGCCATGGACCTCTTTAAGAAGTACGATATGAACGGTATGATCATGTTTATGAATAGGAGTTGCAAGGCAGTGTCATTTGCAGTGCCTACCCTGAAAGATATCCTCACAAAGAGAACCGGAATTCCTGCTCTTGTATTTGAGAGCGACATGGGTGACCAGCGGTTCTATGCAGAGTCGCAGGTGAGGACCCGTATCGAAGCCTACTTTGAAACGCTGGACAGGCTCCAGGCGTCAAAATCAGTTGCATAGTTGCACAAACACAAACAGTGCAAACCAGGACCCCGGATGAAAACATCCGGGGTTTTTAATGAAATTCAGACTTCAATTTATTACTACGAATTTCCCGGATGGATGAGGAGCAGATAGGCTTTTCCCCTCAAAAAAGAAGCTAAGAATATGAAAATCAAGAAGATGAGAAAAGTCAATATGATGCTATTCTTAACTTCTCAGTTTCTACTATCGCCATCTCTCGACGTTTTGTTCAGAAAAGAATGACCTGATTCCTTCATATCCTTGGTATAAATCGTTTTAGTTCAAACCTGTCACAATACTTTTTCTTCATGTTCTTGGCTACATCTGTAAGCCTTTCTACAAGACACACAAGAAGGATTTCCACTTAGCCAGTGTATGCAATTTTATTGTTTGGAGGAGCACGGAAACCTTCAAGGGAAAGAGGGGCCGTGATGGTTTCCGTGCAAGTATATCAGGTGGTTATATCGCTGTGTGACTCCATGGATGAGTTATGCTATTCTCCCTTCATCATTGCAGCTATATCTTCCTGTACACTACCGATAGGTTTGATATTAAATTTCTCCACCAGGACCTTAGCTACGTTGGGTGAAAGGAACGCTGGCAGAGTAGGCCCTAAGCGGATACCCTTGACACCGAGGTAGAGCAATGCAAGCAATACGGCCACTGCTTTTTGTTCATATCAGGCAATGTCATATGATATGGGAAGTTCATTAATGTCTTTCAGTCCAAAGACTTCTTTGAGCTTAAGGGCGATCACGGCCAGAGAGTAAGAATCATTACATTGCCCTGCATCAAGTACGCGGGGGATGCCTCCGATGTCGCCCAGGGCTAGCTTATTATAACGGTATTTAGCACATCCAGCCGTAAGGATTACGGTGTTTCTTGGCAGGTTTTCGGCTACTTCGGTAAAATAACCCCGGGTTTTTTGACGACCATCGCATCCTGCCATTACGACAAAGCGCTGAATAGCTCCTGATTTAACTGCATCTATGACTTTATCTGCGAGAGCCAAAACCTGGTTATGGGCAAACCCACCGATAATTTTCCCTGACTCGATTTCTTTCGGTGACTGACATGTTTTTGCGAGTGCCACAACAGAAGAGAAATCTTTGGCACCACCTTCAGGTCTCTCTGGTATATGTTTCGCCCCGGGATAGTTGACCACGCCCGTTGTAAAAAGCCTTTCCAAGTATGAATTATCCTTTTTTATGGGGATCAAGCAATTGGTGGTAAGTATGATGGGACCATTGAAAGACTCAAATTCATCGTTTTGATGCCACCAGGAACCACCGTAATTACCGACAAAATTGGTATACTTTTTGAAAGCCGGATAGTAGTTGGCAGGCAGCATTTCTCCATGGGTGTATACATCAACACCTGTTCCCTGCGTTTGCTTGAGGAGTTCCTCCATGTCTTTCAGGTCGTGTCCTGATATGAGAATTCCAGGATTTTTTCCAACTCCGATATTGACTTCCGTGATCTCAGGATTTCCGTACGCTGATGTGTTGGCTTTATCGAGAAGTGCCATAGTATTTACAGCGGTTTCCCCGGCCTTCATAACCATGGCAATCATCTGATCCATTGAAAGGTCTTTGGTAGTGGATGCAAGGGCCTCCATGAGGAAACCATAGATATCATCCGTCTCATGGCCAAGGACTGCCGCGTGATCAGCATAAGCAGCTATTCCTTTACAGCCGATAATGAGTAGTTCTCGCAGAGAGCGAACATCTTCGTTCTGGGCAGCGGTAATGCGCACCTCATCGGACATCGCCTTGGCCACAATCTTTTCCTTGTCATTGGATGCCCAGGTAGCACAATCTGGAAGTGAGCCGGCAATGGCAGCCCCGGCCTTCTCTCTGATCTCATCCCGAACTTTGAGTGCTTCCCTGATACGTTCAATTATGACATCATCATCCCAGGCCACATTGGTAATAGTGGTAAAAAGTGCCTTGCAAATGAAACGGGCAGCTTTTTTATCTAAAACACCGCTTTCCTTTGCTTTTTCACCGTAGATGGCTATTCCTTTACATATATAGATGAGCAGATCCTGGAGATTAGCAGTTACTTCGGGCTTGCCGCATACGCCTTTTACGGTACAGCCTGTGTTTTTTGCGGTTTCCTGACATTGAAAACAAAACATAGTGTCCCTCCTATTTATTGTGGTTTATAAAAACATACCAACCTTGAAAAATGAAAAGCACATGAGTAAATGAAAAGGAATCATAGTACATTGTCAAACCAGGTTTAATTCCGAGTGCTTTTTGGTAATTGACTCGGCCAATCTTTCCAGTGCGGCAAAATCATCCTGAGACGGCAGTCCCTTGCAAAGCACCGGCTCCAGGACTTCAACTTTGAGGTTGGGAATCATACCTGCCAGTGTTTCCACTGTTTTTCCACCCCATCCATAGGATCCTATGATGGAAAGGAATTTTGTTGTTGGCCTTAGGGCATTTGCCAGAAATGCAGCGTATGCTGCCAGAGGATGGGGGCCTGCCAGCACTGTAGGTGTGCCGACAACTATCGTTGCAGCATCTACGAGAGCCATGGCCAATTTACCGATATCGGTCACGGTCAGGTTAAACAGTTCAACCCGAACACCATTTTTTACCAGTGCAGAAGCCAGATGGTCAACCATCAGCTTTGTACTCGAATGCATGGACACATAGGGTAAAGCGACTGTGTTCCGAGGAGGACCTGCGACCCATTCTCCATAGGCATCAATGATCCATGATGGCTGTGCGTAAATCTGCCCGTGACTTGGTGCAATCATTTTTATATCGTAAGCCTTTAACTTCTCGATATTTTTCTCAATAATACTCCGGAAAGGCATCATAATCTCGGCGAAATAACGTTTCGCTGCCTCATGCACCCGTCCCTTGTCAGTGACGAAAAGATCGCTTGTGGCGATATGAGAACCAAAAAAATCGCAGCTAAAGAGGATATGTCTTTCCTCCAGATACGTTACCATCGTTTCCGGCCAGTGAACCCAGGGTGTGTGAATGAATTTCAACGTCATATTTCCGAGGGATATCGTCTCCCCATCGGCTACGGTGAGAAAGGCGTTCTCAGGTAATTTAAGAAGATCTGCAAGCATTGTCTTGGCCTTTGGTGTTACAACCACCTTTGCCTGAGGATACTTTTCGAGAACACGAGGGATAGATCCGGAATGATCCTGTTCGGCATGATGGGAGACAATATAGTCAATCTTCGGCACTGCATCAAGTTGCATCATCAAGGTGTCAACCATCGGTGGGTCAACCGTGTCGAGTAAAGCAGTCTTCTGACTCCCCGCAAGCAGATATGCATTATACGTGGTACCATCAGGAAGAGGGATGAGGGAATCGAAGAGGCGTCTGTCCCAGTCAACAGCCCCCATCCAATAAATACCATCTTCTATTTTTCGTGCTAACATCGTACCCTCCTTATGCTCGTTATATTCACTGCCCAGGCCTATGCTGTCCTGCCTTTGTCTTGAGGCATTACGTTTACCTCAGGATTTGACTCTCCAAACTTATCCAAAAGTTCTGCCATTATATCTGAGCGGGATATACCTTTATTTTCAAGATTTTTAATGAGCTGGTAGGCCCCGAAAAGAGGGGAAGGCCCTATCTCGGAAGCAAAGTTCCCAACACCGCCATTCCAAACAAACATGGAAAAGAGCTCATCCAACTCTGCTACGGTGACTCCCAATGCATAGGCTTTCACCAGTTCTCGTGTTGCCTGTCGGAATCTCCCTGCACCAACACCATTTGCCAGAGATAACAACAATTTTGTTTTCTGATCAATTGCCGGGCTCTCTTTTCCCCATATGAGGCTCCAGAAGTTCACGATGATATCTGCCAATCTATTATCAATTTTCTTAAAATTCAGAACGGCGGTCGGTTTCAAAGGCATATCCCCAACACCAGTAAAGGAAGCCTCTTTTTTCTCAGTCCTGTAAAAATAGACCCGATATTCACTGTCGGAAACCTGCTCAGTAAGATGTTCGAAGCCAAGGTCTGCCATGGCGGAATAAAGCGGAACAGGCTCAAAAGTTTGAACCACACACATACCTTCACCTACTTCAAGTTTTCCTGCTTTTGTGAGAAGCCCCGGCAAAAAATTACCGGTTAATTTTCTCACATCCATAACGTCAAAACTCTCTTTTTTATTTTCCCAATCCTGTATCATCTTTTCTCAACTCCTTTCTGTAAATTTGACTGATGTCGACCCGTGCATTGTTGTCTGGATAGCTTCCTGCAAACTTTCCATAAGGGTGCCCAGGGCAACCCCGTAAATTTTGGCTACATCTTCAAGTGTGTGATAGCTTTCTGTCGGGCATCCTACGCAAAGCATCTTCCGTTTGATAAAAACCTTGATTGATATCGGATGATGCTCCAGCAACTCCTTGATCGTCATGTGTGGGTCTAAAGTCATTGTTGTATCAGGATAATACTTTTGCTCTACCTCATCATTGCGCAGGCGCAATGATCGAAAGAATATATTGATCTTTCCTAATTATCGGTTTTCTGTGAACAGGACCAGAGCATGGGGATCAGACACCGTGATACGTTCTCGCCTGGAAATTACCCAACCCTTCTTCTCCCAGGCACTGAGAACCCGGCTAACAGTGTATACAGTGGTGCCTGTATAGTCTGCCAGTCCCTGACGGCTGAGCGGGAAGTCGATTAAGATGCCCTCATTGGTTTTACGACCGGACTGTCGCATAATGCGCAATAGAGCACGGGCGATGCGCTGTTCTACCTGTTCGGCGAAGAGCTCCAGGTACCTGGCCTGCAAATCCTGAAGTCGATCGAAAGCAACTCCGAGCATGTTGACTGCTAATTGTGGGTACTCTGCCATGAGGGCTACCATACCCTGCTTGTCCCAACCGACTAATTCAGAATGACTAACTGCTTCAGCGGTGACAGGATAAAGATTCTCTTTAAAAACGGCTATTGCGGCTGTCAATTCTCCTGGTTTGATGAAACGAACAACAACCGCTTTACCCTGTTCATGGAATTTTGTGAGCTTTATAAGGCCCGCCAAAAGAAAATAGCATTTTCTGGCAGGATCACCCTGGAAAAAAACTGTTTCACTGGGCTGCACATCGATTCGGTCTCCACGGTGGAAAATACTACTGTGAAATTTTGCATCTATGCCCGATAGGAAATCAGTCTGGCTTAAACTGTCGGCTATTGTAGAAAATAGATCCAAGAAAACATCCTTCAAAACTTTTGAAATACCTCTTCAAAAGCGTGCGGAAAGAATCTCTTACATTCATTTATCTGCCATCGTACAATTATACCATCTTTAAAGTTGTTTTTTCCATCACAGCAAGAAGATCCCTAGGTAACACTAGGAAATAAAAAGCGATGTAAAGTTTTAGGAACCAGGGTCACATAGACGATGGTATTGTCTAAGTGATCCTTCTTCTTTTGTCAGAAACAGTACCATACCTTATGCTGTCCCTTTTCAATTTTTTATTTAAACTACCACGTATTCTCTTTTTGAAAGAGTCTGTAATCCATATAAAAATATATTATAGTGGCTTGTATTTACCTTTACCAGGGATTTGGAAATCAGTTCGTTGCTCTTCACAGCACAGGAAGATGACCGGCAAAGCGGGCAGAGACTTCTCCTCATGGTTACTATGCTCGCAGAGGGCCGCCGCCCTTTTCTATGTCCTTTGGCTGAGAGCTGTCATTGAGGCCGGGAGTACATCCGTTGCTGAATCCTTGGTCTTTCTCTCATCTGTTGTCCCGCCTGATTGCGAAGCCTCGGCTGTTGAATCTGAAACCGTGGTTGTTGAACACCAGAGATGCGCTGCCTTTCAACCCCTGTCTGATAGTTCCGTCTGAGCTGAGGCTGCCTTTGTTGATGTTGCCACTTTTGTTGATAATATTGGGATTCCATTCCCGGATGATACCTCTGAAAAGTCTGCAGCCTTGGTTCTTTCGTGGGGAATCGTGTCCTGGATTTGTACGTATGACTGCTCCATGTTTGCACTCTTTCTCTGTGGTTGTCATTATGCCAGCCCTGCCAGTTCCGTAAAGGCCGGTGTCTGTACGTTCTATTATAATACCAGGGATTTCTGTACCATGCGTAATTTCTGTAGTGTCTTCTCCATCCGGGGCCCAGGTTATAATAGAATCTTGGAACAGAAGCATAATACACCCAGCCACGATCATAATAGTATGAGCTATACCACCGGTCCTGCCATAGGCGCCACCACAATCCGTTCCAGAAGAAGAGATCTATATCCACGTAAGGAGCAACATAAACATCGTCTGCATAGGGTAATGGCACCATATCAGGTGGTGCCTCGAAGTCATAAGGTGGTGGTGCATTAGTTGGCGGGGCAAGAGGAACATCATCGTATATTTGTGCCACAGTTGGAAGAGGAGCAAAACAGACGATCCCCAAAAGCACTGTTCCTGCCAGTAATTTCTTCATCGCACTGCCTCCTTTCTCCATCGCCAGCAACATTGTTTAAGACTGTGTCTGGCTTTACACGGTAATGAGCAATATTGATACCCAAACATGCGTACTCTAACTATCTTGATATTATTGGTAATTATTTTATCAAGCGCTGAATGGCCAACATTTTCGTCGTTTACTATAGGAATTTCCGACGAAACTGTCGACAAAGAATCTGCCATCAACCTGAAGGGCCTGAAATATATAAAGGGATTAAAGAGGTTTAGTATCGATGTTCATCTACCAGGATAACACATGAGCATCAAACACCGTATCTCTGAAGACCACAACCCTATGCATCCCATTCATGAAAAGAGAGATTTGATTTCTCCTGGTCGATACAGTATAAAAGCTGCGAGTGCAAAACTGACAATAATACAAAAAATATGACATGGGATGTAAAGGAATGGTTGAAGCACGGTCGATAGCCAGAAAGGTTTTTCATTTTTCCAGTGCATCCATACCTCTATGCTATCTTTTTATAGGTAGGATGGCTGCACTAGTCTTTTCACTGGTCTTGCTTGCCCTGTCGGCTTGTTTTGAGATTTTGCGTATAGGAGGGAGACTCAATATCTCCTTTGTGACAAAATACATGGAGGTGAAAGAGTCTGAATCCAGAAAACCTACAGGGAGTTTTTACTATCTCCTTGCTATCCCTGTCACCATTCTTGTTTTTCAAAAATCAGTGGCTGTTTCCTCCCTTTTCATAGCAGCCATTGCAGATCCCCTTTGTTCTCTTGCAGGCTTAAAGTGGGGTAAGACAAAGATCTTTGAAAAAAGCCTTGAGGGAAGTTCTGTATTTTTTGTAGCTTCTCTTCTGATACTATCCTTTTTCCCCTTTCCCACACATGTCCGTCTGATAACTGCATTTGTTGCAACCCTTATAGAGCTCTTCACCCCGAAGTGGCTTGATGACAACCTCACAATTCCCATTGGTACAGCCCTTGTGCTGACTTTTTTGACTTAATCCAAAACCACGCCTACACTCCACACACCTGTACCATAAGTCCAGACAAGTTTTTACCTCAATTCCGTCTCAGTAACTGGTGCTCATACAGTTTTTAGCCTCTCTCCTCGCTCTCTATTATCTCAGGCACCGCCAGATCCAGCGTAGAGAATGGTTCCGCCATCTCCAGCACATTGTGCTTCCAGG
>Ga0116141_10005366_pt1 | contig 10733 bp, 7 predicted proteins | sample AD_UKC097_MetaG_FD_89744 | JGI IMG/M metagenome (GOLD analysis project Ga0116141, IMG submission 89744) | Active sludge microbial communities of municipal wastewater-treating anaerobic digesters from USA - AD_UKC097_MetaG | ecosystem: Engineered > Bioreactor > Anaerobic > Digestate | place: USA... | reverse complement strand
TAACGACTGCGGGACAGACTGCTCTGTCTTCGCCAACCCTGTCCCCCCTCCGCCCGAGGAGGAGGAAGAGAAGGAACCAAAAGGCAATCAATGCCCGGAAGACACAAAACTTAATATCGGGCTGTTTATTTGCAGCATCGCACTTGACTGCGAAAGTGCAGAGTTTGGATGTGCTGCTGGTGCCGCAGTTTCTATCAAAAGGAATTTCAAGAATAAAAGCACTACCTCATTTATTGGAGTAGGTGGAGAAGTCGGCCTTGGCTTAGCCAAAGCTGAGGCCAACGCCGGGGTTACAATGACAAGATATGACAACGGAGATCTTGATGTTGGAGTTAAGGGGGAACTCAGTGTAACCAGTGGAGTTGGCCCCGCATCGGGAGGTAAGAACTATGAAGTGAATGTAACCGTAATGGAGGGGGTCAAAACTGAAAGCAAGGATGTAATAGGGATAGGATTTTAATTATGACAGTTACATGTTTTGCAGTACTGAATAAAATGACAGCCCATATTATGAAAATTATCGCTGTATTCGCCCTGATTCTGACAACCGCAATAAACTGCGGTGCGCAGGACATAACGGAGCTGGCTGAAAGGCCGGGTACATTCGAGATACTGAGCCGGACCAACTACGCTTCCAGCGAATGCGGATTCACCCAGGCTGAAATGACTGCCAATTTGGAAAGATTAAAGGATATTATTGCTGTAGTAAGACAAAATCCTGTGATAAGTGATATCAAAGGCTTCATGGGCCGTGCTAGGCTGCATACAATGTCAATGACATGCAAACGGGAAGTCTGGTACGGTGTGCCGGTACGTGTAGCCTTTGAGTTTTCCACTTTCTTTTATAACAAGGAAGGGAAGGTAGTATTCAATACAATTGAGCCTCCCTCATGGTCACTGTACACCAATGATTTTATCCCGGGTTGGGCAGATTTCCAGGACGCTGCTCATTCCTACTTTACCATGCCTCTCAGGAAAAAGACCATCGAACCGGGTATCGATGTGTATGACGGAGAATGCTGGGTGCTCTACAATCCTGACCGCCCCCCCTACTGGATCCCGGTAACAGTTGAAGAAGCATTTCAGGCTGCAAGGGAGTTCGCAGCTAAGGAAAAAGATGAGATAGCCGCATCATACAACAAACAGTTTCTTGACGCGGAATGGGCGGCATTTTCCAAAGAAGACCTCAAGAAACCCGCGTACTTCGGCGGCGGGCTGTCACGTGTTTCCGCTTCCCCCGGATATGACGGCCAGGACAGTATCTTCCCGCAGATAATGAAGGTCAACCCGGCTTACCCTGACCGCACACTTCCACGTTCAGCCATTCAGTTTATGTGGTTCACCTCTGTCCAGAACAAGCAGTACATGAAAAAACAGCTTGATGAATGCAGGGAATACTGGAAGAAAGAAAGCGGCAGCGGATGTGACCTTGCACGCTTCGAACTATCATTCGGAATGACAGACATTCGAAATCTTGCACAACAGATAGGTAAATAATATCCTCCAACTCTCTTTCCTGATTTATCCAAGGGGTATACATATGAAACATTTTACGGTGATTGCAGTACTTCTGGCAATTGTTCTTCAGCCTGTCATAGGCCAGGACCAGGGTCTCTGGCTCCTGACGGCAAAAATCAGCGAAAACCGCACCCTGCGGCAAGATACTACGATTAGTTTCAAGGGAGAGAATTACGTATCCAAAAAGGAGATTCACGTAAACTCCACGACCGTGACAAGCGGAGAGGTGGCTGCCGTCATTGAAAACCAGGCAGAAGACCCTGCCAGTGAATTCTGGTTCCATACTGATATCGGAGAACCGGTCAGCATAACCGTGTCAGGTTCAGGCACTCTCTCACGGTCTTCAAGTAACGAGGAGACAATTAATGGCAAACTTATACATGCCACTATCGGGGATTTTAATGTTTCAGGATCGCCTTCTCAGACTGCATCCCTGATGTTTTATTACACCCCTGACAGCAAGGATGTCTCAGTGGGAATCAGTTTCATGGCGAAAGGATCCGATAAGGGGCGAATGTTTTATGATGAATGGAAAGATATCGGAGGAGATATTGACAACTATGGTCTATTCTGCTCGGGAGGCTGCTCTATTTCAGACGGTGGCAGCTGCAACATAACCAGGACGTCGACGGGTTACCAGGCCTCATGGCGGAAAACCGAGAACAAACAAATACATACTGTTGACGGCACTGAATATATCACCAGCGATAAAACCCTGGAACTAACGATAAAACCATATAAGCCATCCGACAAGCCGGAAGTCACACTTTACGGTTGCCCGGAACTTTGCACCGGGGAACAGGGAGAAGTAATGGCATCCGGCAAACCGGAAGGCGGAAAATTCCGCTTCTGGGTGGAACCTGCCGGTATGATGAAGGTGGATCAGGACGGCGAGTCATCGGCTATCTTAACAGGGGCAACACCCGGAAGAGGAATGCTTTATGTCGAATACACCACCAGGGAAGGTAAAACCAACCAGACCTCACAACCGGCTTACTGCATTAAAATAGACAAGTACAACGGCGGACAGCCAATCCCTCAGATTCCGCTATTCGATATTGACGGAAAGAAACTTCCGGGTACACTGAAGGTGCCTGTTTCAGCCCAGCCGTCAGACATTGAAGAGCTTGTAGATTTCGTAGCTGGCGATAAGACAGTTCTGTCGGCTGTCGGGCAGCCCGATGCAGTGGAATTAAACGGTTACCGGACAGGTAAAACAACTGTTCAGGCAATGACGAGTTGTGGAGAACCTGCAGGTCCTGCAATTGAAGTGGAGGTTGTCAACTGCGATAAGGAAACAATCGAGGCACTTGAGAGAATGAGAAAGGCTGCGGTTGAAAACATGCAGGCTGCCTCCGATGCCCTTCAGAAACTTGCTGCCGACCCGGAATTTGAAAAAGCGATGAAGGAGATCCCCGGGGCAGCCCAGAAACTGGTTGCCAAAGCCGCTCTCACTATCATTACAAGCGGAAAAGCCCCTACAAAGGCCATAAAAACTGCCGGCGAGCTTGCCGAAGCAGGCGCTGCAATATCAGAATTGATCGGAAGTGGAACCGGGGCTGAACTTGGCGGTAATGCATTCAAGAATGCCGTGGGTCAGCTTGGAGGTGAACTTGTGAACACCCTGGTCGGGGTGGTCGAAGTAGGGGAAGCAGGTTTGGAGTTCGGGGAAAAACTGGGGCAGTTAATCCGTCATGAGAGCACTATGAAAGGTGCCATGGAAAATATGGAGCAGGCAGACAGGAATTTCAAGGAAGTGGAGCGCCTGCAGAGGATCTGCAAGGGGAGCACGGAAGAGCCCAAAAGACAGGAACCGCCAAAAACCGACAATCCACCGAAACCTGACGAGCCGACCCCGACAACAAAGGATCCCACACCCACAACGAAACCGAAGCCTAAGGAAGACAACCCGCCGGCCAGGGACCCAACCGGAGATGAACCCACTCCTGACGAACCGGGGCAGCCTGAACCGCCGGATAATCCTCCGCCGACAACCCCTCCAAGGCAGGTGGCATTGCCGTACCAGCCTTCAGACTGCGGCTGCAGAAAGCAAAAAAGCATTGGCATAACCGCAAATGACATAGGGAAAATTGAGGCTGGCACCAAAAACCTGGGCGACTGTGTTGAAGGGTTCACAAAAACAGCAGTGGCTGATTATTCCGATGCACTGACTCAAATGTCTGAGATTACGAAAACCCTGCAAACGGGTGCAAGGGACAATCCTGACCTGATCCTGAAACAGGCGAAGGAGGCCAAGCCGCAGCTTGACTCGCTCATTTTGCGGATCAAGGCCTATGATGAAGCCGGCAAGACCTTCCTCAGTGAATTTGAGAAATGCCCTGACTCGGTCAAGGCAGGGATGGATGTTCTGGAGTCGGCACTGACTGTCACTATTGACTCAATCAAGACCAATTATTAAATTGATTCTGATGGCTCCATGCGAAAGGAGAAGGCAAAAGAGAAGCAAATGAAAAGAATACCTGTCATTATCGTCCTGATGCTACTGAACCTGGTGTCATACGCTCAGGTACCCATGCCCGGCAAACCGGCCTTCATGGTTACATATGAAGAGTCTGGCAAGAATGGAAACGAGTCCTGGAATTACAAAGCCACGATCAAATTTTACTTTCAAACTGGAACGAGCCTCTTCGTGGGAAAGGGACTACGGTGGAGGAAAGAAAACTGCCGCTTGATTTTGATCCGGCAAAAATTCTAACGCTTCAGCCAGGAGCAAAGATTAGATTCTACCGTAGCGAAATCGACGAGTGGGGCTCAAGTTCCAGCTACAGGTATACCAGGGTTCTTTATCCCGATGGCGTTGAAACAGTGACAGAAACAGATTCACGCGGAACGCACAGAACAGTAATTACGGATGAAGATTACCGCAGGGAGAATAACATTCCCTCAAATGAAAATTTCAGGCAGAATGCACGCTATTACCAGACTGCAGATCTCGCGACACTGGAGCGAACCGCCACAGGTGCAATTCTCGAGGTATTACCTGCTGTCGGAAATAATGTTACCGATTGTGCTGTAACAGATGAAACCACGAACCAGGTCTTTCCAGAAGTCCTAACCTTTGTGCTCACTGATCAGGATTTAAGGTTATGGCAGCAGATCTCACGGACTAATACCGCCTCGGGGAGTTTTGAAGATTTCAATGAGAAAATTACAGTCCGGCTCAGTGTAAAAATGGAAATTCCTGATATTAAGAAACCCATAGTCACACTGGACGGGTGTACTCAGTTTGGCAGTGGTGAGCATGGCAAAGCGATAGCATCCGGGAAACCGGATGGCGGCACCTATGAGTTCCGTGTAGAGCCTTCCGACCTGATGTCTGTTGAAGCTGAAGGAGCCTCCGCCACTCTTTCCGGTTCCAGACTGGGTCGTGGTACCATATACGTTAAGTACACAGCTCCGGACGGCTCTGTCGGGGAGACATCACAACCCGCTTCGGTGGTGGCGCTTTATTCCTACAATAATAATAATCCCCTGCCCCAGATAGCATTTTTCGATGTCGAAGGGAAGAAGAAAACAGCATCCATTACAGTACCTTATTCGGCAGATCCTGAAAATTCAAACGAGCTTCTTGATTTTGTTCAGGGAGACGCAACTTTAATTAACCTCATACCTTCGTCTGGTTCTATTGAGATTAAGGGATTAAAGACTGGAAAAACCACACTGGAGGCAAAGGATAACTGTGGAAATATCGTCGGTCCCACTGTTGAGGTTGAAGTGGTGAATTGTGATAGGGAGACTGTGGAAGCACTTAAAAAAATGAGGGAGGGAGCCGTTGAAAACATTCAGGATGCTGCTCAGAGGTTACAGAAAATAGCTGGTTCGAAAGAATTTGAAAAAGCAAGGGACAACCTCGTGCTATCAACCCTTGAACTACTGGGAAAAGCAGGGATGACCATTGTTGCCAGCGGAGGAACGCCGTCAACAGCTGTAAACACTGTCAGTACGGTTGCTGAGGCAACTGCTGCCGTATTGGATATGATCTCCAGCGGGAGCCTGGAAGAGTTTTATACAAATGCAGGGAAGGCTGCCAGCGGAGAACTTTTTGATAAAGCAGTATACACGCATTTTGGAAAAAAAATAGGAGAGGAATGGGGAAAATCGTTAGGTTCAATCATCGGGGTTATTGAAGTGTACGAGGCTGCTAAAAGATTCGGAGATGATGCAGGCCAGGTACTGAAACACGAGCAGGAACTGGACAACGCTATGGAAATCTGGAAAAAGGCTGACAATGACTTTAAGAGAATAGAAAAGCTTCATCGAATCTGCATGGGTGACAAAACTGAACCAAAGAAACCGGAAGAACCAAAGAAACCGGAAGAACCAAAGGCAGACCAGACCCCGGAGCCCACTAAACCTACCCCGCCGACTGAACCGAAACCCAAGACCGAAACCCCTCCTGCCAGGGAAGTGCCCACGGAAGAACCGGTAACTCCGGAACCGGGAGATGAAGAACCCCCTGTTCCACCCACAACGCCGACAGGCGAAACCCGTCAGGTGGGCCTTCCATATTCCCCTGAAGAGTGCGGCTGTGAAGAGTCGAAAAGCATCAGCTTAGGCTCAGCGGGATTTTCAACGCTCCAGGCCGGAATAAAGAACCTCAGCGACTGTGTTGAAAGGTACAGCGTTTCGGTAAACGATTATTCCAAAGCCCTGGTTGAAATTTCGGCTGTAAGAGATACATTGAATGCTGCTCTGGCAGATAATCCGGCCACTTTCCGGATGAAAGCCACCGAAGCCAAGCCCAGGCTTGATTCACTGTTAGAACGCACAAAAGCGTACGGTGAAGCAGGACAGATTTTTCTGAAGCAGTTTGAAAAATGCCCTGAGTCGGTGAAGTCAGGAATGGATGTTCTGGAGTCGGCACTGACAGTGACAATCGATTCGGTAAAGACAAAATACTAGTATTCTTCCGGTCAGGGTATAAAATGAAATGCCGGAAGGTCAGTGCCCCTTCCGGCATTTCAGTTTCGCAATAAAAGATTACTTGTGATAATTGTACAGCTGGTCGACTTCTGACTGTGACAATACCTTATTATAAATAAACAGGTCATCAACAACCCCGCACCAGAATTCATTATAGAACATTCCCACTTTAAGGTTCTCATCCACTCCTGAAATATTGCCCGGCCATGACACAGTTCCCTGGAGGACACCGTTGATATATGCTTTGATATTAGTTCCGTCATAGGTTCCGACAAGATGAGTCCATTCATCACGGTTTACATTTCCATGTGCATTATAGGTATCAGGCACAGAAATAGCCATACCAGCATAGCCCTCAGCATGGGTGAAAGCGCCAAAATCATTGCAAATGAGAAAATACAAACCTGCGGTACCTGTCCTTTTGAACCATACTGACAAACTTACAATGTTCCCGCTCCGGAATGATTTCCTCGGGAACTCGATATACTGGCCTGAGCCGTTCAGCGAGATGGCCTTGCCGGCCTTACCCTCAATGAATGACGCACTGCCATTATTTGTACCGTTGGGTGTTGTGCCAACCTGGTCAGCCAGGTTGTCATCAAAATTAAAATAGGATACCAGTCCGTCAGTCGGATAGGTGTCATTATCTGAAGGCTCTTTCGTACATGATGCGAGAAGGGCCATCAGCATAACTGCAATTAACAGGATCTTGTTTTTCATTTGTTTATATTTTCCAATAAAAGTAGAAACGCTGCTCTGCCTGAATCTCCCTGAAAAAGGGGATTTTGTTTACGACCAGGCAGGAAATGGGATTGCATATTCCGCCGCCATAACCGTCAAATAATCTAATTTTGCCTGAACAAAATAAACTTACAGGCAGAGTCTGTGTTTAAAATAACCTATGGAGCACTGGAAAAGAGTCTTTGCAATCATTTTTACAGGGCAGCTGTTCTCAACACTGAGCAGCTATGTTGTTGCCTATGCGGTTATCTTCTGGCTGAGCGTTGAGACCCGCTCGGCCGAGGTGCTGGCTTATGCCACCATTGCTTCACTCCTGCCCCAGATGGTTCTCGGGCTCTTCACCGGGGTTTTCGTCGACCGGTGGAACCGGAAGCGGACAATGATTTTTGCAGACCTTTTTATTGCAGTCTGCACGCTGGCACTGGCATCACTGTTCTGGATTACAGAACCTAAGGTCTTTTATGTTTATCTCCTCCTGATGATGCGTTCAGCAGGGATGGCCTTTCATGTCCCGGCCATGCAGGCATCAGTACCCCTGCTCGCACCCCAGGACAAGCTCATGAAAATAGCCGGAATCAACAACATGATCCATTCCATCAGCACCATCGCAAGCCCTGCCCTGGCCGCCCTGCTGATAAGCCTCTTCCAACTGCAGTGGATACTGCTAATCGACGTGGCAGGGGCAATAATTGGCATTTCAACGCTGCTGATGGTACATATCCCTGACCCGGAAAAAGCGGAGAAGGTACAGCCACACCTGTGGAGAGAACTACACGAAGGACTGAAGGAGATCTACAGCAAGCCGGGATTGCTATGGCTGTTCATCCTGGCGCTGACAGCCATGTTCTTCATCATGCCGGTGGCGGCCCTGTTCCCGCTGATGACCCTTGAACACTTCGGCGGCACAACCTACATGATGAGCATCGTTGAGATTGCGTGGGGTATCGGCATGCTGATCGGCGGCGCCATAATCGGATACAAGAGGCTTAACAACTTCAAGGTCGTCCTGATCAACCTGACTTACCTTGTCCTCGGGCTCACCTTCGTCTTTTCAGGGATTCTGCCGCCAACCGGATTTGTGTACTTTGCCGCAGTGACTGTCATCGGCGGCATTACCATGACAATGTATTCGGGGTCCTTTACAGTGATAGTACAGACAATGGTTGAACCGGCAGCGCTGGGAAGGGTCTTTTCACTTTACGGGAGCATAACCCTTCTCCCTTCAATGATAGGGCTTCTGGCAACAGGATTCATCGCTGACTCCATCGGCATAGCCAATGCCTTCCTGATCTCAGGTACCGGTATTGCATTAATGGGGATTTCTGCCTTTATGATTCCTCCGATCAGGAAGATGGTGAAGACGGAATTGAGGCAAGAGGCAACAGGCAATAGGCAATAGTGAAAGCGGGTTATTTTATGCAAGACCGCAAGACTGCAAGACCGCAAGACCCTCAGACTCTCAGACCCTCAGACCCTCAGACCCTCAGACCTTAAACCTGCCTGCCAGGTAGACTGCCATCTCCTCCTGCATTTCGCGGGCCTTTTCGCCGGCAACAACGTCGAACCTGTCAGTTGAATCAGCATAGATTATTCCGCGGGAAGAGTTGACAAGGAGGCCGCAGTGGCTGTTCATCCCGTAACGGGCTACCTCCTCGAGGCTGCCACCCTGTGCACCCACACCCGGTACAAGCAGGAAATGGTCAGGCACAATCTTCCTTATATCCGCAAGCATCTCCGCCCTGGTGGCTCCGACGACATACATCAGGTTGTCAGTTGTGCCCCAACGCTGTGACACGGTAAGAACCCGTTCAAAAAGCCGCTGACCCTTTTCAGTGTGATACTGGAAGTCATCAGCACCCCTGTTTGAGGTAAGCGCAAGAATGATTGCCCACTTTCCACCGTATGTAAGGAACGGCGTCACTGAATCTTCGCCCATGTAGGGGGCAACAGTAACGGCATCGAAAGGCATCTCACCGAAAACAGCCCTGGCGTACATCTTGGAGGTGTTGCCGATATCACCACGCTTGGCGTCGGCAATAATGAAAATGTTCGTATCAAGCTTGTTGATATATCTCACAGTCTTGTCAAGGGCAGCCATACCTCTTGCACCGTATGACTCGTAAAAGGCGAAGTTGGGCTTATAGGCCACCGTATACATGTGGGTGGCATCGATTATCCGCCTGTTGAACTCGAATATAGGATCCCCTGCATTGGCTACACTTGCCGGCAGCTTTGAGATTTCAGGGTCAAGCCCCACGCACAGGAAAGATTTTTTCTTAAGAATATGCTGGAATAATTCCCTCGAAGTCATGATAACATTTATTAATAGTTGCTCTCTTTCAGACGCTCGGCGTTCTCCGCCATCTGCAGCTTGTCGAGCAGCTCCTGGATGTTGCCGTCAAGAACTGACGGCAGGTTGTAGAGGGTTGTGTTGATGCGGTGGTCCGTCACTCTGCCCTGCGGATAGTTGTATGTGCGTATCTTGGCCGACCTGTCGCCTGTTGATACCATTGTCTTCCGCTTGTGCGAAATCTCGTCAAGGTACTTCTGGTATTCCAGGTTATAGAGGCGGGTGCGAAGCTCCCTCATTGCCTTTTCGAGGTTCTTGATCTGGGATTTCTCGTCCTGGCATGTCACCACCACCCCTGTGGGGATATGTGTCAGCCTGATGGCTGAATATGTGGTGTTGACGCTCTGTCCGCCGGGGCCCGATGAACAGTATGTGTCCTTGCGGATATCCTCATTGCGGACCTCGATGTCGAACTCACCTGCCTCGGGAAGCACAGCAACTGTGGCAGCCGATGTGTGGATGCGGCCCTGTGTTTCTGTCTGCGGCACCCGCTGGACGCGGTGTACACCCGACTCATACTTCAGGATGCCATAAACACCATCACCGATGACGTTGAAGACAATCTCCTTGTACCCTCCGGCAGTGCCTTCGGTATAGTAGTTCATGTCTATCTTCCAGCCCTGTGCCTCAATATACTTTGAATACATGCGGAAGAGGTCTCCTGCAAAGATGCTTGCCTCGTCTCCCCCGGTGCCGGCGCGAATCTCCATGACTGCATTCTTCTCATCCTCAGGATCAGCTGGCAGGAGAAGGAACCTGATGTCCTCCTCCATGTCAGGGAGAGCCTGAAGAAGGGCGTCTATCTCGGCCTTGGCCATCTCGCGCATCTCCTCATCCTTTTCCGCGGAAAGGAGTTCCCTGGCACTGTCAAGGTTATCAATGGCCGATTTGTATTTCTCATACGCCTCAACCACCGGTTTGAGCTCCTTGTATTCCTTGTTCAGCTTTATATAGCGCTTCATGTCCGACATCACGTCGGGGGAGGTCAGGAGCTCACCCACCTCCACGAAACGTTTCTTAACGCCAATAAGCCTGTCAAGAATAAGATTGTTTGCCATCTGATGCAAAATTTCAGGGTGCAAAGGTAATAATATTAATTGCGATTTGCGATTTGCGATTTGCGATCTGAGAATTGCAAGGTGCGAGGTGCGATTGCAGATGACCAGGCACTGAAGAAGGT
>Ga0116141_10005365_pt1 | contig 10734 bp, 10 predicted proteins | sample AD_UKC097_MetaG_FD_89744 | JGI IMG/M metagenome (GOLD analysis project Ga0116141, IMG submission 89744) | Active sludge microbial communities of municipal wastewater-treating anaerobic digesters from USA - AD_UKC097_MetaG | ecosystem: Engineered > Bioreactor > Anaerobic > Digestate | place: USA... | reverse complement strand
GTCCTTTTTGGCAAATCGGAATTTGCCAACCCATTAAAGGACTGCGACATTATTGGCAAATCGGAATTTGCTAACCCATTTTTTGCCTATTTTTATTTATTACCTTACTATATAAGCTTTGCCTAACTATCTGTTGCCTGGTCATTTCTTTAACGACTCTTTAACAATGCTTTAACTTTGTTAAGGAATCGTTAAAGAAGTGTTAATGCAGTATAAAAGATTCAACTTGGCAGGAAATAATACATAGCATAAAAACAGGTAAAAGTTGCGCAACTAACTTCCCAGAAGGGATTAATAGTGCTCTCAAGCTTAAATTCAAAGCTCCTCAAGGAATTAACTCAGGCAGAAGAAAGAAAATCAGCAACTATTTACCCGCCAAATAACAACTACATATCTTGCAATATATATCCTCAGCAAAAGGTCTTTCACTTCGGCAGAGCAAAACATAATTTTTATCCCTCTAAAAAAGACAGTGGGGAGTAATGCCGGATTTCCTTCATCTTATTCGTAATTTATTGCTTGACGCGGAAAAGTTATCACAGGAATTGAACAACAATGAAAAAAATTATTCACATAGATATGGATGCCTTTTTTGCCGCCATAGAAATTAGAGAACAACCTTGGCTAAAAGGCAAATGCGTAGTTGTAGGTGGACCACCAAACAGTAGAGGAGTAGTTTCCACCTGTTCCTACGAAGCTCGTAAATTTGGAGTTCATAGCGGAATGAGCAGTTACCAGGCATGGAATATATGCCCGGAAGCTATTTTTTTACATCCGCATTTTGAACTATATATGAAGGTCTCACAGCAGATAAGGAAGATATTCTATCAGTGGACGGATTTGGTGGAACCGATGTCCTTGGATGAAGCATACTTGGATGTTACTGAAAATAAACAGGGCGAAGAAGATGCTGTAAAAATAGCCCAAGCAATTAAAGCAGAGGTTCTGCAAATTACGCACTTAACTTGTTCGGCAGGGGTCTCTTACAATAAGTTTTTAGCGAAAATAGGCAGTGAAATACAAAAACCAGACGGGCTTACTTATATTCCTCCGGAAAAGGCACAGGAAATTCTTTTTGCCCTGCCCATAGAGAAATATTATGGCATTGGCAAAGTTACCGCTGCTAAATTGCGTAAAAAAGGAATAAAAAACGGAGCAGACCTTTATCAATGGGAACTGAAGGATTTAATAAACCTTTTGGGTAAAACAGGTATCTTTTATTATTATGCCGTTCGGGGAATTGATAAACGCGAAGTTATAACCGAAGTTGAGCCCAAAACATTAAGCTGCGAAACAACCTTCTCCTCCGATATTGATAATCTGAAGGAACTGCTGCAGACCTTAAATCGGCTCGCCGAACATCTTTCTGAGCGATTGAAGAAAAAAGGAATTAAAGGCAATACTCTAACCCTCAAGATAAAATATGATAATTTTCAATTGATCACCCGCAGCTGCACTTTGCCTTGTTATGTAGATGATGCCAAAAATTTACGCCAATATTCAGAGCAGCTATTAATTGCTAATTGGGATAGCTTTAGAAAAGTGCGTTTAATTGGTTTGGAGATTAGTAAACTGGAAGATATCAATAAAGCGGAACAGTTAATAATTCCGCTTTAAAATTCCGGGCAAACCCTTTTGTAACAAGTTACTGAAGACAATTAATAAAAGCCCGATAAAAGTAGCATAATGGATGCTTTCTTTTAATATTAAGCCAATAAATAGCAAAGAAATGAAGGGGGTGAAAAAGATCATATTGGAGATGGAAGAAGTATTATCAGTCAGCTCAAGTGCCTTATTCCATAGCAAAAAGGTTAAACCCATTTCAAAAATGCCCACATAGATACCTCCCAGAATGCCATAGCTATAGATGGCTTTGGAAGTAAAAAGTTTAGACCGGGTTACAAGTGCGAATATTGCAATCAAGATAAAGCCAATAAAGAAATTACAACATAATTTCACACTTGCCGGTCTTTTATCTTTGCGATTCCTTATCCAGTATAAAGCCCAAATAAGAGAAGTGGATATTGCTAAAAAAGACCCCCAAGCGTCATCAAATTTAATAGCGGTAATTTGTCCCTTCGTGGATATTATCCAAACTCCGAAAAAACTTATAAGCAAGGCAATAAGATCTGTAAGATGGAATTTTTCTTTCAGTAACCAAATACTGAATAAAGCAAGAACAATAGCCCAAGTGTAATTTAACGCCTGGGCTTCCTGAGCCCGTAAACGTGAATATGCTTCAAACAGCATTAAATAATATATAAAGGGATTAAGCAGACCAGCAAACAACGATTTCTTCAAATTGTCTCTTGTTTTTGGAAACCAACTTCGGTGGGTTAAATCAGCTGGTTTTATAAGCAGATTGATGATTCCTAAAACCAGAAATGCCGTAAACGAAGAAAAAAGCAGTAGCCCAACAGGAGTTAAATATTGTAAAGAGAGCTTAAAAGCGGTACTGATTGTTGACCAGGCAATAATTGATGCCCCAGCATATAGATATGCCTTATTTTGCTTATGCATTTAACCCTATCCTTGTTTTATAGTTACTACTAAAGGAAAAACGGCGTCCTCATCTTTTAAGGCAACGACTAAATATCGGAAAAACGGCGTCCCCGCCGTTTTAAAAGTAACGACTAAAAAAATAAAATAGTGGTTGACCAGGAGGTCAACCTTCCGGCAAAAAGCGTAATCTGCGTAAAATATGCGCAATCCGCGGGAACCACCCATCCGTTTGGGAACTTATCTAGTTAGGGTAGTGTTTTCTTGATAGCTGCATATTTGGTTTCCACTTGTTTATTTCCAGATTGCTGAGCTGCCCAAATAACATATTCCACAGCTATCTTATTGGATTTGTCAAAATTATACCATTCTTCCGCATATTTAATCAATTCCGGCCAATCCTGTTTATTATAAAGATAAGTGGCAAGCATACTAAAATCTTCTTCCTCGGGACGAATTTCCAGCTTTCTTTTCAGGTATATAATTGCCTGATCTGTATCCTGAATTTGGGCGGCAATGGAACGAGCATTATCTAAAATATCAATATTATTAGGTTCTATTTCCAAGGCGGCTTTTGTAGCTGCCATTGCTTTGGCATAGTCCTTCATTTCGTAATAACAGGCAGAAATATTCATCAGATTATCAATATTTGTAGGAATTAGGGGTCGGGCTTTCTCAAAGTATTTCACTGCTTCAGCATAGTTTTGTTTATTGTAATAGAAAGAGCCCAATTCCATAAGATATTCCAGTTTATCAGGATCTTTGGTAAGCAACTGAAGAAGAATTTGTTCAGCTTTAGCATCGTCTTTAAGATCAACTAAATAAATGTTTTTCAGTTGAATCATCGGTTCTGGACGTTCAGGTTCTAATTTATGTGCCAGCTCAAATATTTCCATAGCTTTCTGAGTGTTACCCGCAGCTTTTTCTTTTGCCGCGGCATTATAAATTCTTGTCCAAGCTCTTTCTTTTCTTTTCTTCATATCCTTTAAATCAATCCGGTCTTGATCCGTAAGTTCTGTAAATTGCTCGGTTATGCTAATTGCCTTAGTATAGTAATGATATGCGCTTTCGTAGAATTCAACTTCCCGCGCCGTAAAAGTTTCTGCATTGTATAAACTGATATCTCCTAAACGGCGTAAAGCAATAACATAATCAGGATTATCTTCCAGAACCTTCTTATAGTATGCTTCTGCCTGCTCTACATTCTGTTGTGAATAGTAGACATCGGCAGTTTTTAAATTAACATTGCCTTGTGGGCTAAGTTTTTGCCGTGCAGTTGAACAGGCAGTTAGAACTATCATTATTATGCATAGTATGAAAATTGGCTTTTTCATCCGATTTTCTCCTTAAGTTTTTCTTTGCTGTGCAATAAAAATAACTAAGCCAAAAAGTCAAGAGATTTCCTCAATTGTTTGCAGGATAGGTTGTTGTTTTATCAGGCAAATTCCAGCAGATTATATAAATCCCCTGTTTAAGTTATCCTACTATCAGGCATTTCCTGTGCCAAGATAGAACAAAACCAAAGATAAACAGGTCACTATGATATATCTATCGCTGTTTATAATTCCTCCTTCAGAACATCGGCATCTCTATCGGCAACGCTAAACTATAAATTAAATTATGGTATAGATAACCCTGATAAACAGCAGAACTAAAGCCAAAATAAAAACCCTGCGGATGAGTTTATTTCCTCTTAAAATAACAAGTTTAGAACCGACAATATTTCCAGCAATTCCACATAAAGCACCTGGCACAGCAAGCGGATAATAGATATTGGAGGCAAAAGCAAAAGTAACCAGGGCTGCGATATTTGAAGCCAGGTTAACTACTTTCGTATTACCGTTAGCAGTAACAAAATCATAATGCAACACGGAAGTATAGATAAGAATTAAAAAAGTTCCTGTTCCAGGACCAAAAAAACCATCGTAAAAACCAATGCCTAAACCAGCTATGGCACTAAAAAGCATTCTGATTTTCTTGGCTATTTGCCGGGAATTGCTTTGCATTCCAATGTTTCTATTCAGCACAGAAAATATAGCTACCGCAGGAATAAGGATAATCAGTAAATAGTTTAGAACTTGCGCTGAAACTTTTAAAGCGGTGGAAGCCCCAATCCAGGAACCTATAATAGCCATAAAAGCGCTTATCAAAGCCACCGGCAGGTCTATCATCTTAGCTTTAAAATAGTTGGCGGTGGAAAAAACAGTTCCCCAGCATGAGGAAAATTTATTTGTTCCCAAAGCCAACTGGGGAGGAATTCCTACACTCCAATATGCCGGTAGAGAAATTAAACCCCCGCCTCCAGCAATTGAATCTATCAGACCTGCCAGAAAGATGAAAGGAAGCACCAGAGCATAGTTTAGAGGAGACAAATTAATAACTTGCATAGTTTATATTTCTGCTTTAAATTCCAGTTTCAATTCTTGAGAACTTGTTTGCCTAGGATAATCTGTAAAACGGTAATCCAAAGTAATCATACTGAAAGCATTAATTCTGTAAACACCGTTTAAATTAATTGATGGAATCCAACCCTCTCTTTTTTGGGGAAGGAAGGAAAAATAATGACTACCGGAAAGGTTATTATATGTAATTCCTAAAGTAGCGGAAAAACGATACTTTTGCATAAAAACACTTTTCAGGGCAGGTGAGAAAGACAACGAGCCGAGCTGATAGTTTTCACTGCCATCCTGTTTCCCCCCGGATTCTGAACTGTAGCTTAGCTCTGTTTGAATATTGCTTTGGGGAGTTAAATTGCGTTGTATTAAAGCGCTAGCACCGATAATCTTTGTTTCGTTCAAATAGCGAGTATCGCTGTTAGTTTCGTTGCTGAACTGTAAACGGGTATTATAAGCACTATAGCCCTTAATGTCTATTTGCCCTAATTGCGAAAAACTGAAAGTCCTGTCTGGGGTCTGATAACGCTTATCCAAAGTCCGTTCCATAATCAATTGCAAGTTTGCGGTAAGCTTATTATTTACCAAATCCAACCAGAGAACCTCTTCAATATTTTGCCTGCCGTAAATCGTTGTTTCATCATCATAAACTGTTCCAGGAAAAAAGAAATAGCTCTTCCAATTATTGCGCTTTGAACTTTGTTCCGTCAGGTTTATGGAAGTATCGCTTTGTAAACGCTTAAGAACATTGCTGGCGGAGATATTTCCCGGTTTCAGGTATAAATTGAGCAAGCAATTTATCTCTGTTGATAAACTTCCCGTAGAGCTAGTGATATAAACCCAATCGTAATCTCCATTAGAAACACTTACTCCCGTGCTGTCATAATATCCCAAACCAGAACCTACATATTGCAATTCCCGAATTTTGGGATAGAACTCCGTTTGATTTAGTTGATAATTGCTATATAAACCGATGGCATTTTTCAGGAAGCTGTTACTGGAATGGAAAGTAATTAAATCATAATTAGATTTTGGTTGAGTAGTGGAAAGCGGCTGATTTATTTCACGGTGTGTTATATCCAAATCAATACGCTGAGAATTCAGGTTTACGATATTTTTTAAAGCATAGGTTTGGGTATTGGCAATTTCATCCCAGTTCCTGGTTTCTTTCACTTTGGTATTATCGGTAGTCCAGGAGAACTGGGCAAGCAAAGAAGAAGCATTGCCAAGAGAGATAACGGGATTTAGTTTTAGATAACTGTTGCCCAATTCCTTGGTATCCAAAAGATTATAGAGAGTTTCAAAACGCAACCGCAAAATTTTCCAAGTCCAGGATAAATATCCCTGATGGTATTGCATAGTTCCGTCCTGCATATTATCCTTGGTATAGTCCTGAGTAGAAAGTGTGCTGTGCACATTTATTTCCGGTAACAACCCTTTTCCTGAAGAAGAAGTTATAAACCGTAACGCTTGCAGAGTATATAAATCATAAACTCTACGGTATCTATAGAGTAAAGAACTGTTCCAGTTTGTTTGCCGACGGCTGATTTGAATATTGCTTTCCTGTTGTGCCAGGGAATCGGCTGTATCTATTGAAGCAAAGTCAAATTCATTTTCAATCGGGCGATATTTACCAAAAAGGGAGGTTTTGTCACTACGCTGTTCATAATCTATATTCAAAGCATAAAGAGAAAATGGAACCTCCAGATAGGCATAAAGTAACTCTGCGTTATTATCCTCATCGTCAAGGGAAGAAAAGGTGTTGCGGTCATTTACACTGCCTAAAACTTCAATGCCGCCATTCAGATTGGCATTAGTATAGTTCAAAGCCAAATCCAGATTACCTTTTCGCGTTGCCGGCACTAAAAGTTTTTGGGGTAGCCAGGAGCCTAAGCCCAAACCCACATAACGATATTTTCCGGTTGAATATTCTTCATAATCACCATTCCCGCTGCCAACAAAGCTAAAAACTACATTATAACAGGCAAGCGTGTCCCCCGGAGCATATTCAAAGTAATATTCATTTAGAGAATTCTGTAAGCGTTTATAATCTCCTGTTCCCGGTTCCACTTGAAAAACACCTGCTCCCCAAACATAGTTATCGCCGGCTGTTTTCAAGGAATCCAAATCGGAAGCGCTGAATTCATATAACAAGGGATTATTTTTATCATCCTGCTGCCAGATAAAATGATGTGCCAGCGTTAAATGCTCACTCAGTTGCAATTGCGTTGAATTCAGATAGCTGCTTTGCGGATAATATTCATCGGCATATTGAAACCTTGCCGTAATATTATTGGCAGCGCTAATTAGCTGCTTGAACATTACGCTTCCCTCACTGTAGTCAATACTGTAATCTATTCCCCGTTCCCATTTATTGCCGTCTACAAAGATTTCTTCGCTTCCCGCAACAACTATAAAATTGGATTGAGTATCGTTTACTCTTAAGTAATATGGACCTTGTTTTCCTTCAATAACAGTAATTTTGATGGAAGCGTTTTTCCCTCCTCCGGCAGAAAAAGCTGTTTGCACATAGTGTTTACCTTTTAGCCAGGCATTAATTCCCTCAAATTTGGTGAAATAATCCAGATAACGCGTTCCTGAATATTTCAGTTCCAGGTCTCCCATTGCCAGCTCATAATTATGTCCGTAGATACGAATGAACATATTATCTAACGAGCTTAATTCCTTGGAATCTCCTTCTGGTGATAATTTGGACTGGCTATCGGAAAGTTGGGCACTAATGAATACATTATGAGCAAGTTCTCCGGAGAGATTTACGAAAAGCGACTGTTTCAAATCAAAGGTGGACTCATCGGAAAAGGAGATAGCGAAGGTTTTAGTTCCTCTAATCTCCAAATTTGTTTCTTCAATGAAGGCAGGACTTTTGCGTTTTTTAATTTCTGTTAGCAAAGTGTCGCTATATATTTGCGGTTGCCATCTTTGCCAAGGTTGGGTAAGAAAGGGTGGAACAATTATATATTCTACATTTAGGATAGAAACCTCGGGTTTACAAATAAGGATCAATTTTGCCTTATTATGGTCTACCCGATAGTCCGTTCCTTCGTTTAAGAGCAACGAATCAGCCCAAATGGATACGCTGTTTTTAATTATTGGGGAATCTCCTAAAGAATATATATTGTTATCAGGTTCTAAAATGAGATTGCGCTCTTGCACTAAGGGCTCGGCAAAAAGGGAAAGGATACTACCCAGAAAAAGCAGAATTAAGATACGGGATTTATTCTGTACCAACTGATTAAACTTTATGAATAATGTAAGTTACTACACCCCAAATAATGAAATCCATCCCTTCCTCAATGGGAATTGGCTCAAATTCATCATTCTCCGGCACTAACCAATATTTTTTCCCTATAATTTGTAACCGCTTAACAGTTAATTCTCCATCTACAATAGCAATTACAATGTGTTTATTGGTTGCTTCCAATGCTCTATCAACAATCAAAATATCATCCGGTAGAATTCCTGCACCCTGCATAGAATAGCCATCTACTCTTACAAAAAAAGTGGAAGCAGGGTGAACAATCAAATATTCATTCAAATCCAGCTTGCCTTCAATATAATCCTGTGCCGGAGAAGGGAAACCGGCAGAAATCCTGGAACTCATCAAAGGGCGATATCTTTTTTCTCCCTGACTTGCGGAATATATGGCTTTAATAGAGCCATCACTGTGTATTTTCATCTGTATTCACAAATTGTGCAGGATGGAGAGAAAGCTAATCTCCATCCTGCTGAAAAACTGGTTATTTAGGTATATTTTTCAATATCTTTTGTGCTTGAACACCATGCTTAGGATCGTTTTGCACCTTTTCCAAATCGGCTTTGGCGGCAGTATAATTCTTCATTTGGTAATAAGCAACGCCACGCAACATTAAGGCATCAGCATTTTTAGGGTCTACACTAAGGGTTATACTAGCATTACTGATTACTTTGGCATAATTCTTTTGGGCATTGTAATAGCTTGCCAAAAGCAGCGCTAGTTGTGGATTGCGTTCAATACTTAAGGACTTTTCGTAATATTCTACCATTTTTTTCTTATCATTCAGTCCTTCATAATTCTTAGCCATCATTGCATAAATTTGTGCCAGTTCCGTGGTCGCAGAACCCGAATCCGCCACCTTCTGCAAATAAAGATTGGCATTGTTATAATCCTTAATTCCCTGATAATAATTTGCCAACCGACGATAGAGATCAACGCTTGGTTCAATGGCTAAGGCCTTTTGATAATATTTCCCGGCTTCCATCATATTTCCTTTTTCCGCATAGCTATCTGCCACATTGATAAAAGCTTTGGCGTCTTGAGATAATTCTGCATAGTCAATTAACACGGCATAAGCTCTGTTTTCATCTTTAATATTATCTCTTAGAACATAGAATTTGGCATAGAGAACATCGGCATCATCAGGGGTTAGTTTCAATATCTGATCGTAATAATTCAATGCCTCTTCATATCTTCCTGCCTTTTTTGCGATAATTGCCATATTATTGTAAATTCCAATGATGTTGGCATTCAATTCTTCTTGGCTAATCAAACGCGGAGTAAGGTTTTTATAGATATTCAGAGCTTGATTGTAAAAGGTTAATGCCTCATCATAACTATCCAATTCACCACTTTCGGTAGCAAGCTCTATATAAGATTTGGCAATGTTCAAATTCATCTTTTCAATGTTCTCTGCAATTGAATCTGCAGGCGAAGCAGTTGTGGATGCTTCATTAAATAAGGTTATTGCTTCATTAAAAGAAACGAGAGCATCACTGTAAAGTTCATTATTATATTCCTCAGCGCCTTTGGCAGCTGCTGAATGTGCTAAAGCTAAAGGATTGCGAACCGGTTCTGCCGGAGCTTCCATTTTTTTGTTACTGCTGCAGGCGCCAAGCAACACTAAAAGGAGCAGGGCTATGAAAGACATTATTTTCAGTTTCATTGATAAAACCTCCATATTTTTTGATTTAACTAAACACTTTCTAAGCCCATTTTTGTCAACTTAAAAAAGCAAAGCATTGCCAAATAGAGGAGTAAACCAAAAATATTTTTACTTCTGTTTTGAATTGCTAACTACCACTATAAGAATATGTTATGCGCTATGCAAACCCTTAAGAATCGTGATAATTCGTAAATAAAACGAAAAATAAGCTTTTTTTTATTGACAGAAATTTCACAGTGCACTTTTCTAACCATTGAAAGATCTCTTACTCTTTACACTAAACCAAATAAGGAGGTAAAATGAGCAGAGACGAATTGGTAAAAAAAATCGCTGCTAATGCTGGTATTTCTCAAAAAGTAGCCAGTGTAGCCCTCGCAACTGTCCTTGAGGGCATAACGGAATCCCTTAAAAAGGGTGAAAAAGTTTCTTTTGTCGGTTTTGGTTCTTTCAATGTTGCCCATCGTAAAGCCCGTAACGGCATCAATCCCAAAACCAAAAAACCTTTGAAGATTCCGGCACGCAAAGTTCCGGTTTTCAAAGCTGGTAAAAAACTTAAAGAGGCAGTTAAAAAAGCCAAATAATTCAATTACTTTACTAGCGAGGCAGAGAACATTTCCTGTTTTCTGCCTCTTTTGTTTCCGGAAGAACAATGCCTGCCTATAGGACGCTCGCCGTAGCGCCGTTTTTAAAAACCCCGTGTAAAAGTAGGCGGAACGGCGTCCGCCGGTACAACCAAACCGGAAGAACGACATCTTGTCGTTCTACTGGCAACCCAGGTTTTTCGTTACCGCTTACTTTTCGGTAAAATATCTAGTGTGAGAGGTAGGTTGACCCATTTTACAAAGGTAGAAGTCCGATTATGGGTTGGCAAATTCCGATTTGCCAAAAAGACGCAGTCCGAT
>Ga0116141_10005359_pt1 | contig 10736 bp, 12 predicted proteins | sample AD_UKC097_MetaG_FD_89744 | JGI IMG/M metagenome (GOLD analysis project Ga0116141, IMG submission 89744) | Active sludge microbial communities of municipal wastewater-treating anaerobic digesters from USA - AD_UKC097_MetaG | ecosystem: Engineered > Bioreactor > Anaerobic > Digestate | place: USA... | reverse complement strand
ATAATTTAAAAACAAAACAATTATGAAAGAATTATTAGACGAGTACAAAAAGAGCGAAGAGTCAGGCTGGAAATATCAGCCTAAAATGCGCATAGTTTATGGATTGGATTTAAAAGTTGGTGATGTAGTAACAGAGGATTACGACCTGTGTAGCCTCTCCTGCATCTTAAAGCTCGAAAAAATCGACAAAGAGAATGACACTTATTATTTCTCAAAAATATTTGGGATTGGCTATGGGAAAAATGAAGACAATCTTTTCCCATTCAGTGGAGATAATTATTGGCACGTATTACATGAATAGTCTAAGAAAGCAGTGGAACGAGTTAACAGCCGGTGGCGTTGACCCGATAGTCGAATTTTACGACAAAAACGAGGGATATGTCAGAGCGAGCGAGATACAGCCGGATTTTACACGAAGGGTTTTGCGCTTAGATTCAGGCAAGTTTAAATTTAATCTGGATTCTGAAAAGAATATGGAAGAGAACATCGCTATGGCGGTGAATGAATTTCTAAAAAGTAATGGATATGAAAAATTATAGTTTTGATAAGTTGTTTAGAGATGCTCAGGACATAACAAAATCAAGGGAAGAGTTGCTTGGTCTGCTTATGGATAGAATGATGAGCGAGATATTGCCCGGGTTTTGTTCAGTGTGTGCTTCGTATGATTTAAACTATGTTTATTTCAAGAGCGAAAATAAAGTGTTCGGCGTGTCTAAAAAACAAGTCGCCGAGGATGGCTATTTTTACGCTTTTGCAATAAACGTCAAGGAGCAAACGCTGAGCGATGCTATATACGACGAGGTTCGCAAGGCGTATTTTGTCCCTGACGAATCGGTGTGGGTAAATTTCGACGAAGTGGAAGTGTATAGGAGGGGGTTGATTGATTTCCTGAACAGCTTAAAGTCAAGATTAGCTTCTTATAATAAGAGGTATAATTCAGAGAATATATTGGCAGACGGATATTTATTGACGATATGAAAAAAGCAAACAAAATGAAAACATTTTTAGGGCGGTGCGGGCTTATTGCCCCCGCCCTCCTGGTCTTGAACGGGAACGAAAAAGCGATTTGGATTAACGCTATTGGTATATTGTATATTTTTACAGTAGTCCTTTACGTCAAGCACAAGAAGCGTGTAAAAAAGACGCAAAAGAAAGAGCCTGTTTTTAAATCGCTTTGATAAGTAAATAATAATTATTAACTTTGTAATTATGGAAATACGTGAAATTAGGAGCGCTATTAGAAGGGGCGTTCGGGTTCATTATTTATGTTCCAGTTTTATTGTCGAGGAATCAGAGCAGAGAGAGCTTATGATTCGTAACACACGAAACGGCAATATTGAATATATTGTCGGTCTTGATGGTGTGTCTATTAATGTTAATCTTGATTTCTTTTATACGGAGCAATGACAATATTAATTATTTTTGGGCTGATAATTTTAATTATAGCCGATTTTTTTAATCCAATGTAGTATGTCTGTAGAAAAAATAATGGCGCTGGGCTTAGTGCTGGGCGCAGCCATAATAATGGCAAAAATAGGCTCCCACCAATCAACATTATTTCTTGTTGGGATTGTATTACTATTATTCTTGAGATCAGATGAAAATGAAGTACGTTAAATACCTACGTGTTTCGACGACAAAGCAGGAGCATACAGGATTGGGCTTAGATGAACAATCTGATGTGATTGACTACTTTGTCAGAGGTGGCGAAATTATCGCCACCTTTGTTGAGACATATACCGGAACATCTTTGCGAAGGTGTGCCGAGTTGCAAAAGGCCATTGATTTCTGTAAGGCAAATCAGGCTAAATTGATAATGTATAAATCTGACCGGTTTCGTAATGTTCGTGAAGCGCTGGAGGTTTTAGATGAACTTGGCGAGGGTAACCTTGTCTGCTGTGATTTACCGAATGCGGATAGGTTTACTTTTACCCTGTTTTTTGCGATAGCAGAGCGCGAGGCGTTACTAATATCTCTTAGAACAAAGGCTGCCCTGAAGCATATAAAAAAGCGCATAAGAGAGAACGGGTATTACATAACCAGACAGGGTAAGAAAATTACAAGCCTAGGGTGCCCGAACGTGGAAAACCTGAATAAATACAGGCACAGAAGGGATGCGACAATATCCACTGATAAAGAGAAGCGTAGGCAGTATTTATTAATGCTGAACTTGCGAAATAAAGGGGATACGCTGAAACAGATTGCTGACAGCCTGAACGAAATCGGTGAAAAAACCCCGACAGGAAAACAGTGGAATACAGCTCTTACGCAGCAAGCGTTCGAGCGGTGGTCTAAATATGAATGGGATGTATGAGTGTATGAAAATTATCTTGATAATTTTAGCCATCGTAATCGTCTTCCTATGTGTTGGCTCTATGGCGGTAATGAGATACTATTATAAGGATATCTTTAAATAGTATGTAGACTATATTAAAAACGAGTATACCTGCTAAGGATATACTCGTTTTTTTTTAACTATTAACGTAATATTATTCCACGTAAATTTTCTGAAGAGCGGTAATCCCTAAAGACTCATGGAATATTACCATAAATTGGCACGGCTCCTGGTAGTCGAACATTTTCCCAAAGGCGTAATCGTCGTATCCTATCAGCGATGGGTTTACGACGAATTTTTCTGTAAACACGCCCTGATGAAAGTGGCCAAGAAAGGCTATATCTATGCCGAGCGATTTTGGTAGTCTATTAAACCACTTCATTAGCGGAACAGTAAGACCTCCTACTCCCCCTCCGTATTTTATATGTGTTCCGTGTGTCATCAGGAGTCGTTTCTCAAATATCTCCACAACTGCCACCTCTGATTCAGGGATAATAAACGACACTTTTTTCATTCCCATAAGTCGGCAGGTCTCCTCCATATCCTTGTACATATAGTATTCCATATTTACACCGACGGCATTTGCGAATTGATTTTTCTGTGTCGTTCTTGCGTGATTTCCCACAACACACACAACGGTTATTTTGTCAACATTAAGTTTCTCGTTCAGCATCTTTATCCCAGACACGATGAGCGACTTTGCCATTGATATAGCCTCCATTGGCTTCATGGAGTTTGTCTGCACTAATTCTTCGTGAATCCATCCGTTTATTATATCACCAAGAATACCCAGAACGACTTGCCTCATGTTGTACGACCTTTGCGCATGGGTAACGAGTTTTGCAAACATATAGAAGAAGTTCATCATTCTCCTTTTTGCTACTTCTGGATTATATTCATTCAGCCCGGCAACGGATTCCTTTTTTACAACAGCGTCAATATGCGCATCACCAAGCAGCCCTATGGCCACAGAGTTATCACTTCCCTTTCTGCGAGCGAGTGTAATGTCGTATATTTTAGTTTGTGCTGCATGGCACAATTCGAGCATGTTTTCAAGCTCTTTTATTCTGCTCTCTCTCTCTGGTGTGATTTGGTGATACACTGGTGTTTTTTCCTTAACTCTTCTAAGAATCGCCCTGGTTGCTAATACAGACTTGAACAAGCCCGGGTATTCGCTGAATAAGTCCCGAGCCATTGCCAATGTGTTTCCATTATGTTTTAGCTCAAGCCTCTCTAATTCTCTTGCTGCTATATCTCTTGGTCTCATAACACTATTATTGCGGCGACCACGACTGCCACTGTTAGCACGACTGATCCCCCTGTTATTTGTCTTAGTGTTTTGTTTTTATGTATGGTTTTATCAAGCTCCTTATTTACGGCTATATTCTCTTGGATGAGTTCTTGGTTTTCTTTTTTCTGTAATTCCACTTTTTTGTTGCTTTCCTGAATCATTTGCGCCTGTGAGCTTATTATTCCCTTCTGTACAAGAACAAGTTGCTCGTACATTTTATTCTCCATTTCTGCTTGTATCCCGTCGGCCATAATGGTGTTCGCCTGAACGATGCAGGCTATCGGGGTAAGAACAACACTATCCTTTAAACGCATTTCAAGCGTCGTATCGCCAGTTAATTCACCGAAGTAGGCAATGTGCTGATCTACGGTGAATGATTCAACCTGTGGCTTCTGTTGCTGCACAGAGGCGAGTTTTTTGGCTATACTATCAACTTGGTTATTCAGGTTTTGTATAACAGTGTTGAACGAGTCCACTTTTGCAGGCCATGTATCAACAACAACAGGCGTAGGCACAGGTGGCACGGGCGGAGCCGGTTTGAATATGTATAGGAAAAAAAGGATTACTATACACGTCGATAGTAATATGTATATGAATTTATTCATTTAGTCGTCCGGTACATCGTCTTTTGTTTGTGCATAGGCTGCGACTGCGGTAAGAACACCTATCGCTCCTCCTATCCATCCTCCAAGACCATCAGGAACATTGTCGAATACAGCCACAGCAGCCCATCCTGCCCCTATTGCCGCTGCTAATGCAGCACAAGTGTTTCTAACCCTGCCCCACCATTGAGGTGTAGGGGCTTTAATTCGTTGCCAAAGGGTTTTCATTATTCATTCTATTGTTATGTAGATTATATTGCCAGATGCAAGATAGAGCTCTATTCTCTCGTAGAGAGCATCTCTTGTCGCTCTTGAGTTTGTGAGTTTTCCTTTAATAGTATTTTTACCAACCAATATGCACCCCTGTGTATCTTCTGCCGTGTTCCCGGCGTGGATTCGTATTCCTGAGAAATTAGGCACATCAAGCAGTTCTGGCATTCGCTTATTATACTTGAACGAATCGGACATTATTACTCTGTATCTACCCTTTGGGATTGCTGTCTTACCTGGAATCTTTATTTTTTTTATCGGATCCTCCAGCGTGTCGCAGAAATATGAACCCTCTATAAATAATCGCCCTATGGTGTATTCGGGGTTCTTTGCTATACGTTTTAATGTAAAACTAATCTCTCTTTGGCTCATCTATATCTTCAATTATATCCTCAATCCCCGGGTTTCCGGTCTTCTTGCCTAAAAACCTAAACAGACTCTTTAATGTGACTCTTTTCTTTTTTGGTTCTAAATAGTTGTTTAGGCACGAAATAAATTCTATCACCATCACTATCGCCATTATGGAGGGAGCCAGCCATGAAAGCCCGAACGAGATTGATAATCCAGCAGCAACAAATATCCAGCAGGAATAGGCGAATATCTTATTTATCGTTCTACGCATTGCGCCACTCGCCCGAACGGTTTCACCCCTATATCTCGCTGCCTGAACACCAAAGAGTAAATCTGCTATGATTAATCCAGCGCTTGGTATAATCCACTTGAATGACTCTACGGCTGTCTCTTGAAGGTAAGTCAGCGCTAACGACCCGAACAGGGTGTGTATCACCATCGCTAACGGATGGCTTAGGATTGTTGTCAGTCTCATCTTATATCATACAAAATACAAATATACAAAATATTATTTAATAGTGAAAGAAAAATGTCAATTTTCTTAAACCCGGGCGTTGTGCACTGTGAATGTTCGCTTATAAGGTGTTTTTGTCATTATTGCTGTTAGGTTCATGGTAGTTGGAAAAAAATGTGTCGGTTACAAATATAGTATATTTTTTTTTATTGGGAAATTTTAAAGGTCGGGAATTACGGATTATCGTCACTAACAATCCAGCAATAATTATAAGTTGTGTCTGCTGGTGTCGGGGATATTAATCCAGATTCTATATGTATATAATCTCTAAAAGATCCGCCACGTATAACGGATAGCACATTATTAAGAGTTCTTAAATAAACCGTTTTACTTGTATTTGCATTAACGATTGTAACCCGCTTCGTTCTCGCGTTTGGTGATGCAATCCCCGGAGATATTGTAAGTATTACGTTATTTGTAAAATTACACACAAGTGTATCTATGGGGTATCCTGCCTTGTCTGGCTTAAAGTGAGCAGTGGCATCTGTTGTGCTATATAGATTCACTTTAATTTCTGTGTTTGCAGGGTAATTCCCAGAGCATAAAAGATGTGTCGACTGAGCTTTACCAAACACGCCACGACACGCCAGATCGCTTGTTCTGAAAAGATAAGCATTACCACTTGCATCCGCTCCCTGATGAGCCATGTTGCCCGAGAAGGTTAAGCCGTAAGTTCCAAGTGTAATTGTCGATTCACTACCAGAGCCAGCACCTTGAAGGCTTTGAAAAGTACCTGTTACAGCATCAAGCTCACCCCTAAAAACCCCAGACGAGGCATTCACCTCCCCCCGAACGACCGCATCCCGCATTTCGGCTCTTCCTGTCACTCCATCCAGTATAATATTCGGCACAAAATCCTTATGCGCCCAATTTGTGCTCACATCACCATTTATCGTGCCCGTCTGAGAAATCATCTTCTCATCTTGGTAGATAAATCCAGCTATGTTCGCTTCTTCGGCAAGCAGGGTGTCTGTGGCCACATTCTTGAAGCTGTTGAGTTTTTCCCATTCAGCAGGAACCCACGTTGTTAATGTTGTGCCTACCGTTGGACGTGCTGCATACCAATTGTTGTCGGTATATTTTACGCAGTCTCGCTGGATGTAGTTTGCCGAGTATGCTGTTCCTGCTATATAGCTTCCTTTTATCACCAATACAGGATTATGCGCTCGTGCCACGGAGGCAGAGTAGGTGTAAGTATATCCAAGATATACCAGCGATACATTTATGTACCCTTCAGCTACATTCGACGCAGTGAAGCCGGTAATGTTTACTTTGTAGAAGTATTCGTCCGTTTTGTCTGCGTTTGCTGCTAGGTTTGTCAGCGAGCTATCCTTAGTGGTTATCTGACTCATCGGAACGATAGTATTCCCGTTCATCAGCCTAAATTTCACTTGTATAGTTTCAGGAAAAGTGTTGCCGTTTGTCTCTGCAACAATATTTGGCCTGTCGCAAACGATATAAATAGCATTTTGACCTGGGTCTCCTTGATCTCCTTTTGCACCGACTGCGCCTGCTCGTGCTTTAGAGATAGTGAATCGTTTTCTACCTATTGGAACCCACTCAGAATTAAGATAAACCGCAACATCAATATCAACATATCCATAATCTACCGAAAGCCCTCCATTTAGTAATATGTAATATGTGTAAGTCTCTAAAACTTCTTCTATCTCAACCCCAGAGCTTGGCGTACAACGCGTAACCTTCACCTCTGCTGTTCTAAAATTCATAAGAGACGATCCATGATAAACTGAAATCCCTGTATCAACAGTACCAAGTGTGAACCAGTCTACCACTCCGCTACTGTCGGCAGGAATAGTCATTGTTTCATTTGATAGGACGATGGTGTATGCGTCCGATCCATCCACAACTCGCGGAATGGTAACCACATCACTGTATGTACCATCGGTAGCTCTGATAGTTATCGCGCTAAAGGCCACACTCGCGCAAGTGATGGTTACTTGTGATCCTGACCGAACGACTCCTGTTGGCGCGGTTGGTGACCATTCACCTCCATCGACCGAATACTCCCAAGTCTGTATAGACGTGTTCTGCGCTACCCCTGTAACCGTGATTGTCTTAGGACTCCTAACCCCCGTGCTCGTCTCTTTTATTACTTGTTGCGAACAAACAAGAGTTATCAGTGCTGCAGAAGTGCCGGGCTCTCCTTGAAACGCACCAACATCAACCCAGGTAGCTGGCAGTGCAGTACACACCCACAAATGCCCCGTATCAGAAACAAGGCGAGCATCTCCCACAGTATTACCAGTAGTTGGCAAGTCTGCGGATTTAGGTACGCTTCCTTTTAGCGATACAGAGTTTCCATTTGCTCCCTTTGCCGCATAAACTCTCCAGTATGATGTATTGGTGGGATACTCACCCGCAGGCGAAGTTGTATGGCAAATATACGAAGACCCCGAATACTGAACAACATTTCCAACGAAGTAAACGGTCGCTCCAGACCAGTTGCCCCTGTCTATAACGAGATGATTCGTGTTCCCGGAAGCATCATTAATCAAAGAGTCCTGAGATATAGTACCCCTAAACCTCAATGCTCCCGAAGAGCTATCAAAGCTAAAATAATTATCCGTTGATGGTTTGCGGCCACCAATATAGGAGTCTCCATATATCCGCTGGTATGATCGCCCTGTTGATGTGTCATACCCATACGAGACATAGTCTTTCCCATCGAGGGAATAGTCGTTTATGCCAGCGTATTGCGTTACACTACCACCGTTTAGCTGATCTATGACTAAGGCGGCCTGCCTGTTAGGGTTGGATAAATGTCCAAGCTGTGCTATGTTATCCCCAACAGAGGGTATACCATCTCCATCGCCAACGTCAGGAGAGTAGTCCAAGAGAATATAATCCTTTCCAGCTGAGAGAATAGGCTTCCAATAGTATTTTATTACAGAGTTGTCTTTCGGACTAAACCGCTGGCAAAAAGCCAAGTCGCCTTCCACAAACTGATTTAACACGCTGCCATTTTTTATATCCAAGTAGCATCTATACTGATAACCAGCCTCTGTTAACTCTGACTTGACATCATATACTTCCATGGCTGCGGCAGAGTATATGTGCTTTCCACCGTAGATAGACACTTGATTTATGATAAGCTCGTTAACATTTAACGTCTTACGAACATTGAGCTTATCTATTTCAAGGATGTGGTTTCCATTCTCGTCTTTGTATATCGAGTATCCTAAGCCGGTTAATGCCCCTTGCTGAAAATCATCTGAACGAACGCCATTTGTTGTCCGAACGACATTTTTGAAATCTGTTTTCGAGTATGATGTTTGGTCTACTCCATCCTTTCGGATATAGCGCTCGTCGAGCGACATTTGCAACTGCTCTGTTAGCTGATTTGCAGATAGCAGGTTTGAGCTTAGAACTTTTATTTGACCCTCTATTAGCTGTATGGCATTTTTTGACGATACAGGCTCATCAGAGACAACGATATCCCATTTAGGAAGTATGCTATCCTTGGTATACTCTATCACTATATTTGTAATATGCAACCGGACTGGTACATCTCCAAATATCTGCGCATCTTTCACCGGTACAATGACTCCTGTGTTTATAGACGAGTTTTGTGCAAATGTTTCAAGAAATACCGACGATGGCCTAATGGCATACGTTGGGTTCTCCGTGCTTACCTTTGCGAGCTCATTGTTTAGATATTCTTCAAGTCTCTCTTCGGCAGCAAGTGTATAACTATGCGGAAGCTGTATATTTATAAAGAAAAAATGATCTCCAGCAGAGGCATTTATAGTCATATTTGGAAGCATCAGCTTAGTTGCCTCAAGCTCTGCGTCTGATTTGAGAAGTCTCAAACGCCAATGCGACGACACTCCGTCGGGGGCAGTCTTGCTTGTATCTTTATATATGTAGTAGTTATTCGTACCCTCTTCTTTGGCTATCTCGAAAGCATAGTCCTCTCCTGCCAGTAAGCCATCAGAGAACATTACTGTTATGTTTTTATTTGGAAGAAGAAGCGCATCCCATACTCTGTGCATATAGGCGTCGTTATCCTCGGCCGCTCCCTGTGAGCTGCCAAAAACATTTTTAATCCATACATCAAACGTTTGCTTATATGGCTGTGTCTGTGATTTTATAATACTGCTTATCCCTGTTGTAAAAACAACGTTCTCGGAAACATCTGTATAATTTTGTATATCGTATTCTACAGCAATAGAGCAATCCCCTGCTGGTATGTTGGTGAACGCTACATCTTGTGACCATGGCTCTTTAGATGTGGTGGACTCCCTGCTATATTCTTTATAATCTATCCACTCTCCATCCACATAGAGTAATACTACTATATCACAATTAAAATCCACCGTTGCTTCTTCGGTCAGTACATTCTGAAACAGATTGAATGATAACTTGTTATACGCACCAGATAAGCTAAAATCTGGAGAAACAATCCACAAACTACCAGATAGCTCTTGGTATTCAAGGGATTGTGTCTGCGACTGTTGGTCTGACACCACTACGTCTGCTATCTCTTCGTAATAATCATTGAATACCTGCTCTACGTAGCAGACAACATCAAGTGCTCCAAGCCCCTCGGCCGTAGCACCCTGAATCGTTGGGTATATATCCTCGTTATTTGCTACCGTTCCTGTTCTGATGCCGTAGATTTCCTCTGCTGATTCCGACCTCACAAAGTCGACAGGATTAAATGGTGAGGTGTAATATCCTGCCAGATAAGCATAGGTGTCCATAGCTGGTGGAAAGCTGGCTTCATTGTCATTGTACCCTTTCATGTACTCCCTGTATGATTTTGGCATTAGGGCTGTATAGGGTATCCGGTCTGTGTAGTCGTTATGATCTTCATCAGCCGGATAGCCCGATGCCTCCCCATGGAAGTAGTTATACGGAAGGTTTCTTGACGAACCTTTACCTGCGAGCCTTGTATATACGTCAGGGTTAGTGTTTGATCGCTCTATACTGATAAGCCCATTATCTTTGCCATACTCAAAGTTATGCGATAGCACGAGCGGTTCATATCCCAGCCGAATGGTCATAATGCCTTCCTCGTTGGATATTTTCCATCGCAGGCCATAGATATCGTACAGCCCCGTGAGTATAGACCATAGCGTTTCGCGGGAAAACGATATTGTTTTTCTAAGAAGTGGTAGATCGGAAGAGTAAATGTTCTCATTAACAACGTTCGTCCAGTATGGGTCGAGAATCATCTGCCACACACTTTCGCCAAGATAATTCGTGCCAAAATAATGCGTAAGATTTATATTCATCCTCTCTACAAATTCCTCAACGTCGAGCGGGGCTACAAAATCATAGGAGATTGGCTGACTTGTTCCGTATATACCTGTCACATAGTTAGCAAAGATATACCTTTTTAAATCTTCT
>Ga0116141_10005349_pt1 | contig 10753 bp, 9 predicted proteins | sample AD_UKC097_MetaG_FD_89744 | JGI IMG/M metagenome (GOLD analysis project Ga0116141, IMG submission 89744) | Active sludge microbial communities of municipal wastewater-treating anaerobic digesters from USA - AD_UKC097_MetaG | ecosystem: Engineered > Bioreactor > Anaerobic > Digestate | place: USA... | reverse complement strand
TGATAAGACCGACCAGCACTTGGCCGATGATCCCTGCCGCGGGTCCCGCGGCCCAAACAAAACCTATCTCTTCCAAATTAAGATGATATTTCGTGTTCATCAACCAACTGAGCGCCGCGATCTGGATCGAGAGCGCGAAACCCATCGCCGTGGCCGGCAACGGCAGGATCGCGTAGAACAGATTGCTCAGTTTCTTTTGCATCTGAAGCATTTTTTTCTCCGGATTATAGATTATTTTCAATATGATAACTTATTTACAACAAACAGGAAAATTAAGAAATTTGCCGCTAATAATCAGTTTAAATTTCTCCCGGTCGCTCTTTTCTAAGCACCGCCACTTCGGAATATTTATCCTCCAAGAACGGCTATAATTAATCTGCAATTTTGTATTTTTGACCGTGTGAATTACCTTTTAATCGATTCACGATCTTTGATCAATTTTAATCGGAGCATTTCATGAGATATTCAAGATATCTTCTGCTTATTCTTTTTCCTTTCTTCTTCTCGACTTCACTCGCTCAGTCTGAGTGGAAATGGATCCAACCTCAACCGACAGGTGAGAAACTTGTCTCGCTCGAACCGGTTGATCAGAATACCGGCTACGGAATCTTTACCAACTCAATCATGAAAACCACAGATGCTGGTGAGTCATGGACCTCTCTTCTAAGCACAAATGGCTTTTGGGCCCCAAACTTCTTTATGATTAACCGTGATGAGATCTGGTTCGCGGGGAATAATAACTTGCTCTATTCTTCGAAGGATGGTGGTAAAACATGGAGCAATCAGAGCATTAAATCGATAGATGCCATCAGGAAGATCGCTTTCTTCAATCAAAAGAACGGCATGATCCTCGGAACCAGAACCAAAGGCTCCGCCGTCGATCTTGATTTTGAATATGATCTGCTGAAAACCACTGATGGCGGCAAAACATGGAAAACCGAAGTTAAATCACTTCCGGTAAAACCGGAGGTTTTCGCTTTCACTGATGCAAACACAATGTGGGCTGCCGAAGGTTACATGGCTCCCGGCACCGGTTTGTGGAATTCAACCGATGGCGGAAAAACCTGGAACCGGGTGCAACAATTCGAGATGTCAACCGTAAGGCATATCTCCTTTAAAGGGAATCACGCCTATGTCCTGGCCAAACAGCCGATAGTCGGAGGAAAAGTTAACGATATTTTTATCGCCGGGTATTCTTTCGATGCCGGTAAAACATGGGAAATTGATTATCAATCATTCAACGATCTTTCAAATAAAAGTGGTGAGGTTGAAGCTTTATTCTTCCTCGACGGAAAGAAAGGTTGGCTGAATACTTTCGCGATGGATGACAACAGCTCAAAGGGAGAGCTGTGGGGAACTGAGGATGGCGGTAAATCGTGGAAGTCCCTCTCATCTTACGAAAATGAGATACTTGGCAACTTCGGCTTCTTCGACAGCAAGAAAGGGCTCTTCTCACTCAGCCCGATGATGATGTCACCGAAAATGAAACGAACTACCGACGGCGGCGTCACATTCGCAGACTTCACCAAGGGGATGGAAAACAATTTCTTTTCATTCTATTTTATAGACGAACAGACAGGGTTTGCAGGCGATGGAATGGGAATGCTCAGAACCATTGACGGCGGAGGCACTTGGAAAAAAGTTAACACCCCCGGAATAATGAATTTTGGCTATTTCAAGTTTTTTGATTCAAAAAACGGTGTAGCGGGAGGTGCCGCTGAGAATCAATACGGCCCGGGATACGGATTCGGAACGATCTACTCGACCTCTGACGCCGGATTGACTTGGAAACTTGTGGGCGACAACAATCTTCCCGTTATCTCAAAAATTACTTTCGTTTCCCCCTCGATCGCCTACGGGATCAGAGGAGATATCGACGGACAAAAAGTTGTAAAATCATTTGATGGCGGTAAAAGCTGGAGCGAGCTGAAAACCGGTAAGGATGATAGCGAATCGCTGATCGCCATCTTTTTCACCGATGCAAACACCGGCTGGATTTCAGGGGTTAAAGCAGCTAATGACCCGACAATTCCCCAAAATGATTCTTATTTCATCCGGTTTACAGCAGACGGTGGCAAAACCTGGAAAGAGCAGTTAAGAAAACCGGGCAGCCCCTACAACCAGAAGATATTCTTCTCTGACAGCATGAATGGTTGTATTACTTTTGCAGAAAGTTCGGCGCCGGTTCCATTCAGCTACATCACAAACGACGGCGGTAAGAAGTGGACCCCCGTTGAGTTTAAGGATGAGGTGTTTATTGTTAACACACTCCACTTCACTGACAAAATGAACGGTTATCTCTATTTCACCGTCCCTTGTCCTGATTGCGGGTCGCTGATCTATGCTACTACCGATGGCGGAAAATCCTGGAAAAAGAAATGGGAATTGCCGGCCTTTGGCCAGAATATGTTCTTCCTCAACTCAAAAACATTTTGGGCAGGCGGTCTTTTCAACCTCATGAAATACACAGGAAAGTAATTCTTTTACCGGGGCAGGTTTCGTACCTGCCCCCGGTATTTTCCACCTCAGGTTCCTCCCCCGATAGACTCAATTATTCCCCCAAACATTCGTAAATTTAAAGATGCGATTTTTACCGGAAAGTTGACCAAATGAGACAAAAACTTAACTTCTGGCAAATTTGGAACATGAGCTTCGGCTTCCTCGGAATTCAGTTCGGATTTGCCCTCCAGAATGCCAACACCAGCAGGATTTTCCAGACTCTCGGTGCCGAGATAGATAAAATACCCATACTCTGGATAGCCGCTCCTGTTACAGGCCTTATAGTTCAGCCTATTGTAGGGCATCTCAGCGACCGGACCTGGGGCAGGCTCGGCAGACGCCGGCCATACTTCCTCACGGGTGCGATTCTTGCTTCGCTCGCTCTCATAGTTATGCCCAACTCTCCCGAGCTCTGGATCGCCGCAGGAATGCTCTGGATCATGGACGCATCCATAAACATAAGCATGGAGCCTTTCCGGGCCTTGGTGGCCGATCTGCTCCCCTCAGAGCAAAGAACAACCGGATTTGCTGTTCAAAGTTTCTTTATCGGAATTGGTGCTGTTGTAGCATCACTTCTGCCGTACATGCTAACAAACTGGCTCGGCGTAAGCAATACTGCCCCGGAGGGAGAGATACCACCTTCTGTGGTCTATTCATTCTACCTGGGTGCCGTGGCATTTTTCGGTGCAGTTGCGTGGACTGTCTTCAGAACCAAAGAATACCCCCCGGAGAATATGGAACAGTTCCTGGCTCATAAGAAAGAAAAGGCCGGAATTCTTCACGGCACGAAGGACATCTTCGATGCTTTCGTGAAAATGCCCAAAACCATGATACAACTCGCATTTGTTCAGTTCTTCAGTTGGTTTGCCCTCTTTTGTATGTGGATATACACAACCCCCGCGGTCACAAAACATATCTATTTAACCACCGATACTGCTTCAAAAGCCTATAATGAGGGAGCCGACTGGGTGGGAGTGCTGTTCTCGGTTTATAATGGAATCTCAGCCTTTGCCGCGTTCCTTCTTCCGGTGCTCGCCGCAAAATTCTCACGAAAAGCGGCACACTCATTTTCACTGACAATGGGAGGTGTTGCTTTTATCTCCTTCCTTTTCATTCCGACCCCGGAAATGCTGCTTGCACCGATGGTTCTGATCGGCTTGGCCTGGGCTTCGATACTCTCGATGCCTTACGCTATACTTTCAGGGGCACTGCCGCAGGAGAGAATGGGAGTGTATATGGGGATATTCAACTTCTTCATCGTAATCCCGCAGATAGTTGCGGCAACAATCATTGGGTTCATCGTAAAGAACTTTTTCGGTGATGATCCTATCTACGCGCTAGTGATCGGTGGTTTTTCCATGATCATAGCTGCCGGGCTTACCATGTTCGTTACTGACGAGAATTAGGTTTAAAAGGACAACAGGAGGAGCTGCTGCAAAGCTCCTCCTGCGGTTTGGAGGGTAATAGATTTGAATTTTGAGAGTTAAACGATTATTGTTTGCGAAATCTTATAAACTCTTACTGAAAATTAACGGATTGCTTTTACAAGATATCTCCCCTTTCCACAAGCGCAATTTACTATACCAGAGAGGTATTATTGTGTGATAAACGGCAAGTCATCCAACTTTTTATATCAAGGTTTTCTCTATATTGCACCCAATAATTTTAATTTTATTGGGAACTCAATCGGATCATCACTTTTCGATTCCCTCCACTTCACCGGTATTTATTTCTTTGGAACTTTATACAGGTCGAGTTGTATAATTTCTGGATTTAATCAACTCTTATTAACTCAAAATAGAAGGTCAAAATGAGAAAAGCACTCATCATCTTTTTTGTCTCGATCCTTTTCGGATCTGCATTCGCTCAGCAGGATTTCCTCGGAAAATCAAAATCAGATATCCTCGCCAACAGCGGCGAAGTTGAATTCCAGTCACTTACTACTGACGAAGGAACCCCGTTTCTCTTCGCGGAAGTGGCTGAACTCGGAAAGATTTTCCTCTTCTTCAATGAGGCTGATATCTGTAATATAAACGCTCTTTACCCTGCAAGTGATGAAGTTACCCAGGCAATTATGGGTATGCTATCTGAAAGCGCTGAACAGACGGGAGAAAATTCCTGGAAAATGACAGGTGAAGATGGAGTGATCGAAAATATTTCATGGGAAACCGATAACGACGGACAAAAGTATTTTCTGATTCTACTCGGTGAGTAACCCGACAAAAATTCTAAAAGAGCTGTCACTCAATACCGTGACAGCTTTTTTTATGTCCTGTCCTTAAAGTGAGCCGCGATTGCTGCCTTGTCGGTGGTCTCTGTCAGCCTGCTTATGGCATCCTCTTCCCCGACAGCACCAACTATCCCGGCCAGGAGGTTAAGATGAAGTTCGGGTTTGTCTTTAGGGGAGATCAGGAGTATGGTAAGATATACCGGCTCAACAGTCTCCTCACTGTAGATGTAACCTTTTGGATTAACTGAAATAGCGATCCATGGTCGTTTTACATCGAGTTTCGCGTGGGGCAAGGCAAGCCCGGGTATAATTACAGGCGCGAATGCCGCTTCGCGCTGCATCACTTCCTGATACATCTTTCCGCTGCTGACCCCGGCCTGCGCCGAAACCGCACCGACCAGTTCTTTAATTATCGCTGTTTTTTCTGCCTGAGCAGTGAAGATTATCAATCCGGGATCGATGATCTGTGAGAGGTTTTCAAACTTCTTGATTCTCGCCAGGAAGATGCTCATCATTGGGGCACTTACCAGTGAGGTTACCAGAGCCATTACAACCAATGCTACGAAGACCTCTTCATTGATGATTCCCGCCTGAAGGGCGAGAATCCCGAGGATGATCTCCATCGCTCCCCTGGAGTTCATTCCAAATCCTATCGTCATCGCCTCGGGATGGCTCATGCCGCCGAGCCTTGCACCCAATCCACTTCCGATCACTTTGCCGGCAATGGCAAGAACCAATACAATCGAAACAAGCAACGGATTGAAACTTGCAACAAAATCAACTTTAAGACCGATTGAGATGAAAAAGAGCGGGGCGAAGATATTGGTTACAAACTGATGGATTATCTCCCTGGTCTCTTCCTTCAAGTGACTGCTATCACCGACCACGACACCGATCATGAAGGCGCCGAAAATCGCGTGGATCCCGGCCGCCTCGGTTATTGCCGCCGCCGTGATGCCTGCTATGAAAATGAAACTTAAAATACTTCCGGGATATGAATAGTTCTTCTGTATCCGGGGGACCAGCCTGTCGATGACCGGTTTGCCGATGAAGAAAAGTACAGCCAGGAAGAGAAAGATGCCCCCGATCTGAGTAAGGTAATTGGCGCTTCCGCCACTGCTGATCATACCAATGATTATGGAGAAAAAGATCCAACCGAAAAGATCGTTCACGATGGCCGAGGCTATTATGATGACACCGATCTCCGACTTGAGCAGGTTCATATCCATCAGGGTACGGGCAATCACGGGCAATGCGGAGATAGACAGGGCAGTACCCATGAAAAGAGCGAATATCAAATTATCGCCGTCATGGGCGCCAAACGCGTCTGAAAAGAAGTAGAAGGGAATAAAACCTGTAACAAAGGGGATCACCATCCCAAGGGTACTGGTGTAAACTGCCGTTTTCCCTTGTTTGGCGATTAGAGCAAGATTCACCTCAAGCCCGGAGACGATAAGTAACATTATAACGGCAAGTTGTACGATGCCGTTCATCACGAGAGAGACATTCCCCGACTGAGGAAATAGAGTACCTTGAAGTTCAGGCATCAGGTTGCCAAAAACCGTTGGACCCAGAAGTATGCCGGCGATGATCTCTCCAATTATTGCCGGCTGTTTCAACTTGCTGAATACTTCACCCAGAAACCGGGCGAAGAACAGCATAATGCTGATTGCAACCAGAAATATTACGATCTCGTTATGGCTCATTTGTACAGCAGGGTATTGGTTGGTATTCTCTCAAAAAGAAACTCGAGATCGTGCGCGAAGATGCGGTCGATGAAACTCAGTTTCCTCTCACCCATCGTTACCACAAGCAGATCCGCATTTGTCTCACTGGCATAGTTCAGACATTCCCACCCCTCAACCCCGTAGAGTACTTCATTCTGGAACTCATCCTCTTGTAGACCGAGCTCCAACCCGAAGAATTTAATTTTCTGCTTTTCAAGCCCGATCAACTCTTTTTTCATGCTTCCTGTTTCGTAGGTGGAACCGGAATCAAACACAACACTTGGAAGCCCCGGGACATTGATCTCCTTGATGAATGTAAAATCTGCAGGATGGTCGTGCCGGGCGATCTCGATCGCGACACGCGCGGCCTCTTCCCCCTTGCCATCGTAACATACAGAGACAACGATGTTATTGAACCCGAACCTTTCTGATTCAGGTTTTGTGAAAATCAATACCGGGCAATGGCAGTTGCGCATTATGTTCCTTGCGACAGATCCCATTATATTCTTAAGACCTTTTTCCTTTTCCAAAGCGCCAATTATTAAAAGATCGAGCTCAAGCTCCTTGCTCTTTTTAACTATCGCTTTCGCGGGTTCCCCCTCAAGCCATACGATCTCGACTTCCTTCGGGAAAATGTTCTCTTCGACCAGATGCTCAAGCCTCTGCCGTGTAACTTCATCTTTTTCACCCACATGAAGAAGATAAAGTTTGAATCCGAAGAGTGCCTGAAGTCGCGCAGCTTCACTGAGAAGCATCTTGCCCGTAGGAGAAAAAGTAACCGCCAGCCCGGCTTTGCTGAAAGATGAGTACATTCTTATAATCCGTTATTGAGTACTCTAAATTAAGAAATTGAGGTGACACCCGGAAATGAAATCGATCTTCCGTTGGAAACAGTAATTAGGTAGATTGGATCAGGGGGAGAAAAACCTTAGGAGGGGAATTTATCGTCGTAGAGTTTTCGGAATGCCTGCACATCTTCCCATGTATCGCGCTTCCAGCCGGGATTCCTTAACAGCGCCGCCGGATGGAAGGTTACCATCATTTGAGCGCCGTGAATGTCGAATACCTTCTTACGGAAGCTCCCAAGTGTTCCTTTCCGCTCGAGCATGGCCTGAACAGCCGTGCTGCCAAGACAGAGGATGAACGAGGGCTTTATTAACTCAATCTGCCTTATCAGATAGGGCCGGCATTCATGAATTTCAGAATCAAATGGTGTACGGTTTGCCGGGGGTCTGCACTTCACAATATTTGCGATGAAAACATCTTCACGACTGAACTTGATTGCTTTGAGGATATCTGTAAGCAGTTGCCCGGCACGACCAACAAATGGTTTGCCCTGCAGGTCCTCATCCGCTCCGGGGCCTTCGCCTATAACCATCACGCGGGCGTTTGGGTTACCTTCACCAAAAACAAAATTCTTTCTCAAAGGGCCAAGCGAACACTTAAGACAGTTGCAGATATTCCCACGCAACTCATCCAGAGATGCAGAGGATGCCACCACTTCAGGTGAGGGATACTGGGGTCCCGTTAATTTGGGAGCCGCCACAGTTTTTTGGGGTTGAGCCGGCGGTACGAATATCTTTTCGGGCGCGGAATGTTCCTTCTTCTCAAATTTGGGGAGATGAAGTTCGGTGTAGAGTTCGTCTCCGAATTGCTCCTGTTGAAGCCTGAGAGATTTGACTACTTCTTCTTTGAGGTTCATCTTAGGCCGCTGATCGAATCAAGAATTATGTGGGCGATCTCTTTTTTACTGCGGAGTGAATGCTTTACCGTGGTTCCGTCTTTGGTTATAAAAACTATTGAATTGGTGTCGTGCTCGAAGCCGCTCCCTGGTTCTTTCAGGGAATTTAATACTATCGCGTCGAGTCCCTTCCGCTCCATCTTCATCTTTGCATTCTGAAGTTCGTTGTCGGTTTCAAGCGCGAACCCGATTACATACCCGGCCTTCCCTTTTACAGAGAGAAGAATATCCTCGGTGTTTTTTAATTCGATGGCTCCAAGACCCGATTCCTCTTTTTTGATCTTCTTTCCGGCGATATTCGCGGGTGTGAAGTCGGCGACGGCTGCCGACATTATGAGAGTTGTGTCAGAATCGATGTTTTCTTTTACAGCTAAGGCCATATCTGCCGCGCTACGGGTTTTGATCCGCTTGATCTCGGGATAGATATCTTCCGATGACGGACCGGATATAAGTGTAACCTCAGCGCCTCTGAGGAACGCGGCCTTGGCGATTTCGAAGCCCATTTTGCCCGATGAACGGTTACCGATATATCTGACGGGATCGATATCTTCATAGGTAGGACCGGCAGTAACGGTGATTTTCTTCCCTTTAAGATCGGTTCCCCTCCCTGAAAGAACTGTGAATACCGAGTCGATGATCTTGGATATCCCGGGGAATCTCCCCATACCAATTAGACCGCTGGCGAGTTCACCATGCTCTGCTTCAACCACATATACACCCCTTTTACGAAGGGTGGCTATGTGCTCCTGCGTGATCTCGTAAGCATACATGTCGTGGTCAGCCGCGGGACAAAGGATCATTGGCGATCTTCTGGCGGTAACGAGCGTTGTAAGGGCGTTATCGGCGAATCCCATCGATATTTTTGCAAGTGTGTTAACCGAGCAAGGTGCTATCAGCATAAGGTCGGCCCAAATCCCGTATTCGATGTGCCACGGATCCACCTCAACATTGCCCGATAGATCATCGGGGAATATCTTCTGGATAACGCGGTTTTTCGACAGGGTTGACAGTGTAAGGGGGGATACAAAAGCAGACGCCGAAGGAGTGAGTACAACTCTTACTTCGGCGCCAAATTTTATCAGTTCACGGACAAGATTGCAGGCTTTATATGCCGCAATGCACCCGGTGACTCCTAGAATTATCTTTTTTCCTTCGAGTAGCCGGGGCACTTCAACCATGCCTATCCTCTGTCTCTGTATTCCGCGTGGATCTTTCCTTCGAGTAGCTGATCGAGAGCCTGGATATGTGGTTTGTTCCTTTTTTCGAACTCCAGTGATATCCTCATCTGATCGGGGTTGTCGAGATCTTCACCATCTTCCGAGTTGTTCTCGGGAAGGGAGGCGAGATCCTGTTTGAACTCGATCCTCTGCGCATCGTTGATTATTCGCGATCTCTTCGCCGCTATAACGATGGCTTCATAAACATTTGCTGCATTTTTATCGATCTCTCTGAGATCAACAGGGGTTATTCCCATTATTGGTTTCCTCCAATGTTTTTGGGTTTTTCTAATAACTCTAAAACTTCTTCCACGCATTTATCAAGGTCGTTGTTCACTACACAGTGGTCGAACTTCTCCTTGAACGAAAACTCCATTTCAGCCCTTGATATCCGCCGTTTCAATTCTTCAGGGCCCTCAGTGTTGCGCCCTGTAAGGCGGGCAACAAGCTCCTCAAAACTCGGCGGTAATAAAAATATCAGGATCGCATCCGCAAACTGAGACTTTACACTCAACGCTCCTTTAACATCGATCTCAAGTATCACATCTTCACCTTTGGTAACAGTATCAACCAGTTCACTTTTTAGTGTACCGTAAAGGTTGCCAAAAACTTCTTCCCACTCAACAAATTCACCGGCTTCAATCTTCTGCCTGAATTCGGGTTCGGAAATGAAGTAGTAATCTTTCCCGTGGACCTCGATCCCTCTAGGCTTTCTTGTTGCCGCGGATATCGAGAATCTGATCGCCGGTCTTAACTCTTTAATTCTTTTAATGATCGTCGTTTTCCCGGTACCACTGGGTGCCGAGATCACATAGACCCTTCCCTCACCTGATCCGCTATTCAATATTCTGCACCTGCTCTCTGATCCTCTCGATCTCGTCCCGGATCAGAACCGAGCGATGGATAGCGTCGGTTGAAAGCGATTTCGAAGCAAGGGTATTCGCTTCACGGTGCATCTCCTGACAAATGAAATTCAGTTTTTTCCCTGCTTCATTCTCTTTCTCGAGGGTCTCAAGAAAGAAGTTGAGGTGACTGCGAAGCCTGACGCACTCTTCGGTGATATCGGCTTTGTCGGCAAGCATCGCTATTTCGTATTCGATCCTCTCGGGGTTAATGTTGTTGTTCCCGATGATCTCAATGACGCGATTCTTAAGATCGTTAAAATAGTTTGTTACCTCACCTCTGTACGCGTTCTCTACTTCAGTGAGATATTCGCCTATCAGTCTGACTCTCGCCGCGAGGTCTGCAGCCAATGTTGCTCCCTCAGCTTCACGCATCCCGTTAAGTTGGGTGACCGCTTCCACCAAAACCTGTTTCAGGTGCTCTATATGGTCGTCAT
>Ga0116141_10005347_pt1 | contig 10758 bp, 7 predicted proteins | sample AD_UKC097_MetaG_FD_89744 | JGI IMG/M metagenome (GOLD analysis project Ga0116141, IMG submission 89744) | Active sludge microbial communities of municipal wastewater-treating anaerobic digesters from USA - AD_UKC097_MetaG | ecosystem: Engineered > Bioreactor > Anaerobic > Digestate | place: USA... | reverse complement strand
TCCCGGTAAGTTGGAAAAGTTTTTTCCTGTCGTCTTCGCCGAGTCCCCTGAACATCTTCGAGTTCACCTCGGAGGATATTTCCCATATAAGCGGTTTTATCTTCTTCGCTTTTGCCGTAAGCCGTATGGTGACGGTGCGGGCGTCGTCCCCGGCCCTTTCCTTGACGACATACCCGTTCTTCTCGAGCCGTTTCACAACGCTCGACACCGTCGACTTGTCTTTCACTGCGTGAAGCGCAAGTTCCTTCAGAGACAGGGGGCCATGGCGGTCCAGGATGAACAGGACATAGCCGTCCGAGGTGAAGAAATCCGTTATGTGTTTCTCCGCAAGTCCGCCCTCGAGGAGCGCAATCAGCCGCTCCCGTATGCGTGAAACGATGTAGATGTAGTTGGTCTGGTTCACTTCCATGCCGATCCGCCAGTGGTGTGAGTTGTATCACTAATTGTTTTACCCAAAACCATTTTGGGTAAAACAATTCTTCTGTCAATAGATAAATCGACATGTCATGTTGACAATATGGAGTTGCGTCCCGAAATGCATGCCAGCTTGTCATCGGGAGGGGCGATATGGTCGCATGCGGGGACCGCATCGTCTCCCGCGGGGAGCGCGTGGTAATCAATGACCCGCGACACCAGGACGAAAGAGTGTTAGTGAGAACCTGGATGTCAGAATGCCCCCAAAATATGCTTGATCGGAAACCGCCGCGGGCAATAGTGTGATTGCCCCGGGAAAAACTGTCCTTCCCGGGCGGTGCGCTATACTAAATTGCATTGCAAAGATCGGCAAAGCATTAGCCACAGAGGCACAGAGTGGCGAAGGGTGATGTAAAACGGCCATATCTCACGCGGAGACGCGGAGGTCGCGGAGAAAAACATGACCCGAGACAGGACGTCGAGGGAGGGCCGGCGAGAACACGGACGTTCTTCAACGGCACATACGGAGTGCATGCCGGCGAGCCAGAATGTAAAAAAACGCCGCCGCAGGCGGCAACTTATTCCGCCCGCATGTTTGAGTCGAGTCCCACGTAGTGGGCGAGAGGAGTTCGGGCGGCAGCCCCTCGCGGCGTTTGAGCGAGCGCGCGGGTGGGTGCAGGGAGGGGGCCGCGTGCCTCCTCCCTGCAATCCCCTGCATGGCGCCGGCATGCAAAAACGGAACGAGATACTATTGCACGGCAACGGCAGTGTCTCACGCAGACTTGTGCTGAGCGAAGTCGAAGCAGCCGCGGTGATCGCGGAGAAAGGTAACGAGAGATCGCCACGCTCCCTGCGGTCGCTCGCGATGACAAAAAAAACCGGTAAGGAAATTAAATCATGATCGTCACGAGAAAAAAAGACCTGGAGCTGATCAAGGGGCTCCTTGCCGGCAAAAAGAACCTCGTCATCGTGGGCTGTGCCGAGTGCGCCGCCGTCTGCCAGACCGGCGGATCCGAGCAGGTGAAGGAGATGGCGGAGGCGCTCTCCGGCCACACCATCCTCGCTACCATCTCCATCCAGTCTCCCTGCGACAAGCGGATCTCCTCACGCGACATGAAGCGCATCGCCGAGGAAGTGGAAGGCGCCGACGCGATCGTGGCGCTCACCTGCGGGAGCGGCGTCCAGGCGCTGGACGAGGTCACCTCGAAGCCGGTCATCGCGGCGCTCGACACGCACTTCCTCGGCATGGTGGAGCGGCTGGGCCGCTTCTACGAGCGCTGCTCACACTGCGGCGCGTGCATCATCAACGACACCGCCGGGCTCTGCGCGGTGACTGCCTGCCCCCGCGGCATACGCAACGGCCCCTGCGAGATGATCCGCGGCACGAAGTGCGACGTCTTCCCCGACCGCGACTGCGTCTGGCACGCCATATACGAGCGGATGAAGGCGCGGGGCGAGTCGGACAAATTCATCGCGTACCACGAACCCGTCGACTGGGCGGAACTCCACTCTCCCCGGGAGGAAGTATGGCAGCGGCAATGAACGGTTCGCTTCTCTATCTCCCGCGCATAGAAAGCGTGGATGATATCCGCGCCGCGGGAAAATCCTGCGCGGAAAACGAGAGCCTCCTCGCCGGGGAATACGGCAGTCTCTCGCCGCTCTCTTTCCACCACGAGCTCTCGAAGCTCGGCTGCGGCAACGTACTGATAGAAATCATGCTGCGGAACAAGAGCCGTGACCTCGCGGAGTCGTACCTGGTCTCCGCCTCGACGCTCGGCTTCGCCGGCGCGGTCATAGCCACCGGCGCGTTCGAAAAGCGCGCCAACATGCCGATGCCCGTCTACGACCTCGACGCGACGCAGGCGCTCATGCTTGCCGTCGGCCTCAAAAAGCGCGGCACGCTCCGTGCCAATTTCAAAATCGGCGTCCGCGCCGCCTCCGGGAGCGAGGCCGCGCAGGCCCGCGCGCGGCACTTCGTCATCGCCGGCGCTGACTTCATCGTCATGCCACACGGCGAGATGGTGCAGGGACTGGAGGAGTCGACCGTGCTTCTCAGGGAGATGAAGCCTTTTAAATGAAAGAACTCGCGCTCAACGAACCCGGCAGGATCATCCTCGCCATGGGAAACGACGCGATCGTGCGCGGCGGGCTCGAAGCGGGGCTCGGCTACTTCAGCACCTACCCCGGCACGCCCGCCTCGGAGATCGGAGAGGGCTACGTCTCACTCCGGGAGGAGTTCCCCCACATCCACGCAGAGTTCAGCGTGAACGAGCACGTCGCCGCGCACGGCGCGCAGGGCGCGAGCTGGGCGGGCGTGCGCTCCATGGTGACCATGAAGCACGTAGGAATGAATGTCGCCGCCGAGGTGCTCCACTTCGCCGCGTACACCGGCGTGAAAGCGGGCCTGGTGGTGGTGATAGGCTCCGACCCCGGCGCCACGAGCTCCACCTCGGAGCAGGACGACCGCTGGTACTCGCTGCACACGCATCTCCCCCTGCTGGAGCCTTCCAGCATCCAGGAGGCGATGGACTTCACGAAGCTCGCCTTCGAGCTCTCGGAGAAATACAACCTGCCGGTGGTGCTGAACGCGCCATCGAAGCTCTGCCACAATATCGGCTCGCTCACGCTCGGCGCGCTCCCGGAGAAGTTCTCCGGTAAAGGAAAATTTGAGAAGAACCCGCAGCGCTACATCAACCTCTTCGGCGGCTCGGTGGCGAATCACCGGCGCGCGATGGAGAACGCCACGCGAGTCGCCGCCGACGCGCCGTCGCTTGGGGTCAACAAGGTGTTGCCCGGAGCGGGGACAACCGGCTTCATCTCGTCCAGCGTGAACTTCCTCTATCTAATGGAAGCGCTCGCACTGCTCGGGATCAACGACGCGCCGGTGATGAAGATCGGCATGAGCTACCCGCTCAATGCCGGCGAGATCGCCGCATTCGCGAAAGGCCTCGAGCGCGTCATCGTCGTCGAGGACCTCGAGGGATTCATCGAACACCAGGTGCGGTCGCTCCTCTACGGCTCGGGCGTTACAGCGCGGATCGACGGCAAGAACATCTTCCCCGCGTACGGCGAACTCGACGTGGACCTCATCACGGAGCGCCTCGCCGCCGCGCTCGGGAAAAAGCTCCCCGCCGCGATGGCCCGCTCCATCGACCTCGCGAAGAAGCTCACCGCGGATATCCCTCCCCGGCAGGGCGCTTTCTGCATCGGCTGCCCTCACCGCGCCACGCTTTACTCCGTGGTCAAGGCGACGGACCGAAAGGTGATCTTCGCCGGCGACATCGGCTGCTACACGCTCTCGTGCCTGCCGCCCTTCAGCGCGTTCGACTGGGTCACCTGCATGAACTGCGGCGTGGGCATCGCGCAGGGGATGATGCAGACGCTGGACGACGGCGACGTGCTCGCCTATGTGGGAGACTCCACCTTCTTCCACTCGGGGATCCCGGGGCTCATCAACGCGGTCCAGCAGGACTCGCGCATGGTGCTGGTGATCCTGGACAATAAGTGGGTGGCGATGACCGGCCACCAGCCCAGCCCCACCACCGAAACTGCCGTGGACGGCGCAAAGTTCAACCCCGTGGACATCAAGGGGCTGCTGAAGTCGATCGGCGTGAAGTACGTGCGCACCGTCGATCCGTTCAACGTCAAGGCGACCACAGCGGCCATCAAGGAAGCGCTCAGAAAGAAGGAAGGAGTGAGGGTGATAATCTCCGAGGCCGAGTGCGCCCTGCAGTACGGGCGGCGCCTGCGCTACGAGCGGCCCGGATACGAGGTCCACTACCAGATCGAGCCGGGCATCTGCCAGAAGTGCGACGAGTGCTACGTGCAGCTCGGCTGTCCCGCCATCCGCCGCGCCGAGAAGGGCGGCACGCACTACTACTACATCGAGGAAGCGGCCTGTCTCAACTGCGGCGCCTGCCACGACCTCTGCCCCAACACCGCCATCTCGCGCGTGGAGATAAAGAAGCGCGCGAAGAAGGAGGCGGCGTCGTGACGAGGTACGACATCCTCATCTGCGGCATCGGGGGACAGGGGGCGATATCCCTCGGGACGGTCCTGAAGCTCGCGGCCATCCGCGAGGGGATCGGCGTCGCCGGCGCGGAGCGGCGCGGCGGCGCGCAGCGCGAGGGCGTGGTGACGTCCAACGTGCGGTACTACGCCGCGGGCGAAGGCGCGGCTGTGTCGGGGCTCATCCCTTCCGGCGGCGCGCAGATGATGATATCGATGGAGCCGCTCGAGGCGCTCCGGCAGGCGCGCTACCTGAACGAAGGCTCCGTGGTGATAGTGAACGACTTCCCGCTCACGCCGGTACACGTGCGCATCGGCGAGTACGCGTATCCCGCGCGCGAGGAGATCTACTCCCGGCTGAAGCAGTTCACGCCGCGCGTCCACGCGTTCAACATCGACGAGCTTTCCATCGGGAACTTCAACTCGCTCCGGCAGGTGAACACCATCTCCCTCGGCATCGCGAGCGCCCTCGGCGGCATGCCCGTCTCCGCGGCGTCGCTCCTCGCCGTCATCCGCGACCAGTTCCCCGACTTCGAGACGAACCGGCGCGCCTTCGAGCTGGGAGTGAAGATCGCGGCTTCCTGACCGATGTCCGGACAAAATCCCGCAGTGCATGTGGAATTCCCCGCCCCGCCCGCGGGAAAAATGTAATTGACATGTTCTTTCAAATGCGCAGGATATTCAGAAAGAAAAACAACGTATCTGGATGGTGGTAGTGTGTCTGTATCCGCGATACAGCGGAACAAACTCGGAGGACACAATGTTCGAAGGCACCTCGCTTGACCGGATCACCATCCAGGGCATCATCACCGCCAACAAGATACGCATCGTCATGGGCGTCGCGTTCATCCTGGTGGTGGGCTCCGCCGCGGGGGAAAACCCGCTTCCCGTCAACCTCCTCCACTTCCTCGGGCTGGGAATCTTCGTCCTCATCGCGGTCGTCAACCAGATGGTCGTCACCCGCGGAAAGCAGAACACCATTCTCCTCTATCTCACCACCATCTACGAGGCATCGCTCCCGACGATGCTGAAGATATCGCATGTGCTGTCGGGCAATGCCCAGCAGGCCATCAACGAGAGCACCGTCTTCTCGGCATACTGGATCCTGCTGATAATCTCCATGCTCCAGAACAAGCGGCGCTTCGTCCTCATCTCAGGGATCACGATGGCGGTCGAATACGCCACGCTCATCTTCCTGGCGATATTCGCGTGGAACGTGCCGGTGGTCCTGGGAAGGGAAGTACCGGGAAGCCTGGTCATTGACAACGAGATTGCCAAGGTCATCCTCCTCATCGGAGGAATGGCGATATGCGTACGGATCCTCAAGAACCTGAACGCCTTCGCCCGCGAGGCGGTGGAGACGGGCACTGTTGCCGAGGAACGCTCGTTCATACTGGAAAAGGTCATCAACAAGGCGACAGACCTCAACAGGGAGCTCGTGAAAATCAGCGGGGACCAGAGCAGGATTTGCGCGACGTTCACGGAGCTCTCGGAGGACCAGGCTTCCATGAGCGAGCAGCTCTCCGCCATGCACGAGGAGCAGCTCTCGTCGATAGAGTCTATCACCGGATCCACGGCGACGCAGAGCGGCGAGGCCGAGAAGTCGCGCCGGCTCATCCAGAACCTCAGAGAAAGCCAGGGGCGCGTCATCGAGCTCGGCACGAAGGTCCTCAACGAGAACCGGAGCGTCACCGCGTCTTCCCGGGACACCCGGGACCGTCTCGGCAAGATGATAGAGACCATGAACGTCATAAGCGAGGGGGGACGCTCCATCACCGCCTTCATCGCCGTGATCAACGACATCACCGACCGCATCAACCTTCTCTCCCTCAACGCGGCGATCGAGGCGGCGCGCGCGGGCGACCACGGCAAGGGCTTCGCCGTGGTGGCGGACGAGATCGGAAAGCTCGCGCAGGCCACGGCCGACAACTCGAAGGAGATATCGTCCCAGCTGGAGCGGATCACCGGCGATATCGGCAACGGCGTCTCCATGGTGAGCTCCACCAAGGACGCGGTCGATTCCATCACCGCCGTAATCGAAAACATCAACAGCACGGTGGACAGCGTCCGGCAGGCGCTCGTTGAGCAGGAGAGGATACTGGGGCAAGTGGAGAAGCAGGCAGCGACGATGGAGGAGCTTTCGAGAAGCATCGCTTCCGCGACCAGCGAGCAGCGCCATTCCATGGAGGAGTCGTCGAATTCGGTACAGCGCCTCACCGAGATGGCGCAGACCATCAATCACAACAACCTGGAGATCATCAGGTACTCGGAAACCATCGGGCAGAAGGCGAAGGAGCTCGGCGAGACCATCGAGGCCGCGCGGTGATCACTCCCCGTCGCGGACGTCCTTCCCGCCCTTGAACTTCACCCGCTCCACCTTCAGGTCCACGAACCAGACCGGCGGCTGGAGCATTCCCCTGTTCGCGTAGCTCTTCGATTTCCTGATGAGGTCGTCCAGGCTCACGCGGACCTGCGGCGGCAGGTAGCCGGCGTCGATGCCGGTGACGTAGTACCGCGGGTTGAAGCGAATGCCGTAGGGGCTGTCCTTCTTCCTCTGCAGCGAAACGCCGAGCGGAAACACCGCGCCGTCCCTGGCGCGCTCCCGGAAGAACGCAAGGTCCTTCTCCGAGGTGATGTCGATCCAGATCGAAACGCGGTCCTGGTAGACCAGTGCGCGCCCGAGATTGCGCGCCGTCCCGCGTCCCGCCGTGCCGAAGTAGCGCTCCGTGAGCCCCGCGAGCACCGCCGGCACGTTGTTCGCCACGGGCTTCGCGTTGATGATGCGCTTCGCCGTGAGCTCCACGTAGGCTTTCTCCAGGGTGCCGGGCCTGACGGCGGTTTTCTTCTCGTCGAAGAATATCTCCTTGAGGAATTCCTTCGGCCTCGCGCGCAGGGACCCCTGCCGCTCTCCGCGGAAGAGCCCGCCCTTCCAGCGCGAATCGTATTCCGTGGATGTGAAGAGGCGCCCGCCTTCCAGGTAGAGGTCTATCTCCTCCCCGCGCGCCTCGAAAAGCTTCTGATGATAGGCCGCATCAGCGTGAAAGCCTCCGCCGATTTCGGAAAGCTCCCGGAGATAGGCGCGCCCGTCCCCGGCGATGTCGCCCAGGGCCACGGTGCATACGGTGATGCCCTTCTTTCTCGCGGAGTGCGCGCTGCGCTGGAGCCGCGTGCTCGAGTGGAAGGGGCTGTTCGATATCACCACCATGAACTTCGAGGAATCGCCGCGCCAGGCGACGTTGTTCACCGCGTCCGACATCGCCTTTTCCACGGTGGCCGCGCTGTTGGCGCCCTTCGGCACGAGACGCCCCAGGACCTCCGACACGCCGAGCGCCGACTTCAGGGAGAAGGTGGAGCCGTCGGGACCGTTGGCGGTGGAAAACGGCACTATGCTCACCCGCGTCCCGCCGCTCCAGTTCCCGGACACGCCGCGGGCGAGGGAAGAAACCCCCTTCTTCACCTGCTCCCAGTCGCGCTTGACGTTGTACGAAAGATCGATGACGAAGGCGATGTCCGTGCGGGTAGACATCGCGGCGCCCCGCGCGTCGCCCTGGCCGGGATAGGCGCGCGCTATTTCCAGCTCGGCGAGCTCCAGGAGGTCCGCCGACTTCACCCGCGTGCGCGCGACTATCTGCCCCGACTTCACGGAGAAGAGGATGCTTTCGGAGATGTAGGCGCCACCGGCCCTGGAGAGCGTCCCCACCAGGAAGCCGTCGATGAGCCTGCTTTTGCCCAGGGACTCGAGCTCTTCCTTCGTGACGGTGCCCTGCGGATTGATGCCGTTGCGCGCCAGGTCGGCCTCGATGTCGCGGGGATGGTGCACCTCGATCCCGCGGGAGACCATGGCCGCGACGGAGAGGAGCCGGGCATCGGCCGCCCCCAGCGACGCGGGGAACTGGTCCGACGGCGAATCTACCTTGTAGGGGAGGACGGCGATCTCCGCGAAGGCGGGGCGGGCGATAGACACAATCGCCGCGACGCAGAGCAGGGTTGCCGCGAGGCGTGTGACCGCGACAAAAATTTTTCCGGGTGATCGAAACGCGGGCCGCGGAATCATATCGCTCATCTCTTTATCGACGTGCCGTCGTAGAGCGTCCTGCTCTTGATGAAGTATTCCTGCCCCAGCCCCTGCCCCACGTAGCAGGCGCCGCCCACCCTGGCGCTGTGCGGCACGACGCAGTTCTTGCCCAGGAGCGTGATGCCGTTGAAGATGGAGCGCGGGTAATCGTTGTTCTTGAGGCCCTCGGTCTCGGAGCCCACATGGCAGTGCTCGCCCACGTTCTGGAGGGACACCGCGGGGTTCTCAGGACTCCCCGAGGCGGTCCGCTCGTCCATGATGGTGCGATAAAGCCTGCTCCGGGCGCCGATCACCACTCCCGGCAGGAGAACGCAGTCCTTCACGTAGGCGCCCTCGCCTATCACCACGCCGGGATACACGATCGAGTTCAGCACCGTGCCGTTGATATCGCACCCGTCGGCCACGACCGATTTCATGATCTTCGCGTGCATGCCGAGCCGCGCGATGCCGCCGTGCGTGATGTGCCCCGCGAGCCCGGCCTCCCTGTAGAACAGGTCGAAGATCTCCTTCTTCTTCAGCACATCCATCTGGTAGGCGTAGTATTCCGGGACGTTCCGCACGGGCCAGTAGCGCACGTGGAAGGTGGATGTCTCGATGCCGCGGTTCACCAGTATGTTCACCAGCATCTCGAAGACGTTGGGCGCCTCGCGCTTCTCGTCCACGGCGCGGTTGATGACAGCCAGGAGCGGCTTCTGCTTGGTCACCAGCACCGTGTTGGCGAGCGAGGCATGGCCGTCGAATTGCATCTTGTAGAGGACGGTGTGCTTTCTCGACTTGCGGAAGCGTTTCACCAGCGCGGGGAAGTCGATGATGGACGGGTTGTCGCCGTTGTAGATGGCGTAGACTCCCGTGTTGGAGTCCATCACGAGCTTGTAGCAGATCTGGATGTCCTGCTTCTCGCTCGCGACTACTTTGATCCGGGGGAACTTTTCGTTCCGGAAATCGCCGTAGTTATGTACGTAGTCCTCCAGGCCGTCCGCGATGTCGCTGAAGATGATGGTGCGCCGTGCCTCGGCGGCGAGCGAGTTGCGCACGGTGAAGTCGGCCACGCGGAAACGGCCCCCGAACGGGAGGAGGTATTTCGACCTGTCCTGCGTGAGGGAAAGGAGGCTGTCGCTGCGCTCCCCGGGATATGATATTATTGTTACATCGTCCATTTGGCGAAGGGCTTTCCTGTTAACGAGGCGGCGCGATGCGCCCGCCCGCGGGAACACTATCCCGCCGGCGAGAAAGAAAAATCAATTAAAAAAAGGTCCCGCGAGCCCGCTATTTCATGATGGGATTGAACGTCCCGTCTTCCGTGTCCGTCGCGTGGCGCTTCTTCGCGTGGTAGCGACCGTAATAGTGGTACACGAAAAATCCTATCACCATCCACCCGATGAGGCGCATCCAGGTGTCAAAGGGGAGCGCCAGCATCTGGATGAGCGCCACCACGGCGCCGGCGACCGGAACGAAGGGCATCAGCGGCGTCTTGAAGGGGCGGTGGAGCCGGGGCCTGGTGTAGCGGAGCACTATCACCCCGATGCACACGATCACGAATGCGAGGAGCGTGCCGATGGACACCATCTCCCCGAGGATCCCTATGGGAAAGAGCCCCGAGAACAGCATCACCGCGACGCCCGTGACGATGGTCGCCGCGTGCGGGGTGCGGTAGCGCTCGTGCAGGCGCGCGAATACGCCCGGCAGCAGGTGGTCCTTCGCCATGGTGAAGAAGATGCGCGACTGCCCGTAGATGAGGATGAGTACCACGGAGCTGAGGCCCGCGATCGCGCCGATCTTGATGACGGGGCGGAGCCAGAAGAGACCGCTACCGAGCGCGTCCACTCCCAGGGCGATAGGCTCGGCGACGCCCAGCTGCGTGTAGCTCACCACGCCGGTGAGCACGAGCGCCACCAGTATGTAGATGACCGTGGTCGCCGCGAGCGAGCCGAGGATGCCGATGGGCATGTCGCGCTTCGGGTTCTTCACCTCCTGCGCCGCGGTGGAGACGCAGTCGAATCCGACGTAGGCGAAGAAGATGACGCCCGCGCCTCGCAGTATCCCGCTCCAGCCGAAGTGGCCGAAGGCCCCGGTGTTCTCCGGGATGAACGGCGTGAGGTTCTCCGGCCGGATGTGCGATATGCCGAAGCCCACGAAGAGGAAGATAACCGTGATCTTGATGACGACGATGATATTGTTGACGCGCGACGACTCGCGGATGCCCAGGATGAGCAGCACGCACAGCACCGCGACGATCGCCATGGCCGGGAGGTTGATGATTG
>Ga0116141_10005345_pt1 | contig 10760 bp, 4 predicted proteins | sample AD_UKC097_MetaG_FD_89744 | JGI IMG/M metagenome (GOLD analysis project Ga0116141, IMG submission 89744) | Active sludge microbial communities of municipal wastewater-treating anaerobic digesters from USA - AD_UKC097_MetaG | ecosystem: Engineered > Bioreactor > Anaerobic > Digestate | place: USA... | reverse complement strand
ATGACTGGGGCTGGATTCAGTATGACTTTGCCGCACCGGTATCATTAGCTAAATCTGAGATCTACTGGTTCTCTGACGGAGGAGGCATCCTCTTCCCTGAAGAAGTTTATATAGAGTACTATGACAGTGCAACAGACACCTGGAAGGTTGTTGAGAATCCTTCAGGTTACCTCGTCACTCCTGACGACTGGACCATAACTGTCTTCAAGACGGTGGTGACCACGGGCATTCGTATAAACTTCATCAACCACACCGAATCATGCGGTGTATTGGAGTGGAGGGTCTGGCCTATCAACTACGACGGATATGAGTATGTCAATGTTGAAAATCATACATACCAGGACTATATGAGATATATCCCGGTTCCGTATAATCAGACTCTCATCATGAGCAATCTGAAACAAAACAGTGGATGGTAGAATTTTTTCCTGCAGAGGAAGAAAAAAACAAGGAAATATGAAAAAGATATTTGCAATACTGATAATGACAGTCATTCTGACAGGTTGCTATGAAGATTTCAGAATTGACTATCCTTACACCACTGTTGCCTTTTCAACAGCCACCGGCGGGCTCAGCACCGCGGGTGAGCTGGGAAGGACGGTGGTCAAGGACGAGGGACTCAAGCTTGATATCGGGGTATATCTTGCCGGAGTACTTGAAAACAATGAAGAGCGATGGGTTAAGTTCACAATTGACCCGACGCTGCTGGCAGGGACCGCATATGAACTTATGCCGACTGATTACTACAGCCTGAGCAATGCGAATACGATGACTATTCCGTCAGGCGACTACATCGGCAGGCTGACGGTGACACTCGATTCTGTCAAGTTCCTCAATGATCCGGATGCTGTGAACTATCATTATGCAATTCCGATCAGGCTGACGGAGACATCGGCAGACAGCATCAATGCAGATTTTGACACCAAGATTCTGGTGATCAAGTTCATCACCAGGGTGGAGGGCTTCTTCAACCACACGGGCACCTATTCGACCTTAGAGGAAGGTGGAACAGTCATGGGGAGCGGTGCGATGGCAAGTGTCATCTCAGCTCAGACAATATCGCTTGACTCAATCACGGCTAACGGCATCATGCATCTGTACGGAGCCGGCTACACAATGCACTACAGGATCAATGCAGACAACACGGTGACATGGAAGAAGATGCCCAACCCGCCGCCCACTCCTGTCAACCTGGCAACGGAGTATCCTCCGACTGTCACAACTGACTATGTGTCAGGATGGGAGACTCTTTCAGCTGTAAACGACGGCTTGGTTCCTGCAAGCTCTACGAATGATTACACCTATCCAAAGTTCGGTAACTGGTACAGCGCAAATGACTGGGGATGGATACGGTACACCTTCGCAAGGCCATACAGGATTAGGACTTCGAATGTCTTCTGGTGGAGTGATGAGGGTGGACTTCTATTCCCGACTGACCAGTACGTGATGTACCACAACATGGCAACCGACACGTGGGAAGAAGTTCCGAATCCAGTGGGCTACGGAGCTGCACCTGACAAATTCAATGTCACCACGTTTGATGAAGTTACCACTGACGCAATTGAGCTCTGGTTCATAAACTCAAGCGAGTCGGTAGGTATTTCCGAATGGCAGGTGATGGGTCTAGGTGACCCGATGACACCTGAGGAAAGACCGATTGCCAATGTTCTGCCCAACGGTACCAGCACATGGGACCCTGCCACCAGTACAATGACACTGAATTACAAGGTTATTTATGAAGATGCAACATATTATACAACAGCAAGTTCAAAGCTTGTATGGCGCAACCGCATAAGAGACGGAGTAAATGAGTGGAGAAGGTAGTTGTATGGTTTTGTGATTCTGGATTAGGAGTAAAAGGCCGCTTTTTACCGGCCTTTTACGTTTTTAATAAACTGATTATAACATATTTTAACACTCTCATGAAAAACCTGTTGTTAATTTTTGCTGCTGCAGTGTTCCTCTCCTCTTGTTCCGGAGGAGGAGCCCAGAACACACTTATTCCCAATCCTTCTGCCGAAGAGGGTGTGGGTTCGACAGTGACCGGATGGAATGCCGAGACCGGAAGAGGAGGCATGATTGCCTTCTATGACTACGAAGCTCATCAGGGTAAGCGGAGCCTGATGCTGCAGAGCAACAGGCCTTCAGGCGGAAGGTGGATGACCCGGGTTCAGCTGAAACCGTGGTCAGTATACAAATTCACCGGATGGGTGAAGACGGAAAACGTGCAGGCCCCGGAGGGGAAGGGAGCAGGGTTCAGGCTTGATGTTCTTGGAGACAGCTACACGGGAAGTACCGGTACCAATGACTGGATAAAGGTTGAAATCACGTTTGAAAACGGCAACGATGACTCAGCTGTTCTTTCCTGCCTTCTCGGCGAAGGCCCGGCATCAGGAAGAGCCTGGTTTGATGACATGTCACTGGAACTTGTTTCGTCCGTGAAACTGAATACAGCTGTTACAATTGATCTCGCTGACAGGAAGGAACCGATGTCTGAGTATATTTACGGACAGTTCATTGAACACCTGGGAAGGTGCATCTACGGTGGCATTTGGGCTGAGATGCTCGAGGACCGCAAGTTCTGGTACTCTCCGGGCGACAGGGAGTCACCATGGCAGGTGAGGGGCAAAAGAGATCTCTTCTCCGTTGACAGGGTCAGCCCCTTCACCGGTGACAAGACCCCGGTGCTGGCAGTTGATGGTTCCGGGGCTGCGGTGATTCAGCAGTCGGGACTCGGCCTTAAACCTGACCTGGCATACACCGGCCGGGTTGTCCTTAAGGCAACACCCGGGACAACAGGCGTGAAGGTTACCCTGAGCTGGGGTGGGGAATCGCAGACTGTCACGATTGATAAACCGGGAAGCGCTTTTACCTCATATCCTCTGGAATTCAAGTCCGGTGAAATGACTCACAATGCTTCCCTGACAATCGAGCCCGAGGGCAACGGAAAGGTCTGGATTGGTACTGCCAGCCTGATGCCTTCCGACAATATTGAAGGATTCCGTTCAGACGTCATCGCGCTGCTGAAGGAGCTCGATGCACCGGTGTACCGCTGGCCGGGAGGCAACTTCGTAAGCGGCTATGACTGGAAGGACGGCATCGGTGACCGCGACCGCAGGCCGCCGCGCAAGAACCCGGCATGGCAGGGTGTTGAGCACAACGATGTAGGCATACATGAGTTCATGGATTTCTGCAGGATACTTGGCACTGAACCTTACATTGCAGTTAACGCCGGTCTGGGCGATTCGAAACAGGCACGCGAGGAGGTGGAGTACTGCAACGGTTCAGCTGAGACCCCCATGGGCAGACTTAGGGCCGCAAACGGCCATGCCGAACCATGGAATGTAAAGTGGTGGTCTATCGGCAACGAGATGTACGGCGACTGGCAGCTTGGGCATATGTCCACAGATGATTTCGTCAAAAAGCACAACGCTTTCGCGGATGCTATGAAAAGCGTTGATCCGGATATCAAGCTCATAGCCGTTGGCGAGCTGGGCGAATGGGACCGGATGGTGCTTACGAACTGCTCTGAAAGCATGGACCTGATAAGTGAGCACTTCTACCGTCAGGACTGGCACGGGGGAGGGCTCATGACCCACGTGAAGCAAATACCTGATGCAATCAGAGAAAAGGCCGATGCACACCGCCAGTACCGCCAGGAGATACCCCAGCTTAACGGAAAGGATATCCGCATATGCATGGATGAGTGGAATTACTGGTACGGACCGCATATCTACGGTGAACTGGGAACACGCTATTTCATGCGTGATGCAATGGGCATCGCTGCCGGCCTCAACGAATACTCAAGGCAGAGCGACATTATCTTCATGGCCAATTATGCCCAGACGGTCAACGTCATCGGATGCATCAAGACCAACACAACAAGTTCTGTTTTTGACGCAACCGGCCAGGTGCTGAAACTCTACAGACAGCATTTCGGATCCATTCCTGTTGCTGTAACCGGCGAAACGAGGCCTGTTGACATAGCTGCAACCCTTGACAGTGAAGGTAAAAAGCTGACAATTTCAGTTGTCAATGCCACATGGGATGAGGTGAAAATACCCTTTACCCTGCTTAACGGCACTGTAGCCGGTGAGGGTGAGTTATGGCAGGTCACGGCTCCTGATGACATGGCCACCAACGAGCCCGGACGGCCTGAAAATGTGAAAATAGCAGGTCCGGCCAAAGTTACCGCCGGCAGTGCGTTGACCGTAGGTCCGGCAAGTATCAACCTGTTCGTATTCAACCTGAATAACTGAATCAATTGTTAGCATGGAATTCTTAAATCCGAGGAAATGAGAAAAAGCAGAATTATCCCGATTATAGCCGCCGCTCTTATGGCTGTCATTATTCTTCCGTCGTGTTCTACCGGCGGGGCCGGCAAGTCCGGAAAAGACAATCTTGCAGTGCTGGCAAAGGGCGGGCAGGTAACCCGCGGCGGCCTGAGGGAAATCATGGAGCTGAATGATGGTCAGGTTCCTGACAGCGTCAACAGTGACTTCAGGCGCTGGATGACAAACCCGGACCGGCCGCAGCAGAGACCACAGCCTCTGGGTGTGATCCGGTATGAATATGCATGGGACCAGCCGGTTCAGATAGATGAGGTTGCTGTCTTCCTGTATGACTATGACAGCTTTGGGAAGCTGCCCCAGGCCTACAGGTTCAAATACTGGAACGGGAATGAATATGTTGATGTTGAGAATCCTGCAGGCATTGGTCTTGAGAATGATAAATTCAACCACACAACTTTCACCGAAGTTTCAACCACAAAGATCTTGCTTGAGGTTGACTCCGTGACACGTTTCCTTTCTCCGGTTCTCGAGTGGCAGGTATTCAAGCCTGAGAACGCTCCTGCCGTTGCCCCGGTAATAACAGCCGGCGGAGACCGCATGGTGGTTACGGGAGGCAAGACATATCTCACCGGCCTGATCAAGAGTGTCGATCCTCTGAAGAAGACACTCTGGACCGCCGAAGGTCCGGGAGCAGTCACCTTTGAGAATGCAAAGAGTGACACCACCACGGCAACGTTTACAGTCCCCGGCGATTACGTGCTGACTCTCTCGTCACAGGCCGGAAAGATGAAGTCTTCATCATCGCTTAAGGTCTCCGTCGTCAATCCACCCGAGGAGAAGCGGCTGGATGTTGTCTACACCCGCCGCTACAAGATTGACAACCCGCTCTGGAATGACAGGGCAAAGGCTCTCATTGTCGATTGGATACCTCATTGCATTGAAATGATCGAAAGGACAGGCCTTGAAAGAGGGCAGGGGGGACTTGACAATTTCACCGAGGCGGCGAAGGCACTTCGCGGCGAGCCTCACGGAAGGCATCTGGGTTATGTGTTTTCGAATGCATGGGTGCATCAGACTGTTGAGTCAATGTGCATTGCCCTGATGGTTGATCCCCAGGGCGACAAAGAGATCATCGCTGCACAGGAAAAGATGAAAAAGACCCTTGAAAGGTGGATCCCGGTAATTCTTGCCGCACAGGAGCCTGACGGTTATCTTCAGACTGCATTCACCCTGCGTGACACCACCCGGTGGAAGGAAAGATGGGCGCCCGAGACAAGGGGCAACCATGAGGGTTATGTTGCCGGATACTTCATCGAATCAGCCATTAACCACTATACACTGACTGAAGGGAGTGACACACGGCTTTACGAAGGTGCCAAAAAACTTGCAGACTGCTGGGTTGCAAATATCGGCCCGGGCAAGAAGGAGTGGTTTGACGGTCACCAGGAGATGGAGCAGGCGCTGGTCCGCTTCGGCCGCTTTGTGAATGACATGGAGGGCAACGGCCGCGGTGACAGCTACATCACCCTTGCAAAGTTCCTGCTTGACAGCCGTAAGGACGGTTCTGAATATGATCAGAGTCATGTGCCTGTGCAGCAGCAGTATGAAGCTGTGGGCCATGCCGTCAGGGCAGTCTACAACTACTCGGGAATGGCAGACGTGGCCGCTGAAACCGGTGACACCGACTATCAGAGCGCTGTAATGTCACTCTGGGACAATATGGTAAATAAGAAATACTATGTGACAGGCGGTGTCGGGAGCGGGGAGACCTCGGAGGGATTCGGCGGCAACTACTCGCTGGGAAACAACGCATACTGCGAATCATGTTCGAGCTGCGGGCTCATATTCTTCCAGCACAAGATGAACATTGCCTACCACGACGCAAAATATGCTGATCTTTATGAGGAAACAATCTACAATGCCCTCCTCGGATCGATTGATTTTGAAGGAAAGAATTTCTTCTATACAAATCCCCTTTCTTCAAACCATATGCGTTCCGACTGGCACGTGTGCCCCTGCTGTGTGGGCAATATCCCACGGACACTGCTGATGATCCCCACATGGACATATGCCAAGAGCGATGACGGCATCTATGTGAACCTGTTCATTGGAAGCACTATCAATGTCGATAAAGTGGCCGGCACAAGTGTTGAGATGGTACAGAAGACTGATTACCCCTGGAAAGGGGATGTCTCAATTACGGTCAATCCGGCTGAAACGAAGAAATTCACAGTCTGGGTCAGGGTCCCCGACAGGAAGACGAGTGACCTTTATGCTGCAACGCCTGAGCTGAATTCAATCAGCAACCTTACAGTAAACGGTGAGTCTGTAACTGTAAAGACTGACAGGGGTTATGTACCTATCACCAGGGAGTGGAATAAGGGTGATGTGATTTCCTTTTTAATTCCGATGGAAGTACAGACTATTGTTGCTGATGAGCGGATTGAGGCTGACAGGGGCAGGATTGCACTAAGGTACGGCCCGATGATCTACAATGTTGAGAAGGCTGACCAGCCTGACATAAACCAGCGTATAGCTGAGGCACCTCTTGCAGCCGAATGGCGCGGTGACATGTTCGGTGGCATCATTACAATAAAGCGCAAATGGAGTGACGGAACCGATCTCCTGGCTATCCCCAACTACCTGAGACTGAACAGGGTCATCGGGGCCGGAGCTCCCAGGGAAGGAGAGGAGCCCAGGGACTGGAGTCCCACATCAATAGTATGGATCAATAGAAATGCAGACTGATATGATAAGGGGAAGATCCATCATTCAGGGCTTGCTCATCCTTTCACTGCTCACACTCTGCGGAGCCGCCACAGTCATTAATGGCCAGGACACTTCCGGGGGGAGGGTGTTTCAGAGTGAGAGGATGAGGGCCCTTGTCACAAATGACGGTCTGGCTTCGGTCACCGATCCGCTTGACCGTTACGGTGCTGACATTGTAAACAGCCGCGCTCCGTGGGGCAGGGTGAAGCTTGTCTACAGGACCGGTAACGGAGCATGGACCGAAAGGCCGTACAACAGGCCAGGTTCATTGAAGGATGATGGCGGCAGGGCCGTGATAGAGTCTGACGATGCCGGTGACCCGGTTACGCTGACGCAGCGTTTCTCCCTTGCAGGGAATGCCCTGGACTGGGAGCTTGAGATCGGCACACGTGAGGGGAAGGAGGTTGAGATAGGAGATCTTGGTCTTTACCTGCCTTGGAGCATCGCCCGTAGTGAAAATCCCGATACAATATTTGAACGTAGTTTCACAAAACATCACTTCATTTCAGGTAATGGATCATTTCTCTATTTCACCCGTCCGTCAGGTGAACCGCCTTATCTTATGATTCTTCCGGGAGAAGGGACAGGTCTGGAGTATTTCGATGGCGGCAGGGGGGGATACAGGGTTTACATGCACTCTGCAGTGGCCGCCGCTGGTGTGGAGAGCGGCACCTGGAGGCAGCCCAACACCTCCGTAACAATAGGTGGAAGCACCGGCCGTGAAGCTCTTAAGTACCGGTTCAGGATTGCCTGGGCCGACAGCTGGGATATGATGCGGCAGCTGCTATATGATGAGGGACTGTTTGATATCAGGGTGGTCCCGGGTATGACACTCCCCACTGACCTGAAGGCGCAGTTCTCACTTCATACGAAGAATCTGATTGATTCGGTTGAGGCAGAGTTCCCGGCGCAGACGGAGATAAACTACCTGGGAGAGAAAAAGCCGGGCCACCATGTTTATGAAGTCAGCTTCCGGAAGCTTGGGGAAAATATGCTCACGGTACATTACGGCAAGGGATTGAAGACTTACCTTGAGTTTTTCGCCACTGAGCCTCTTGAGACCCTGGTGAAGAAGAGGAGTTCATTTATTGTCAACAGCACTCAGCACCGTGACACAACCAAATGGTACAATGGTCTCTTTTCTGCATATGACATGAAAAACGGCATCCTCCGCGGGCCTGACAACACCGATGGCTTTGACGGATGGTGGGGGTATGTGCTGGCATGCGATGATCCTGGCCTTTGCAAGGCGCCGTATGTGGCTGCCAAGAACGTCTATTTCCCTGATCAGAAGGAGATTGATGCAGTAGAATATTACCTGAAGTATTTTGTGTGGAACGGGCTGCAGCGGACTGATAAAGATGATCCTTATCCCTACGGCGTCTATGGTGTGCCCAACTGGAAGGTGGCCCGTGACCCTGCGGAACGGGCAAAGATCAGGACAACCAACCTTGACAAGATGAAGATCTGGAGATCTTATGACTACCCGCATGTCACCATGCTGTATTATCACATGTACCAGATAGCGAAGATGTATCCTGACAAGGTTCATTACCTTGATGCAGCTGGTTACCTGGAGCGTGCATGGCAGACCGCCAGGGCCTATTTCATTTATCCTTACGAGATCCTGCCGTGGTATGAGACTTATAAATGGGGTTGCTACAATGAGCTGGTAATTGAGAACCTTATCGCAGATCTTGAGAAGGAAGGTCGGCAGAGTGAGGCTGGCTGGCTGCGGGCAGAGTATGAAAAGAAGGTAAAATATTTCGTCTATGATGACAAATATCCCTTCAGGTCAGAGTATGCAATTGACCGTACCGCCTTTGAATCATCGTATGCCTTCGCTAAGTACGGCACTCTCAACGAGATGCAGCCGGACACCAATCTCTGGTATGACAAGAATGACAGTGTATGGTATTCTCATCCCTCGGTCAGCAAGGCTGATGCAAGGGAGTTCATGGAGAGGCAGAATGTTGCCGGACTGGCTGTCTGCGGATGGCTCGAGGCCAAGTATTTCCTGCTGGGAAGCGATTTCACATACAGTTCTGACAACCACTGCCTGAGCTATATGGCAAGGATGGGAGGATGGTCAATACTCGATTATGCAATCAGGTTTGCAGACAAACCTTATGACTGGCTTCAACTCGGATATGCATCCTATCTTGCTCCCTATGCCCTTATGAACACCGGCACCCCTGAATCGGGATATGGTTACTGGTTCCCGGGCAAGGAGAATGACGGGGCTATGGGATGGGCATTCATGGAATCAAAGCGCGGAAATGCCTGGATAAGAAAGGAAATTGACCGCGGTGCATGGTTCTATGACGGTGAGGCTGACCTCGGCAATGGAGCCATCTTCAGGACAGCTCAGACGGTCCTTACCGATGATCCGCTCTTCGGATGGTTCGCCTATGGCGGGACCCTGAAGAGTGACAGGAAGAGTTTCGCGGTCGAACCACGCGACGGAGTCAGGGCCAGGTTCTCGGCTGTCACAGCAGGGCCTCGGTTTACGATTGAATTGGAGCGTGACGGCTTCGCTGAAGGCAGGGAGATAACCATCCGGAAGACAATGAAGAGTATCAGCTTCGTCCTTGAGAACCGCTCCGGGGATGTGCATGAATCTCTCCTGCGATTAACTGCCGATGCACGGGTTAAAGTGAAGGTTGACGGCAAAAGAGTGAGACTATCGGAGGAAAGCAATGGGACGAAGTCGTTTATGCTGCCAGTATCAGCAGATAGTCATGTTGTTACGATTAAACTACGGCACAGAACCAATCGCAGGTAACACCAGGTATTTGAAACAGAGAGGTGAATTATGAGATTATTTAAATCAGCAATCATTCGGGATGGATTTTTCCCGGGAACAGACAGGCTCTGTCTGATAATCATACTGGCTGCGCTCACACTTGTTTCCTGCAGGGAGAAACCTGACGAAGAAGCAAACCTTGTTATCTCTGAGGATGAAGTCACCGCATCAGCTGCCGGAGGAGAGGTCTCGGTTCAGATAACATCTGACCAGAAGTGGAGTATCACATCCATTGACCAGTTGTGGGTTGACGCCTCAATACTGGCAGGGGTTCCCGGTGTGCCCGTTACGGTCAAATTCACCTATGAACAGAACCCGGCATCCACTGCACGCACAGCAAAGGTGACGGTAGTGTCAGGTGCCACACGAGGTTCAATAACAATAACTCAACAGGCAGGATTTGATCCTTCGTCTGTTGATGTCAGCAAGATCTATATTCCTCAGGAAATGAGGAGCATGGATCTTAATAAGAGCTCAAGCACCTGGTACTTCGGCCGCAGCAAACAGTCAGAGCACTTTATTGTTTTCTGGGGCAAGGAATATGACGAGCTGGGGTTTGTAACTCCTTCGACACATCCGAATCCTGTATACAGGGTTGACATCGATGACCTGCTGGCAAAGGCTGAGCAGTTCTGGAGTATGAACGTCAGTACTTTAAAATTCCTGACACCCGGAAGCTCAAAAACTGACCGTTACAAGATGATGATTTTCCTGCTGTACCAGACTGACTGGCTCGCAACGGGAGCCGGTTATGACAACACGATCGGGGCACTCTGGGTCAGCCCCTCAACTTGCCAGCCGGTTGGTTCAACAATAGCACATGAGATCGGGCACAGCTTTCAGTACCAGGTTTATTGTGACAACGGTGGCAATTCAGGTTGGAGATACGGTTT
>Ga0116141_10005340_pt1 | contig 10766 bp, 8 predicted proteins | sample AD_UKC097_MetaG_FD_89744 | JGI IMG/M metagenome (GOLD analysis project Ga0116141, IMG submission 89744) | Active sludge microbial communities of municipal wastewater-treating anaerobic digesters from USA - AD_UKC097_MetaG | ecosystem: Engineered > Bioreactor > Anaerobic > Digestate | place: USA... | reverse complement strand
TCGACCAGACCTACAACACGGAAAGCACCGCCGATGTCCAGACCTATCCCTACTTCGGTATGGAGACCGAGCACCAGAGAGCCAGAAGGGTCAGATTCGCGATCCAGTGGAACTTCTAGTTCGTTCCTGAACAATGTTCCAGAAAGCCCCGGGGTGACCCGGGGCTTTTTTTTATTGTTGAATTGCCTTTTTATTAGTTGTAACATAATAACGTCTTTAAGGAAGTAGTCCCGGAGACGGGCTAACAAATTGATGACCTCTATCGAGGAAAGGGTGATCGCATGAAGAGAAGAAGGATCACGACAATGCTGTTGGCGGCGGTGATCGCGATGTTCGCGATGGCTTCGCAGGCGCAGGGCGACTGGCCGGCGCACAAGTTCATTTTCTACAGGTGGGCCACGGACATGAAGGGAGAAGTGGGGCCCGACTTTTTCCGGCACGGGTTTGACGCTGATTTCTCCGACATCGCAGACAAGACGGAGATCTCGATGACCTCCCACGGCGAAATGCGCTGGGGAAAATGGGGCCTCATGACCGACATCTTCTACCTCGAACTTAAAGACACCCAGAACGGGCGCTTCTTCGGCTACCCGGTGGACCTCAAGCTTGAAAACACCATCCTCGGCGCGGCTGCGACCTATAACGTCATAGAGACGGAACGGTCAACTTTCGACTTCACCTTCGGCCTCAGGTACAACAAGGTTGACGCGGCAATAGAATCAAACCATTACTTCAAAAACTACCTCAGCAGGGACCTCGACTGGATCGACCCGGTCATCGGATTCAAGGGCGCCGCGAAGCTGAGCGACCGCTGGACCTTCTGCTATCTCGGCGACATTGGAGGTTTCGGAGTGGGCTCCGACTTCACCTGGACCGGGTCGGTGATGTTCGACGCGCAGATCGCCAAGCATGTCGCGCTCGATATAGGTTACAGGTACCAGAAAAGCGACTATGAAAAGGATGTCGAGATACTGGGTCACGACTTGGACTACATTTACGACATCAGCATGTCAGGGCCATTCTTCGGAGTTTCTTTCAACTGGTAGAGTTGCTTGACGGGCTTTATGAAAAGAAGGGGAGCCCAAAGCTCCCCCTCTTTTTAGGATGCAAGGGGATAGATCCGGCCGCCGGGCGGCCGTGAGGAGGGTTTCGTGAAAATACCCTTGTTGTTGAGCCTGATCGTTTTCTCACTGGCGTTCGCTCCCGGGCTTCACGCCCAATTCGGGCGGACTTCGGGGATCATCATAACCGAAGCGCAGCAGCCTCCTCCGCCCCTGCCCGACAAAACGCGGTTCAACGGGACGATAATAAACGCCGGCGGAAAGTATTACCTCGGGGGCCGCTTCATCATGGAGATAGATAGGCGGAGCACCGAGGAGGAGGTGGCGAAGATGAAAAAGCGCCTCGCCGAAAACGCCGGTTCTAAAAGGAGCGGGCGGGGAACGGGAGCCCGGGGAGCGGCTCCGGCTCGTTACGCCGCGGAGGCAAGATAAAATGAAGCACGGCGGGGGTCTTCGAGCCGCAGGCGTTTTCCCCGGCCTGACGGCATTTGCCGGGTACCGGAAGGAGTGGATCGGTCATGATCTTCTCGCCGGGGTTTCGGTCGCGGCTGTCGCGATCCCGATAGCCATCGCCTACGCCCAGCTGGCCGGGCTTCCGCCCGTGTGCGGGCTTTACACCAGCATACTTCCTCTTGTTCTCTACGTGGCGTTCGGGACATCCAGGCAGCTCATCATCGCTCCAGACGCCGCGACCTGCGCCATTGTCGCCGCTGTATGCGTGCCGCTGGCTGCGGGCGACATGGACAGGGCGGTTTCCCTGTCGATGGCGCTCAGCTTGATGACGGGGCTGTTCTGCATTGCCGGAGGACTTCTCAGACTGGGATTCCTTACCAACTTCCTGTCGCGCCCCATACTCATGGGGTACATAAACGGCATCGGGCTCAGCATAATAGCGGGACAGCTCGGGAAGCTCTGCGGGTTCGAGCTAAGATCGACGGGGTTCTTCCGCACGCTGTGGCAGTTCTTCTCCAAGATGGACCAGATACACTGGCTGACATTGGTGTTGTCACTCGGGTTCCTGGCGGGGCTCCGCCTCCTGAAAATCTTCCTCCCCAGGGTTCCGGGGCCGCTTGCAGCTGTCGCCGCAGGAATCTGGATATCCGAATATTTTAACTTGGGCGCGAGGGGAGTCACGCTGCTCGGAAATATCCCGGCGGGGCTACCCGGTTTCATGGTCCCGGATATATCTTTCGCCGACCTGGCGCCGCTTGCCGCCGGAGCCATAGGACTTTCCCTGATCAGCTTCAACAGCGCGATGGTGACAGCGAGGGGGTTCGCGGTCAGGAACAGGTACGAGATAGACCCGAACAGGGAGTTCATAGCCCTCGGAGTTTGCGATATCGGAGCAGGGCTGATGCAGGGTTTCGCCGTCAGCGGCGCCGACTCCCGGACCGCTGTGAATGATTCGGCCGGAGGCAAGAGCCAGCTGACCAGCCTTGTGGCCGCGTGTCTCATCCTCCTCACACTCATCTATCTCACGGTCCCCCTGGCGTCCCTGCCGATAGCAGTCCTGGCCGCGGTGCTTGTGAACTCGGTATTCGGGCTCTTCGACATGAAAAGCTTGATGGTGCTCAGGAAAGCGAGCCTGCCGGAATTCAGGATTTCTATGGTCACCCTTGCCGGGGTGATCAGCGTCGGTGTCCTTCCGGGTGTGCTCGTGGCGGTCATCATGGCCCTTCTCCTGATACTGGCCAAGGCGTCAAGACCGAACGACGCGGTACTAGGGCGCGTCGGAAGCACAGGTTCCTACGCCGACATCAGCGGCAACCCGGAGGCTGAAACGATACCCGGCTTCATCCTTTTCAGGTTCGACGCCCAGCTGCTGTTTTTCAACGCGGACAGGTTCAAATCGCGCGTCAGGGCCCTGGTGTCAAAGGCAGGGCCGCAACTGAAGTTCTTCGTCCTTCACGCGGGAACAATGACCGGGATCGACATAACGGGCGCGGCGGTGCTGGGGGAGATAGCCGAAGAGCTCAGGGAAAAGGGCATCACTCTTGCCCTGGCATCCCCCAAGGAGCCGCTCCGATTCATGCTCGAAAAAACCGGTCTTTACCAGCGCGTAGGAAGAGACAATGTCTTTCTAAACCTTGACGCGTCGATCGCGGGGCTTCAGAGCAGGCCCGCGGCGGCGCTCTGAATTATGGCGCGGCAAGCCCGCGGTAACAAGATCTGCTATCGAGGCCGAGGCCATGAAGATCTACGATCCGGACAGCGATTGGAAGGCCGTGGACTAAGAGGCGACGTCTCTTCAGAACCTCTTGCCAAGATAAAAGATGAGCATGTCGTTCCCGTCGGATGTGCGGCTGTAGGCGAGATGGATCGGCCCTATCCTGGTGTCCGTGGCGGCATCGATGGTTCCCGAGTAGAGGATGCCGTCCCACGAGATGTCGCCGGGATTCATCCAGACGTTGCCCATGTTGCCGAATACAGAGATATGGACCCCTTTCCCCACCATGAGGGGCAGTTCGCTGACCACCCGGGAATAACCCAGCCTGAACACGCCGTAGTAGCGCCCGTAAAGCTGACCCTTGTCGTAGCCGGCGAACTTGTCGAATCCTCCGGCCTGGAAGAAGGAATAGGGCGGGAGATCGGATCCGAACGAGGTACCCGCCGACAGGCCGGTGAGGAATGTGTCCTTGCCCCGTGTCGCGTAGGCCTCGTATTCAAGCTCGGCCTTCTTGAACTCATCGTCGGCGCCAAGAGAATCCAGGGCCGCCATGGCGTCGATGCCGACGATGTACCCCTGCGTGGGGAAATCCGCGGAATCGAGATGGTCCAGCGTGAGGCGGAACCTCACCCCGGCAATGTCCGCGCTGTCCGCCAGGCCGTACTTGGAGAAAAGGTCGGTGCCGACTATGTTCTCGTACTTCCCTTTCCCGGCGGCCAGCCCCAGCCGCATCTCGCCGTACTTGCTGATGCTGAAACCCAAGTCGACGCCGGCCGTCCCCTGTATCGAACGATATGATGCCGCCGCTTCTTTCCGGTCGTAGATGTCCTGCCGTATGTTGTAGTGCTCTACGTAGGGAGCCGCGAACCAGCGGCTGTTGACGCCGAGGGGCTGATAAAACTCGGTGTAGAGCCTGCGGTTGAGGCCGATCTCGAAATCGCTCTTCCATTCGGCGCCGCTCTTGTTGATCCCGATCCTCTTGAACTGAACGAGGAAAGCCCAGTTGCTCTGGTTGCTGAAATCTGTTGAAAGCAGCATCCCGAACCTCAGCCGGTTGGGGCCCAGGGGGCTCGGGGTGGCGCGGATGATGAGCCCGTCCTTGCCATTCACTTCGGTCAGCCGGTATGTCACCGACTGGAAGTCGCCGATGGAAAAGAGACGGTCCAGGTCCCGCGACACCTTCTCGGGATCCAGAGGCTCGCCGATCTTCGAAGAGGTCTTTCCCTTGATGACCGAGAGGATCTTCTGATCAGTCCCTTCGAACTTCACGAAAGCGAGCTCGTCGGGCAGGGAGGGCTGGGAATTCCTGATCGTCGCGATCATCGCCCTGTGTTCTTCTTCTTTGACGGCGTACCTGGCCAGCTCCGCAGCCCTGGAAGCTGTCGCGTCCCGGCCAATGGGCACAAGGCTCGCGGCGTCGACGAAATCCATGTTGCTGAAGCCCTTGAGGTCGGGTTTGATCAAGATGTCGGCCTGTCTTGCCGACTCCTGGAGGTTTTTCGACATCAGGATCCTGGTCATCTGTGAGGATACAGCCATGAAACTGGTGAGTTCCTCCCTGGTCATGGGTGGCGTGGAGATGTCGACCGCGATAACGATGTCCGCGCCCATTTCCCTGGCGACGTCCACCGGGAGGTTGTCTGTGAGTCCTCCGTCGACCAGGAGGCGTCCGTTCCAGTCCACCGGGGTGAAGACGCCGGGTATGGACATGCTGGCCCTGAGGGCCGTGGCGAGGTGGCCCTCCTTCAGGATCACCTTCTCCCCGGTGATTATGTCGGTGGCGACACAGCCGAACGGTATCGGGAACTTCGTGAAGTCCTCGGTTTTTCCTGCGATGAGCGTGAGCGATTCGAGGAAGACGTTGAGGTGCTGGCCCACTATCAGGCCCAGCCCTGTCTTGATCCCCTTCCTGTCCATCCCCGCTTCGGTCCCGAGGTATCTCTTGTCGTCCTGTTTTTTCCTGAAGGAGAGGTCCCTGCGCGGAGGCTTGTCGGTGAAGATCGTTTCCCAGTCAGCCGTGGTCAGGAGATTCTCGATCTCTTCGGGCGACTTTCCGGTCGCGTAAAGCGCCCCGACGATCGAGCCCATGCTCGTGCCGGCGATGTAGTCGATGGGCACGTGCAGTTCTTCCAGGGCCTTAAGAACGCCCACGTGCGTCGCGCCGCGCACCCCGCCGCCGGAGAGGACGAGTCCTATTTTCGGCCTTTCTTCTTTCGGTTCTTCCTGCGCCGGTGACGGCTGAGCGGCCAGGAGGAACATGATGAGGATCTGAAAACAAGGGGTCCATCGCCAACGCTTTCCGAGCATCCGGCCTCCCTTTTATTTTTCGAACGAGCGCAGCAGCGCGATCTCTTTCTTCCAGAGATCCGGTTCCGGAGTTTCGAGGATGAGCGGCATCTCGTCGAAACGGGGATCCTTCATGATGAACTTGAAAGGCTCCATCCCCATGTTGCCCTTCCCGAGGCTCTGATGCCTGTCCACCAGGCTGCCCAGGTCCGATTTCGCGTCGTTCAGGTGCCACCCCATCAGATGTCTCATTCCCACTGTCCTGTCGAAATCCTTCATGGCGGAGTCGTATCCCCGCAGGGTCGTAAGGTCGTAGCCCGCGGCGAAAAGGTGGCAGGTGTCCAGGCATACCCCGGCCCTCTTCTTGTCCTCGATCCTGTCTATGAGGAAAGCGATCTGCTCGAACGATCGTCCCACGGAGCCGCCCTGTCCGGCCGTGTTCTCTATTACCGCGGAAACGCCGGATGTCTTGTCCAGCGCCCTGTTGACACTGTCCGCGATCATTGACAGGCATTTCTCGTCGTCCATCTCGCCCCTGTGGCTGCCTGGATGAAAATTGAGCATTTTCAGGCCCAGAAGAGAACACCTTTTTAATTCATCCAGGAAAGCATCCTCGGACTTTTTTCTGATCTCGAGGTCGGGGCTTCCCATGTTGATGAGGTAGGTGTCGTGGGGAAGGATAGCTTCCGGGGGAAACTTAAGGTCGGCGCAGGCCTTTTTGAAAGCCGCTGCCTGAGCCTCAGTTATAGGCGGGGACTTCCACTGCCTCTGGTTCTTCGTGAAGAACGCGAATGCTTTCGCGCCTATCTCCGAAGCGTTGAATGGGGCGTTCTCGACTCCTCCAGCGGCGCTTATGTGGGCCCCGACCCTTTTCACGGACGCTCCCTTCTGCCTGCCATGATCCTTGAATTGGGCAGGGTGATCGAATCGAGCAGGCGGACCTCCGAAATCCCGGCGTCCTTCATGAACACTTCTATCTCTTTCCTGGTGTAGGATCTCCCTTCTCCTGTCCCCACGAGCATGTTCAGCGAGAAGAGCGCGGGATGCAGAGGGGAATCGCCGCTGTCGTCGAGAATGAATTCGTGTATCAGCATGACACCGCCATTTTTCAGCGCGGCGGAAGCTTTCCTCACCAGGCGCGATGCCGAGGATGGGCCTTCTCCGTGAAGGATGTGGGATAGCCAGACCGCGTCGAAACCTCCGGGCAGGGGATCGTCGTTGAAATCTCCTTCAGCGAAAACGATCCTTCCTCCGAGCCCGAAATCTCCGATGGTCTTTTCCGCGAAGGAGCGCACCTGGGGCAGGTCGAAGACTGTCGCCTTGAGCTCGGGATGCTTGAGGCAGAAGTGGATCGCGTATGTCCCCGGCCCGCCTCCGAGATCGAGCAGCGAACCTGTTTCGACCAGGGGGACGGCTTCGGCCACTTTCGGGGCTATCAGGGAGGCGTTGTTGAACATCCCCATCTCGAACGCCTCGAGCTCCCTGTCTCCCGCCTTGCGGTGGCCGGGGTCCCTCGCGGGAACGCCTGTGCGGACGCATTCGGGAAGCTCCGCCCATCCTTTTGAGATGTAATGGTGATGTCTGATCATGTAGCCTATGTATTCCTTTGATGATCTCGAAAGGAACCGCGCCGAGTCGATCCCGACGCTGAAACGGCCTTCTTTCTTCTCCACGAGGCCCATCGCCGAAAGGGCGTTCAGGAGGGCTTCGGCGCCCCTGCCGCTGATCCTCAGCTCTTCTGATATCTCCTCTTTGGTGAGGCTCTTCCCTTCGAGAAGGGTGAAAACATCCAGTTCAACGCCCGCGTGGAGCGCGAATGATGCCCAGTACCCCCCCGAGATCTCAAGGAGCTTCTTCGGGTCCCATTTTTCCATCTGCCGCTCCTTCTCCCGTCCCGGTCCCGCCGCCGAATAATTCCAACAATATCGGTTCGAGCCTCGCGTCGAGATCCTCCCTTTTTCCGTCGTTCACCACAACGATGTCGGCGAGCGCGAAAGTAGCCCCGAGCTGCTGCCCGGCGCCCTGTCCGTTCTCCTCCTCCTCTTTTTTCCGGAATTCCTCGAAGGTGGAGATGGAGTCGCCTCCTCTGCTGCGCTTTCTAGCCCTCTCGTATCTCATCTCCTGGGGGGCGTCTACCCCGAGGAGAAGAAAGGCGAAGGCATTCTCCCTGAAAAAACGCACTTCTTCAGGATGACGGAAAGAGTCAACTATGTCCCTGCCGGATAGTTTTTCAAAAGTCCTGCTGGCGAGTATCGACAGCCCGAATTCTTCTCTGAGGCTTCTTCCGGTTATGATCAGGTGCTCCCGCGAGGTCGTCAGGCCTCGCTTCAGGGCCTCTTCGCGGACCGCGTCGGAGAGTGAATGATAAAGGAACCCCTTCCTGACGAAGAAGTCCGCCACGAGCCCCTTGCCCGCCGCGTTGGGCCCGGTAAGACCTACGACGATGCTCGACCTGGTCATTTTCCAGGTTCTTTCAGCCGTTTCTTGACGGCCTCTTTGAGAAGATGGTTGTCATCAAGTTCGCAAAGGCGATATTCCGTAAGGGCAAGCGCCCCGAATTTTCTTGCTTCGTAGCTTCTGCCCAGGAAATAGTGCGCCTTCCCCTGTGAAGCCGTTGTAAATGGCGCGTTGTTCAAAAGATCGAGGAATCCGTCGATAGCCTCCCTGGTCCTTCCCAGCCTGTATTCCGCGTAATGCGTGTAATAACGCGCCTCTCCCGCGTAAAGGTCTGATGGGTGGTTCTTGACGAAATCACGGAGCGCAGCGTATGCCTCCTTTTCGCTAATTTCCCTGAGGGGCTGGACCGCTTTCCTGAACGCTGGCCGGTTCGCCATGACGGATGAAAGGTAGTTGAGAGCGTAGGCGCGGTAGACATCCTGGAACGCGTCGAAGCTTCCGCCGCAGGCGGATTCGAGGGTGGGCTTCCAGCCCTCGCCGTTCTCAAGGGCGTCAGCGAGAAACGTGACGCCTTCGGCTCCACGTCCGTCCCGGAGCGCTTTGATCGCCAAGAAACCATTGGCCCACGCGTAGGAGGAGGTGTCGCTGAGCGGCAGTACCATCTGGGGCGCGTCCCTGTCTGTAAGCAGTATGAACCTCCGCTCGTAGTAGTCTCCGAACCCCGAAAGGTAAAGCGCCAGGCCGTGTCTGAGGAACTCGGGAGCTTCGGCGAAGGAGCGGCTCCTCGATGTCATTATCGCCTCGGCGAGCGCCGACGCCACGAGCTCTTCGGTCGGATAGTGCCTCAACGCGAGCTGTTCCACGGGCACAAGGATCCTGTACGGAGCGCCTTTCGCGCCTGGGATCACCTCATAAGGAGCCGGCGCGGAAAGCCGGCCGGAATCTACCGGCACTATCTCGATGCGGTCCTCCGCGGAGGGGAAGGCCGAGCCTCCCGCGCCGAGAAGCCTCGCCGAGGAGGAGAGCGAGTTGGAAAGCCCCGAAACGGCGTTGATGACCGGCAGGAACCCCCCGTTGACTCCTTCATAGGGGAGCACCCGGATATTCTCTATCGAAAGCGTCCTGCTGACCGGAGGAGCGGGAACCTTTACCGGCTGAGGAAGAGGAGTGTTCGGTTCGTGCGGCGGCTTCTTTGCGGGCAGGGGCTCCTTTACGGCGGAATCGTCAAGGAAAAGGAACGACAGGTCGCCGCGGTTCCGGTAGGCTATGACCCCAACCAAGCCGAGAAGGATCATCAACGATATCGAAAGGACCGCTGCCAGTCTCCAAGGCTTCATCACGGGATCCCTATCTTGTCCGAAAGGGTCCAGCCTTCGCCTTCCCCCCACTTGGCCTTGGACCATCGACCGGAATTCTGCACGACGAATATTTCGGATCCTTCTGGAAGAGTGGCGAGAGGCTTCAGCGATGGGTCGGGCTTCTGGTAGACTTCCGCGGCTTCCAGGACTACGCCCTCCCTGAGATTGCTCCTGACCCTGACCGCCATGAAGAAGAGTGCCGCGCATGCCAGCCCGGAGACCAGCAGGACGGCCGCGGTCCTGAAGACCGCCGTCCTCGCCAGCGAAGCGTTGAACACGCGGAGCCAGCAGAAAGCAAGCGAGGCGAGGGAAAGAAGAACAAGAGCGAGGAGAAAGAAGGCGTCCGCGCCGGCCGACATCAGGAAGTTCTCGAGAGGCGACGGCTGGTAGGGCGAAGCCTTCGCCTGCAGAAGGCTCCTTGCTATGGAGACGTTGTTCCGGGCCGCCTTCAGGGAGGGATTCAGCCCGAGCGCTTTCTTGTAGTAAAGGATCGACCCGGGTATGTTTCCCGATTCGAAATGACAGTTGCCCATGTTGTAAAAGAGCTCCGGCGAGACAGAGCCGGAGTTCTCCACGATCCCGTAGTACTTGAGGGCTTCGGAGAAGTTCCTCTTCGCGTACTCGTCGGCGGCCCTGGCGGTCAGGATCGAGCCCTGTCCCTGGGCGAGGGCGATGAACGACAGAAGCGTCATCGCCGCAAGCACTGTTTTTCTCTTTTTCTTTTTTAATAGGCCCCGCATCTTTTCCAGTTTCTTTATCAGTTCGGTCTTCTGGGGCTGCTCGTTCGAGAATACCGCCGCGTCTATCTCTTCCGCGAATCCGGTAAGGATGCCTGCCTCGGTGTCGCCGGTCCCCGCCTCGGTGAGCTTCGAGCGGAGCTCGGCCATGGTAAATGAAGAAACAGGCGCCCCTGTCCTCATTTCGAGGACCGCTTCGAGCGATTTCTTGAGGTGGTTGTGGAACACCTTGCTCTTCCTTGCATCGAGGTTGCTCCTGGCGGCCCTGTATTCCTTCACGGCCCTCGCCGTCAGCAGCCTCAGTCTCTTTTTTTCAGGCGACAGGAAGAACCTCTCCATCAGTTCCGATATCCCGAAGACAAGGATGAGCAGCAGGAAGGGGATCAACAGGATCCGGGCCGCCGTTTCCTGCGATACGGTTCCGGCGGGCTTGTAATGAGACGTCACCGGGAGCAGCGGAAGGATCTCGGGGATGTTCTTCCCGGGAGCTTTTCCGCTGTCCGCCACCATCACCTTGACGCTTTTGAGGTCGCTCCTCCTGAACTGCTTCGATGAAGGGTCGAAAAAGACGAAGTTCATGTCGGGGAGTTCCCTGGCTCCCGCGACGGCGGGGACCCAGGAAAGGTGATATATCCTGTCCACGGCAGTTATGGATGCCGGATCGGGCGAACGGTCATCGAAGGTTACAGGATAACTCGAGAAGAACGGAGATTTGGCGGAAGGAAAAGGCTCCGCCGGGAGCGAGCCTTCACCCTTCACG
>Ga0116141_10005337_pt1 | contig 10768 bp, 10 predicted proteins | sample AD_UKC097_MetaG_FD_89744 | JGI IMG/M metagenome (GOLD analysis project Ga0116141, IMG submission 89744) | Active sludge microbial communities of municipal wastewater-treating anaerobic digesters from USA - AD_UKC097_MetaG | ecosystem: Engineered > Bioreactor > Anaerobic > Digestate | place: USA... | reverse complement strand
GAACAGATTCCTAAAGGGGAGAAAATCATTGTGACTGAAGTGGAAGGGCTCATAGTAAAAGTGAAGAAAAAAGGGGGATAAAATCATGTATATTCCATATCTGTTTCTCATAGTGCTCGTAGTATTTTTCCTTGTAAGTGCTATCAAGATCCTGAACGAATACGAAAGAGGCGTCATATTCAGGCTAGGAAGGGTTCTTGGCACTCCGAAAGGGCCCGGGCTTATCATTCTTATTCCTGTTATCGATAGGATGGTCAAGGTAAGCCTGCGTACCGTAGTACTGGATGTACCACCCCAGGATGTTATCACCAGGGATAATATTTCAGTCAAGGTGAATGCTGTTGTCTATTTCAGGGTCATAGACCCATCAAAGGCTATTATTGCAGTTGAAAACTATCTTTATGCCACAAGCCAGCTTTCTCAGACAACCCTGCGGAGTGTTCTGGGTCAGGCAGAGCTTGATGACCTTCTTTCTCACCGGGAAAAGATCAATGAAACACTTCAGGAGATACTCGACACCCATACAGAACCGTGGGGAATCAAAGTGTCGAATGTGGAGGTCAAGAACGTTGACCTTCCGCAGGAGATGCAGCGGGCCATTGCACGACAGGCAGAGGCTGAGAGGGAGAGAAGGGCAAAAGTAATCTCAGCAGAAGGAGAATTTCAGGCAGCTACAAAGTTGGCTCAGGCATCCGACATCCTTTCCAAAAATCCAATGTCGCTTCAGCTTCGATATCTCCAGACACTAATCGAGATATCCTCAGAAAAGAATTCTACTGTGATTTTCCCGGTTCCCATAGATCTCATCACAGCTTTTGTGGATAAGTTGAAATAATGAAAAACCTGTTCATCCTGTCCCTGATTCTTTTCCTAGTCATCCCATTCGCTGACGCCGAAGGGGCAAAAAAGATCCACAGCAATCAGAAAGCGTCGTCACCTCAGACTTCAACTGCGAAGGAAGAACCTTTCAAGTCATACATTGTAATGGAAGCCATGAGCGGCAAAGTCATTGAGGGTGAGAATATTCACCTGAAAAGGCCACCCGCAAGTGTTGTGAAGCTTATGGTTGCCCTTGTGGTTGCAGAGAAAGTCGCAAAGGGCGAGGTAAAATTGACCGATCAGGTAACAGCCTCGCGGGAAGCCTCTAAGATGGGTGGTAGCCAGGTTTACCTGAAAGAGGGAGAGGTATTCACCCTGGAAGAACTAATGAAGGCCACCCTGGTTGCGTCAGGGAATGACGCTGCCTATGCTGTTGCAGAACACATTGCCGGGAGCACAGAGGAATTTGTCAGGCTCATGAATGAAAAGGCAAAATCTCTGAATATGGCAGATTCAGAATTCCATTCTGTCCACGGACTACCACCTTCTATAGGGCAGGAACCGGATTTAAGTTCATGCAGTGACCTTGCAACGCTTGGACGGGAGCTCTTGAAGTATCCCAAAATCATGGAATGGACATCGATTAAAAGTGAACCCTTCAGGGACGGCAAGTTTATTATGAACAACCATAACAAACTGCTTACTCGTATGAGTGGGACAGATGGTTTTAAAACCGGGTATTACCGTGAAACAGGTTTTAATCTCGTTGCCACAGCCCAGAAAAATGGCTTGAGATTTATCGTAGTTGTCCTTGGAAGCCCGACAGGGAAAATAAGAGATGACGTAACGGTGGAAAAGTTTAAAAAAGCATTTAGCCGGTATAAAATGCTGAATGTGGTTAAACAGGGTGAGGTGATTGATAAAGATATTATTCTCAGTGACGGAAAGTACAGGAAGATAAAGGGTGTTGCTGGATCCAGCTTTCAGTACCCCATTGCGAATGATAAAAAAGGGACCATTCAAAAAGAACCTTCTGTCCCGCCCAGCATTAAAGGGGAAATCAGGGAAGGTCAAAAGCTCGGTGAACTTGTTGTGAAGTTCGACAACGAACAGATAGGGAAGGTTGATATTGTGTCGCCAGTTTATATTCCAAAGGCAAACCTATTTACGCGGCTGATAAGAAAGATTGGCCTAAACATTTGATGAGAGATTTAATGGGAGATATGGACAAGCAATATACGATGCTGAAGAACAAAGAGATCATTGTGGGTATTACAGGAGGTATTGCTGCTTACAAGACAGCTGAACTGGTGCGGGAACTCTCAAAAAGAGGGGCAAATGTCCACGTTGTTATGACAAAGAATGCCATGGCGTTTGTTACACCTCTCACATTTCAAACTCTTTCGGGAAATCCGGTGGTTCATGAAATGTTCGAGCTTTTCGCAGGCTCCAAGATAGGTCATATCGCACTTTCTGATATTGCTGATCAGATGGTAATAGCACCGGCTACAGCCAATATCATTGGAAAAATTGCCAATGGCATTGCAGACGATTTCCTGACGACCATGGTCATGGCTACCACTGTCCCCATTCTTTTTGTGCCATCCATGAACACAAAGATGTGGGGTAGTCCCATGGTAGAAGCAAATATAATGAAACTCAAGGAGGCGGGATACGAAGTTATGGAGCCCGAAAGCGGGGATCTCGCCTGCGGCACGTCAGGTAAGGGAAGAATGCCCCGGATAGAAGATGTCCTCGAGAAAATGGAAGACATTTTTACTGAAAAAGACCTTATAAATGAACGGGTACTGGTCACTGCCGGCCCTACAACAGAATATATCGATCCGGTAAGGTGTATCACAAACAAGTCTTCCGGTAAGATGGGTTATTCTATAGCAAAGATTGCAAAGAGAAGAGGGGCAGATGTTATTTTGATTACAGGTAAAACCTATGTAGCACCGCCCAGAACAGATATGCGCATCATTGAAGTTGAGACTGCATGTGAGATGCGGGACGCCGTGATGGAGCACCATAGATACTGTTCGATAATTATAAAAGCAGCAGCCGTTGCTGATTTCAAATGTAAAAATGAAACCTGTCAAAAAATGAAGAAGGGCGATGACAACATTGTTTTGCTTGAACTTGAAAAAAATCCTGATATTATCGGTGAACTTGGTAAGATTAAGGAACAGAGGATTCTCATCGGTTTTGCTGCAGAGACACAGAACCTATTTGACCATGCAGCAGAAAAACTGAAGAAAAAAAACCTGGACATAATTGTTGCTAATGATGTATCAAGGTCGGATATTGGGTTTGGTTCAGACAGCAACGAGGTCACCATAATTGAGGCAACAGGTGGCGCAAAACATGTACCCATGTTGAGTAAGGATGAGATTGCCCACATCATTCTCGATGCAGCGAAAAAAGCATTAAAAAAGAAAAAAAGAGTAGAAGAAGACTGGTATTGAAAGGCAGTTCACAGCTGATAGCTTATAGATTATAGTGAAAATCACAGTAAATTTGTTTCATATCGCAAGTTTTTCGGTTCAATACATTCTGTGCTATGAAAAAAAAGTCTAAAAATATTTCCTTCTTACTGCTCGTTGCTTGCGGATTGCTATCTCTGGTCTTGCTATCCCCGTTTTTTCTGTATGCCGGAAAGGAAGACAAGATAGCCGAAGTTGTCGAGATGACGAGCAAAGCAATTGTCAATATAAAAACTGAAGAGTGGTCAAAGGATATAGATGAAAAAAAGAAACCAAATGTATTCAGGAAACTCATTGTTGGTGATGAAGAAGAAGATGACGATGATGAGATGTTCGAGAACATAGGATCCGGTGTAGTTCTGGATCCAAAGGGCATTATAGTGACGAATGAACATCTGGTTTCGAAGGCGATCAATATTCGGGTTAAGTTTATAAACGGCAAGGAATATGAGGCACACGTCCTCGGTAGCGACCCGGAATTTGATATTGCATTACTGAAGGTGAATGATAAAGTTGACCTGCCCTTCTTGAAGATTACAAAGTCAAAGAATGTGAGGGTAGGACAAAAGGTGATTGTCATAGGTAATCCGTATGGCCTGTCAAGTTCGGTAAGCGTAGGTGTAGTAAGCGCCCTTGGGAGGAACCTGAGGATTGATAACAAGATTTACGCAAACCTGATCCAAACCGATGCTGCCATTAATCCGGGGAACAGCGGTGGGGCCCTCCTTGATGCTGATGGAAATCCTCTTGGTATAGTTACTGCTATATATGGAGAGGGTAAAGGAATAGGCTTTGCAATTCCCATTGATGATGTGCTTGTTATGCTTGAAGATTTTTTACAGAGCACTGTGAAGAGACCTATTATCGGATTTTTCATTGAAAGGCGCAGGGATGAAAAAGGACCTTATCTCTATATTAACAAGGTACTGAACGGAAGCCCAGCAGAAAAGTACGGTATCAGGATTGGTGACAGAATTACAGAACTTAACAGGAAGAAGATAAGGGAGGGAATGAAGATACAAAGTGTATTCAGGACGCTGAGACAACAGGAATCAATCCAGCTCAAAGTAGCAAAAGGGGCGAAATCTGTGATCATGAATATTGATGTTAAAGACCTGGCCGATTATGTTCCAGCCCCCATGGATGAAGGGCTCTGTAGTGTAAAAATATCGGATATTAAAGGTTATCCAAAGTTGAAGTTCAAACTTAAAGAGAAGGACGGAGTTGTTGTAACCAAGGTCATCAGCGGATCACCCGGACCCAGATGCGGATTGCGGATAGGAGATGTAGTCTTTAAGATCAACAACAACGTCATTTCAAACAAAAAAGATTTCGACGCATTTATGGCAGAAGGGCTAAAAAGAAATTATATTCTTTATCAGGTGAAAAGACGTGATGAGATTTTCTTTTTGCCTGTTAAACTCGACACGCTACTTTAGGAGGCTGATATGGATGATGATCAGAAAGGCTTCAAGATCACAGATAAAAGAGCGAGTGCCAGCGAGGCAGAGGCAGTAGATCCAGAAAAGAAGCAAGATGAAAGAACCTGTGCTGAGATTGCCGAGGAGGAGGCCTTTACCACTGTCCTTAACTTTTCTACATTTATACTGTCTCTAACAACATCCGCCCTTGTTTGCCTCGGGGAATTGCCTGACCCGATTACAAAGGATAAAACACTGAATCTTCCTCTCGCGCAACAGACAATAAGCATCATAGAAATACTCAAAGAAAAAACTGCAGGCAACCTCACAGAGGACGAGGAGAACCTGCTTGGAACGGTTCTCTATGACCTTCGAATGAAATATGTTCAATCAGCTTGTAGTTGAGAAATCGACTCAGTTTTCCGGAGTGAATGCCGCTAAAGATTAATAGATATTTTGCGATAAAGCATGCATGGAGCTTTACGAGATTTTGCCTGAATGTCGCAATTTCATAAAGCCAATGGCGGATGTCAGGCTCATCACTCGTGGCTATCACACAATAGAAGACTCGTTTCATCCACTCCTCTGGTTCTCACCCAAAGGATATACAGCCCACTATTATCTCCATCCAGAGGCGAGATCAGCAGAACGGTTCCAGCAGCTATTAAACAATCACGAGGAGGTGAAGCTCCTCGAGGTTCGCTTTGAGGATGCAATGCTCGACAGCTGGGAGAGGCAGTATTCCCTCAGTGTTGAGAACTGCACGTTATGGGACTGTGTGTCATTAAGACACGATTATGACGTAATCTTTGCAGAGACAAAAAATATATTAAAGTATGATAATGGAACCCTCCTTAAGGCCTATGACAGGATTATAGCCAGCGTAGAAGAGGCCTGCATGAAGTTCTATCACCTCTGCAGATTCACACAAAGTTAAAGCCTGACATTTCAGCCCAGTACCTTTTCGTTCTACTCCATGTTTTGCCTTGTTTATTGTTCCGGTTATCACTAAAATAATATCTATACATTTATAATTTTACGTCAGGAGGGACTGGGCTATGGAAGATGAGAGAATTTCCTACCATGAGTCAATTCGTACCATGTATCAGCGGATTAAACAGGATGGAATGACAAACATGTGGGATCGCTATGAAGCCCAGGGCATGGGGGGTAACCCTGACCAGCGATGTTCTTTCTGCCAGGGAGGTGTTCGGTGCGACCTTTGCTCCAACGGACCGTGCAGGGCTGATGTGGCCAAAGACAAGAGAGGTGTGTGCGGCATAACCGGTGATGGAATGGCTATGAGGATGATGCTCCTGCGGAATGTTATGGGAGCATCAACATACCACTATCACACTGAGCAAACCATTAAAACGTTGAAAGCAGCTGTAAACGGCAAAGCCCCTTTTGCCATAAGGGAACCGGGGAAGCTTATTGCATTTGCTGAGCGGTTTGACATTCCAACATCGCTTTCCGACGAAGAAGTTGCCTTGGCACTCTGTAATTATGTGGAAGCTGATTTTAACAGGAAATATGATGAGCCGAGTTATATTGTGGAGACACTTGCCCCCAAGGAACGAAAAGCGGTGTGGAAAAAGTTGGGTATATTTCCCGGGGGGATTTACGGCGAGATGATGTTTGCCACGAGCTCATGTCTTACCAACGTTGATGGTTATTATGCCAGCCTGGCCTTGAAAGCTATGCGACTTGGGATTGCGATGGCGTACCAGAGCCAGATTGTGAATGAGTTCTGCCAGGATATCCTCTTCGGGATTCCCAGACCTCACCCTATGCGGGTTGATCTTGGCGTGCTTGACCCTGAATATGTCAATGTTCTTCCCAATGGTCATGAGCCTTTTCTCGGCTTCACCATGGTAGAGCTTGCGCGAAAAAATGAGTGGCAGGAAAAGGCAAAAGCAGTTGGTGCAAAGGGTGTGCGTGTTATTGCAAATATTGAAACCGGTCAGGAGATGATCCAACGTTGGCAGATGGACGATGTTTTCTATGGGTTTACAGGAAATTGGATTATGCAGGAGGCTATCCTGGCAAGTGGTTGCATCGATCTTTTTGCCTGTGATATGAATTGTTCGATGCCTGTGGATCCTTTCTATGCAGAAAAATATAAATTCAAGCTGATCCCTGTGAGCCAGCTTGTTGCCTTTGAAGGCATAACTGATCGGATTGACTACGTCCCGGAAAAAGCTTCGGAGCAAGCAGCCTCACTCCTACAGATGGCCATTGACAATTTTAAAGAGCGACATGCCACAATAAAGCCGATTACAGGGCTGAATATGGGGGAGGCAATAGTCGGTTTTTCTACTGAGAGTATCGCAGCTGCCCTGGGTGGTTCGGTTTTGCCCCTTTTGAAGGCAATACAGGATGGGGTTATAAGGGGGGTGGCAGGTCTTGTCTCGTGCACATCGTTGCGTGACACGGGGCAGGATGTCCATAGCGTGACTATAGCAAAAGAACTTATCAAGCGGGATATCCTTGTCCTCTCTATGGGATGCGGGAATGCTGCAATGCAGGTTGCCGGGCTCTGCAGCCCTGAGGCAAAGGATTTTGCAGGGAATGGCCTGCGGGCATTATGCGAAACCCTGAAGATTCCTCCTGTGCTCAGCTACGGAACCTGTACGGATACAGGACGGCTTGCAGATATGCTGGCAGCCATTGCCAATGTTATGCAGGTGCCGATTCCTGACCTTCCTGTTGCAGCTGTTGCTCCTGAGTATATGGAACAGAAAGCCACCATAGATGCTGTGTTCGCACTCGCCCTTGGCCTTTATACCTATGTGAATCCTGTTCCTACGGTAACAGGAGCGCCAAACCTTGTCCAGCTGCTTACAGTTGACCTGCCCCAGGTGACAGGCGGTGTCCTAAGTGTGGAAAAGGATCCAGTTAAAGCGGTCGACGGGGTACTTGCCCATATAGAAGCGAAAAGGAAGAAGCTGGGTATGCAATGAAAACGGGCGAGAGGATCGAGGCTACGGGTAAAGGTTCAAGGTTCATGGTAAAAGGTGCGATTGATAAAGCAGAAGGTTTTCCGGCCTTTATCCTCGTGTCTTTAACCTTTAACCCTGGATAAGTTTTAAAAAAAGGGGGGATATTATGAAGAGCAATGCTTTAGACAAAAACCAGGCCATTCACTGGGCATGGGTCATTCTTGTTATCTGCTTTATCAATCTTTTTGTAAATTATGGTATCCGCCTCGGATATAGTGTTGTATTGCCAGAAATGATACGTACCCTGGGTTTTACACGACGACAGGCGGGAGATATTTTCAATGCCTATTTTCTTGCGTATATTATTCTTTCATTATTTGCAGGCAATCTGACAGACCGGCTTGGCGCAAGAAAAATCATTCCCATGTTTGGAGTTGTCCTGGGCATTGGAACCCTGCTTATGGGCACGTCTACTTCCTTCTGGCAGGCATCCCTGTTTTTTGGTATTGTGGGTATGGGAGCGGCTGCCATGTGGACGCCTATTATCACGTTAGTTCAGCGATGGTTTGCCGTGAAAAGAAGGGGAATGGCCCTCGGTATTCTCTCTACTGGTTTTGGCCTCGGTTTTGCTTCCATGGGCAGATTGTTTCCCATCATAGTTGCAGAATGGAACTGGCGTTATTGCTGGTATTTTCTGGGCATTGCAGCCCTGATCATGGTATTAGTAAATATTTTTCTCCTGAGAAGTAAACCGGAGGACAGAGGGCTTGTACCATGGGGAACCCCTGCAGGTGAGATTATACCAGCACCTCAAGCCACCACAAGCCAGGCTGTGAAAACCAGGTATTCAGAAATCCTCACAAAGGGAAGGTTCTGGATGCTTGGTTTTTCCTATTTGCTCGTAGCCGGATCACTGTATATCCCTACAACGTTTATGGTTGATTACGCGCGGTATGAGCTTGGTTTCCCTTATGAGCGGGCGTCATTGCTGGCCACAATCCATGGTATTGGACAAATTGTTGGTGTCCTCACAATCGGTATGATATCTGACTATATCGGCAGACGGATGACAATACTCTTTTCCAATTTTTGTGTTGGCGTAGCTATTGTTTGCATTATTGCATCAGGGGGCAATGTGGTGTGGCTCTTTACAAGTGTAGGCGCTCTTGGCGCTTTTTTTGGAGCAACGTTTCCCATGTATGGCGCTGCCGGGGGTGATTACTTTCGGAAGGAGATCATGGGTACGGTTATCGGGGCCCTTACAATCTTTTACGGGACCGGCGCAATCCTTGCTCACCGATTTGCAGGCCATATTAGAGATGCAACTGGCTCTTTCTCGATCCCATTCATCATTGCGGTCGTGGCATCAGTAATTGCGGCAGTCCTAATGGGGTTTGTAAAACGGCCAGAAGATGCACGGTGAATCGCTTACGTGTCTATGAACAAAGGGATGTGAATCCGGCTGCCCCACTGGCGGAACCACCAGTATTTCTTCGTGCGGGCCATGTTCAGATTGGGACGCGAAAAACCGGTTTTATCTGGCTTGTTTCTCCAATACTTCGTTCCACTTATTAAGGGTATCCTTATTCTGGTCTGCAAGTATTGAATAATCTCCATCGATGGAAATAGACGTGATCTTGTCCCCCTTTACGATGCTGTTTACCACTGTCTGGTCTTTTTCATCGACTACCTCTCCAAATATGGCGTGTTTGTTGTCCAGCCACGGAGTGGGCACATGGGTAATGAAAAACTGACTTCCGTTTGTATTTGGCCCTGCATTGGCCATTGAAAGAATGCCGGCCTTGCTGTGCTTGAGGTCCGACGAAAACTCATCAGTAAACCGATAGCCAGGACCTCCTGTTCCAGTGCCGAGCGGACATCCACCCTGAATCATGAAATCTGGAATTACCCTGTGGAAGCTGAGACCATTGTAAAACCCTCTTTTGGCAAGATTTACAAAATTGAGGACCGTCAGAGGTGCTTTACCAGGAAAAAGATTAAGTCTGATATCTCCTTTTGTTGTATGAATTGTGGCTTTCAGTTGTGTATCGCTCATCTTCTTTTCTCCTTTCTGTGATGATTTTTCAGCGGCAAAAAGTAGTACACCATGGAGGAACAGGTTTGTAGCGAGGATTAACATCATCAAGCGCACCCCTGCTTTCACAACGAAACCCTTTGAGATCTTGTATTCCATTACTCTCAGTCTTCCTTATGAACCGGTCTTTGCCACACTATTTTTTACCATCTTTAGCCTACTTTCACAACAGCACAAATGGCAAAACACATATACAAGTTTTAATCTTGTTCAATGACACAATCGATGACTACGAAAAAAATAGATTCTATCATGTCTGTTGTGTTTCCCTCCTGCTGAAGCTTATAATATGGGGGAAACAGAAGGGATAAGTACAATGAATCAATCCCGTACACTTTGGACAATTTAAAAGGTAAGTTTAAATAGTAGAAGGGAAATGAGCAAGAAGAACCAGTATGATATTGTGTTCGTGGGGCAGATGGGTATGGGCACTGTAGTTCCTTTTGAAGGAGTTCCCTTCGTTATATTGGGCAGCCCGGTTCTGTTTGCCTCAATAGCAGCATCTTGTGTTGGAAAGAGGATTGCTGTGGTTACGACAATCTCCAAAAAGGAAGAATACCTTTTGGAGCCTATGAAAAAGGCTGGTATAGATCTCTACATTCAGCCTGGAGAGACTGCTCAATACCGTGTTGTCTTCCCAAATGCAAATGTTGATGAGAGGCAGGCTTTTCATGTTAAAGGGGGAAGTAATATTGAAAAAGTACCCCCTTTTGAGCCATGCCTGTTACACTGTTGCTGTATGGGCCCTCGCGAGGCCCAGATGGATTTGATGCGGTCACTAAAGGTAAGAGGATTCCGTTTATCAGTAGACATGCAGGGTCTCATGCTGCAGGCAGACCATGAGACCGGCATTGTCCGCCTTGAAGATGTTCCAGAGAAAAAAGAAATCCTGAGAATGGCAGATTTCGTAAAGCTTGACAGTAAGGAGGCGCAGGCTTTGACAGGCACCGACGTCTTACAAGACCAGGCTGCCATACTGGAAGGCTGGGGAAGCCCTGAGACTAT
>Ga0116141_10005336_pt1 | contig 10770 bp, 10 predicted proteins | sample AD_UKC097_MetaG_FD_89744 | JGI IMG/M metagenome (GOLD analysis project Ga0116141, IMG submission 89744) | Active sludge microbial communities of municipal wastewater-treating anaerobic digesters from USA - AD_UKC097_MetaG | ecosystem: Engineered > Bioreactor > Anaerobic > Digestate | place: USA... | reverse complement strand
GCCAGGATTCGGGTGGGGGCGCGGTGTCGACCCGCAGGGTGGCGCGCTCGAACTGGATCATTTCGTAGTTGTTATGGCCAGGCTGGCCCCGGTAGCGATAGCCACGATCGAGGATGATGTGGCGGATACCGTCCTCGCCGACCTCCTGGTGACCTTGCTGGCCGGTGGTGACGCTGAGGTCGCCATTCGATTCGCGGCTCTGGATGAAAACGTTGTGCAGTTCCGTGCCGTTCAAGGCGCCGATATAGACTACATGCTGACCATTCAACACTTCGCGGAAGGTGCCGGGCGTGAACATCGACACTTCGGCTTCCTTGCGCGCCTTGGCCAGCGCCTCGAACTGCAGATCCATGGTGATGGGCAGCAGATACAGCGACAGCACGCCAGTCGCCAGGGCCAACGGCGCCGCCAGGATGAAAGCGGCGCGATAGACCGACAGCGGCCCATAGCCACAGGCGGCCAGCGCGGCCATTTCATGATCGCGATACAGCCGCCCCAGGGTCAGCATGATGCTGAGCAGAAACGCCAGCGGCAGGAAAATGACCAACAGTTCGATGGCTTGCAGGCCAAGCAGCAGGAAGATGGAATCTCGCGACAGCAGGCCGTTGGCGACTTTGCTCAGGTAGATGGCGAGGCGATGGCTGAGGATGATCGCCATGAGCGCCAGCGTGGTCGCCAGCAGGGTCAGGCCGATCTCGCGGGCCAGGTAACGGTCGATGATGGATGGCAAGCCCAGGGGTACTCCACGGTGTGCGCGGCTGTGAGGCGCTATGATTTCGGGCTAAACTTTGCAAGTTTACGACGATCAGAATCCACGAACCACCCATGTCAATCGAAGGTAGCTCACCGATGGAATTTGCGGTCAAGAGCGGCAATCCAGAAAAACAACGAACGGCCTGCCTGGTATTGGGCATTTATGAATCCCGGCGGCTGACTTCATCGGCCGAACAGCTCGACGCGGCTTGCGGCGGCGCGCTCGGCAACCTGCTGCGGCGGGGCGATCTGGAGGGCAAACCCGGCCAGTCGTTGCCGTTGTTCAATCTGCCCGAAGCGCTGTGCGAGCGGGTGTTATTGGTCGGTTGTGGCCGCGAGCGCGAGATGGACGATCGCCGCTTCCGCCAGATGATTACCCACATGGCGACGGCGTTGAACGAGACCGGCGCTACCGAAGCGGTGGTCTATCTGACCGAACTGGCGGTCAAGGGGCGCGATCTCAACTGGAAGATTCGCCAGATCGTCGAAGTGGTCGAGGATGTGAATTACCGGTTCGAGGCGCTCAAGAGCAAGAAGGATACGGCGCGGCGATTGTTGCGCAAGCTGACGCTCAGCGTGCCGGGCCGACGGGAGCTGTCGGGGGGCGAGCAGGCGATCCGCGAAGGGCTGGCGATCGCGGCCGGGGTCAAGTTGACCAAGGATCTGGGCAATATGCCGCCCAATCTCTGCACACCGACCTATCTGGCCGAACAAGCCCTGGCCCTGGCCGGCGATTTTCCGGCGCTGCGGGTCGAGGTGTTGGAAGAAGCCGACATGGAGCGTTTGGGTATGGGCGCTTTGCTGTCCGTAAGCCACGGCAGTGCGCAGCCGGCCAAGCTGATTCGGCTCGACTACCGCCAAGGCCCGGCCGGTCAGAGGCCCTATGTGCTGGTGGGCAAGGGCGTGACCTTCGATACCGGCGGCATTTCACTCAAGCCGCGCGAGCATATGGACGAGATGAAGTACGACATGTGCGGAGCGGCCAGCGTGCTGGGGACGCTGCGCGCCTGTGTCGAATTGCAGTTGCCGCTTAATGTGACCGGTCTGATTCCGACCGTGGAAAACATGCCGGGTGGTCGCGCCAGCCGGCCTGGCGACATCGTGACCAGCCTATCCGGGCAAACCATCGAAATCCTCAATACCGACGCCGAGGGGCGGCTGATCCTGTGCGATGCCCTGAGCTACGCCGAACAGGACGAACCGGCCGCGGTCATCGATATCGCCACCCTGACCGGCGCTTGCATCATCGCGCTCGGTAGTCACCCGCACGGGTTGTTCAGCAACCATCCGCCGCTGGCGCACGCTCTGCAGACCGCCGGTCATGCCGCGTACGACCGGGTGTGGGAATTGCCGCTGTGGGATGAATACCAGGAGTCGTTGGACAGCAACTTCGCTGACATGGCCAATGTCGGCAATGGCCGGGATGCCGGCGCCATCGTCGCCGCCTGTTTTCTGGCCCGCTTCGCCAAGAAATTCCACTGGGCGCATTTGGACATTGCCGGTACGGCCTGGAAGAGCGGCAAGGCCAAAGGCGCGACCGGCCGGCCGGTGCCGCTGATGACCCAGTACCTGTTGGATCGCGTGGCCGAGGCGGGTCGTGGCGCGCATTGATTTCTACGTGCTGCCCGATCACAAGGAGAACGGTCGGGCATTGTTGGCGTGCCGTTTGGCCGACAAAGCCTATGGCTTGGGCCATACGGTCTATCTCTACGCCGGCTCCGAAGCGCAGGCAGCCGCGTTGGACGACCTGTTGTGGACCTTTCGCCAGGACAGCTTCGTGCCGCACGAGCGCTATCCTGCGGCGGCGACGGCGAGTTCGCCGGTGCTGGTGGGCGTAGCGGCTCCGACTACGGTGAGCGCGCAAGTGCTGATCAATTGCGCCGACCGCCTGCCCGAAGGTTTCGAGCGCTTCGAACGGATCGTCGAACTGGTCGATCAGCAAGCCGAGACGCTGGCTAGCTCACGCGAGCGGTTCAGGCAATATCGCGACCGGGGTTATACGCCGGAGACCCACAAGCTGTGACGGATGCGCCAGTCGGGCATCCTCAACGGTAGGCGGTCAGGGTATAGGAGAAGGTGATGCCGTCCTCCGCCGAAACCGGCGATTCCGCATCCTGATCGAAGCGCACGAAGACCGCGATATTGTCGGCCCCTTCGTAGTCGGTGTACGACTGCCACAGCCTGACGGTGTAGGGCAGGCTGCTCTGAATGTCCGAGATCAGCAACGAGGTTCGGTTGGCGTAGCCGGCCACTTCGTAGCGCTGATAGTGAGCGGGATTGCGGTCAGCCTGGATCAGGGCGAAGTCGCTGGCCGCGCCAAAGTCGGCCACCCGTCGCGAGTCGTCGGGGTCGTCTGGAATGGTGATGGGTTGTTCCCGGCGCTGGCCATCCGGATACCAAGCGATGAACAGATCGGCGTCGTGCGCCTCGTCGTGTGAATCGTGGCGGGTGGCGTTCTCGTCTTTCCAGAACATCGAACTCAAACCCAGCGGTCCCAGGCTCGGTTCCTGGGCGATCCGCAGGGCGTGTCGCAGGAAGATTTTCATCGTAACCCGCAGGCTGCTGGCATCGCCGGGCTGCAGGGTGGCGACGAACGCTGCGGTATAGGCTTGTCCATCCACCAGTCCCAGCAAGCGTAGGGTCCGGTCGTTGAGCTTTTGCAGATAGAGTTTGCGGAGCTTGACGAAATCTTCGTTGGGCTGGCCGACATTGCGCACGCCCCACCGAAACGAGGTGCCAAACCCTAGCGGTGGGAAACCAGTCAGGCGGACGTAGCCGTTGCCGCCCAAGTGGACGATCTGCGGCCAACCGCCCGAATTGCCACGCTGGAAACCGATATCGACCGCACTGAGATAGCGAGCGCCATCGGGGATGGAATCGGGCAGCGGCGGGCGAATGGCCGGATGGCGATAGGGGAAATCGGTCGCCCGATAGCGGATCGCTTCGTAATCATGGCGCTCGGGCTGGTACAGCCAGATTTCGAGCGGATCCTTCTCGAAATTACCGCGTGGGCTGGCGCGTAGCCACCAAACGCGATCATCGTAGAAGGGGCGCGCGATCAGTTTGCCGTACTCCACGAAATCGAGTCCGAGCGGACCATCTCCTTCGGGCGGATCGATGACCTCAATCGGCTCTGGATGCAGCGTTTGCCAGGGATGTTGCGAGCGGGTGAACGCTTCGTGGCTAAGATCGGCGAAAGTCATCGCCAGCGCGGCCGGAAGCGCCAACACGCCCAGCAAGCCAGCAACACCGAATCGCAGAAAGTGGGTCAAACGGACTTGCTTCAGGCGGCTTGACAGCGCTGAGCGGCTTGCGATGAGTTGAGGATCTTCGCTGCGCTTCGCTATCTGGTTCATAGCAGTAATTTGGCTCCCTGGGACGGGCTCGAACCGCCGACCCGGTGATTAACAGTCACCTGCTCTACCGACTGAGCTACCAGGGAACGAATTAGAATCGAAATCTTATCGGCCTGAGCTGCCCGTGTCAACCCTCGACGTTTGGGCTTTTGGGGCCATTGCGCGCCGGACCGGATGAAGGGGATGGGGTGAGCGTCATGGAGGTGGTTTGAAAATTTCACGGGACTTGTCCCGTGACAGGTGAATCCTAAAAAGGTGACAGCGACCACTGCTGCGGGTTAGGCGCCAGCGACGCTGTCATTAAGATCCACATAACCCCCACTGAGTGCGCATCAGTATCGGTTTGCCAGGATGAATGTTGCCTGAATAGCGCACGAGGGGTTGGAAAGGTCTGCGGCGGTGGTGATGGCGGCTCGATCACTCCCGCTCGGGCGGATCGCTTGTGGAGTCGGAGCCGAAGAGCGAGAGACACTGAGCACGCAGCTCCGGTCCGATCACTGCCGCGCGCCAGCCGTGGTTCAGCGGCGTCTCTTCACCCATCAGCCATTGTTCTACATGCCGCCGGTCGGTCAGGGCTTGTGGCGGAATTCCGAGGTCGTGCGCGCGACTGGCGAGCCGGGCCAGCACCTCGTCCAGACGAACGATCTGTCCGGGCGAGAGAGAGGGTCGGCGGGGTGTGGCCGGCCAGTGCGCCGGCAATTCGGCGCGAGCGGACGCAATCCGTTCCAGCAGAACCGCGCCGTGTTTTTGCAGGGTTGCGGGCGACAGGCTGCGGATACGCTGCAATTCGTCGAGGGTGGCCGGCGCGCGCCGGGCCAGGTCGAGCAACACCAGATCGTCCAGAATCCAGCGGCGCGGCCGATCATGGGCGCGGGCCTGCTCCTCGCGCCAGGCGGCCAGCGTGCGCAGGATTACCCGCTGCGAACCGCGCAGGCGATTGTGATCCCGAACGCGCCGCCAGCAATCTTCGGGGTTGGGACGGTAGCGCTCGGGATCGGCCAGCGCTTGGAAATCCTCGGCCAGCGCCTCCAGCCAGCCACGCGCTTCCAGGGCAGCCCGTTGCCGCCGGTACAGCTCCGGCAGATACCGCACGTCGTTGGTCGCGTAGCTCAGCCACTCGGGAGGCAGTGGCCGATGGCGCCAGTCGGCGCGGGTATGGGTCTTGTCCAGTTCGACCCCCAGCATTTGCTGGACCAGCGCTGCGTAGCCGATCTGGTTGCCCTGTCCCAGTACCAGCGCCGCCAGTTGGGTGTCGAACAGCGGAGTCGGCGTTGCGTTGCGCAGGTTGAAGAAGATCTCGAGATCCTGCTGAGCGGCGTGCAGGATCTTGGTGATGGCTGGGTCGTACAGCAGATCCAGCAGCGGGTCGAGCGAAGGCAGCGCCAGAGGATCGATGCAGACCACCCGGTCGGGACTGGCCAGCTGAATCAGGCAGAGCTGGGGATAATAGGTTTGCTCGCGGATGAATTCGGTATCCAGCGCCAGCCAGGGCGCGCCGCGCAATTCAGCGCAATGGTCGATCAGAGCAGCCTGGTCGATGATATACAGGTCAGGATTCATGTTCGTTGCCAGCGCCCGGATCGGCCACCAGCCTTTTCAAGTAGACGAATATCGGTCAGGGTCATGCCGCGATCCATGGCTTTGCACATGTCGTAGACGGTCAGCAAGGCGACCTGGACCGCGGTTAGGGCTTCCATTTCCACGCCGGTGCGCCCCAGGGTTTCCACTGTCGCTTGACAGTGGACGGCGTTGCGTTCTAGTTGCAGGGTCAAATCCACCGCCACCCGGGTCAGGCTCAGAGGATGGCAGAGGGGGATGAGGTCGGCGGTCCGTTTGGCGCCCATGATGCCGGCCAGCCGAGCTACACCCAGCACATCGCCCTTGGCGTGCGCGCCGGCGGCGATGCGTTCCAGCGTGGCCGCTTGCATCAGGATCGAGCCTTCGGCAATGGCCTGCCGGCGGGTGACCTCCTTGTCGCCCACATCCACCATGTGGGCCTCGCCGGCAGCGTTGAAGTGGCTCAGTGCGTCGTCGGTCACGGATTCCTACTTGATAGCGACCAGCAGTGGCACGATCAGCAGCGCCACGATGTTGATGATCTTGATCAAGGGGTTGACCGCCGGACCGGCCGTGTCCTTGTAGGGATCGCCGACGGTGTCGCCGGTGACTGCGGCCTTGTGCGCTTCCGAGCCCTTGCCGCCGAAATTGCCATCCTCAATGTATTTCTTGGCGTTGTCCCAGGCTCCGCCGCCGGCGGTCATGGAAATGGCCACGAACAGCCCGGTGACGATGGTGCCCATCAGCAGGCCGCCCAGCGCCTTCGGGCCGGCCTCGTGCCCCATCAGCCACGCCATGCCGAACGCGACCACGATGGGCGTCAGCACCGGTAGCAGTGACGGAATGATCATTTCCTTGATCGCCGCCTTGGTCAGCAGGTCCACCGCCCGCGAATAGTCAGGCTTGGTCGTGCCTTCCATGATACCGGCGATTTCCTGGAATTGCCGACGCACCTCGCGCACCACGGCGCCGGCGGCGCGGCCGACCGCTTCCATCGCCATCGCCCCGAACAGGAAGGGAATCATGCCGCCGATGAACAGACCGATGATCACCACCGGATCGGTCAGATCGAATTTGACTTCTCCAAAACCGACGCCCAGCAACTTGTGTTGGAAGTCGGCGAATAGCACCAGCGCCGCCAGCGCCGCTGAGCCGATGGCGTAACCCTTGGTCACCGCCTTGGTGGTGTTGCCCACCGCATCCAGCGGATCGGTGATACCGCGAATCTTGTCATCCATTTCCGCCATTTCGGCGATGCCGCCGGCGTTGTCGGTGATCGGGCCATAGGCGTCCAGGGCGACGATGATGCCGGCCATCGACAACATGGAGGTGGCGGCGATGGCGATGCCATAGAGTCCCGCCCAGGTGTGGGCCAGGCCGATGCTGATGCAGACCGCGATGACGGGTAGGGCCGTGGCCTTCATCGAGACCGCTAGGCCAGCGATGATGTTGGTGGCATGGCCGGTGGTGCAGGCTTCGGCCAGCTTTTGCACCGGACTGTATTCCGTGGCGGTGTAGTACTCGGTGACGACCACCATGGCGGCGGTCAGACCCAAGCCGACCAGGGCCGAACCCCACAGCCCCCAGATGTGCTGGCTTCCCATCAGCCCCCAGATCACGGGCAGGAAGGCGATGGCGGAAATGCCGCCCGCCACGGCCAGACCGCGATACAACGCGTTCATGATCTTCTCGCCTTCGCGGGCCTTGACGAAGCCGCAGCCGATGATCGAGGCGATGATCGACACGCCGCCCATCAACAGCGGCAGAGCGACGGCGTTCGGCAGCAGGTCGCCGGCGAAGGTCAGGCTGCCCACCAGCATGGTGGCGATGATGGTGACCGCATAGGTTTCGAACAGGTCGGCGGCCATGCCAGCGCAGTCGCCGACGTTGTCGCCGACATTGTCGGCGATGACCGCCGGATTGCGCGGATCGTCCTCGGGGATGCCGGCTTCGACCTTGCCGACCAGATCGGCGCCGACATCCGCGCCCTTGGTGAAAATGCCGCCGCCGAGGGGGCGAAAATCGAGATCAGCGAGCTGCCGAAGGCCAGCCCGACCAGCGGGCCGAGATCGGGCACGGCACCCTGGATGACGTAGAGCACGGCATAGTAGCCGGTCACGCCGAGCAGGCCGAGGCCGACCACCAGCATCCCGGTGATGGCGCCGCCGCGGAAGGCGACTTCCAGGGCGGCGTTCAGTCCGCTGTGGGCGGCTTGGGCGGTGCGGACATTGGCGCGCACCGACACGTACATGCCGATGTAACCGGCGACGCCCGAACAGACCGCGCCGATCACGAAGCCGATGGCCGACAACGGGCCGAGAGTGAATAGAATGATGACGCCGACCACCACGCCGACGATGGCGATCGTGGTGTATTGCCGGTTCAGATAGGCGCGGGCACCCTCCTGAACAGCGGCGGCGATTTCCTGCATGCGCGGGTTACCGGCGTCCTGAGACAGCACCCAGTTGACCGATTTGACACCGTAGACGAGCGCGCCGATGGCGCAAAGCAAAGCAATGATCAATCCTACCGCCGCCATGACGCAAATCCTCCGGGGTTTGAATAAATGGATCGCATGGGTTTCTCCTCGTTATGACTTTGATTATCGAGGCTGGGATTCTTGTTTATCGAGTGGCCATTCCGTTCCGTTGGCGATGCTTGTCCTAAAGAATAGGCGATGCTGGCGTTTAGGCAATCTTGCGAAGCGGTCTCGATGCGCGAAATTCCCGACCTGGAGAGCGGCGGAAGCAGCCGCGCCGCAGAGGACAAAGCGTGCGGCGCTGGCGGATGAGACACAGGGCGCGACCCGGCCGGGCCCCGCCCGATTCGGGGTTACTTGCTCTGGTTATAGCGTTCTACGCTAAGCAGGATTTCGGCTCGGGCTTCGTCCGGGGTTCCCCAACCGTCGATCTTGACCCACTTGCCGGAGTCCAGATCTTTGTAATGTTGAAAGAAATGAGCGATCCGGGCAATCAAGGTCTTGGACATCTGCTCATACGATTCGATGTAATCGAATTGGGCGCATTCCTTCTTGATCGGCACGGCCAGGATTTTAGCGTCGCCGCCAGATTCGTCGGTCATTTTCAATACCCCCATGGGGCGGGCGCGCACCACGCAGCCGCTGATGACCGGCAGAGGGGTGACGACCAGCACGTCCAACGGATCGCCGTCTTCGCACAGGGTATGGGGGATATAGCCGTAATTGCAGGGGTAATGCATCGCGGCGTTCATGAAGCGATCCACGAACAGCGCGCCGGTCTCCTTGTCCACTTCGTACTTCACAGGGTCCGAATGCGCCGGAATCTCGATAATGACGTTGAACTCTTCGGGGAGGTTCTTACCGGCGTCCACTCTATCCAGAATCATGATAGTGACCTTTGGCGGTTGATGAATGAGATGAGTGCTTATACTACAACCAAGGCCAAACGCTTGACAGCCGCGTCGCGTACCCGCCAAACACGGGATGCGCGACCGACGGGGTTTGGCCTCGCGCGAATTTTACGATGGAAGTTCGTCATTTTTCCCAAAATATAATCACGGAGTGAAATCATCATGAGAATCGTGTTGCTAGGCGCTCCCGGATCCGGCAAAGGCACTCAAACCGATGCCATCATTCAGCGTTACGGCGTCGTCACCGTCGCCACCGGCGATCTGTTGCGCGCCGAGGTCGCCGCCGACACCGCCTTGGGTCAGCGGGCCAAGCCCTTCATGGAGGCCGGCGAACTGGTGCCGTTCGACATCGTGCTGGGCATGATCGAGAACGGCTTGCAGGCCCTGGCCAGGACCCATCCCAAGGGCTTCATGATGGACGGCTTCCCGCGCGACCTGGCCCAGGCCGAGGCTTTGGACAAGCTGCTGGCCAAGATCAACCAGCCGCTCGATGTGGTGTTGTTCTTCGAGGTGCGTTACGAGGAGATCGTCAAGCGGTTGCTGGGGCGGGGTCGGGCGGACGACAACGAGGAAACCATCCATAACCGCTTGCGGGTCTACGAGGAGAAGACCGCGCCCTTGATCGACTATTACACGAGGAAGGGGCTACTGCGCACCATCAAGGGCACGGGCAGCATCGAAGAGATTGGCGAGCGCATCCGTGCGGTGCTCGATGAGATCGCCTGATCTCGTCCGAATCCATCGAGCGGTTTGCGCGCCTTCGAGCTATATCCGGAGAGGATCGAAGGCGCGCAAACCGGTGGGGTGGGCTAACCGCCCAGGTAGGCTTTTCTGACCTGATCGTTGGCCAGCAGGTTGGGGCCAGTGTCGGCCAGCACCAGTCGGCCGTTTTCCAGCACATAGCCCCGGTCGGCCAGCTGCAGGGCGCGGTGAGCGTTCTGTTCGACCAGGAAGATGGTGACGCCTTCCTCACGGATTTCCTTCAGGATCTGGAAGATCTGCGCGATGATGATCGGAGCCAGTCCCAGCGAGGGCTCGTCCAGCAGCAACAGGCTGGGCCGGCTCATCAGCGCCCGGCCGATGGCCAGCATTTGCTGTTCGCCGCCGGACAGCGTGCCGCCGCGCTGGGCGTGGCGCTCCTTGAGGCGCGGAAACAGGGTGAACACCCGCTCCAGATCGGTTTCCAGCCGCGCCTTGTCGGCGAAGAATCCCCCCATCTGCAGGTTTTCTTGCACGGTCAGGCTGGGGAAGATCCGCCGTCCTTCCGGTACCAGCGCCAGTCCGCATTGCATGATGACGTGGGTGGGCTTGTGGGTGATGTCCTGGCCCTCGAACAGGATCGCGCCCTGGCTGGCCTGCGGTGTGCCGCAGATGGTCAGCAGCAGGGTGCTTTTGCCCGCGCCGTTGGCGCCGATCAGGGTGACGATCTCGCCGGGATGCACCGCCAGCGACACGCCCTTGAGCGCTTCGATCTGGCCGTAGAAGGTGTGGACGTTTTCCAGCTTCAGCATCTCACTCCTCTCCCAGATAAGCTTTGATGACACGCGGGTTGCGCTGGATTTCGGCCGGTGTCCCGGTGGCGATGGGCCGGCCGTATTCCATGACTAGGATGTCGTCCGAGATGCCCATGACCAGGCTCATGTCGCGTTCGATCAAGAGCACCGCAACCTGATGCTCCGAGCGCAGCGCGTTGATCAGCCGGTCCAGGTCGCGG
>Ga0116141_10005334_pt1 | contig 10775 bp, 15 predicted proteins | sample AD_UKC097_MetaG_FD_89744 | JGI IMG/M metagenome (GOLD analysis project Ga0116141, IMG submission 89744) | Active sludge microbial communities of municipal wastewater-treating anaerobic digesters from USA - AD_UKC097_MetaG | ecosystem: Engineered > Bioreactor > Anaerobic > Digestate | place: USA... | reverse complement strand
GGCTGTCAGTGATGCCAAGGATCTGTTCGACAAGTTCGCAGGAGATGTGGACCTAGAGGACGAAGGACCTCCTAGGCCATCTAGAGCTAGGACGGACCTCAAGTGTGGGGATTGCGGGGCTCCTATGGTTATCCGTAGCTCCAAGCACGGACCCTTCTACGGATGCACCCGTTACCCAGACTGCCAAGGCACTCACGGGGCTCACCCAGACGGCAGTCCAAAAGGTACCCCCGCCAACAAGGAAACCCGAGAAGCCCGGATCAAGGCCCACTTCGTCTTTGACCAGATCTGGAAGAACGGCTACATGCTGCGGCGACAAGCCTACAACTGGCTACGCACGCATATGGACCTCAGCCACTCGGAAGCCCACATCGGCCAGTTCGACCGGGAACAGTGCGAAACCCTCATCAAACTGGTCTACAAGGCGTTCCCTCAGTTGCAGACTCGTTACTCCCGTATTGCTTGGGGGGATGCTGATGGGTACTGAGCTTTCCAGTGAGGAACTGACATACCTTCGTGACACAGAACCCACAGAAGAACGATCTGACCTCGTCTGCCCCGATTGTGGGGCTCCCCTCACGCTCAAACTGGGCAAGTTCGGCCGGTTCTATGGGTGCTCCAAGTGGTCAGAAACTGGATGCAAGGGCTCTCATGGGGCTAGTCTGACCGGTGCCCCGCTCGGGGTCCCAGCAAATGCCAAGACAAGGAACCTGCGTAGGCGGGTCGTCCGGACGATACACATATTGAGGGATGACGATACCCTTCTGCACAGGCTCCCCGAGGACTTCTGCTACGACAAGCCAGTGTCAGCCTGGGATGATGCAACCTGTGTGCAGTTTCTCCGGGCCACCGAGGGAGAAGTCACCAAGTGGGACCTTCTCAACCTGGACAAGGACTTTCTAGACCTGATGGGTGACATCGACCCCACCGTCTGAAATCCACTTGTCAGATCCCCGGAGTAGGATGACCGAGCTTCTTCGTACCAGGGACACTGTGATCATGACCAAAGGGGCGGCCTACGCTGTCAAGGCTGCCCCGGCCCTTATCCAAGCTGGCTGGCCTGGGGGTCAGGGACTAGCTTGGGTAGACGGAAACGAATTCACAGTCAGTTTTGCTGATGGTGGCCGATCCGCTGGCTTTGCCCTCTGGGGGTCCAATGAGGACTCGGACCAGTACATCAGCATGGTCGGGGTGCAGCCTGCCTACGGTTACGTCGTCATGGGCTCGGGCAGTTGGATCATCTCCACCCGTTCCTACGAGGTCTACACCTACGCCAGCCGCGTAGCCCCTCTTCTCGTGCCTATCAACTACCTCCCCGGTCAGAATCTGTTCTGGAGCCTTCGTGGGCTCTGGACCATCGAAGATGAGTGGACCCTCAGTGGTGACCCCAGGGCTCCCAATGAAGACCCTGTGGGGTTCGTATCTCAGGCTCCAAGCTACATCACCAAGAACTATCTCACGGTGCAGACAACGCTATGAACTACTCCTACGACCGTCGCCAAGCGGCTGAAGATGACGCCTACTGGGAGAACCTAGTACGATCCGAGGAACGTGAGGTTCAGAACATCAAGAAGCGTCTCAAGCAGTACCATGGGGGTGTATTCGATGAGTATGGAGGGCTTGGGGCCGATGTTGCCAACAAGCTCCGCAAAGCTCTAGAGATTCATCGAGTTGCCTTGGGCTTCGCCATGAGCCGAAAAAAGCCTACGAAGGCTGACATCGAAGACGCCCTCCGTAAACTCCCCCCTGCCGTGCAAAGAGCCAAGGTATGAGATTCCGCCAGAGCCTAGCTGAAGGAAAGCGACCTATTCTCCACGGAGAAGGTGATGATGCCTTCACTGGGTGGCGTAGGGTCATTGCCCGTATGTACCGAACCGGGGTCAGGTCCGGCATCAAGCGTCGCTTTCGAAGGCTTGAACGGCGGGCAGCCAAGCTGATGATCGGCCAGCTTGTCCTGCTTCTACTTCTCATTGGATGTTCTCCCCAGCCGACACCCTCAGCTCCTGTATCCTTGGAGGACGCCTACAACCGGGCCGATTGGGGCTACTGGATCGACGCTGACAAGGATTGCCAAGATACCCGACAAGAAGTTCTCATCCGAAAGAGCTTGATTCCTGTGACCCTGGATGCGAAAGGCTGCCGAGTAGTCACGGGCCAGTGGAAGTGTCCCTATACGGGCAAGATCTTCACGGACCCCGGCTTGCTGGACATCGACCATGCCGTACCCCTTCACGAAGCCTATGGTTCGGGAGGGGCCGCTTGGAGTTCTGGCGAGAAGTCTGCCTATACGAACTTTCTGGGTCCGGGGCACTTGAAGGCAGTAGATAGATCGGCCAACCGGTCTAAAGGTTCTCGACAACCAAATGAGTGGTTGCCCCCAAACGAATCCTTCCGTTGTCAGTACGTCAAGGATTGGCTGAATGTGAAGCGACAGTGGAATCTCAGCACTGACTGCGAAGAGGCCCAGAGCCTAGCTACGCTCGTTTCGCTCTACTGCTTCTGACTCGACGACGTCAGGACCAACACCGTCTCTCCCCTCATATGAACTGTGCCCAGCCCTCTGGACGGAACGGGGAACCTCGTTCGGGAAGGCAGGCATCGGAATCTCGGGCCTTCGAATGAGCCCCCGACCAAGCTCGATAGCTTGGCTCATCACCCGCTCTAGCCGGTGGATGGCTTCTTCGGCTTGCCGTTCCAGGTCATTGTTGGCGGGATCGTTGGCTGCGATTCTACGGGCACTCTCAGCCCGTAGATCGGCATCCCCGAGACGAGTCAGGATGGCCTCCATGTGACCGATGACGAGCAAGCGGTCTTCCATCTCCAACCGCTTCTGCCCCATGGCCTCCCAGAAGACCATGGCCGCTTCGTCCGGTCTGTACTCAGGGCCGAACCGAAGGCTTCCATCGGGCTTGATGATGACCAAGATGCGATGGGTGCTGGTCCCGATAACCATATCCCCTGGTTGAACTTGATCTCCGAAGTCCTCCTGCTTGGGGGGTCTACGGTATGGGGCGACCCTAACGTCATCCCAGAACACTTCGAGGTTGGTATCCTCGTCTTTTCGGGTGTCTTCTGCCATAGCCCATCCTACACCATGAGGGGTCGCTGGTGTAGAGAAAACCTAGTGAGGTCGCCATGGCGAAAAAGAAGAGGCGTAAGCCAACTGTTCAGGGGGTAGAAGCCAAGCTGAAGACCAAGATCCAAGGGCTCAAGACCGAGATCAGTGGGCTTGAGGACCTTGTCAAAGGCTACCGGGAAGAAGCTGACAAGATCCTTTCAGAAGCTCCACAGTCCCAGAACCTGACCTCAGAGGAGCGGCGAGAAGTCCTAGAGTCCATCGTGGCTCAGTGCCTGCAAGCCGAAGGTTCAACTGACTTCGCCCAGAAGTTCGACCTGAACGCAACCATCCATCAGGTCCTCATGAAGTCCAAGGGCTCGGAGTGGCACTGGTTCGTCATCGACCACAACCGAGGCCCTTGGCCCGACCCGCCGACCCACGCTGAAGCCTCCGTGATGAGCTACATGGAAGTGCTCAAGGCCATGTATGTCGTCACGAAAACAGAGAAGAACCCCTACAGCAGACAGCAAGCTGTGAACGTCTGGAGGTGGCTCCAAGAGGCTAGGGTCTTCCACTTCGATCCGGAGACCTACATCTCCGTGCATCATGAGGTGGATGTCTGGACCACGGAGAGCTTGGCCGGGCTGGACTGGCAGCACCCAAAGACAGGGAAAAAGCCTCCCGCTGAAGAAACCAAGAAGCTCATGGAGGCCGTCCGTCACGAATCTATGGTGGCCCCCTATCCGGACAGGTTCCCCTTCTCTTGCGTGTTCCTCGGATACGGCAAAGGGGTGCAGGTTTCGAAGGATATCATCTACCCCAACATTCCTGACGCCCTTCAGGACCGTATCGTAGCCGCCATGCTTCTCGGGCATCTCATGAACTCGGATGGGTTCGCCCTGAGATTCTACGCGGTAGAGGTCCTGGGAGACTCCGGCCCGACCTTGAGCTTCCTGATCGAAAGCGTCCGAACCGCTCCGAATGGCTGGCTTCGCAGTGACTTCAACCTGGAGCCCTGGATTCTCCCCCACCTGATCCAGACCATCAATGAGCATCGGACGTTCGTACTGGAAACGCAGATGCCTACTGGGATGAGGCACCGGTACAAGGATGAGCGTAAGCAGATGGGGCTGAAGCAAGGGCAGTGGGCCTACACCCCGCCCCCCTACTACATGCTCAAGCTCCAAACGAAGGTCATCCAAGAACGTGTCCGAAAGGGGCTCCCCAAGCCCCGAGGCCCCATGGCCTATCGAACCGATGTCCGGGCTCATGAACGGTGCCGGATTCACCGGGGCAAGCTCCCCCTGGACCCCGATGTTCGAGACAAGCTCATCAAGCGGGGCTACAAGATCTTCACGACCAATGAGCTGGACAAGGATACGCTCTATCGGCTGCAAGAACGGGGGTTAGCCTTCAAGCGGGCCGATGAGTGGCTTGCTGTTCTTACGAGCTGGGTGGAGAGCCACTTCACCTGCAATGACCCCAAGCTCCCCTACGTCCCGGCTTGCCGTCTTCCGGGAAACATCAAGGGCAGGCAGCGTCCCATCAGTTCGAGCTGGGTTCATGATCCGGCTTCGGTCTGACAGTTTCTTGGCCCACATCGATTTTTTCGGATAGCGTTCGAACCATGAAAATCACCTACGAGATTTCGTTCGAGCTGCCCGACACCTACCGCGTCCAGGACCTGTCCTCCTTGTTGCATCACGTCCGTTATGTCGTTTGGGATCGTCTCACCGGGGACCAAAAGGCCGAGTTTAGGACCCTTCTTGGTGTAGACAAGAGGACATGCAGAAAAACACCATCGAAGAAGTTCGAGCTTACATCCAAGCCCACAACGTAGGCACCATCGTAGGTGTGGACGAAGCTGGACGTGGAACGTGGGCAGGCCCCATCTGTGCAGCGGCAGCCGCTGTGCCCACAAGCTGGAAGCCTCCCTCCGATGTCCGAGACTCCAAGACGCTCAGCCGTCCCCAGATGGAGGCCATCTACAGCCGTTATGCCAACAACGACCACATCGTCATTGGCATCGGAGTAGTTCCCCCGAACATCATCGACGAAATCGGCATCGACAAAGCTCAGGCGAAAGCTCAAGGGGATGCCATCCGGCTGACCTTTGACCGTTTGGCCTACAAGCCCTTCGTGGTTGTAGACGGCATCAACGCTCCGGCCATCGACGCTAAGGACGTGGACCGGGTCATGCTCCTACCCAAGGCCGATGCCCTCGTTCCGGCTGTCTCACTGGCGAGCATCTTTGCCAAGGTCACACAGCTACGGTTCATGGAGGAATACGAGAAGAAGTTCCCTGGGTACGGCTTCGCGAAACACGCTGGCTACGGCACGAAGGACCATCAAGCCGCCCTAATCAAGCTGGGTCCGTGTGAGGTTCACAGACGCAGCTACTCCCCCGTCAAGAAGGCCCTGGCGGCAAAGGACGTGAAGGCTAGTCCTCACCGACAGTTCCTCATCGACATTCTGGCAGAGTTGGACGATGAATAGCACGTATCTCCAAAAGGGTGCCCGAGTTCGAGCCCAGTGGTTCGAGGCCAATCCCATGGCTTCCTTGGCCGGGGCTCAGATGAAAGTCTCGGCTAGGCAAGTGACCGTAACCGGAAAGGTGACTCACATCCGGGGCAATGACCCGCTTGACCCCACGAGCATCCGCATCTGGGTCCAACCGGACGAGGGTGGGGAAGAAGTCGTCATCCGGCCGGAGTGGATACGAGAGGTGCTAGATGGAGCCGGTTCTTAGAGTCGGGCGTAGAAGCGGGATGTCTCTGGGCATCAACTACTCTGCAATAGAGCTTCGCATTCTAGAGCGGATGCTTCTTCAATCCGATCCCCCCACACCCCCTGTTCCGGCTAACCCCCTCAAGCACTGTAGCTGGATGGCCTTCTACTACGGCTACTGGGCATTCTTCCACTTCAAGGCTACTCGACAGAACTCAATGGCTGAAAACTTCAGTCTGCTCTACGGAACCCGCTATGGAAGCCAGAACGTATCAAGCACTTCCTAAGAGGATCGAAGCGGTGTACTTCGAAAAGAAGGGCACCTACGACGTCTTCAACACGAAAATCGAGGTGCCTGACGACACCTACGTCTACCTCGATGGCGGGCACGTCATGACCGTTCGGGGGGACAGATTCCGAGCTTCCTGGGAGCTGATCAATGGGTAGTTTTGCCTACACTTGCTGCGTATCTGGTCTGCCTATCGAATACGGGGACCCTGTTAGGTTCTTTCTGTTGACGCAGAACCCCTACAACCAAGCGGCTGAGAACTGCTGCTACCCCCATGATCGATGGGTGCCCCGAACCTTCCCCTTGCGGGCCAAGTACAACGACTATGGCTCTGTGATGGATCTGCAAGAGGGTGTTCAGCGAAGCCTGTGGTTCGAAGGCTTTCAGATCGACCTCGTCAAGCGAGGTGTGGGCGAGAACACCTGCCATGATGTACCTGTTCGAAAGAACATGAGTCTCAAGATGCTTCTGGAAGCTCTATGGGAAGGGCGGGTCCTCATCAAAGACCTCCAGGACCTAGGAAAGAGGAAAACAAACGTTCCGGAAAAGGTCCCGGCTGGCATCCCAACGACCCAACGGATCTCAGACATCATTCAGAAGGCTGAACTCACTCTCACAGACGGTAACTTCTCACCGGGCTACAAGGTGAGCTTGCAACGTCGGGGTGTCGTGCGAGTCCGCTATGAGGATTTCGATGCGGAAGTGCAGACTAAGGCCCTTGATAGGCTCCAAGATTATCTCAGTGACTACGCCAGCATGATCACCGTGGGGGACAAGCCCTATCAAGGGGACTCCGAGCTGGTCATCGCCCCTTTGCCAGGACGGTATGAGTACGCCAAAGACAGAAGAGACAAGAGCCGTAGGCTTGCTGTAGCCCAAGCCATGATCCGAGAGGACGTCTGGCAGGCCATCATCAAACAGACCTTCGAGTCTTGGGTCGGCAATCAGTTCACCGTCAGTGACTTCCTGGGGGATATCAAGAAAGCTCAGGTCACTATTGGGCAGTTCTTCAAAGACAGCCCAGACTTCCCCAGTCACCTGACCCTCGGAGGTAACAATCTCTCCGTCTTTGCCACAAAGGACCTCGTCCCCTTCGTGGTTGGATTAGGCTACCACTTCCAGCTCATGACCCGAAAGGAGAACGTCCCGGCAGAGGAGATGGAGGACTTTCTTCAAACAGCGGCTGAGTTCTCCTTCATCCACTCGTTTCTCTCCCAGGTCCGTTTCATGTGGGCTCCGTCCAGTGGAGCGGGTCCCCAGTTCGGAGAGTGGGGTAGGCACGTTGAATTTCTGGGATGCTTGCGAGACATCGCCGCCGAAAAATATCGGCAACAGAAAGAGGAAGAAGAAGCGGATTGACCAATTCTTTCTGCGGAAATCGGTGTAGTAGTAGGGGCCATGGCAAGACCCTTCTTGAAGTGGGCGGGTGGTAAAACCCAGCTCTTGAGCATCCTACTAGACGTTTTACCCAAGCAAATCGAGAGCTACTATGAGCCCTTCCTGGGGGGTGGGGCTCTGTTCTTTGCCCTGGCTGACCTTGGACGGTTCCACCAAGCCACCATCAACGACTTCAACTCGGACCTCATCGAGACCTATCGAGCCATCCGAGACACCCCAGAGGAAGTCATTGACCTGCTGAAGGACATGTCGTTCACCCCAGAGCTGTACGAATCTCTCCGCCTAAACAAGCCGGACAGCCCCGCCGAAAGAGCCGCCCGGATCATCTACCTCAACAAAACCTGCTACAACGGGCTCTACCGGGTGAACCAGAAGGGGGAGTTCAACGCCCCCATCGGAGACTTCGGGGAACGAGCCCCCAGAATCCTCGATGCCCCCAACCTCCGTGAAGTGTCCCGAGTGCTCCGCTATGGGGTGGGCATCTACACAGGGGACTTCGTCCAGGCTGTGGCTGGAGCCAGGGAGGGGGACACGGTCTACTTTGACCCCCCTTATGTCCCCCTCAACACCACGTCCAGCTTCACGTCCTACACCCGAGACGGGTTCACCCTCGATGACCAACGACGCCTAGCCTTCTGCTTCCGGGACCTCACCCAGAAGGGTGTCAAGGTTGTGGCATCGAACTCCGATACGGCTACCATCCGGGACCTCTACCGGGACTTCGATGTCCATGCTATCCCTGTCCGGAGGCCCATCAACTCCGTGGGCTCCGCAAGGGGCTTCGTGGAAGAGGTCCTGGTCTTCAACTTCCCGGACCCCGAACGATCTGACAAGCTGGCCCATGCGGCAGCCGAGATCCAAGAACGTAAAGAGAAAAAAGTCAAGCAAGTCGCCCCGTTGGAAGGTCAGGTGGCCTTCGAACTTGCGATGGAACTCGGTTGGGACGCAGACGACTGAATTTTCTCCCCGGCCCTTCGTAGTAGGGGCATGGAAAACACCACCCCCTCCACCGACACCACCTACGACGTTCTTGCCTACCGGTTCGAGGACCTGGAGAAGAAGGTCGAAAAGTTCGCTCGCAAGGCGAACAGCCTTGGCCTTCCTCCCGTTTCCATCGAGGTGGTTGGGGAGAAGCTGATCCCCGTTCTGGATGAGCGGACGGGGCTGCCTACGGGTCGCGTCCGGGTCTACAAGGTGGTCAAGGTCCACGGGGAAGCTCCCGTGGTGGCCGGACATACCTTTGTGGCCCGTGTGGAGCACACGGAAGCTGGCAACATCATCTCCAAGGCCCCCGGCCTTGAGGGTGTGGTTGTCCCTGCTTCGATGCGGGATGGGGAAGCCTACTGCGACCACTGCCGCACGCACCGTCGCCGCAACGACACCTTCGTGCTCCGTGAGGATACTACAGGGTCGCTTCTCCGGGTCGGCCGCAACTGTCTGGCCGACTATCTCCGCACGGCTGATGCCGCTGAAGCCCTTCGGCTGTGGGCCTTCCTGTCAGACCTGAGCACCTTCGGCCGGGATTCCGATGAAGAGGGTGGGGGCGGATGCCGCGAAGGTGACCCCAGCACCCTTCACTTCGTTGCCTGTACCATCCGATCCATCGAGCTGTCCGGTTGGGTGAGCCGCAAGGTCGCCTATGAGAACGATGCTCAGTCCACGGCTTCTGAAGCCGCTTGGGCCTCTGGCCCTTGCCCTCGGGACTCCAAGGCGACCATCGAGTGGACCAAGGCTCAGCCTTCCGAGGAGAACGCAAAGGAAGCTGCGGCGGCCATCGAATGGGCCAAGGCTCTGGAAGGCAATTCAGACTACGAACACAACCTCAAGGTCGGTTGCTCGCTCGGTTATGTGAGGGGCAAGAACACGGGTTTGGTCGCCAGCGTCGTGGTGGCCTACCGCCGCTTCCGTGAGCAGGAGCTTGCCAAAGAGCGTGAAGCCAGCAAGAAGGGCTCCTCGGGTCACGTTGGTGTGGAAGGCCACAAGTACAGCTTCCAGCTCACCGTCACCCACGTCTCTTCCTGGGATAGTGCCTACGGTGTAACAGTGCTCTATGTCCTGGAAGATGCCAGCGGCAACGTCTTCAAGTGGTTCTCCTCGGGTGGCTGCGACCATCCGGTGCAGGAACGCAAGCTGGAAGCCGGTGACTGCTGCTACTTCACCTTCACGGTCAAGGGTCACGGGGAGTACAAGGGCCGCAAAGAAACGACTGTGACTCGTGCCTCGGCTTCGGAAGCAATGCCCTCCCACAAGTGGTTCAATCCGGCCACGGGTGAAGTCTTCAAGTCCAAGAAGGAAATGGCGGCTGCGGCATGAGCGAACCAGTGGAAGAGGACTAGCCGATCCTCTTATCGGATCTTAGGTACATGACAACAACCGCTCGAAAAGTGCTGTCCCGATGGCTTCAGGCCATGGCAAAGGCCGTCTGGGTTCGTGGGGGAGAACGCAAGGATTACATGGACGCTGTTTGGGCCATGTACAAGACCTCCTATGCCAAGATCGGCTTGCACGTCTCCAGTGCTTCGGGCCTCATGGAGTACGACTCCTGGGAGTTGTTCATGGACGATGAGGGCAAGCCCATTGCCTTCAATCTCTACAAGTCCACACCCTTCGGGCTCAAGACAGGGCTACTTGGGTCGGACGGGTCTTCCGAGGCAAAGAGCATCATCAAGTCCCACATCAAGTCACGGTACAGCCGGAGCGGCGTCTACGGGGAGGTAAGTCATGCCGTGGAAAAGCTGTCCGAAGGGGCTCCCGTGGTGTGTGCCATCAACGTCCCCACCGTCCTGAACAAGACCATCGTTCCCATGGATGATGGGGTTCACTATCAACGTAGCTTGCAAGGTCTAGGCATGGTCACCAAGAAAATGATTGGCAGCCCAAGGGGCGTCCCCTCTGGTTCTGCGGGTATGTGCCCCGTTCCGGAAACCCCTGGTCAGCCCCTGACCCCCGAACAAGCTGGCGGCCGAACGGCAGACCAGTCTCACCTTTCTGTTGAGCTTGAAATGGCAGAGCACGCTGCTTGCCAGTTATTTGGTGACGACGACTGAATTTCCTCCCAGCTCGAACGTAGTAGGGGCATGAAAATCCTATTTTGCCATGGACTAGAATCCGGCCCCAACGGTTCAAAGTACCAAGCTCTAGTTGCTGCGGGGTTCGATGTCGTCGCACCGGACTTCAGGGAGAAGTGCCTAGCCGAAAGGGTGTCGATCCTGACCCCTCTTCTAGAAGATGGCATGATTGTGGTGGGGTCCAGCTATGGGGGCCTCACAGCCGTTCTGGCGGCCATGAGGGCGTCCTGCCAGC
>Ga0116141_10005330_pt1 | contig 10779 bp, 6 predicted proteins | sample AD_UKC097_MetaG_FD_89744 | JGI IMG/M metagenome (GOLD analysis project Ga0116141, IMG submission 89744) | Active sludge microbial communities of municipal wastewater-treating anaerobic digesters from USA - AD_UKC097_MetaG | ecosystem: Engineered > Bioreactor > Anaerobic > Digestate | place: USA... | reverse complement strand
GTCCCTCCAGCGGCCTCGCTCGGACTTCGGGGAGCCCATGAGGTACGTCCCTGCGCGGATCGGAACGAGCTCGAGGGGGACATCGCCGGGCAGGATCACCGTCACCGCCCCGCCAGCGACTGACTCCGCCGCAAGGAAGACTGGACTCCGGAGGAGCCCGACGGCCACGATCGGGACCAGGACGAACCACCAGGACCGGCTGCGCACCTGTCTCATGACATCTCCCCGGCTCGCTTCGAGAACGTAGGTCCGAGGAGGAGCGGAATCAACACGGGTCGACGGCGGATTCCACCCTTGACACGGTTCCGTCCAGTCCCACATTTGGAGTGACGTGGCGAACGGATTTGCGAGGATGCTTCGTGCCTCGTCTCTGGCGCTTGCAGCGGCCCTCGCGGCGTCGTCGATGGCGAGCCCTCCCGGGGAGACGCAGGCCCTCGCCGAGGCGAATCGTCGCTGGGGCGGCGCGCGCTGCCGGACCCGGCAGGAGATCACCGTCAGGAAGAAGGAGGACGGGGACGGCTGGACGAGGAGCGAGTGGCTCTGGTACGGCGGGAAGAGGGGCGGGAACGAGCGCGTCCTCGTCCTCTTCACGAACGCCGCCGCGCTCCACGCTCGCTACCCGGGCGGGACGATCCCCCCGGGCGTCGATCTCGTCGGCGTCGGCTGGGCGACGGAGAAGCCGGACGGCAAGGGAGACCTCTACCTCGAGCTTCAGCACCCCGACCTTGGCGCCCGCGCGCGGATCTACTACTACGCCGACTGGGTTGGCCGCGTGCCCGTCTCGCGTCTCGGCGAGTTCGAGAGGTGGGCGCGGCTCGAGCTCCTCGACATCGTTCAGACGCCCGAGGAGTCGCTCGACGAGGTGGCGCTGGCAGCGCCTCCCGTGGCGCCCGCGACTGTCCCCCCGTCGGTCGCGCCCTCCGCTCCCGGGCCCGCCGAGGTCCGCGTCCTCGCGGCCTCCGTCGAGCCGGCCCGCGCGCCTCCCGGCACGGAGATCGTGGTGCGCATCGTCTACTCCGTCGCCGGGCCTCCTCCCGGCACCGAGACGGCGGTCGTCGAGCAGCGCGTCGTGAAGCGCGGCGGATCCGTCCTGACCACGCTGCGCGCCGAGGCGCGCCGGGCCGCCGGAGTCCACGAATCGAACCAGAAGCTGAGGCTGCCAGCAGACGTTGCCCCGGGCGTCTACGAGGTCGAGGCGCACGTCGCCGTCGAGGGGCGTGCGGCCGCCGCTGCGGCGGTCTTCCAGGTCACGGGGCCAGGCGAGAGGTAGGGAGACGACGCGTCGGGCCGGGACGCGGGCCCTGCCCGACACATACGGGATCGAACCCGCGACGGAGGTGAGGAGATGACGAAGAAGGAGAGTCGCCCGGTTTGGACGCGAGTGCTCGCGCTCGTCGCGTTCGCGGTATTGCTCCAGGGCTGTGCGACGGGATCCGCGATTCCGGCCCAGCCCCAGAACCCGTCGGTCAACGCCGCCGCCACCGCGCGAGGCTGACGGCGCCGGGAGGCTCCCGGTGCGCGCGGGCCGCTTCTCTCGCTGCGTCGGCGTCCTCGCCGGGGCGGGGCTTCTCATCGCTTTCGCCGCCGCCCCGTCGCCCCGCGCCCTCGCGAAGGGCGACGCCTCCCTCGACGAGGCGAACCGACGCTGGGGCGGGGCGCGCTGCCGCCTCCTCTTCGACGTTCCCGTCAAGAAGGGGAAGGACCGCGACGGCTGGTCGAAGAGCGTCTACATCGTCCCCGCCCCGGGCCGGAAGGTCCTCAAGGGGAACATGGGCGCGCTTCTGCGCGTCTCGAACCGGGACCTCGTCCCGGGCGGCGTCGTCCGGGTGGGGACCGCCTTCGTGGCCGACGGCTGGACCTTCGAGGACCCGAAGGGGAAGGACGGGCTCCAGCTCGAGCTCCGCTTCGAGGGGATCGACGCCCGGGCGCGCCTGAGCTTCGTGGGGGCGTTCGGGAAGGACTTCGACGCCGACGACCTCGGGGAGATCGAGAGGTGGGTCCGCCTCGACATCCTCGACGTCTCGCCGGCCGACGAGCGGCTCGACGACGCGGCGCCCCCCTCTGCCCCGGCCGCGGTTCCACCCCGGCCGGTGGCGCCTGCCGCCCCGCCGTCGGCCGCGCCCGGCCCGCCCGTCGCGGCCGCGCAGGCGGTCGTCCTGGGCGTGATGGTCGAGCCGTTGAAGGTCGCCGCGGGATCGCAGGCCGTCCTGGTCGTGACCTACGAGGTCCGCGGGCTCCCGCCGGGCGGCGTGGCCCACGTGACGGAGCGTCGCGTGATCCTCCGAGTGGGCGAGGTGCTGACGACTCTCGAGGCGACCGTGGCGCGGCAGGCCGGCATCCACCGCTCGACGCAGCCGCTCGTCGTCCCGGCGAGTCTCGCGCCGGGGGTCCTCGAGCTCCGGGCGACGGTGAAGGCCGGAGGACCGGAGTCGACGGGGCAGACGCTCTTCGAGGTGACGTCGCGATGAGACGAAGCACGACCCGACGCAAGCGAACGGGCTTTCTTCTCGCAGCTGCCGCGGCGACGGCGCTCCTCTGGCCGGGCCCCGCCGCCGCGGAGTGGTACGTCGTCTGCGACGTGGCGACGGGGGCGGTCGTCATGGGCGACACCGGCGCGGCCGAAGGGCGCGAGGTCCTGGCGGGCCCGTTCCCGGGCGAGCGGACGGCCCGGGCGTGGGTCGAGGAGAGCTGCCCGAGCCTGCGCTGCGCGCGGGGAAGAGGCTGCGTCGCGAGCGCCGCGCCGACTCCGAGCGCCGCGGGCTGGCTCGCCGTCTGCGATCCCGGGACGGGTCGCGTCGGAATCGCCCGCGACGTCGTGCCGCCGGGCCGTGTGGCGCTCTCGGTGGCCGACGGCGGACCGGGCACTCACGCCTCGGAGTCGATCGCCCGCTCGTGGGTCGACTTTCACTGCCCGACCTGGCGGTGCGGCGACCGGGGCGCGTGCGCCCGTGCAGGCGCCGCCGCTCCGCCTGCCGCTCCACCCGCCGGCACCGGCGGCGGATGGGTTGCCGGCGAGGTCACCTCCGTGACGCTGAGCGGCGCCGAGGGGGCCGGGCCGTCGACGGTCGCCGCTCCCGGTCCCGGCGGACCCGAAGGTCCCGCCGGGTCGGCGGGGCCTGCGGGTCCGTCCCCCGCGGACCTCTCACCGATCGTCGAGACGGCGAAGGCGGCGGCGGCGGGCTGCAGCTTCGAGGCCGCGAAGATGGCGGCCGAGCAGATGAAGCTCTTCGACCCGGAAGACCCGTGGCTCGTCGCGAACCTCCCGAAGCTCGAGCGCCTCGCCGAGCGCCAGAGGACGACGGAGCAGACCGTCTGGGCGGCGAACTCGGCGCTCTCGTCGGGAGACCTGAAGCGGGCGCGCAAGCTGGCCGGGACGGCGGCCGACAACGCCGTCAGCTGCCAGTCGCAGGCGGTCGGCGAGCTCGTCCGCGGGATCGACGCGGCGATCGCGGCCCAGCGGCAGGCGCGCCAGGCCGAAAACAGGCGGGCCGCGGCCGCGCTCCTCCCGAGCCTCGTCGACCTCTCGCGCGCCCTGAGCGGCGCCGCGGCCGGCCCGGCCCCGGCGCGGGGCGCCGGCGTTCCCCCGCCCGCGTACGGCGGCATCCCGGCGCCGGCCCTCGGCGTGGCCGACCCGTGCGTCTTCCAGTTCGTCTACAAGAGCAAGTGGAGCGTCGAGCCGGTCTGCACCTGCCCCGGCTACCGCTTCGACGCGAGGCAGTTCAAGTGCGTGCGGTGAGCCGCCCGGCGGCGGGCCCCGGCGGTGGCGCTCCCGTGCGGGGCCGCGTGGTGGCGCTCGCCGGACGGGCCCGCTCGCCGCTCGCCGCCCTCGCCCTCCTCCTCGCCGCGCTCGCCGCCCTCGCGCTCGCGGCGTGGCGCGCGGACGGCGTCCCTCCGGACGCGCGCGAGGAGCTGAGCGAGCCTCGCTTCCTCTTCCGGTTCAAGGTCCCGCCTGCCCGTCAGACGGCCGGGAACGTCGCCGCCGCCCGGCCGGCGGAGCACGAAACTCCCAAGCTCTCCGAGGCCGAGATGGCGAAGCGGCAGGCGGACGTCTCGGAGTACCTCGGCGAGGTGAAGCGGGGCGGCCGCGCCCTCGACCGGGCCGCCTTCCTCGAGGTCTACAAGCGGGCCGGCACCTTCCACGTCATCCACGCGCTCCTCGAGACGGGCGTCATCAGCAAGGCGACGAGCGACGAGCTCGGAAAGCTCCGGGCCGACCTCCACAACCAGGTCCTCGACGAGATGGCGCGCTCGGGGAAGTTCGGCCGGAGGATCGGCGTCAACGACTTCGGGTCGGGGGCGATGAACGCCAAGAGCGACATCGACTTCACGCTCTACTGCGACGACCCGAACGTCCCCGGCACGGCCCTCGTCGCGGCCTACAAGGAGATCTTCCAGCGGCTCTCGGGGGGGCTCGCGCCGGGTGCGTTCGACCTCGTCGCGCACCGCTGGGAGGCGACGATCCCCGACTGGCGCGCGAGCTGCGCCGAGGCCGACTTCGTCCAGAAGCTCCGGACGGGGACGCAGCTCCTGAAGGCGAACCCCGAGGCCTACTTCCTCGAGGGGGCCTACGCCCAGCAGATCCTCCGGCGAAGCGCGCAGGGGACGACGTTCACCTGGATCGAGAAGATGCCGGACGGAAGCTACAAGCGCCGGTCGGTCAACGCGGCCCTGGACACCCGCTTCTTCTACCACCCCGACGTGAGGGCCCGGTATGCCTGGGGCGCCGCGATCGGGAACTGGCACTTCTTCAACTCCCACGGGCACGACCGGATCGCGCAGGCGAAGTACCTCCTCCGGAGCTTCGACGACGGCATGGCGCTCCTCGCGCGGAGCGGCAAGAAGGGCGACCTCATCGACCTCTCCCGGGCGGAGATGCGGGCCGCCGTGCAGGAGGTCTACGGGAGCGGCCCGAGGGCCGAGCGCTTCCTCGCCATACTCGAGACGGCGGTCGAGATCCGGAAGACGAAGTTGACCGGGCCCGAGGCCTACCGGCCGCTCGTCGAGTACGAGCGCCGGCAGGCGGGCGTCGAGCTCGACGACGCGACCGCGCTCCGCCTCGCAGAGGACGCCCTCGTGAGGCACGGGAACGCGATGCTCGTCGAGAACAACCGAATGGCCGCGACGACCCGCCTCAAGGACTGGCTCGCTCCGGACATCCCCCGGGGAAAGTACCGGACGGTCGACGACACGGGCCTCATGCGGGAGATCGTCGTGGACGCCGCGGCGATCAAGCGGCTCCAGCTCTCGGCCTTCTTCGAGATCCGCGACGGCATCGAGAAGATGGACCGCTCCCAGGTCGAGGCGATCAAGAACGACAACCCGCGCCTGAAGGGCGACATCGAGATCCTCCAGCGGCTCATCGAGAAGCAGCGGCAGATGGCCCTCGCCCCCGACGACCTCGACGCCGCCGCCGCGCGCGAGCACCGGCGGAGCTTCGCCGAGGAGGTGATCGCCGAGTACCGAGCCATTCCGGCGGTTCAGGACGTCGGGGGCGTCCAGGCCGTCCTCGCCCGCGCCGCGAACGCCTGGCAGCTCGGGAACACGATCGAAGAGCGCCTGCAGCAGAGGGCGATCGACGCCGTCGCCTTCAACCTCGCCGGCCGAAACCCGAAGGTCCTCGGCGCCCTCGAGAAGCTGCGGAAGCAGGTGACCCGGACCAACGAGCAGCTCGTCCATCCGGACTGGATGCAGCGGATGGACGTGGCGAACTCCCTCGTCGAGGTCGCGAAGGCCTACCTCGAGGAGGGCGAGGTCAACGAACGGGTGCTCCACACGATCTTCTGGGAGGGGGTCAGCTTCCTCCCGGGCGGCGGGACGTACATGACGATCCGGGGTGGGGGAGAAGGCATCGTCACCCTGATCTCGACGAAGCTCATCCCCGGCTACGGCCCGCTCCTGATCACCCTCCAGCTGACGAAAGGGGTCGTCCAGGTGGGGATGATGGCGATCTTCGAGCCTCTCCAGCGGGAGCGGCTCCTCCTCGCCTACCAGGGGTACCTCGCGCCGGCCGGCGGCGGCTGGATCACGCTCTCGAGCGGGCAACGGCACGAGGTCCGCTCGAAGGTCCCCTCGATCCTCGACGGCATCGCCGACGCGGCGACCGGGGACCTCGACGAGAGGCGCGAGGCGATCTACACGCACTTCCACGCCCTCGTCTCCGACGCGATGAGGCGCGACCCGAGCTTCCCGTACACCGAGGAGGAGTGGCCCTGGGAGTTCGCCGAGAGGGAGTCGGGCTGGGTGGCGACGCGGATCCGGCAGCACGTGAAGCACTGGTGGGACGCGACCGGGCCGTTCGCGGGCTCCGACGAGATCCTCGCGTTCCGCTCCCGCCTCGCGGGGGAGGACGAGGAGGTCTTCCGGAACGAGCTCGTCGAGCGGCTCTTCAAGGACTACTACACCGGGAAGACGAGGGCGCTCCAGAAGAAGTTCCTGGAGAACGAAAGGGAGCAGGCGGCGCTCGGCGCGCGCTTCGCCGAGGCCGAGACGATGGACGCGGGGCTCGACGCCGTCGCCGCCGGGATGTCGAACGACTTCCGCGAGAACGGGAAGGCGATCCTGGGCTGGTGCCTCGACGGGATGCCGACGGTCCCGCCCTCGATGGAGATCCTCGCCGCGCCGAGGATCGTCGACCTCGAGGTGGAAGGGGAGCGCGAAAAGGTGCGCGCCGTGCCTCAGGTCGGATTCCGGGCGAAGGTCTGGGCCTCGGAGAAGGAGTTCCCGGGCCCGTGGAAGGTCCGCTGGGAGGTGCGCCGCGGGGGAGAGACCGTCGCGTTCGACCCGGGACAGGACCACGACCTCGAAGCGAAGGTCGGAGAAACGGTCGGGACCGACTCCTCTCGCGTCGAAATCGTCGCGACGGCGACCGACGCAACCGGCCGGCAGATCGTGAGCGCCTCGGTGCCGCTCGAGGTCGAGAAGGTCAAGCTCGGCGAGGACCGCCCCGAGGAGCGGGGCACGGAGGAGGCACGGGACGGGACGGGGGCCGGAACGGGAGCGGCCGCCGGGGCCGAGGTCGCCGGTCTCGTCGAGGAGATGGAGAAGGCCGCGGGCGCCGCGACGGCCGCGGCGAACGCGGCGAGCGAAGCCTGCCGCGAGGCGGCCGAGGCGGGTCGGAGCGCCCGGGAGAAGGCGACGGGCCTGACCGCGGAGGTCGACGGCGTGTCGGGGGCCGTCGGGGCACTCGAGGGGCGGGCCGCGGCCGTCTCCGGCCTCGGGACGGCGGCGGCGGCCTCGCTCGCGAAGGCGAACGCCCTCGCGAACGACCTTGCCGTCCGGCGCGACCGGGCGGCGGCCCTGAAGGAGAAGGCGTGCGCGGGAGCGGATCGGGTCGCGGCCGCCGCGACGACGGCGGAGCGGGAGGGCCTCCTCGCGGAGGCGGGGTCCGCCTCGGCCGAGCTCGACCGTCTCGCCTCCGGCTCGGAGAGCCTCCTCGCGTCGGTCCGCGCCGAGGCGCAGGCGGCCCGTCGCGGCAGCGAGGAGCTGGAGGCGCTCCTCGCCGAGCTCACCCGCCTCGACGAGAGCCTCCGCGCCGCGGGTGAGGCCGCGGCGGGGCTGCCGGCCGAGGTCGAGGCGGCCCGGGCGCAGGTCGAGAAGGCCCGTGCGTCGCTGGACAAGGTCGTCGCGCAGCAGGCGCACGGGGCGCAGCTCGTCGCGGACGGGAAGCGGGCGGTCGCCGGGGCCGGGGCAGAGGCCGCCGCGGCCGTGAAGAAGCTGACGGACCTCGAGGCCGCGATCCGAGACCGGAAGGAGGACGTCGCTCCCTGCGCCGACACCGTCACGGCGGCCGACGTCGCGCCGGCGGCCGGAGCGGTGCAGGACCTCGTCGCCCGCACGGGCGAGCTGACGGCGCGCCTCGACGGCCTCCGCCGCACGCTCGGCGCCGAAGGGCTCCGCGAGAAGCTCCGCGGCGCCGCCGCCGAGGCCGCGAGCCTCGTCGAGCTCTGCGAGGCGTTCCTCGAGTCGATCGTCAACCGCGCCGCCGACGCCCGCGCCTGCCTCGCGCGGGCCCGGTCGGCGATCGCTGCGCCGGCGCTCGTCGTTGTCCCCGACCTCCTCGGCAAGACGCGCGCGATGGCCGAGGCGTGGCTCGGGGACCTCGGGCTGAGCCCCGTCGTGACGACCGGGGGCGCCGCGCCGCCCTCCGGCGAACCGGGCCGTGTCGCCTCGCAGACCCACCCGGCGGGGAGCCGTGTCCCGGCGGGATCGTTCGTCGGGGTGACCGTGTGGGGACCTCGCGCCGCGGCGGCTCCGGCCGCTCCGCCGGCGCTTCCCGTGCCGCCCGCGCCCCTCGTACCACCCGCCCCGGCGGGCCTGACCCAGGCGGACTGCGACCGCGACTGGCCGGGGACGGTCCTGACGCGCGACGCGGGGACGGCGAGGTGCGGCTGCCCGCCGGGCACCGCGTGGAGCAAGGTCAGCCGCACCTGCCTCGCACTTCCGGGCGGAACCGTCGGAGGGGCGAGGACGCTCGGCGGCTGCAGCCATATGCCCGGGACGATCCGCGACTCGCGGACGGGGGAGTGCCGCTGCGCGCTCGGGACGTGGGACGCGACGCAGGGACGCTGCGTCGACACGGCCGCCGCGGCGCGCGAGGCGGACGTCGCGGCGAAGCGGGCCGCAGCCGACTGCGAGAACCTCTTCTCGAGGCTGAAGATCTACCGGGGGAGCACCGACTCGCTCTCGCGCAGCATGGCCGCCGAGGCCGAGCGCGAGGCCCGCGCGAAGGGTTGCGACGCCGGGCGGATCGCCGACGCGAAGGGGCCGGCCGCGCCGCCCCCTGTGGGCGGCGGGACGGGTTCGGGGCCGCCTGCCGGAGGCGGGTCGGGGACGGGCGGGGGAGGACGCGGCTCTGCCACCTGCCAGGTCACGGAGCAGCCGGGCGCCGGCGGCGTCACGCTCGTCTACGAGCAGACGGCCCTCGGCAACCACACGAACGTCTACGTCTTCACGGCCCCGCAGAAGGAGGCCGCGGCCGTGCAGGGACACTGGAACAGCCAGCCCGGCTTCCACCTCGTCGGGCGCTTCGGCAGCTACTCCCAGGGCCTCTCCGCAGCGCGGAAGGCCTGCGCGAAGCGGACGGCGGCGACGGGCGAGGCCGAGCCCGAAGTCGGTCCCTGCAACTGCGTCGACGAGAAGGGGAGGCGCTACTCGGAGGCGTTCGGCCAGCCGTGCGGAACGTCGGGCTACATGATCCGCGATTACCACTGCCCGTCGCGATGAGGAGTCACGTACCCGTGCGGAGCGCCTGGAGCCCGCGCGGCCGCCCGCCTTCGCCGCGGGGCGCGGAGAGCGGCGCGATGACGGCCCCGACGGGGCCCCTGCCCCCGGGCCTCGCCGCCCTCGAGGGCCTCTTTCTCGTCTCGCTCCCTCCCCGGGGGAGGGCCGACCGCACGAAGCAGAAGAGGACGGTGGCGGACCTCCGGAGCGCGATGACGGCGGTCGAGGCGTTCGCGGCGAAGGAGGGGCGCCTCCCCGAGGCCTCTTCAATGAACGACCTCGCGAAGCTCCTCGAGCCGGCCTATGTTCCGCGGCTTCCGCGCGTCGACGCCTGGGGTCACCCGATCCGATTCGAGTCGTGGAAGGCGAACGACGCGAGCCCCGGGCCCGACGCCTACCTCCTCGCGAGCCCGGGCCGCGACGGCGCGTGGGAGGCCCTCGACCTGAGGATCGCCGAGCCGCGCGCCACGCGCTCGCCCGACGACGACCTTCTCGTACGCGACGGCGAGCTCGTGAGAGCGCCCGAGCCGGGAGCTGCAGCTCGGGACAGGGCGGCGGGCCGATAGCGAAGGGGATCGAAGCGGGGAGAAAGGTGCTTCCGTCCGGGGGCCGAGGGGCGCGGATCGGCATGCACGTTCTCCAAAAGGCTGGCGCGGTTCGCCGAGAACCGCCCCGGCCCCGTCAGGACCGGGGCCGAACCCGTGCCTCTCAGCCGGCGAGGACCTTCAGGTACCAGGCGGCAAACGCGGTCGAGAAGACGATCCCCGAGACGCTCCACGCCGTCAGCCCGCGCGACGGCCGGTGCTCGGCCGGGACCTCCGCCGCGTGGATCGCCCGGTGGTTGAGCCACGCGAGCGCGGGAGCGGTGAGGAACGAGAGCGACGTCGCGAGGTCGACGAGGGTCTTGAACGCGGCCCCGCCCCGCAGCGCGGACCCGATGATCGCGAGCGACCCGATGCCGAGGACGACGAGAGAGGCCCAGTAGACGCTCCCGCGCGTCGTCGCCTCGCCCGGCGCCTCGGGGCCGCGGAATCGCGCGGCGAGGCCCGCCAGGGCGCGTGGGAAGCCGTCGGCGACGGTGAGCGTCGTCGAGAACATGACCGTCCCGGCGGCGAGGCCGATGAGCGGCGCGGCCCACTCGCCGAGGTTCCTCGTGTAGAGGGCGATGACCTGCTGCGCGAAGACGGCGGCGCGGTCGTCGAACGTCTCCCCCGAGCCGTACATCACGCCCGCGCCGAGGAGGACGAAGCAGAGGGCAAGGAGGACGGTGCCGACGTAGCCGACGTTGAAGTCGAGGACCGACTCCTTCACGCGGGGGGCGTGGCCCGTCTGCTCGCGTCGGGCGAGCGTCCAGAGGGAGTGCCAGATCGAGATGTCGAAAGCCGAAGGCATCCAGCCGACGAGGGCGACCATGAACGCGACGGAGCGCAGGTCGGTGAACAGGCTCGCGTCGGGGAGCCAGGAGATGCTCCCCCAGGGGATCTTCGGCACGACGAGGAGAGTCGCCGAGAAGGTCGTGAGAGTCAGGACGAGGACGACCGCTTTGTTGATCCGGTCGAG
>Ga0116141_10005328_pt1 | contig 10780 bp, 6 predicted proteins | sample AD_UKC097_MetaG_FD_89744 | JGI IMG/M metagenome (GOLD analysis project Ga0116141, IMG submission 89744) | Active sludge microbial communities of municipal wastewater-treating anaerobic digesters from USA - AD_UKC097_MetaG | ecosystem: Engineered > Bioreactor > Anaerobic > Digestate | place: USA... | reverse complement strand
CTAATATCATCCACACTTATCATCCTCGCCCTTTGTTTCACCGCGCTTGCGGGGGAACTGCGGGCGAAGGAACGGATCCAGCTTGCCATACTGCTTGATACCAGCAGCAGCATGGACGGGCTTATCAACCAGGCCAAGTCCCAGCTCTGGAACATCGTGAACGAGCTCTCCAGGGCGAAGCGGAACGGCGAGGCCACCCAGCTCGAGGTCGCCGTGTACGAGTACGGCAACAGCGGGCTTTCCTCCGGGGAAGGTTACATCCGGATGGTCACGCCGCTCACCGCAGACCTGGACAAAATCTCCGAGGAGCTGTTCCGGCTGTCCACCAACGGCGGGAGCGAGTACTGCGGCCAGGTGATCGACAGCGCCTCGCGCGAGCTCGCCTGGAGCGACAGGTCCGGCGACCTGAAGCTGATATTCATCGCGGGCAACGAGCCGTTCACCCAGGGTGCGGTCAATTTCCGGACCGCGGTGCGCGGCGCCCTGCGAAAGGGGATCATCGTCAACACTATTCACTGCGGCGGGCGCGATGAGGGGATCCGCGGCATGTGGATGGAAGGCGCGTCAATCGGACAGGGGAAATACCTGAACATCGACCACAACCTGAGGTTCGATCCCGTCAGCGCGCCGCAGGACGCCGAGATAATGAGCCTGGGGCAGGAGCTCAACAGGACTTACCTGGGCTACGGGAGCGCCGGTGAGGAACTCAGAACGCGCCAGGAAACCCAGGACCGCAACGCCGCCGCGATGAGCCCGGAGGCGGCGGTCCAGCGCTCGGCGGCGAAGGCCTCCGGCAGCTACCAGAACTCCGGCTGGGACCTGGTGGACGCCGTGTCGAACAACCGCGTGAAGGTGGAAACGCTGCCGGACAAGGACCTGCCGGCGGAAATGCGCGGCATGTCGCCGGCAAGGCGCGCGGAATACGTCCGCTCCATGCAGCAGAAGCGCGAGGCGATCCAGAGAAGGATATCCAAGCTCCACGGCGACAGGCAGCGTTACGTGGAACAGGAAACGAGGAAACGCCCGCGGAACTCGTCTCTCGACGCGGTCATCACAGGGACCATACGCGAGCAGGCGGGAAGCAGGGGCTACCGGATCACGAACTGAAACCGGCAACGGCTTTCCGGCGGGAGCGTCGTGCGGGGGGCGGGAGTTTTTCCCGCCCTCTTTGCGTCAATACCCCGGGCGTTAGACGCGACTTCCCATCAACCCCTGTATTCCAGGACCATGACCGTCATGTCGTCCTCGAACTCCGGGGACTGCGAGCCCACGTGTGACACGGCGGCGGTGTAGATGGCGTCGCAAAGCCCCGTCACATCGAGCCGGCTGTTGCATTTCACCAGGTCTTCCAGGGCTTTTTCACCGTACATCTCGTAATTCCTGTCCCTCGCCTCGATGATGCCGTCCGTGTACAGGACGATTTTGTCTCCCTTTTCGAGCCGCGTGGTTATGTTCGTGTGAGTGAGCGGGAAATCCTCGCATATCACTGTCCCCCGGTGCCCCAGGTACTCCATGGAACCATCCCCGCGCACCACGAATGCCGCGGGGTGGCCGGCGTTGGTGGAAATCATGTCGCCGCTCGCCAGGTCGATATGGCAGAAGATCGCCGATATGAAATGCCCTCCCATCTTCCCGCTGAGCATCCGGTACAGCCGCTTGACGGCCTCGGCGGTATCGCTCCCCGCCGAGTAGCACTCCGGGAGCGACATCTTCACCATAGCCGCGAGGAACGCCGCCGCCACGCCGTGTCCGGACACGTCGCAGATAAACACCGTCAGGGACCTGCCGTCGCAGAAAAAGTCGATGAAGTCGCCTCCCACCGCCATCACCGGCTGGTACTTGAAACTGAGGCTGACGGCGTCTATGTCCGGAAGTGTCGCCGGCAGGAGTGAAAGCTGGATGCGGCGCGCCATCATCATCTGCCGGTTCAGCTCCGCCGTCTGCGCGTTAACGGTCATGGTGCGCTCCGCGACGCGCCGCTCCAGGCCCTCGTTGAGCCGCGATATCTCTTCGATGAGTCGTTCACGCTCGCTGGTGGACGCCTGTATGGTATCAACCATGTTGTTGAAACTTTCGGCCAGCCTGGTGAATTCGTCCCCGCCCATGACCTCCACCCTGGAGTTCATGTCCCCCCTGACGATGGCGTTCACGCCGTTCATCAGCCTCGCCAGCGGCCGGGTGAAATGTTTCGAAAGGATAATGGTCAGGACCGTCGATAGTATCAGGGTGAAAAAGAAGACCGCGATCCCTACGGCCAGGATGTTCCTCCTGAACGCATCGACCTCCTTCGCGTTGATGTCGACGCACACTATGCCGGTGCCGCGCCCGTTCCCGTCCAGTATGGTGGAGTAGGCCGTGATGTAGCTCCCGAAGGCCCCGCGCTGCACCTTGTCGTCGATGTGGTCCTTCCCCTCCCGTATGTAGCCTAGGGTTTTGCGGATGATATCGTCGCTCTCGACGAAATCCTGGCCCGGCTCGGAACTGGGCGTGTTCTTCGGCGCGTAGGTGAAGGTGCACTTCAACGACTTTCCGTTGATGGTGATGTCCCCCGTTCTCACTACAGTGTCCTTCGAACAGACGCCCAGGGGCGTGTCGGCCGACAGGGGATCCGCGGTCCTCACCGTGAACATGGGCGTTCCCTGGATGAGAACCTGCTTTTTTGCGGGATCGTTGACCATGCGTATTGCGATCTTCCCGGCATCGGTATCAACGGTGAAGTCATTCGTGAAAAACGAGTAGTTGTACTCGACGGTAAGCGCGCCCTCTTTGCCGATGAACCAGTCGAAGGCCAGTGACGGCGTCTCGAACCAGATGATGTCCTGGGGCGGGATGTTGCCGTCCAGCGCGTAGTAGAGCTTCCCGTCCGCCGGGTTCAGGTTCAGCGTGTAGATGTAGCGGATATCGCTCTCTTTTTTGGCGATGGTGCTGACCAGCCTGATGCTCCGCGCGTACGCGGTCGTGTTCATAGATCTGGCGGACGTGAATCCGGAGTGCTCGGCCGGGTCCAGCGCCGTGGAGATGGCGCGGGCCAGCGACAGCTTGTGGGCGCGGAAGTTCTCGAAGAACATGTGGCTCGAGGTACGGTACAGCATGTAGCCCAGCAGGAAGGATACGGTGAGATTGAGCGCCATGAAACCTATGAAGAGCTTGGTTCGAAGATTGAATTTCATGCCGCCCCCATGCCCGTGAACGCGCTCCTGCCGAACAACGCGTTACGTCCGGTACCGTCTATCGTACCATGGATTGCCCGCCGCGTCAAACTGTTTTCGCTTCACCGGCCCGCGCCCTTCTTCCTGAGGATGATAAGCTCGTTTTCACGGGCGTTGATGAACTTCAGCATCTCGCGGAAGCCCGCGTATTCCTCCACGCTCACCCTGGACTGGCGGTAGTTCACGCGGTGCGTCACCTCTATCAGCCTCCCTCCCTCCTTCAGCGCGTACAGGCACTCGGCGTCCGATTTTCCCGCAGTGAACTTTCCGTTTTCGGGCACGCGATGTGCCTCGAAGCCCTCGGGTATCCGGTACCGCATGATTTCCAGCGAATCGAACTCGCCCCCCAGAAACAGAGGGAGCTTTCTCCGCCTGACGCTCCCGTAGCTCCGGAAGGCGTTCGTGGGGACCATCATCGACCTGAAGGAGATAATGCCGTCCTGCGCCTGCCCGAAGGACGGGACCTTCACCGAGTACTCGTAGCGCACCGGCTTCTCCAGCCCGTTCTCCAGCACCCTGAAGTCCGAGATGGCGGAGCCGGGATAGGCACCGTTCCAGAACTCGGAGATGTTTCCCATGATGCCGCTCTCCTCCTGGAGCGCGTACCGTCCCGACGGCGCGTACATCCCCCCCTGCTTGTGGAACCGCCGCACCACCGACGCGCTCCCGTCCGCGCCCAGCGCCACCTCGTTCTCGATCGCCAGCAGGTTCCGCTCGAAACGCGGGCTCTCCACCTCGATGAACCGGAAGCCCCGCTCGTCCATCACGAGCGCCGGGACGTTCCTGTCGAACTCCGGTATCTCCCGGTATCCCGCGAGCTCGGCGGTCCCGTCCAGGAAAAACCCGCCGTCGATGTTCACGAAGCAGATTGCATGGTTGAACGCGCCGATCCAGGGCGTATCCATGTCGGTCACGCCGCGGTCGCCGGTCCGCACAAGCGCCATCCGCGCGTCTATCCCCGCGGCCCTCAGGAGCGCCACCAGGACCAGGGTGATGTCCTTGCAGTCGCCCATGCCGGAGACGTAGGTTTCCCCGGCGCTCCTCGGCCGGATGCCGCCTATCCCCAGCTCGAAGCCCACGTACCGTATCCTCCCGGTCACGTGGTTGAATATCTTTCGCACCCGCTCGCGGGGACCGTCGCCGGGCGTGATGATCCTTTCCAGGTCGCGGAGCATATCGGTGCTGGCCGACATCCTCCCGCGCAGGAGGCCGTAGTACCAGCGGTACATCGCCTCCCAGGACCGGTGCGTGGTGAAGGTGACCGACCGCAGGTGTTCGGAATAGTGGGACATCCCGGACTCGACGTTAAAGGGGGCGATAGCATCATCCGTCACCCGGAGCACCCTGAGTCCGTCCACGGTCCGCTCCTCCAGGCGCCCGCCGGGAATGTTCTTCAAGTGGCAGAACACCTCGCGGTCCCGCGGCGCCACCAGGACCGTGCTGCTTTTCATCACGCGGTGCCTGCCGCCGATCGTGATCCGCTCTCCAAAGTAGCCCGCGTACTCCTCCTCCCGGCGGCTCTTCACCGTGTAGTTCAGGTTGATGACGCTCCCGGGCCTGAGGGACGGCACGCTCACCACGTGGGCCGTCATGTCGTAATAGAGCCTGCTCTCCGGCTCCGACAGCGACTGTGCATGGGTTTCCGACGTTTCCACCCGCTCGGTGCCGTTGACGACCTCGCACCGCACGCTCTCCAGCGTGTCCGTCTTCGGGTTGATGACGATGCTCTGCCGCGAGAAGTCCTGTATCGCCCCGGCCTGGTTCACCCTGTAGACCAGGCGAACCCGTTTCTCGTGGGAGCCGTCGGCCGTCAGGCGGTACACGTGCTCCGAGAGGAGGACCACCGCCGGCTCGTCCCTGTACCGCTCCGCCGCGGCGGAAAGCTCGTCCGTATCGTCCCGCGCGACGAAGCGGTCTGTCTCACTTCCCCTGCCGTACAGGAACGCGTGGTAGCGCTTCAGGGGAAAGTTCTGCGGGTCCCCGGCGACAGCGAGGCCCAGGAAGCGCTTCGCCGCTTCCTCCGAGCCAAGGCGGTGATACGCCTCCCCCAGCCGGAAAAGGACTTCGGGATGCGAGGGCGATATCCTGTGCGCCGCGGCGAGCGCCGGGACCGCCTTCGCGGGGCCCCCTTCCCGGTCCAGCATTTCTGCGAGCCGCAGCCTGAACGCAACGTCCGAAGGCAAAAGCGCGATCACCCGCGAGAGCGCGTCGGCAGCCTCGCGGTACCTGCCCGCCATCGCGCGGCAGTCGGCGAGGGACCTGAGGGAATCCAGGTCGAGGCTGTCCTTTCCGGAAAGGTACTCGAAATGACGAGCGGCGCCCTCGTATTCCTTCTGGAGCTTTTTCACCCTTCCCAGGAGCTGGTGCCCCGCCGAGGGATAGCGTTTCCCCATGAGCGCCTCGCCGGTCTTTTCCACCTCCAGGTACCACGACTTCGCCAGGAAGAGCTCCCCCTCGAGCCACTGCCCCAGAACGGAATCGGGATTGATCATTGAAATTTTCTTCACCAGCGGCGCGGCCTCGTACGCGAGATCGCGCCCCAGCCTCTGCACCGCGAGCGCCGCCACCGCCTCCGCGAAATCGTCACGCAGGGCCATTGCCCCGTCCAGCGCGCGCTCCCTGGCGCCCGCTTCCTCCTCGCAGCGCGCCGTGTAAAAAAGCGCCCATGGCGCCAGGGCCGCGTCTTCCCGCGCCTTCGCGAAGGCGGCCTGCGCCTCACGGCTTTCACCGCTGTTCAGTTTCGCGAAGTACAGCAGGCTCCCCATGATGAAGCTTTCCCGAGGCGTGGGATCCTTTTTTTTCGCGTGATATTCGAGCGCCGGGAAAAAGCCGCTTCCCTTTTGCCCGGGCGCCGCCGGGCAGGTGAAGCGCACCGCCGCGGCGCACCCGTCCTCGGAGCTTCCCAGCTTGACGAGGAGATCGTGCTTGCCGGCGCCCAGCTCCAGGACAACGCGGTACTGGTCGAAGGCGAAGCCGTGCTCCCGCGTGTCCGAGAAGACGGGAGCACCGTCCACCCAGAGCGCGGCGGCCCCCGTCTTTCCCAGTGAAAGATGATAGGTCCCCGCGCGCTCCGCGTACAGGGGCGCGCGCAGGTAAAACACCGAGTTTCTCGTCCCCCGGAACACCTGGTCCAGGTCGGCCCTGCCCTGGAGGTCGGTCTCGGTGTCGAACCACTCCACCGGCCCGTTCCTTCCCTCGTACCGGGATGTACTGTCTGGCGCTTTCTCGAGCGGGTGCGGCGCCGTGAAGTGCATGTGATCCGAGCCGGCGAAAGGCCCTATCACCCTGAACTTCGTGATGAAGCCCAGCGATTCACGGAGCCTCTTCGCCGCGGCGAGGTCCCCCCTGCGCAACGCGATTTCCATGCGGAAGATATCGGCCCTCGCCTTCACCGAAGTGTCCCCCGCGGCAAGTGAGTTCCGTTCCATCACGCGCCGGACGCCGTCGTCCACCGCCGCCATAAGCTCCGGGTAGCGCAGGAGCTCCATCAGGCGGAATAGCCACAGCTCCGCAATAGCCGGCGATGGCGCCGCCGAGCCGCCCTCCACCGCCGCGGACAGCGCCGCCTCCAGGTTGTCGCGGCCCTTGTGGAGGAAGAAGAGCTCCTCCTCCCCGTCGGCGAGCGCCGGCACCGCCGCGAGGCTCATTATGAAAACCGCCGCCAGGATCGCCTCTATCGATTTTTTCTTTGACATACTCACGGGCCCGTTCGAAGATACCTGCCGAAAGGAAACAGCGATGACCGCCGGAAAAAAAATCCTCTGCCTGCTCCCCCTGACAGTAGTAACCATCGCCGCGCTTACTACAATTCTTTTTTACGCGTATCCCCGGCTTCACGGCGCCGACTACGCCCACGACGTCGACAATCCGCTGCACGAGGCGGTGGTGCTCTATTACCGCGACAAAAAGGACGACGCGAAGAGCCTCCTCAGGCGCCTGTCGCGGCAGGATAAGTATGCGGGGCAGGCGCTCATCAACTACGGACTTTTCCTCGAGCGGGAGGGCGATATTTCGGGCGCCGAGAGCTATTACCGGAAGGCGCTGGGAAAGGGTGAGCACATCGCGCTGGTCTACATCATCGGCCTCCACTCGCAACCCGGCGTTGAGCTCCCGGGGCACGCGTTCACCGCGGCGGGGAACCTCGCCACGCCCGAAACCTCATGCTGGGTGGAATACCGCCGCGCCGAGGAGCGGCTCCTGAAAAGCGACCGCGAGGGCGCGCTGGCGCACCTGGCTAAATCCGTGGAAAGTGGACTGCCGCTGACGTCGCTCGTCTACTGGGACCCGCTTTTTGCGCAGCTCAAAGGTGACGGCCGATTCAAGGAACTGCTGGCGAAGGCGAGGAGCAACAACGCAGGGCATGGAACCCTGTCACAGCGGATGGAGCTGGACGAGTTCACCCATTTCAAGAACCGTCCCTACGGCATGGCGAAGGAGCTGATGAAGGCGGCCGCGCTGGAACCCGGGAACGACGCGAAAGCCGAGGAGCTGCTCACGCCGCTGCTCTCCGCGAACCTCCCTCCGCGCGACCACGCGATTGCGCTCTACTGGCTGGCGCGGATCAGGGCGAAGAAGAAGGACATGGCGGGCGCTGCGAAGTACCTCGCGCAGTTCAAGTCCCACATCCGCTCCGGCGCGCGTGACACCACCGGCTTTATCGCCATCGCCAGGAAGATAGAGGACGACCTCTACGCGAACGATCCGCTCCTGAAAAACGTGAAGTGACATACGGCTGGCGCTCCAATCGAAACGACATGCGCAGAAAGGACAAGCAGATCACCGACGACGCGACGCTCGAGGAAATCCTCCGGAAGGCGGACGTCTGCCGCGTCGCCATGTGCGACGGCGACGAGCCCTACCTGGTCCCCGTGAACTTCGGGTACCGCGACCGCGCGCTCTTCATCCACTCCGCGCGCGAGGGCCGCAAGATCGAAATTTTATCGAGAAACAACCGGGTCTCCTTCGAGGCCGAAACCGACGTGGAGATACTTCGCGGCGATTCAGCCTGCGGTTGGGGCACCCGTTACCGAAGCGTAATAGGCGCCGGCAGGGCGCGTTTCCTCGAAGACAGGAAGGAAAAGGAGGAGGCGCTCGATATCATCATGCGGAAATATTCCGGAGCGGGCGGGTATGCCTACAGCCCGGCGAAGGTGGACGCGATAACGGTCATCCGGGTAGACATAGAAACGATGTGCGGCAAGAAATCCGGCATGGAATAGGGCCCGCGAAAACGCGGGCCCTTCCTCTATTGTCTACCGCTGCTTGTACTTTTCCGCGGCGAGCCTGATGTACTTCTCCTTCTTCACCATCTGCTTCATGTTCGTGAGGGTACGGAAGGGGATCGCCTTGCTCGTCATGTTGGCGATCGACGCGGGGATGTTGCCCGCCGGGTTGGCCCGCATGATGTACGTCACCTCGGTGGTATCGTCCTCCGCCTTGCTGAGGTGCCACTGTCCCAGGAGGTCCGTCATCCGGACGACGCCGCTCCGCTCGGGCACCGGCGAGTCCTTCACCGCGCTGAAAATAATGCTCACCTTCCCGCTTTTCACGTCCACGCCGCCCCTGGACCTCACCACCACGTCGCGGTTCGATACCGGCCAGGGGGCCCGCGTCACGTTGTAGACGAGCATGTCCTCCTCGGAGTATTTCTTCACCACGCGCGCCTCGATGCAGTCCGCCATCCACTGCGGCTGGGCATCGACGTCGCGGATGAGTTCCACCACCACCTCGATCTTCGCGTTGACCATGGTCTTTCCCATGAACTCGTCCAGGCTCGAGTTTGCTGACGGCCTGGTGAACACGCGGATACCGTTGGAATTTCGCACTTCTCTCCACTGCTCCTGCGCAAACGCTGCCGACATCGCCATGAGAGCCGCGGCGACAATGAGCATGAATTTTCTTTTCAAAGAATGCCCCCTGATCGTTTGTTTTTTCAGTACTTCCCACTATTGCACCCTGGAAGTCAAGCATTATATGAACTATGAATATATTAAAAATAATATATTCATAGTTCATATTATTATTACTTAATTATCCATTCCACCATGATTTCTACCGCCTTCAGCATGTGCGAACAATTCCTGGAGGTGAAATCATCGGGCAGGGCCGCTTCGAGGGGTATGGTTTCACTCGCCGTGAGGGTCTTGGCCCCGCCAAAGTCCACGTACGCCATTCTCGCGGTGAGTTCGTCCTCGGGACGGGCGAAGGCCGTTCCCGGCAAGATGGCCACTCCCGTTTCCATCAGGAGACGTTCGCAGAGTTGCTCGGCGTCCGTGATCCCCCTTTTGGCGAGCCGTTCCCTGTAGGGCGAAAAATCCGGGAAAAGGTAAAACCCGCCCTCCGGGGGCCATACCCGGATGCCCGATTCCGCCAGCATCGCGTGGCATTCCGTTCCCAGCCTGGCGAGAATTCTTCGGGCGTGCCAGAGGTACCGCTCGATTCTCTGGTCGTTGCGAAACGCCTGCACAGCGGCGTGCTGTATCGGCGCGCTCACCGAGGTGAAGGTTTCACTCGCTACGGCGGCGATGGCCTCAAGGAGCCAGTCGAGGTCCGGCGGAAATGAGAAGGTACCCAGGCGCCAGCCCCCGGCTCCGCACCATTTCGAAATACCGCTGCTCAAGATGGTCCCCTCCGGATAATACCTCGCCACGGAGACATGGTCACCCCGGTGATGAAGCTGTCCGTAAATTTCATCGGAAAGGAGGATCATCCTGTATTTTTTCGCGACCTCGGCAATCTCCTTGAGCTGGGAATCCCGGTACGTGCAGCCGTCGGGATTCGCAGGATAATTCAGAATGAGAATGCGGGGACGATACGTGTCGTGCTCATCGTAACAGAAGCGATCGAGGTCTTCCGCGGTCAGCTTCCACCGGTTTTCATAAGAGGTGGGGATGATCTGGACCTGCCTGCCGATTATTCTCGCCTGGGGAATGTACGACACCCAGCATGGCGAAGGAATCAGTATTTCCCCGTAGTACACAAGCTGGAGTATGAACATCAACTCCTTTGAGCCGGGACCTATCATCACGTTCTCCGGATGCACGCTGATGCCATCCTTCCGGTGATGGAAATCCGCGATCGATTCCTTCAGCTCCGGAAGGCCCTTGGGAGACAGATAGTCCTTCTTGTCCGCGTTTGCTTTAAGCGCGTCCACCACGGGGACCGGCACCGGGAAGGGTGACTGCCCCAGTCCCAGCCGGTACACTGCCTTTTTTTCCTGGAGCAGTTTCTTGCTGATTTCGTTGATGGCAAGGGTCGCTGACTGTCCCATGCCCCTCACGTTCATGTTGAGGCTCACCATCTTGCTCAGTTGAACCCCGTTTGCCATGAAGTCACCTCCCTCTCTCGTGTAAGGGTACTATCAATGCCCGAACCATTCAAGAAAAAAAACCGCCATTGGGGAAGGGTACTAATTCACATACCATCGCGGGCAGGGCAGGTTATCGCGAATTGCGACGGAAACCCGCGTCGATGGGAGTATCGGACGTCACTTCATTTGCCTATGCAGAACCTGCTGAAGATCGAGTCGAGCACGTCGTCGGGGCTTATCTCCCCCGTGACCTCCGCGAGGG
>Ga0116141_10005321_pt1 | contig 10785 bp, 10 predicted proteins | sample AD_UKC097_MetaG_FD_89744 | JGI IMG/M metagenome (GOLD analysis project Ga0116141, IMG submission 89744) | Active sludge microbial communities of municipal wastewater-treating anaerobic digesters from USA - AD_UKC097_MetaG | ecosystem: Engineered > Bioreactor > Anaerobic > Digestate | place: USA... | reverse complement strand
TCCTGGCCTGATACGGAATTGGAAGGCTCTTCCGATAAAGGACTCACCTGAACTTTTCAGGGGAGAGTGGCCATTCAGACAAGGACCATGGGGAACGATTAAGCGGCACTTCGGGAAAATAGATCAACTGGAGATCGAGCACAATTGGCTTCACAAAAGTTTTGCCTTGGCTGTTGGGATAAGTGCCAGGTTACCCCCCGTGGGATAGGCATACACCGTGTATTTGCAAGTGAATGAGATCAAAATGATTTTATTTGGTATTAAAAACATAACAGAACCACAACTGTACCGTTCCTATCAAAGGGGGTAACAAAAACATGGCCGATAAATTTGAATACAATTTCTGTCATTGACAACCATGAAAGCCAGGTATAGAATGAGAACGCGGGGGATAACTTATGATACAAAAATGGATTGAAGAAATAAAATCTAAAAGCCCAAAAGACCAGCTTGGGATGATCCTGGTTCATAACGGGATTGTGAGGGCAACCTCAAAAGATGGAAAACCGGTGACTGGGATGGTGCTCTCCTTTGATGAGAAACTTTTGAACACCTTGGTTGCCCGGTATAAAAAAAATGATGGCATAGTAGATATAAAGATCTGGGTTAATCAGGGTAAATTATCCATTGGCGATGATATTATGGTTGTCCTTGTTGCAGGCAGATACAGGACAGACGTTCTCCCCGCCTTCCAGGAACTTATTCGCGAGATCAAAAACAATGTGGTCAATGAAAAGGAAACATGAAATACAGTGATCAGTGAATGGTGAACAGTGAACCGAAAAAATGATAAATCGCAATATAACAAAGCAATACGGGACATAGAGCGCAAGAAAACAAAGAAGATAAAAATAGGAAGCGTAGCAGTTGGAGGAAATGCACCTATCGTTGTTCAGTCTATGCTCAAAACAAATCCTGAGAACTTTCAAGAAACGTTGACACAGGCGAGGGATTTGAAAAATGCCGGGTGCGAGCTTATTCGGATAGCCCTTCCCCATGAAGACACGTGTCAGATATTACCTTTTCTTCGAAGGGAGATTGACGTTCCAATCATTGGAGATATCCACTTCAACCATAAGATTGCACTCAAGGCCATGGAAACAGGCATAGATGCTATTCGGATAAATCCCGGGACTATTAACAACGTCAGGAAGGTGCGGGAAATCGCCAAGAATGCAAAAGAGACAAAAACCCCTATTCGCATAGGCATCAACATTGGATCCATTGAAAAAAGAATCCTCAAGACTAATGGCAAACCTGATGCAGGATCAATGGTGGAAAGCGCTTTATACAGTATAAAATTATTTGAAGATGAGGGCTGGACACAACTGAAGGTTTCGTTGAAAGCATCAGATATTTTTCAGACAATAAAAGCATATAAAATATTTGCCAGCGTCTCTGATTATCCTCTCCATATAGGGATTACCGAGGCAGGGCCTGTGTTCTCGGGAGCTATCAAGTCTGCTGTGGGCATAGGAATTCTTCTTTACGAAGGCATTGGTGACACCATAAGGGTTTCACTGACAGGAAATCCTGTTTATGAGGTCATCGCTGCCTACCATATCCTGAGAGACCTTGGTTTAAGAAAAAGAGGAATTAATATCATCTCGTGTCCAACCTGCGGACGATGCAGTACAAATTTGAAAGAGATTGTAGAAGAATTTGAGAAAGATGTAGCCAACATTGACAAGCACCTCAATGTGGCCATCATGGGCTGTGAGGTGAATGGCCCTGGCGAGGCCAGAGAGGCTGATATCGGTATTGCTTTCGGAGCTAACAAGGCCATACTCTTCTCAAAGGGTGATATCATAAGAACAGGCATTCCCAAGGAGATGGCAAAAGATCTCTTGAAGGAAGAGATCTTTAACAGGATCAGTTAGCTGTTTTTTTTCACAAAAAAAATTCTTTGTATTACCGTAACGTGACTGAGAACAGCAAGCACGAAAACGGCATAGAGAAGCAGATTAAAAAAAATACCTATGAGAAGGATCACTAACCTCTCCGGCCTCTCCAGAATACCTGCCCTGCATTCTATGGATGCTGCCTCTGCCCGTGCCCGGGCATAGGGGATAATTGCAACCCCAATAGTTGCAACAAAGGTTAATACAAGGGCATACAGTTGACCCTGTTTCAGAAAAAACACGAAGATTCCAAACATCAAAAAAAGATCCGTGTATCTGTCGAGGACCGAATCAAGAAATCCTCCGAAACGTGAAACAGTGTTTGTGCTTCTTGCTATGGCGCCATCAAGAAGATCGAAAAAACCTGAAAAGAGAAGGACAACTCCCCCTGTCTTAACATAGCCAAAGGCAATACACATTGCTGAGGCATAGCCAAATATTGCTCCAATCAGGGTCAGGAAATTCGGATTTATCGTTGTGCCGGCAAAGAAGAATCGATAAAGTTTCAGAATAGCAGGATCAAGGGAATGACCAACTTTATTGCTTATCAACGGCTACCCTATCGTTCCCTTTCTCCCCGAATAAACTCTTCCACCATTTGGCGGGCAACCTCATCAGGAAACTGATGAATGGGATGTTTCATCGTGTACGCAGATACCGATTCAAGGACACCGCTAATTTTTCTGTCTCGTGCCACCTTGCAGCACCTTATAGCATCGATCATGCATCCTGCGCTATTCGGAGAGTCCTCTACCGATAAACGCAGTTCTATATCAATGGGAACATCGCCAAAAATTCGACCTTCAATCCTCATAAAGCAAATCTTATTATCGTTCTGCCAAGGAACGTAGTCAGAAGGACCGATGTGGATGTTCTCAGATGGAATGGGCATATCAAGCTGCGATTGAACAGCCTCTGTCTTGGAGATTTTTTTTGAAATGAGGCGATTCCTGTTCAACATATTCAGAAAATCTGTATTACCGCCGGTGTTCAACTGGTAGGTTCGGTCAATCTGGACGCCTCTATCATGAAAGAGCTTTGCGAGGGTTCTGTGAATGATGGTTGCCCCGATCTGTGATTTTACATCATCACCAACCAAAGGAATGCCTTTTTCCCTGAATCTGGCAACCCATTTTTCGTCCGATGCAATGAACACTGGAATGCAATTGATAAGGCTTGCTCCGCTTTCAATGCAGCATTCGGCATAATACCTCGTTGCCTCCTCAGAACCAACAGGGAGATAGTTGAGCACTATCTCGGTTCCTGTATCCTTTAATATCCTTGCAACGTCATCGGGCTTGTTTTCAGAAACAAGAAATGTTCTATTTTCGGGATAATCCGCCATATGGGACGAGATGCCATCGAGAGGGTTGCCCATGCGGACTATCACTCCAGACTGCCTGATCTGATCCTCAAAAACCTTCGTGCAATTGGGGGAAGTAAAGATTGCCTCTTCTAAAGGCCTTCCTACTTTTCTCTTATCCACATCAAAGGCCGCAACAATTTTTATATCCTTTGGCTCATAACCGCAGATACTCTGGTGCATGAGCCCGATTGTCGCTGTATGGTGTTTTTCATAATAGGCCAATCCCTGAACAATTGAACTTGCACAGTTTCCTACGCCAACTATAGCAACATGAATTTCTCCCATATTTCCCCGTGAATTCTTATCTAAACTATTTGTTTTAAAAAGTCAAAGGATACGCGACACATGCCTATCTTTTATAACGCTCAGCGCCTGACTCGTATAAGTCGTTGCCATAAACATCATTAATCACAAAGAGGGGCATATCAACAACACCCAGCTTTACAACGGCTTCCGGGCCAAGCTCTTCGTAAGCTACCACTTCTGAAGATATAACACTTTTTGAAAGCAGAGCCCCTGCCCCGCCTGTTGCTCCAAAATATACTGCTTTGTATTGCTTAAGCGCATCTTTGACCGCTTGAGATCGTTTCCCTTTTCCTATCATCCCTTTGAGGCCAAGGGAAACAAGTCTGGGCGCATATGCATCCATCCTGGAGCTTGTCGTTGGCCCGCATGCACCAATGACCCTGCCGGGTGGCGCTGGAGATGGCCCGCAATAATAGATAACCTGGTTTTGGATATCAAAGGGTAGCCTTCCACCTTCATTAAGTGTGTCGACGAATCTTTTATGAGCCGCATCCCTTGAGGTATAGATATAACCGCTCAAAAATACCTTTTCCCCTGCTTTCAATTGTTCGATAACATAAGGTTCCAGTGGCGTTTTTATTCTTTTAATTTCCATGGGCTACTCTCCTTCAACCGATTTAAGTTGGGGTGATCACACTTCACCCTTCAACCCAACTGGTGAACACAATCATTGTGCTGTGTAACAGACTCATCTTTTCTTCCCGTGCCTTTTCCCTCTTCCTTTGCCCATTTGAAGACACCCTTATTAGATGATGGCTTCTTTTATCCGGTGTGCATGACACTGGATATTAACAGCCACGGGCAATGAGGCAATATGGCATGGCATCATTTTAACATGGACATCGAGAGCTGTAACTATACCACCATAACCTTGAGGACCAATGCCAGTCTTATTGATTGCCCACAAGAGTTCTTCTTCCAGAGCAGCTATTTCAGGATCATCGCTCCGCTTTCCCAGGGGCTCCATCAGAGCCTCTTTTGAAAGAAGAGCTGATGTCTCGAAATTACCGCCTATCCCAACACCAACAATAATCGGCGGACACGGGTTGGGACCTCCCTTCGTTACCATTTCGAGGACAAGTGCCTTCACCCCTTCCTTTCCCTCCGAGGGAACAAGCATCCTTACAGATCCATAATTTTCACTTCCACCACCTTTAGGAAGCACGGTAATCTTTATTTTATCCCCAGGTACAATCTTCACGTGTATGATGGCGGGGGTATTGTCACCGGTGTTCTTCCGTGTAAAAGGATGACATGCTGACTTCCTCAGGTAGCCTTTGGCATAGCCTCTCCGCACCCCCTCATTGATTGCATCATTGAGTGATCCCCCAATGATATGAACATCCTGGCCTACCTCCATGAATGTCACAGCAAGGCCTGTGTCCTGGCAGATTGGAATATGTTCATCCCTTGCCAAATTTGCATTCTTTATGAGCTCCCTTAAAACCTCTTTACCTACAGAAGACTCTTCTTTGTCGATCGATTTCTTGATGGTATCCAGGACATTTTGAGAAAGATTGTAGTTTGCATCAATAAACAGTTTCTCTATGACCGATACTATTTCGTCAACATGCACCTCTTTCATACATCACTCCTTGTATGGTTCTATTATCCCTTTCTCCATCAGTATGGCAACCTGATCCCTGGCTCGCCTGATCTTCAATTCAGCTGTTTTGAAAAGTTCCTGTTCTGAGAATTTAAGCCGTGCTACTCCCTGCTCCATTGCCTTTTTTGCAACTGCAACCGCCTCCCTTGGAAATACCTCCCATTCATCCATTGTAGGAAGAAGATAATCCTCACGAAGTCCCTTGTCTTCAGCACATTTTGCCAATTCAATTGCCGCTGCTATGCACATCTCGTCAGTAATGGTTCTTGCCATTACATCCAGTGTACCCCGGAAGATTGCAGGAAAACCGACCGAATTGTTCACCTGGTTCGGGAAATCACTTCTTCCTGTGGCAACTATGCGTGCACCTGCCTCCTTAGCCTCCCAGGGCCAAATCTCCGGTATAGGATTGGCACAGGCAAAAACGATTGCATTATCGGCCATGTCAGAAATCCACTCCTTTTGAATAGTATCAGGACCAGATTTGGAGAGGGCAATAACCACATCCTGTCCTTTCATGGCCTCAGCCATCCCACCCACCCTGTTTTCAGCATTCGTTGTACCGCAGAACTCAAGCTTCTCCTTGTGTGTTGACTTAATATCGTCCCTTTTCCTGTTCAATATTCCCTTGCTGTCCACTACGATCATTTTTTTTGGATCAGCACCCGCCTTGATAAGCATCCGGACAATGCAGACATTTGCAGCACCAATGCCTATCATAGTGATCTTCACATCCTCCATTTTTTTGTTCACCAGCTTCAGTGCGTTGATGAGACCGGCCAGTGTAACAGCCGCTGTTCCCTGCTGATCATCATGCCAAACCGGGATTGTCATTTCTGATCTCAATTTTTCCAGTATATAAAAACACTTTGGATTCTCGATATCTTCAAGGTTAATCCCTCCAAAAGAAGGGGTCAAGAGTTTCACTGTTCGTATAAACTCGTCAGGATCCTTTGTATCGAGACAGATGGGGAATGCATCCACACCACCAAGATATTTAAAGAGCAGTGCTTTTCCTTCCATAACAGGAAGGCCGGCAAGGGGCCCTATATCACCAAGCCCGAGAACCCTTGTACCGTCAGTAACAACTCCAACCATGTTCGCTCTGTTTGTGTATTCATAGCCCAAATCAGGGTTCTTGTTGATCTCTTTGCATGGTTCTGCAACGCCGGGAGTATACCAGATGGCAAAATCGTTGATATCCCTAATTACACATTTGGGAACTACCTCAATCTTGCCCTTATAATATGGATGCATCTTGAGTGCATCCTGGGCAGGTTTCTTAGCCTTCTCAAGAAGCTCTTCCTTTGTTACCTTATTTTTTTCCATGATTCCCCCCTTCATTTGACTTATTAGAGAAACAGCTTTTATGTTTAAGTTTGGTATAAGATTGTATAGCTATTTAGAAAAAATTCAAAGAGAAAACTGAACAAAGGTGATGAAAATACTGCCAATGCGACGATGAATCACCGCCATACAAGATTCTATAATTTATTGACATTTAATTGATAGCTGACGGCTCACCGATATATGATTATCTCAGATTGTTCTTCCTTGCCCAATCAGCCACATGAATTGGACTCTCGAGGATTTCCACCCCTGCCGCCCTCAACTCTTTCTGCTTGCCCTCAACCGTCCCTGCTGCCCCTCTCACAATTGCGCCTGCATGTCCCATTCTTTTACCCTGGGGAGACTGACGGCCTGCAATGTAGGCGGCAACTGGCTTTGTCATCCGCCTCGATATAAATCCGGCACCCTTTTCTTCCTGCTCTCCTCCCACTTCCCCAACAATAATCACAGCATCAGTATCAGTATCTCGTTCAAATAATTCAAGGATATCAGCGAGATTCCTCAAGACAACCGGATCTGCACCCATTCCCACAACTGTGCTCTGGCCGACGTTTACTTCTGAGAGGATACCTGCAAATTCATAGGAAAGAGTTCCACTCCTGGAAATGATTCCTACACGACCCGGCGCAAAGAGTGATGCTGGCATAATACCCATTTTTCCCTTTCCAGGAGATAGAATTCCTGGCGTTGTCGGGCCAAGGGCGAATACACCTTTTTCCATAGCATAGCTGCGCATCTTCATAACGTCTCTCACCGGAATGTGCTCAGGGACAACAACGATCAGCTTTATCCCTGCATCGATTGTTTCTAAAAAAGCATCGAGCACGAATGCAGCAGGAACAAAAAACACAGATGCATTTGCTCCCGTCTCCTTCACAGCTTCAAGAACGCTGTCAAAAACTGGTACCCCTTCCACAGTTGTCCCGCCCTTTCCGGGCGTAACGCCTCCTACAACCCTCGTTCCATATTCAAGCATCCAGTGAGTCTGGACGCTTCCAATGCGGCCGGTGATACCCTGCACAATAACCCGCGTAGAATCGTCAATCAATATACTCATCGCTTAACCTCGCCCAACAAGTTCATATAGCTTATCGATTGCTTTTTCGGTTGCCGTTTCTGTCACCACGTGGACTCCGGCAGAACGAAAAATCTCCCACGTCTCCTCTTGACGGTTCCCAAGGGCTTTCGCAACAACAGGAATCCTTACGTTGCGTTCGTGAATATAACGTACCACACCCTTGGCACCTTCATGGATCGGGTTTATTCCACCGTACACATTAATGAATATAGCTCTGAGATCAGGCTTCATCATGATAAGTTCCATACACTTGTAAAGCAGGTCAGCCGTTATACCTCCCCCTGTTTCAAGGAAGTTTGCTGGCTTCATCTTCTCCCCTATTATATCCATGGAGGCCATGCCAAGACCAGCACCGGATGAAATAAGCCCTATATCTCCATCAAGATCAACATAAGTAACACCTATTTCCCGGCCACGGCGTTCAAGAGGATTCTCTATCCTGTCTATCCGGTCTGGAAGAGGAAAACGTATCCTTGACAATGCTGAGTCATCAACTTCCAGCACTGCATCAACGGCAAGGAGACCACCATTGGGGCGAACCACAAGTGGATTGATTTCAGCAATCAGTGCCTCATAGCGCCTGGCGATATTATAAAGCTGACCGATAATATCGCTCCAGGAAGCGATCAACTGTTCTTTGAGACCCAATCTCCTCAGGAGGGACCGGGCCAAATACGGGTAATAGCCGAAGGAGGGATCTATATGAATTGACGCAACCTTCTCAGGAGAATTCCTCGCTGTTTCTTCAATAAGCATGCCCCCTTCAGTACTGACTACAATAACAGGCCTTCCCGAATAACCGTCAACCGTAATACCCAGATACAATTCTTTCTCAATCGCTGCTTTTTCACATACAAGTACCTTACGTACAGGCAACCCCTTTATGTCGGAGCTAAGCATTTCCTCAGCCACATCTTCCAGCTCATCCTGTGTCAACGCTACCCTGACTCCACCGGCAAGACCACGGCCTCCCGCAAGCACCTGGGCCTTCAGCATAACAGGAAATCCAATCTCCCCAGCTATCTGGAGCGCTTCGTGCGTTGTTCCGGCAATACCCCTCCGGGGAACAGGGATTCGGTTCTGCTCAAAAATGTCTAATGTTTCGTACTCATGAAGTCTCATGGCTATCCCTTGAAATGGAGTTAACTGGCACACAGGTTTGTTAAAACCGTGCCATGGCCAAGTATAAACAGACGATCACTGGATGTCAATGAAAATAAATTGAAAATCCAATTCAATAATGAATCAAAATAAACAAAATCGCTCGGGTTGAAGGGTTTTTTGGTGAGTACAGCATGCCCGAACAAGAGATAATGCCAGATACCCTCAGCTAAATTGCCATGAGGCAATAAAATCAGGTATTTTCTATTAGGAAGGGTTGCAAAGATCAACGCAAAGAAATGTTGTTGCCGGAATAGATAATACAAAACTTTGCCATTATAAAATTTAATTGCAAATTTAATTTAATTGATATACAATGACCTATTATGAAACCCAAAACCAAAAAAACAACAAAACCACAGGCAGACAGCAGCCAAATAGCATATCAAGGTATTCGACGCATGCTGTACACCAAGGAACTAGCTCCCGGACAAAAGATAGCCTACCGGGACCTCGCTGAGAAGTTGAAATTGAGCCCAACGCCTATCATACAGGCATTAAAATGGCTCGAATTGCAGGGTTTCGTGCTTCATGAGCCAAAACGGGGATATTCTATGGCGCCCTTTAGCCTTAAAGAGATTGAAGAGCTCTATGAGCTTCGTGAACTCATTGAACCATCCCTGATACCTGCCACCATTCAGCATATCAACAGGGATGGGCTGAAAAACCTGAAGACAGCGTTGGAAGCACACTTTTCAGCAGAACGGGAGTTCTATTTAAAGGAAAGGCTTTTTAAAAATAAGGAATTTCACATGACCCTTGCGTCTCTCTCTGAAAAAGAGACACAGATACGGATTCTGCAGAATGTCTTCGACATGTTATTCCTTAAATACGGTGGTAATTATCTGCCCATGTCATCTCTTACAGCTACAGATCAGGAGCATCAAGAAATATATGATGCAGTTGCCTTACGAAATCTTGAAAGGGCACAGAATGTCCTCAAGAATCATCTCACTAATGTGAAGATACAGGTCCTATCGAGCGTTAAAAAGATACTGGCTGAGCAGGAAAGGTCTCCATTCTGAAATATAAACCTAAGACCAGATAATGGTAAAACGAGGAGGGAATGTAGTATGGGTATTAAAACAAAAGAAGAATACATTGCATCGATTGGGGCACTCAAGCCCACAGCTTACATGTTTGGTAAGAAACTCACCAGCATTGTGGATAACCCACGCCTTCGTGCGGGTATAGAGGCTACTGGCGCCACCTACGAGCTTGCTAATATGCCGGAGAACAAGGACCTTATGATCACAATAAGCCCTCTCATTAATGAACCGGTTAGTCGGTTCACATTGCCCCCCGCCAGCATAGAAGATCTAGTAGCAAGGGTAAAAGTGAACCGCAAAGTTGCTAACTACGTCGGAACTTGTCATCAGAGATGCACAGGACTTGATTGTCTCTCAACTCTTGCAATCGTAACCTATGATATCGATAAAAAATATGGCACTAACTACAACAAGAATTTCACGGAGTTTTTGAAGCACATGCAGAAGAATGACTTAACTGCGAATGCCGGAGTCACAGACGTGAAAGGCGATCGGTCACTTGCTCCACACGAACAAGTGGACAAAGACATGTTTGTCCGTGTTGTAGAAAAACGTGACGACGGTATTGTTGTCCGGGGTGCCAAGGCCCACCAGACGGGTTCCCTTTCATCTCATGAAATCATCGTGATCCCAACCCGTGCCATGGGAAAAAACGACAAAGACTATTCCGTTTCCTTTGCCGTTCCTTCAGACACAAAGGGATTAATCCATGTAGTCGGCAGATCCAGTCTGGATATGCGGGAACTGGATGGCTGTGACATCGGTAATGCCTACTACTCCAAGTACTGCCCTACCCTGATTTTTGATAATGTATTTGTTCCCTGGGAACGCGTTTTCATGTGTGGTGAGACAGAGTTTGCATCTGAAATGGTTATAAAATTTTCCTCTTTTCACCGCCAGAGCCATGGTGGGTGCAAATCGGGCAAGATTGACTGTATGGTGGGTGCAGCCCTTACTTTAATGGACTA
>Ga0116141_10005319_pt1 | contig 10786 bp, 8 predicted proteins | sample AD_UKC097_MetaG_FD_89744 | JGI IMG/M metagenome (GOLD analysis project Ga0116141, IMG submission 89744) | Active sludge microbial communities of municipal wastewater-treating anaerobic digesters from USA - AD_UKC097_MetaG | ecosystem: Engineered > Bioreactor > Anaerobic > Digestate | place: USA... | reverse complement strand
GCCGTCATGGAGAGAAGCGCCAGGGTTTGCCTCTCCCTCCTCCTCCCTGACCCCCTCCCAGATTCCTTGTCAAGCTCAATCCTTCCCGTCCTGGAGAGGGATAACACCCTCTTTCTCTTCCTCTCCCCTCAGAGCGGTGAGAGGCTCGAACGGGTCTTCCCCACCGCCAGGAAGTTGGAAATCTAAAGGGAATCCCCTTTCCGGGGAGCCGACGGGGCTCCAGGGGAGTGCCCGCCGTGGTTCTCGCTTCGAGAAGAGCGTTCAACCTCGTTTCCGAAGTGATTCCGTAGTATCTTCTCTTGAGGGAATCGATCGCCTCTTTCGGCTTCTATTTCTCTTTTTCTCTCAATTTTTTGACAAACTCTCGGAGATTCCCCTTCTCTTGAGAGGTAACCGCTTCATCGAAAACCGATGATCGCCGGCCGGGATCCGCTTGTAACAGATTCTTGTACGCCCGGATGACCCCTTCGACCCCTGCGGTGTCGACGGCCTCCGGATCCTTTGAGATTTCGGGGTTGTTGATGATTGCGGAAACGGCGCTAAGCATGAAATGGTAGAGTATGAAAGCCTGTTCTCTTTCGGTTTGCAGGAAAGACTCGGTGCACCACATCGCCACGGAGCCGATCCGTATGGTAATGTCGGGAACCGAGGCGATGAATTGGATAAACCAGAATCTGTCCAGATCGCTTGAGCCGTTTAACAGATCCAGCTCGCTGGACCTGGCCATTTGGAGCACTCTTTCGCGTTCTTCTCGCGTTGAAGGACCTCTTTCTTGGGCCGCAAGTACCTCTGTGATCATGAAAAGAGCGACCAGAACCATAAACGCCGTTCTGAAGAACCGGTTTGGCATCTCCCCCTCCTTTTCACCCAGCGACTCCGCTAAAGGGTGGTACTCCCTCCCCCCGGAGCCGCCGGATCGGAATAGACACTTTTCGCGGAAAAAACCACCCACTCGTTCAAGATTCTCTCACTCCCCTGGGCGTCCTCAAGGAAGAGCCCTAGGAGATGTTCGCCAAAATTTCGAGCCTTTTTCTGCACCACCTTCTTCGCTTCTCCACAGGTCGTCAAGAAACCGGGCCCTCTCTGACGTTGTTCCTCCGATGCCTTACAGAGTTTCAGCCCTTCTTTCCCAAACTTTCTGAGGGATTTAAGAGCGTAATCTCTCCCTTTTCTCTATTCTAAGCACATTCAGTTCTGTGTCAAGAGAGCGGAAAAATTCGAGGTGGAAAGAACGACATAGGCGTTGGGAACAGTCGACATTGGAGAAGAGAACAGTCAATCCGGCTCCTATGCCTCAGGAAGGAAGAGAATCGGAGTCTCCCCTGGAAAATCTTCCTTTTCAAAAGGGAGTGTCCTTTGTAGTGGAGTCGTTCTTATCGCCACGTCCAAGTGTGGCGACTCAGGGGCACCGGTTCCCTTCTCCCCTCCCTTCCTGTATAATGGGGAGAGCCATGAAGGAAACTTACTCCCTGGGAGTCGATATCGGCGGATCCGCCATGAAGGCGGGGGTTCTGAGAGACGAAGAGATTCTCTGGGAGAACTCCGTCCCCACCAAGAAGGGGAGCGCCTCGGAGTTCTACGGGGCCTTGGCCCTCTTGGTCGAGGAGGCCCGAGCCCTCTTTCCCGTCTCCACGGTGGGTTTCGGCTTTCCGGCCCTGGTGGACCAGAGCCTTCACAGGCTTCTCCGCCTGCCCAACCTTCCGGCCTTGACGGATACGGATTACCTGGCTCCGATCAAGAGTTTCCTTCCCCTCCCCTTCATCGTGGACAACGACGCCAACCTGGCCGCCTTCGGCGAATACTCCCTCTCCAGCAAGAAGGGGGGCACCTTCCTCCTCCTCACGCTGGGAAGCGGCGTAGGAACAGGTCTTGTCATCGGCGGCAACCTCTTCCTAGGAAACCGGGGTTTCATTGAGGGTGGGCACATTGTCGTCGAACCGGAGGGAAAGATCTGCCCCTGCGGTAGCCGAGGTTGCCTGGAGACCGAAACCACCATCCGACCCCTCAAGGAGACCTACTCCTCCCTGACCAAGGCTCCCTCCCCGGAGCCTGCGGAGATCGGAGAGCGGGCCAGAAAGGGTGAAGAGGCGGCACTCCAATGCTTCCGCCGCTTCGGATACTACCTGGGTCTAGGCTTGACAACCTTTCAGAACCTTCTCAACCCGGACACCATCGTTCTGGGGGGAGGCCTCTCCCATCTGGCCGACCTCTTCCTCCCCACTGCCCTGGCAACGCTCAGGGAACGTTCTTACACCTATCCCCACTCCCTGCCGGAGATCCGGACAGGAACGCTCCTCAACAGGGCGGGCTTCGTAGGAGCCGCCCTTTACGCCGCCCACAAACATGGATAAGAGCCTAATCAGAAACTTTTCGATCATCGCCCATATAGACCACGGGAAGACGACCCTCTCGGACCGCCTTCTCCAGAAGACCGGCGCCGTCGCCGAGCGGGACATGAGCGAGCAGATGCTCGACAGCATGGACCTGGAAAAGGAACGGGGCATCACCATCAAGGCCCACTACGTCCGACTCCTCCACAAGGCCAGAGACGGGAAGGAGTACGCCCTCAACCTCATCGACACCCCGGGCCACGTCGACTTCTCCTACGAGGTCTCCCGCTCCTTGGCCGCATGCGAAGGGGCTCTGCTCGTTGTCGACGCCACCCAGGGCGTGGAGGCTCAAACCGTGGCCAACGCCTATCTGGCCATCGACAACGATTTGGTTCTCCTCCCGGTGATCAACAAGATCGATCTGCCCAGCTCGGAGGTCGATAAGACCAAGGAGCAGATCGAGAACGCCGTGGGACTCCACGCCGACGAGGCCCTCCTCGTCTCGGCCAAGACCGGGATCGGAGTCGACGATGTCCTGGAGGCCATCGTCGAGAAGATCCCCCCTCCCACGGGAGACCCTGAAAAACCTCTTCGGGCGCTCGTCTTCGACTCCTGATACAACTCCTACCGGGGCGTCGTCCTCCTGGTGAAGGTTGTGGAAGGGACCCTCAAGGTGAAGGACAAGGTTCGGCTGGTCTTCTCCAACGCCGCCTACGACGTCGAGGAGGTCGGATACTTCACGCCCAAAGAGGTGAGCGTCCCCATGCTCCAGGCCGGCGAGACCGGCTACCTGATCGCGGAGATCAAGAAGATCTCCGACGTGACCGTCGGGGACACCATCGTCTTGGCCAACCGTCCGGATCTGGAACCCCTCCCCGGCTTTCAGCGCCTCAAGCCCATGGTCTTCGCGGGACTCTACCCCACGGGAACGACAACCCACGAAGAGCTCTCCACGGCCCTAGAAAAGCTTCAGCTCAACGATTCCTCCTTCGAGTTCGAGACCGAGAACTCTCCCGCCTTAGGCTTCGGCTACAGGTGCGGGTTCCTCGGACTTCTTCACCGGGAGATCGTTCAAGAGCGTCTGGAGAGGGAGTTCAACCTGAACATCATCACCACCGCCCCTTCGGTCAAGTACAGCGTTCAACTCACCGACGGCCGGAAGATCGAGATCGACTCCCCCGCCAAGCTTCCCGAGAAGAACGATTACACCCTCCTGGAAGAGCCCTTCATGAAAGTTTCCATCTTCTGCCCCCAGAAGCATGTAGGAACGATCATGAAGCACCTCGAGCCCAAGAGGGCCCAGTACAAAGGGCTCCATTACCTCTCGGAGCAGAGGGTGATCCTGGACTACGAGATCCCCTTCTCGGAGATGATCGTCGATTTCTACGACGCGATCAAGCTTCTCACCAGCGGCTACGCCTCCTTCGACTACGAGTTCCTCGGGTTTCGGGAATCCCCCTTGGAGAAGCTGGAGATCCTCATCAACGGCGATCCCGTGGACGCCCTGACCATCATCGTCAACAGGGATAGCGCTTACCGGAAGGCCCGGGATATCCTCTTGAGATTCAAGAAGAACATTCCCCGCCAACTCTTCGAAGTCGCCCTTCAGGCGAAGATCGGGGGAAAGATCATCGCCCGTGAGACCGTCAACCCCCTCAGAAAGGATGTCTTGGCCAAGTGTTACGGCGGCGACATCTCGAGAAAGCGGAAGCTCCTGGAGAAGCAGAAAGAGGGGAAGAAGCGGATGAAGACCATCGGCCGCGTCGAAATCCCCCAGGAGGCCTTCCTCTCGATCCTCAAATCCGATTGATTCCCAGGAGAGAGAAATGGATCAGAACCGCTCGGACTCGACCCTCCCCGACGGGGAGAGGGTGATCCTCTTTCACGGTTTTTCCCCAGAAGAGTTGTCGGAGCTTGTGACCCTTCTGAAGGGTTCCCCCCGTCTCCCGAAGGAGACGATTCTGGCCACCACCACGGAGACCTCCCTGGAGTGGAAGGTTCAAGACCTGATCAGAGAGCTCTCCCAGGAGCACCGTTTCTTTCATCCCCAGAGGGGCTAACCTTTTCCTTGCCCCCCCGTATTCCTTATCTGCAGTACCCCAACAACCTCAAGGAGGCTTCATGAAGAGAATCATCGGCCTTTCGGTCCTGTTCCTTCTTATCTTTGCCCTGCCCTCTCTGGGCGCTCAGGGTCGGCTCTTTCACTACCCCGACGTCTCGGGCAACCTGGTCGCCTTCGTCTACGCCGGCGACATCTGGACGGTCCCCCTCTCCGGAGGAGAGGCGCGACGTCTCACATCCCACGTGGGTCGGGAACTCTTTCCCAAGATCTCTCCCGACGGCAAGTGGATCGCCTTCTCCGGGGAGTACTCCGGAAACCGGCAAATCTACGTGATCCCTTCCGAGGGAGGGACACCCAAACAGCTCACCTTCTACAACGATGTCGGCGAGATGCCGACCCGTGGCGGGTTTGACAACGTCGTCCTGGACTGGACGCCCGACAGCCGCTCGATCATGATCCGGGCGAACCGTACACCTTGGGGCGAGCGCATGGGAAAGTACTTCCTGGTGAGCCTGGAAGGGGGCCTGGAGATGCCCTTGGCCATTCCCGAGGCCGGCATGGGCCACCTCTCACCGGACGGCCATAAGGTTGTCTACACCCCCATCGAGAGGGATTTCCGCAACTGGAAGCGTTACAAGGGCGGCCGCGCCCAGGACGTCTGGATCTACGATCTGGACAAGAACGCCTCCGACAGGATCACCGACTTCCCCGGCACAGATCAGCAACCCCTCTGGATCGGCGAGAAGATTTACTTCGTCTCCGACAGGGATCTCACCCTCAACCTCTACACCTTTGACCTCAAGAGCCGGAACGTCGAGCAGGTGACCCACTTCACCGACGCCGATATCCTTTGGCCCTCGGGCAGGGTGAACAAGATCGTCTTCGAGAAGGCCGGCGAGATCTACCTCCTGGAGACCGAAACCGGAAAGGTCGCCCCCCTTCCCATCTCCCTGCACGGCGACTTCCCGGACACCCTTCCCCGGTTCGTCAAAACGGATAAGTTCATCCAGAGCTCTTCCCTCTCACCGACAGGGAAGAGGGCCCTCTTCGAAGCCCGGGGGGACATCTTCTCTCTCCCCGAGAAAGACGGCCCGGTGGTGAACCTCACCGACACCCAGGGAGTTCGGGAGCTCTACCCGGCCTGGTCTCCGGACGGAAAGTGGATTCTCTACTACTCCGACAAGAGCGGCGAGTATGAGATCTACCTGCGTGACGCTTCCACCGGAAAGGTCGTCGCCCTGACCGAGAAGAGCCGAATCTGGCGTTTCCCGGCCCAATGGTCCCCAGACAGCTCTAAGGTTCTCTTCTACGACAAGAACGGTCTGCTCCAGATTCTGGACATCCATACCAAGGCGGTGGAGACCGTCGACAAGGGGGACAGACAGGATCTCACCGAGGCCTCCTGGTCCCCTGACAGCCGTTGGATCGTCTACACCAAGGAAGGGGCCTCCGGCCAGTCGGCCCTCCGTCTCTACTCCCTGGAGAGCAAGAAGAGCCAGCCCCTCACAGACGGAACCTACCAAGACTCGGGAGCCGTCTTCTCCCCCTGCGGGAAGTACATCTACTTCCTCTCCCAGAGGGACTTCAACATCTCCTTCTCCTCCTACGAGTTCGATTACCTCTTCAACAAGGCGTCCAGAATCTACATCCTTCCGTTGACCTCGGACGCACCCAACCCCTTCCCCGAGAAGGTCGACCAAGAGGCTCTTCCGGCCGCTTCCGCCACGCCCCTTAAGGCCGAAGCCAAAGGGAAAAGCAAGGCCGCTCCCGCAAAGCCCAGCGTCAGGGTGGACTTTACGAACATCTCCGCCCGCATCGTCGCCCTTCCCCTCCCCGCGGACGACTACGTCGGTCTGATCGCCTCTCAGGAGGGGCTCTACTACTTCAAGAACGGAGAGCTCCACCTCTACAAGTTCTCCGAGAAGAAAGACGAGACAGTCCTGGCCGGAGTCCAGTCCTGCGAGCTCTCGGCGGACGAGAAGAAAATTCTCTACCGGGCCGGAAGCAAGTGGGGAATCCTCCCGGCGACCCCGGGGCAGAAGGTTGGAGAGGGGCTCCTGAAGACCGGCGAGATGGAGATGCGTCTGGAACCCCGGAAAGAGTGGCTCCAGATCTTCGACGATGGTTGGCGGCTCTTCCGTGACTGGTTTTACGTTTCCAACATCCATGGGCTCGACTGGGAGAAGATGCGTGCCAAGTACCGTCCCCTGGTTGAGGGGATCGCCCATAGGGCTGACCTGGACTTCCTCTTCCACGAGATGCTGGGCGAGGTCAACGTCGGCCACGCCTACGTCAACGCCGGAGAGTACCCGGAGATCCCCCGTATTCAGAACGGTCTCCTGGGAGCCGCCCTTACCCCTGACACCAAGGCGGGGCGCTACAGAATCACGAAGATCTACCAGGGCGAAAACTGGTCCGACGCGACCCGTTCCCCCCTCCAGGAGGCGGGAGTCGACGTTCGCGAGGGAGACTACCTGATCTCCCTGTGCGGCCACGATGTGACGCTGAAGGACAACCCCTACAGCTTCCTGGAGAACAAGGCTGGGAAGAGAGTCGAGATCGGAGTCAACCTCTCCCCCACCGCCCAAGGGGTCAGACTCTCCACAATCACCCCCATCCCCAGCGAGCAGAGCCTCTTCTACCTCGATTGGGTCCGAAGCCGCAGGGCCATAGTCGACAAACTCTCGAACGGAAAAATCGGGTACATCCACGTCCCTGACACCTCTATGCCGGGGAACATCGAACTCTTCAAAGGGATGTACGCCTACGCGAACAAGGAAGCCCTGATCATCGACGACCGTTACAACGGCGGCGGCTTCATCCCCAGCGTCATGATCGACCTGGTGGGCCGGAAGGTTCTCAGCTACTGGTCCCGCCGCAACCTGAACCTCTCCCAGGAACCGGGTGTCGCCCACACCGGGCCGAAGGCCATGCTGATCAACCACTACTCCTCCTCCGGCGGGGACGCTTTCCCCTTCTTCTTCCGGAAGAGAGGCCTGGGAACCATCATCGGCACGCGCACTTGGGGAGGCCTTGTGGGCATCTCCGGCAACCCCGCCTTCGTCGACGGAGGCTTCTTCAACGTTCCCACCTTCGGCTTCGTCAACACAGAAGGGGAGTGGGACGTGGAAGGGGTGGGAGTCGCCCCGGACATCGAGGTTTGGGATCGTCCCGAGCAGATCGTTCAAGGGAAGGACCCCTGTATCGAAAAGGCCGTGGAGGTTCTTCTCGAAGAGTTAAAGAAGAATCCCCCCAAGAGCGTCACCACTCCGAAGGCTCCAGATCGGTCCAAGTGGATCGAGAGAGAGATCAAGTAACCGAAAGAGATACACTCAGACCCTGGGAGGCGGACCCGTCTCCCAGGGTCGTTTTTCCCTTTTCACCCTTGTTTCTCACACCCCACCGGGTATACATTAAGGGGTAGCCTTGGCCAAGGAGGCCCCATGAAAAGCGGATTCGCCCCGGCTCTCTTCCTCTTCGCCCTCGCCCTCTCCCCCTTAATCGCGAAAGAGAGGGTTCAACCCGTCGCCCCTTCCGAGGAGCTTCTCCCCCTGACCGAAGCCGAGGGCTCCCGTTTCGCCTCTCTCGCCCTCCGCTGTGTAGAACGGGAGTATCCGAACAAGCTTGACCATGTGATGAACGGGCCGGAAGAGGTCAAGGGCCCGAAGGCGCTTCACCCGAGTTTCTACGGGTGTTTCGATTGGCACTCCTCCGTCCACGGCCACTGGATGCTCGTCAGGCTCCTGCGAACCTTCCCCGCCCTCCCCGAGGCCCCCCAGATTCGGCTGGCCCTCAGAGGGAATCTGAAGGCGGAGAACATCGCCCAGGAGGTCGCCTACCTCTCTCAGAAGGAACGGCAATCCTTCGAGAGAACCTACGGGTGGGCCTGGTTGCTGAAGCTGGCGCAAGAGCTTCGGGGATGGGACGATCCGGACGGGAGGGAGTGGTCGAAGAACCTCCAACCCCTCGCCGACGCCATAGTCGACAGATTCAAGAGTTTCCTCCCCCGTCAGACCTATCCGATCCGAACGGGAGTCCATCCCAACACGGCCTTCGCTCTGGCCTTCGCCTTCGACTACGCCCGCTCTTGCGGTGATAAGGGGTTGGAGGAGCTCGTCGTCAGACGAAGCAAGGAGTACTACCTCTCCGACACCCTCTACCCGGCAGTGTGGGAGCCGGGTGGGGAGGACTTCTTCTCCCCAGCCCTCATGGAGGCGGACCTCATGGCCCGTGTTCTGGGGCCAGCAGAGTTTCACCGCTGGTTTCACCGCTTCCTCCCGGAGATCTCCAAGAAGGGAGCACCAAGACTCCTCTCCCCCGCCACCGTCTCCGACCGCCATGACCCCAAGATCGTCCACCTGGACGGCCTGAACCTCAGCAGGGCCTGGTGCATGGCCCACATCGCTTCGGTTCTTCCGAAGAACGACCCCGTCCGTCCCCTTCTCATCAAGGCCGCCGCCGCCCACAGGAAGGACGCCCTGGCCAATATCCAAAGCGGAAGCTACGTGGGGGAGCACTGGCTTGCCTCTTTTGCGGTCTACCTGACGACGGAACCGTTCAGTCTCAAGGAGAGGGGTTCGAAGCCTTAAGGGAAAGGCCCCGCGCCCTTTCCCCCTCCTTCGAGAGCCGTCACACTCTCTTCTCCCATTTTTCTCTTTTTCACCCCTTGATACCCCTCCAAGAGTATGTTATCTTATGGACAGTTGCGGCGCCATCGTCTAGAGGCCTAGGACGGGTGGTTCTCAGCCATCAAACTGGGGTTCGAATCCCCATGGCGCTGCCAAATCCCCTTTTTCTCCAAGATTTTTTCCCGAAAACACTCCCTCCTTTGGTATAATAGCCCACTACTCTGTTCTCTGAAACGGAGACAAGGAGGAGCCTTTGTCCAGAAGCGCCGGCAGAAAGAGCGACGAAATTCGCAAGACCAGTTTTCACCCCTATTTTCTCAAGCACCCGGAAGGATCCTGTCTGATCGAGTGCGGTGACACCCGCGTCCTCGCCACCATCACCGTGGAGGAGAAGGTTCCCCCCTTCCTGAAGGGGCAAGGAACCGGCTGGTTGGCCGCGGAGTACGATATGCTCCCAGGCTCTACGGAGAAACGCCACACCCGGGAGCGAACACTGGGGAAGGTCTCTGGGCGCAGCCAGGAGATTCAGAGGCTTCTCGGACGTTCCCTCCGGGGGATGATCGACCTGAAGAAGCTTGGCGAAAAGACCCTTTTAGTGGATTGCGACGTTCTCCAGGCCGACGGAGGCACCCGGGTCTCCGCGATCAACGCCGGCGCGGTGGCGCTGACGCTGGCCATCAAGAGGCTCCATTTCCGGGGCCATCTCAACGCCGACCCCCTCCTTGGCCTCGTCTCCGCAGTCTCCATCGGAATCGTGCGGGGTGAGAAACTTCTCGACCTGGACTTTCAGGAAGACTCCAACGCCGACGTAGACCTGAACATCGTTGAAAACGAGAAAGGAGAGCTTCTGGAGGTTCAGGGGACCGGTGAGAACAGGGCCTTCGCCCTCAGAGAGCTCTTTGACCTGATCCAGATGGGTGAAAAGGGTCTCGCCGAGATCATCAAACTTCAAAAGGAAGCCATCGAGGCCGGATATGAGACAATCCTTCGTCAGAGCTGAGCTTATCCTCCTCCTTCTCCTCTCCTTTCTTCCCCTTTGCGGTGAGAACCTCTACCCCGACAACCTCCTGATGATCGGCCAAGAGAAGGAGACCGCCTTTCTGGTGGAGAAACGGAGCCAGAAGATGTACCTCTACCAGGGGAACAACCCCAACCCCCTCATGGTTTTCACGATCACCACCGGAAAGAACGGGGGAAACAAGATGTCCGAGGGAGACGAGAAGACACCCCTGGGGATCTACTTCTTCACGAAAACCATGGAGGACGACGAGCTCCCTCCCCTCTACGGTCTCAGAGCCTTCGTGATGGACTACCCCAATGCCATAGACACTTTCCAACAGAAGCGAGGCTCCGGAATCTGGCTCCACGGAAGCGACGATCCCTTCAAGCCCTTGACCCCTTTCTCGACCCGAGGCTGCGTGGCCATGAAGAACGCCGACCTGGGGAAGGTCTCCTCCTACATCACCCTCGACAAGACTCCGATCATTACGGTTGAGGAGATCCGTTTCCGTCCCTACAAGGAGGTCGTCGAGGAGAGAGACCTCTTTCTGAACCTTCTGGAGAGCTGGAGAAAGGGTTGGGAGAGCCGTCAGATCGATAAGTACATCACCCATTACCACCCCCTCTTCAGGATGGACAACTTCGACTACGTCTCTTACAAGAAGTTCAAGGAGCGGCTCAACTCCCTCTACTCCTTCATCAAAGTCGACCTGGAGGACATCCAGATCATCAAGGCCGGCGACTACGTGGTCACCTCCTTCTACCAG
>Ga0116141_10005318_pt1 | contig 10786 bp, 12 predicted proteins | sample AD_UKC097_MetaG_FD_89744 | JGI IMG/M metagenome (GOLD analysis project Ga0116141, IMG submission 89744) | Active sludge microbial communities of municipal wastewater-treating anaerobic digesters from USA - AD_UKC097_MetaG | ecosystem: Engineered > Bioreactor > Anaerobic > Digestate | place: USA... | reverse complement strand
TGATGTCGACGGCCTTCAGCGCCGCCAGCTTCTTCGGGTCGTTCGCGATCTCCGGACTTTCGAGCGCGTTGGAATAGGCCCAGGTGACCTGCTTCATCTCGAAGGCGCCGCCCTGGCGGATGCCGCCCTGGTAGGCGTTGGCGAAGCCGCCTGAGTCCAGGAACATGGCCGCGACGCCCGGCGCGCCGGCGCTGCCCAGGGCGCCTTGGGTGTGGGCCGCATAGGACAGGCCCATCGTGCCGATCTTGCCGTCGCACCAGGGCTGTTTCACGATCCAGGCGCAGGTGTCGTAGCCGTCGGCGCCGTCGCTCAGGTATTTGACGAACTTGCCCTCCGAGCCGTAGCGGCCGCGGCAGTCCTGGTAGATCACCACATAGCCCTTCGAGACGAAGAACCGGGCGACCTCGGCGCGGGACAGGGGCTTGGGGTTGGCCACCGACAGCTCCGAGCGGCTGACCACCGTCTTGCCGTAGGGGGTGCGCTCCAGGATCACCGGGAAGCGGCCGGGCAGGGGCTTGCCGTCGCGGGCCGGGCGATAGACGTCGGTGGCCAGCTTCACCCCGTCGCGGGCCGCGACCATGATGTCGCTTTCCACCACCATGTCATAGGGCGCGTCAGCCGCCGCCTCGCCGGCCAGGGCCGTGACACCGGCCGCGCCGAACAGCCGGGCGAGGCCCCGGCGGGTGAGTTGTCCCAAGTGCGACACGTGACGCCTCCAACTGAAGCCAGGAGGCTAGCCCCGCTTAAGGGCCGCGCCAAAGCCTGATCAGGCGTCGGCCTTCAGTTTCCGCCAGACGGTCATGCGGCTGACGCCTAAGCGCCTCGCGATCTCCACCGGGCCGACGCCGGCCGCCTGCAGGGCGCGGACCTCATCGGCGGCGAGCTGGCCCTTGCGCTTGCGGCTGGTCCAGGCGGGCTCCACCGCCATCACCGCCTGGAGAGCGGCGCGCAGGGCCTGGCCGCCGAGGCCTTGGCTGGAGATGTCCTGCTCGACCACGAACAGGCTGGCGCCGCGGGTCTCCAGTCGGTCCAGCACCTCGAGCACTGCGCGGCCCGAGCCGCCGAGCTGGTCCAGGCGCGTGACCACCATCTGGTCGCCCTCGCCGATGAAGTCGAGGATCGAGTCCAGAACCTCCGACGCATCACCGCTCAGGGCCTCGGGCTCCTCCGCCCGGACCACATGGCAGCCCGCCGACTTCAACGTCACTGTGTCGTCCGTGGAGCGCCGATCGCGCAGCCGGACATAACCGATCCTCAACATCCCACCCGTCGCCGTCAGCTTCCGCGATGATTGGCGGCAAAGTCGCAAATGCGAGGCTTCAGGTCAAAGCGTGACCCGTGAAATTCGCGCAATATTTCTCCATTTTTTGTGAGAAACCGCGCGGGCGCCCGCAAAACTATCAGCGCCTCTGATGGGTTTGTTAGAAAACCTGTCCCTTGGGGCGCTTCAGGATGAATTCCCGGTCCACGACCGAGCCCACCTTGAAGCCGTACTCGCCCACCTTCTCGAAGCCCTGGCGGCCGTAGAAGCGCTGCGCGCCGTGGTTTTCGGACCAGACCCCGATCCACAGGTCGCGCGGGCCCGGGGCCTCGAGCCAGGCCATGATCTCCCGCCATAGCCGTCCGCCGGTCCCGCCGTTCTGGTGGGCCTTGAGCAGGTAGAAGCGTTCCAGCTCCCCGCACTCCGGCGTCACGTCGGGGTGGGGCAGGTGGCAGGGGCCCGCCAGGCCGTGGCCGACGATCTCGCCCGCCGGGGTCTCCACCAGCCAGGCCGCCTTGGCCGGATCGTTCAGGTCCGCGACCGTGCGCTCCATCCCATAGGCGGAGGCCAGGAAGGCCGCGAGGTCCTCCGGCGGATAGAGGTGGGCGAAGGTCTCGGTGAAGGTGCGGGCGCCGATGGTCGACAGGGCCTGGGCGTCGGCGGGCGTCGCCCGGCGGATGATCAGGTCGGACATGGCGTCAGCGGAACTCCGGAAGATGGCTTGGCATTGCACCCGATCTGGGGTCGAGTGGGATTCGAAATGGCCGTTTCGCTCTACACCCATACGGACATGTTCGACCACCGCCCGGGCTCCGGCCATGTGGAGCGGCCCGAGCGGCTGCGCGCGGTGCTCGACGCCCTGGCCGACGCCTCGGACCTGCACCTCGAAGGCCGCGACGCCCCCTTGGTCGACGAGGCGGACCTGAGGGTCGTGCACAACCCCGACTATATCGAGGCGGTGTTCGGCGCGGCGCCCTCTGAAGGGCTGTTGATGCTCGACGCCGACACCTTCATGTCGCCGGGCAGCCTGACCGCCGCGCGCCGGGCCGCCGGCGCCGTGGTCCAGGCCGTACGCGACGTGGCGGCGGGCCAGATGGACCGCGCCTTCTGCGCCGTGCGGCCGCCGGGGCATCATGCCGAGCCGCATATCCCCATGGGCTTCTGCATCTTCTCCAACGTCGCCATCGCCGCCCACGCCGCCCAGGCTGCGGGCCTGAGCCGCGTGGCGGTGGTGGACTTCGATGTCCACCACGGCAATGGCACCCAGGCGGCCTTGGGCGGTCGCGAGGGTCTGTTCTTCGCCTCGGTCCAGCAGTGGCCCATGTGGCCGGGCACCGGCCATCCGGACGAGCCGGTCCCCGCCAACATCGTCAACGCCGTGTCGCCGCCGAACGCCCCGCGCGAGGTCTGGCGGCGCGCCTTCTCCGGCCTGATCGACCAGGTGGACGCCTTCAAGCCCGACCTGATCCTGGTCTCGGCCGGCTTCGACGCCCATGTCCGCGATCCGGTGGGCGACGCCTCCCAGAACCTGGAGGCTGAGGACTTCGCCTGGGCGACGCGCTCCATCGCCGAGGTGGCCCGCGTTCGGTCAAAGGGCCGGATCGTCTCCTCGCTGGAAGGCGGTTACGGCCTGGAGGCGCTGGGCCGCCCGGCGCTCGCCCATGTCAGGGCGCTCGCGGAGCCCTGAACCGGTTGCGGCCCGGGGCCGTGGTCACTAGGTTGCCCGCCTGACTTTAGGAGACCCCATGGCCGACGCCGACGACATCGAAGCCCTGACCTTCGAGCAGGCCCTGGCCGAACTGGAGCGCATCGTCGGCCAGCTGGAATCCGGCCAGGCGCCGCTGGAGCAGTCCATCGCCCTCTATGAGCGCGGCGCGAAGCTCAAGGCTCACTGCGAGACCCGGCTTGAGGCCGCGCGCCTGCGGGTCGAGAAGATCGTGATGGGGGCGGGCGGCCAGCCCGGCGCCGAACCCGCCGAGTTCAACTGATGCAGACCCTCCCCCAGAGGGTGACCGAGGCCGCTGACCTGGTGACGGTGGCCCTCGACGAGCTGCTGCCCCGCGCCGAAGGCCCGGAAGCCCGCCTCACCGAGGCCATGCGCTATGCGGCCCTAGGGCCGGGCAAGCGCCTGCGCCCCTTCTTCGCCCTGGAGACCGGGCGGATGTTCGACCTGCCTGACCGACCGGTGCTGCGCGCGGCCTGCGCCCTGGAATGCGTGCACGCCTACAGTCTGGTCCATGACGACCTGCCGGCCATGGACGACGACGACATGCGCCGGGGCCGGCCCACGGTGCACAAGGCCTATGACGAGGCCACCGCCATCCTGGCCGGTGACTCCCTGCAGGCTGTGGCCTTTGAGATCCTGGCCCACCCGGACACCCACAAGGACGCCCACGTCCGCGCCGACATGGTGCTGAAGCTGGCCCTGGCCGCCGGCGCGCGCGGCATGTGCGGCGGCCAGATGATCGACCTGCTGGGCGTGCGCGACGACCTGGGCGCGGTGGCCCGGATGCAGCGCCTGAAGACCGGCGCCCTGATCGCCTGCGCCTTCGAGCTGCCGCTGATCATGGCCCACGCCTCCGAAGGCGAGCGTCACGCCCTGATGGCCTTCGCCCAGGACCTGGGTCTGGCCTACCAGATTGTCGACGATCTCCTGGACGCCGAGGGCGAGGCCGCGGTGCTTGGCAAGAAGGCCGGCAAGGACGCGGAGAAGGGCAAGGCCAACTACGTCACCCTGCTCGGCGTGGACGGCGCGCGCGAGCGCCTGAGCCTGCTGATTGAACAGACCAAGGCGCATCTCGACGCTTTTGGCCCGCGCGCTGAAATCCTGCGGTCCAGCGTTGATTTCGTGCTAGAGCGCCGCAACTGACTCCCAGTCGATAGCGTTCGTCTAAATGCCGCCGATCACACCTCTTCTCGACACCGTCACCTCCCCCGCCGACACCCGGGGGATGAGCGTAGCCCAGCTGCGCCAGCTGGCGGACGAGTTGCGGGCCGAGACCATCGACGCGGTCTCCCAGACCGGCGGGCACCTGGGCGCGGGCCTGGGCGTGGTCGAGCTGACCGTCGCCCTGCACCATGTCTATGAGACCCCGGACGACATCCTGATCTGGGACGTCGGCCACCAGGCCTATCCGCACAAGATCCTGACCGGCCGGCGCGACCGTATCCGCACCCTTCGCCAGGGCGGTGGGCTTTCGGGCTTCACCAAGCGCTCGGAAAGCGACTACGACCCGTTCGGCGCGGCCCACGCCGCCACCTCGATCTCGGCGGCCCTGGGCTTCGCCGCCGCCCGCGAGGCGGAAGGGCGCGACAACTGCGTGGTCGCGGTGATCGGCGACGGCTCCATGAGCGCCGGCATGGCCTACGAGGCCATGAACAACGCCTGCGAGATCCCGGGCCAGCTGACGGTCATCCTCAACGACAACGACATGTCTATCGCCCCGCCGGTGGGGGGCATGAGCGCCTATATGGCCCGCCTGGTGTCCGGCGGCGGCTACCAGTCCCTGCGCCACCTCGGCAAGTCGATGGTCAAGGTCCTGCCCAAGCCGATGCAGGAGGCCGCCCGCAAGGCCGAGGAGTACGCCCGGGGCATGGTCACCGGCGGCACCTTCTTCGAGGAGCTGGGTTTCTACTATATCGGCCCGGTGGACGGGCACGACCTGAACGCCCTGGTGCCGATTCTCAAGAATGCAAGAGAGATCAAGGACAAGCCGGTGCTTGTTCATGTGGTCACTCAAAAGGGCAAGGGCTACGCGCCGGCCGAAAGCGCCGCCGACAAGCTGCATGCGGTGGTCAAGTTCGATGTGGTCACCGGCCAGCAGGCCAAGGCCACGCCCAATGCGCCGACCTACACCAAGGTGTTCGCCGAGGCCCTGATCAAGGAAGCCGAGCGCGACGAGAAGATCATCGCCGTCACCGCCGCGATGGACTCTGGCACCGGTCTCGACCTGTTCGCCAAGCGCTTCCCCAAGCGCATGTTTGACGTGGGCATCGCTGAGCAGCACGCGGTGACCTTCGCCGCCGGCCTGGCTGCCGACGGCATGAAGCCGTTCTGCGCGATCTACTCGACCTTCCTGCAGCGCGGCTATGACCAGGTCGTCCACGACGTGGCGATCCAGAAGCTGCCCGTGCGCTTCGCCATGGACCGCGCCGGCCTGGTGGGCGCGGACGGCGCCACCCACGCCGGCTCCTTCGACATCGGCTATATGGGCGCCCTGCCGGGCATGGTGCTGATGGCCGCCGCCGACGAGGCCGAACTGGCCCGCATGGTCGCCACCGCCGCCGCCATCGACGACCGCCCCTCGGCGTTCCGCTATCCGCGCGGCGAGGGCATGGGCGTGGAGATCCCCGGCGTCGCTGAACCGCTGGAGATCGGCAAGGGCCGCATCGTCCGCGAAGGCACGGCCGTCGCCATCCTGTCCTTCGGCACCCGCCTGGGCGAGAGCCTGAAGGCCGCCGATGCGCTCGCCGCCCGCGGGCTGTCGGCCACCGTCGCCGACGCCCGCTTCGCCAAGCCGCTGGATGTCGACATGGTCCTGCGTCTGGCCCGCGAGCACGAGGCCCTGATCACGGTGGAAGAAGGCGCGATGGGCGGCTTCGGCGCCTTCGTCCTGCAGACCCTGGCTGAACACGGCGCCTTCGACCGCGGCCTGAAGGTGCGAACCCTGACCCTGCCCGACATCTTCCAGGACCAGGACAAGCCGGACGTCATGTACGCCCAGGCCGGCCTCGACGCCGACGGCATCGTCCGCGGCGCCCTGAACGCGCTCGGCCTCGACAACGCTTCGGTGGCGGGACGGCGGGCCTGAGGCCGCGCTGGACCGGGCAGTGGCAGCCGCGGCGACCTGGATTGCCAAAGGTGGGCTATGTCGCTGGTGAACACGCCAGTCGGGTGTGCGCCGCCGAGGCGCGGATCGCCGACGCCCTGAGGGCGTATTTGGTAGACGAACTTGGCCCCGCATGGGCTCAAGGTCGTGCTCCCGAGGATGCGAAAGTTTTGTTGCGGCGACTGCGTGGGGACTTCGCAGCCTATCCTTACACGCGCGCCTTCCTCAGTTGGCGCCTGGGGAAGGAGCCCTCTCGTGAAGCCTATTGGGCGATTTGGCGTGTGATCGCTGCCGAGCGCTGGAGGCTCCGGGCGCCGTCTTGGAAAGCGCAAGCCGATGCGCCATCTCCGCGTCTGAAGCTGAGTTCAGCCCCCGCGTTTCCCGACTTCACACACTCGCATGGGGCGGCAAGCGACCTTGGCCTCATCCAGGTCCGAGCCCCCTGAGCGTGTAGGGGCCTAGCTATATCGGCTCTACTAAAACGCCGAGCGCTCGCGCCGCCTCGGCCATCCGGACGTCGAAGGTCGCAAGGCTCGCACCGAGACGCGCTGCGATGGCGATATGCACGGCGTCAGGGGCGCGGAGGTTGAGGTCTAGGCGGCGCAGCCAGACTTCGCCGAGGCGAACATCGGCGCTGGTGGTCTCCGCCGTATCGAACGCGCGGCTCCATGAGTCGAAATCGGCGAAAAGGGCTGCGGCCTCTGCGGGCGATACGGCGCCCGTCCGGACATAGCGGGCGACAACGGACGCCAGTTCTGCACGCATGAAGTCGCTGATTATGAGAAATCTGCCTGACCCAGCGACAAGGCTTCTCGCCCTTTGGGTGAGGCTGTCATCGATGAACAGCGAGACGAGGATGCTCGCGTCCAGATAGACGCTCATCGCCAGTCTTCGTCACGCATCCGGATCACCAGATCGACGATGCTTTCGCTGCCCGCCCTGGGCTTGATCCGGCGCGCGTCGAGCCACTCCATATCGGCCTGCGTCACCGCCCGTCCCTTGGGCTCGACGGCCTTCAGCTCGACCACAGGCTTTCCGTGCCGTGTGATCACCACCGGCTCGCCGCGAAGCGCGCGCTCGATCAGATCGGAAAGATTGTTCTTCGCCTCGACGACGCTGTGATGGCTCATGGAACAGTTATAGCCAGCGACTGGCCATTTTGTCGATGCGGCCTACTTGCAAGGCCCCAGGAACTTCCGCGCCGTGCCGCGCGGGGCGGGCGTCGGGGCGACCGCCAGCTGGGTCTTGGTGGAGATCGCGATCAGGCCGGTGTCGGAAAAGGCGTCGATGACCGGCGCCCGCGTCGCCACTTCGGACGACAATCGGACACCGCCGGCGATGGGCTGGGCCAGGCCGCGCAGGGTCGAGACCTGCGCCCCCGAGGTCAGGATCACGCTCAAGGGTATGCTGTCCCGGCCCGCGGGCCAGCCGCCGGGCGGCGCGGCCAGCACCACATTGAAGGCGATCTGGCCGGTTCCGCGCTCGCAGACCATGGTCAGGACCGGCCCCGGCGCGCCCGGCGGGGCATAGGTCAGGGAGACAGCGGCCTCCTTGGGCGTGACCGCCGTCCAGGTTCCGGGCGGCGGAGCAGCGGCGGTCGCGGCGGCGGCGAGAACGGCGGCGAGCATCATGCGACAAGCTTAGCACGGCCCACGCGCTCGCCCAGCGGGACCTATGCGCAAATAGCTTGAGATAGGCCGGGCTCAGCAAGGAGGACACAAAGCTCACAAAGGGAGCAAAGAACACGAAGGCGCGCTTTGCGCGCACATCTAGCAGTCCAACAAGCTGCCAGGCCCACGCGCCCTTTGTGCCCTTTGCTCCCTTTGTGTCCTTCGTGTCCCTCTGGCGGCCTCGCCGCTCGCGCGGCGAAGCAGGACGGTACCAGCCGTCAGAACGGCTGGAAGCGTTCCACCACCGACTGGAGACCCGGCACTTTTTGCACTCGGCTGATGTCGCCGCGGCCGCCGTAGGAGATGCGGGCCTCGGCGATCTGGGTGTGCTTGATGGTGTTGGCCGAGGAGATGTCCTCCGGCCGGACGATCCCGGCCACGGTCAGCTGGCGCAGCTCGGCGTTGGTGCGCACCTCCTGGGTGCCCTGGATCACCAGGTTGCCGTTGGGCAGCACTGCCGAGACCACCGCTGCGATGGTCAGGGAGATCTTCTCCGCCCGATTCACGCTGCCCGTGCCGGTGTTGCTGGAATTGGTCTTGGTCTGCAGGGCGTTGGTCGGATCGAAGTTGTTGTGCGGCGGCAGCAACTGGCCGACCTGGTTCTCCAGCCCGAACAGCTTCGGCACGGCGGCGCTCATCGCGCCGATGCGGCTGGAGGTGGAGGTGTTCTGGGTCTTGGCGCTGTCGTCGATGTCGATCTGGACGGTCAGGATGTCGCCGACCTCGCGCGCCCGCTGGTCGATGAAGAAGGCCCGCGCGCCGGTGCGCCACAGGGAGTTGGCCGAGGCCGGGGCGGCCGGCTGGTCCTGCGGATTGATCACCACCTGCTCCATGGGGGCCAGGGCGGCGGGATAGCCGACGGGCGCGAGTTGCGGCCCCTTCACGGCTTCCTCGACGGTGGAGCAGGCGGCCAGGGGGAAGAGGCCGAGGGCGAGGACGAGGGGCAGGCGGTTACGCATGGGGGTGTTCCTTAGCGGAGCGCGATCTGGGAGCGGCCGAGCGCGCGCGCCTGGTCGGCGGCGGGACCGATGGAGGCCAGGCCCGGTCCGGTGACCACGGCCTGGAGGGTCTTCTTGGAGGTAGGGTTCTGCACCAGCAGGGTGTCGCCGATGGCCCCATTGGCCAGGGCCTTGCCCTGGATCGAGAGCGAAATGCCGTCGGCCTCGTACGAGACGGTGACCACATCGCCGGTCTTGATGACCAGAGGCTGGGCCACGTCGCGCAGGGAGACCGCGGCCCCCTGGCGCAAGGGCCGGCGGGCGGACTGGCCGATCACGGCGTCGGCGTCGCGGGGCGCATCGGCCGGGGCGGCGGCGACCTTGGCCCAGACCAGGTCTTCCGGCTGGACCATCTCGCCGGTGGACAGGCTGCGGGCGTAGGTCAGGACCTCGACATTGCCGCGGGCGGGTCCGGCGGCGGTGGCCGCCTCGCCCGCCTTGACCACGATGCTGCGCAGGCCGGTGGCGTTGGCCCAGTCCAGGCCCGCACGGCGCGCGGCGGCCTGCACGGCGTTGGCGTCCAGCACCACCATGGTCCCGCTGCGCTGGGCGATCGCCACATTGGCCGCGGCGCCCGCGCCCTCGAACAGGTCGCCCAGGGTCACCACTCCGTCGGCGTCGGTGGTGTCGGGGCGCAGGGTGACGCTCTGGCCGGCCAAGGCGGGCGCGGCGGCGAGCGTCAGGGCAAGGCCGAGGATCATGCCGAGGGTGGGCGCGCGCATGGCCTTAGGACTTCAGCTGGTTGGCGGTGGACAGCATCTGGTCGGCCGAGGTGATGACCTTGGAGTTCATCTCATAGGCGCGCTGGGCGGTGATCAGGGCGGTGATCTCGGTGACCGCGTCGACGTTGGAGGCCTCGGTGTAGCCCTGCAGGACGCTGCCGAACCCGGTCGAGCCGGGGGCCCCGGTGGTGGGGGCGCCGGAGGACCCCGTCTGCAGATAGAGGTTGTCGCCGATGGCCTCGAGGCCGGCCTCGTTGATGAAGTTGGCCAGCTCCAGGTTGCCGATCACGTTCGGCGTGGTGGAGCCCGGCTGTTCCACCTGCACCTGGCCGGTCTTGGAGACGATGACCTTTGTGGCGTCGCCGGGCACGGTGATGGCCGGCTGGACCTGGTAGCCGTCGTCGGTGACCAGCTGGCCCTGGTCGTTCAGGGACAGGTTGCCGGCGCGGGTGAAGGCGATCTCGCCGCTGGGCATCAGGACCTGCAGGTAACCGCGGCCATCGATGGCCAGGTCCAGGTCGTTGCCGGTGGCGGTCATCGAGCCTTGTTCGGTGATGCGATAGACCGAGCCGGCCTTCACGCCCGCGCCGATCTGGATGCCAGTGGGGACCACGGTGCCCTGGTCGGACGACTGCGAACCGGCCCGCTCCAGGGTCTGGTAGAGGAGGTCCTGGAACTCCGCCCGCTGCCGCTTGAAGCCGACAGTGTTCATGTTGGCGATGTTGTTCGAGATGACCTCGACGTTCAGCTGCTGGGCGGCCATGCCCGTCGCGGCGGTGCGAAGTGCTTGCATCTTTTAAGCTTTCCCTACTGGACCCGGCCCATGCGCTCGATCGAGCGACGGGACAGGTCGGCGGCGTTGTCCATCATCTTGGCCATGGACTCGTAGGCGCGGGTGACCTCGAGCATCCGGGTGATCTGGGCGATGGAATTGACGTTGGAGCTTTCCAGCATCCCCTGGCGGATCAGGCTGGCCGAGGCCGGGGCGGGCTGGGAATTGGAGGTGTTCTTGTAGAGGTTGTCGCCGGTCTTCTCGAGCACCGACAGGCTGTCGAAGGTCACCGCGCCGATCTTGCCGACCCGCTCGGACCCCTGGCTCACCGTGCCGTCGCGGCCGATCATGACCGCGCCCTTTTGCGGATCGATGGTGATCTCGCCGCCGCCCTCGTCCAGCACGGCCTTGCCGTCCTGGGTGGTCACCCGGCCCAGCTCGTCCATGCGGAAATGGCCGTCACGGGTGTAGCGTTCGCCCTCGGGCGTCGAGATCTTGAAGAAGCCGGGACCCTCGATGGCGACGTCCAGCGTG
>Ga0116141_10005316_pt1 | contig 10787 bp, 9 predicted proteins | sample AD_UKC097_MetaG_FD_89744 | JGI IMG/M metagenome (GOLD analysis project Ga0116141, IMG submission 89744) | Active sludge microbial communities of municipal wastewater-treating anaerobic digesters from USA - AD_UKC097_MetaG | ecosystem: Engineered > Bioreactor > Anaerobic > Digestate | place: USA... | reverse complement strand
GAAACGCCCCCTGCCGGCTCAATTTCTGTTTCACAAAGGATGATTCTCCTCCCCGGGATCTTCAAGATAACTTACCTTCTTGTTCGTTCCGGACGCATATTCTATTTCCTTTCTTGTTGAGGAACCGATATATCCGCCCGGATTGACAACGAAAATCTCATCAGCCAGATCGATCTTGCGAAGATGCATATCGTCGAGCATCTCCTTTGTCCCCTCGTCCCAGACCTCACTGTCGCCTGAATGACCGAAAAGACCGACGCTTATTACTATGTTGCCTTCCAGGGTGAGGCGTTTCTGGGCAGCGGTAAACTCATCTCTGAACCTTGTGCTCCCGCACAGGGTTATTATCCTGTAATTACCGATCATCTGAGGTTATATTTAATTATAGTCTGAAAGTAATGCGGGTTATGACCTGACGGTTTTCACTGATCCTTTACGCATCGAAGCGAACCACCATAGCCTATCGAAAGGCAGCCCCTGAAATTGAAATCCCCGTAAAGGCTCTGGACCCTGTACCAGGCGCCCGTCCCGTTACCTGTTGAACTCCAGAAGAAATTGTCTGTTCCCACTTTTGCAAATGCTCCGTCAGGGGTTCGGCATCCTCCCGGTAATCCTGTAAAGCCGCTCTCATTGGTTGCAGCATGGAAACTGTTTTCATAAGGTCCGTTCCAGTGCTCAAAACCGGCTTCCTTCAGCTTTATGCCTGCAACATCGCCCCCTCCCAGATAGGATTCAAGGAGAGTCCAGTCATCATCGGTGGGGACATGCCAGCCCTCGGGACAAACCTTGCCGGTCTGTCCGACATAGAAGTTATAGAGAGCCCCGTACAGGTCCCTGTATTTCTCCTCATCATTGTCGTACCAGCAATAGGCCGGAGTGCATCGGAAATACCACAGGTTGCCGTCAGTAAGCTCTTCTATTTCCGTTCCGTCGTTGAACTTTGTCGTCTTAAGGTTCTCCGCGGTCCATACCTGCGTGCCGATGCTGATTGTCCTGTAGGTGTTGCCATCAATGTCGGTCAGGGTCCCTTCTACCCCCGACAAGTCGGCAGGTGTCGTGAACGACAGCTCGTTCCCGTAAACAGTTCCATCCCTGCTTATAACATACGACCTGGCATAGTAAGTGGTGTTTGGAACAAGGTCCTTAATCAGAACTGTATAGCCTGTAAGATAAGTCTCGACACTGTAAGGATATGCCGCTATCCGGATATCCAGTGTGTCGGGCATGGGTTCATCGTCACAGCATATGCCCTTTTCCAGAAGGACGGAATTTCCCCTTGAGCTTACTGCACCGCTGCAGAAAGCCGATCTGGGGGTAACATATTCTATATCATAGGTTGTGGACGTCGGAAGGACTATCTCAGGTACAACAACAGGTTCAGCCTTTTCGCATCCCGGAAAGGCAAGCAGCGTAAGCGCTGCCGTTACCAGAAATGTCTTTATCCAAAGCTTTCCCATTATCAGTAAAGCACATTCACAAATGCCGGATCCTGCTTCATAACGCCTTTCTGCTCTTCAATGACCTGACGCGGCAGAGGCCAGTAATCATTTTTCTCCGGATCATATACAGTGCCCGTCATAAACCTTCTGAAAGCAGCATCCCTTTTAATAAAGTCATTCAGAACCTCATCGTCGATCCCCCAGCGGCGGAGATCAAAGAACCTGTGACCCTCGGTGGCAAATTCGAGACGTATCTCCATCCTGACCGCCTTTCTTGCTTCTTCCTTTTCTGCAAAAGCAGGGTGACCTTCCGGATAGGGTTCAATTTTGTAATTTGCTGCCGGCTTTGTCCAGTCAACGACGGGGTCCTTCCCAGGATTCTCAAAAGTTGTACAGAGCCCCATAACGGGAGTGCTGTTTTTAGCCCTGATCCTTATCATGTTAACCAGTGAACGTGCCATCTCAAGATCCCCGTCCTCAACGGCAATCTCCGCCCTCCACAGAATAATATTTGCAAGGCGGTACATCCTGTAGTTCTTTCCGTTATAAAAACCCGAGCCATTATTGTTCAGTACCTGTTCCAATTTGAAATGCATATATTTTTTTGTCATATAAGGGCCTCCGTTAAACTGTTCCCTTATCCAGTCGTTGCCCGGGTTTATTCCCCAGCCCATGTAGTCGATCCCCCTGCGTGCGATTGTCCAGTCTACCCTGGGATCCATAAGGTGATCGGTGGGAATGAATTCGGTTGAGCTGGACAATCCCTGATCGTGGGCCAGAGGTTCCCTGTCTTCAATGTTGAGAACCGGAAGACCGTCGTCGGTTACCTGATATGCTTCAAAAAGACACTGGGTGGGCTGAAAGAAACCCCAGCCGCCGCAGCTTGCAGGTCCTTTCTGGAAGAAGGCGGCTCCGGCAGGATAAACGGATGATTGGGCCGTTGGTGTTGTTGCTGCCTGAATTTCAAATACCGACTCGCTGTTGTTTTCATGAGTCATGTCGTAATTATGGAAGAATTCCGGCACCAGTTCATAACGGCCGCTGTTCAGAATGTCATCAAGAAGAGGCTTTGCCTGACTGAGTTCATTCTGGTACATGTGCACATGAGCTTTCACAGCCATCGCGGCATATTTATGCAGCCGGCCAGGTTCATTAGGGGGAGGAGCCTCCTGAAGGTTAGTGATGGCAAACTGCAGATCGTTCTCGATCTGATCCCAGGCCGGGTTGTCATTCGCAACTTCTTCAGGCGACAGGGGAAAGAGCTCCTTCTCTGTTTTAACATAGGGAATATTCTCAAATACCTTGTTTGCCTGGAAGTGGAACCAGGCTCTCAGAAATTTAGCTTCTGCCTCAATCTGCAGGGCTCTCTGCGCAGGGATAGGGTTTTTCCCCTCCTGGTTCTCTCCAAGTACATCCAGGGTGCTGTTCGCCCTTGCGATCCCGTTATAACAATCCTGCCAGCGCTGGGTAACATAAGGATGGGAAGGGGTCCCTTCATATCTCTCAAAATGCGGATACGTAGAATATGCACCTATAGCCGCATCGTCGGAGGTTATGCTGCCGTACATCCAGTCGGTGCAGAGGGCACCGCCAAACATGCTTCTTCCCCGCAGGGCCGAATAGGTTCCGATAAGTACTGCCTCAACACCGTCGGGCGAGGAGATAACTGATCCGGCGGCTGTACCAGGCGGTTCCTTTGTCAGAAATTCATCACTGCACGAAGAGGAAACCATTATAATGAAAAGGAGAATTAAAACCGTGAAGCAAGCCGACAGCTTTTTCATTTCCATTCTTATTTGGTGATACAAACAGACCGATCCCAAATTTACTAAATACGGGAGAATAATCAGGTCTGATAGGGGAATTTATTCTGCTTTTTCCACAGGATGAGTCAATGCGGTGACGAATGGATCAAAAAGTGTGGGCCATTATTGTTATCTGAAAAGCAGATAAGCAATACCCAGGGTAAAGATTATGTTAAATAACTGGGCGATAATGAAAGCCCAGGCAGGACGTCCGTCACCCGTTTTAACAAGAGCCCTTAGATCGGTCTCAAGTCCTATTCCCACAAAGGCAAATCCGAAAAAGGCAGTCTGGACAGTTTTGAGGTAATCCTTTGTCGCTGCCACATTTTCAGAAGGAACAATGAATGAATAGATTATTGACGCAGCAATAAATCCAAGGACGAATTTCGGGAAGCGGTCCCAGATTATCCTGAAGTTCACTTTTTCACGCTCCCCTTTACTGGTCCCATTCTTCTTCCTGAAAACCCAGAAGATTGAAATAGCTACTGCCGCGAAACCGATGAGGACATTCTGTGAAAACTTGACTATAGTACTGAACTTCAAAGCCTCATCTCCGAGAATAGTACCTGAGGCAACAACGGCTCCGGATGTATCGATCGTTCCGCCGATCCATGCTCCGGCCTGGGCCGGGTTCAGTCCGAGGAACCTGGCAGCTATGGGGAGGATGACAAGCATGGGAAGGGCAACAATGAGAACAAGACTTACGACGTATGACAATTTTTTTCCGTCGCCCTTAATGGCTCCTGCCGTTGCAATTGCAGCAGAAACGCCGCAGATCGACACAGCGCTCGAAAGCATCACGGCCATTTCATCGTCGATCTTAAGTTTCCTGGCGATCCAGAAAGCAAAGAACCAAACTGCCAATACAACGATCAGGGCCTGAATAAGACCAAGTGACCCTGCTTTCATAATGTCGCCGAAAATAACACCGGCTCCAAGAACGACCAGGCCGGTCTTTATGAAAAACTCTGTGTGCAGGCTCTCCTCCATCCACTTCGGATAACCGAAGACAGCCCTTACAAGAATGCCGAGAAGCAGCGCAAAAATAACATATTCAAAACCGTAGTACTTTACAGGCTTGAAACCTGCAATTATCTGGCTAAGCAGGCTCAGTGAAAATATGACCAGCAGTGTAAGCAGCAATCCCGATATCTTCTTCTTCCTGAGAAAAAAAGTCAGGACTCCGGTCAGTACTATTATCAACAGCATTCCGGCTATGCCTGCCAGATTGCCTCCACCCGTGAAAACTCCTGCGAGAGATGACGAATCGGCCCATCCGAATTTTGCCGAGGGGAACCAGATGCCTGCCCAAGCGGCAGCAATAATGGCCAGTCCCGTAAAGAACGCGAGCCAGTCTTCATTGCGTAATATTTTTGCCATAACTGTGCATTAAATTAACCAACAGCAAAATAAGGCATCACAATTTGAAAAAAAGTAATATTAAATACCCATTTTTTTCTTAGCGTTTCATTGCCGGAATTCCGTACGATCCTTTAGTAGGCGGTAATAAATCACTGATAGATACAATGATGGCAAATTGTTTTTTATAACATCTTTCCTGACCATTCATGATATATCTTTATAACTTTATGGAATTATTTTAAAACTATTCCTTATGAAACCTGCAGGATTAACCAGCGTGGAACTTGCCTTCCTGAAACGTTCCGGAAGAAAGGAGATAACTACAGCCACTCCTTATATCGTTGTTCAGAACTTTCCGAATCTCGGTTTGCTCACTTCCCTCAGGTTCCTCGAATGGGTGGCTGAAAATCCCGAAGGTGTCATAAGCCTGCCTACCGGTAAAACTCCCGAATATTTCATAAAGTGGACAAACAGGATACTGACCGACTGGAAAAAAGCCCCAATCAGAAAACTGATTGATGAGAACGGTATGAAGCTAAGCCGCAAACCTTCCCTGAAAGGACTGCATTTTGTCCAGATAGACGAGTTTTATCCTATAAATCCGAAACAGCACAACAGTTTTTACGACTATGTGATGAATTATTACATCAAAGGTTTCGGGCTCGATCCGGAAAGAGCTCTTCTTATCAACTCCGATAAAATAAAACTTGCCGAAGGACTATCATATACCGAGGTCTTTCCCGACAACAGGATAGATCTGACACTCCGTAACCGGGAGGCTTCCTCGAGACTGGAAAAGCTTCAGCAGACATCACTATTCATGATAGATAACTGGTGCACCGGATATGAGAACAGGGTAAGGGAACTCGGTGGAATAGGCTTTTTCCTCGGGGGAATAGGTCCTGACGGCCACATTGCTTTCAATACAAGAGGCAGCGATCATAACTCCACTACAAGGCTTACCGCAACAAATTTTGAGACCCAGGCTGCTTCGGCAGGTGATCTGGGAGGGATAGAGGTGTCGAGGAACAGGCTGGTGATCACTGTCGGGCTGGGTACTATAACATATAATCCGAATGCTGTGGCCATATTGTTTGCCGCAGGAGAGGCAAAGGCCTACGTTGTGAAAAACGCTCTCGAAAGCGAACCCGATAACCTCTACCCTGCCACTGTTCTGAGAAGGCTCAAAAACGCAAGGTTCTACCTTACAGAGGGAGCTGCCGTTCAGCTCGGGGATTCGATCGACAGATACTACAGGCAGGGGAAATGGACCTTTGAAAAAACCGAAAAAGCCGTCTTTGACCTTTGTGAAAAAATTAACAAATATGCCCACAAGCTCGAACTGAGCGACCTGAAGGACGACAGGTACTGTTCAATGATCCCCGGACTGAGTCTCGACAGTGTGAAAGAGGTTATTGAATCAACAAGGAAGAAGATCTCGGTGGGGCTCAGAAAAGAGGAAAAACAGACCTTCCTTCATACCGGACCGCATCACGACGATATCATGCTAGGAATATTCCCCTGCATTATCCCCCAGCTCAGGGTCAGCTCGAACAAGTTTCATTTTGCAGTGCTTACCTCAGGCTTCACGGCAGTGACAAATGACCTGCTGCGACATCTTCTCGAAGCGACGCTTAACCTGATAAGGATCGGGAAGGTCGAAATGCTCAGATACCCTGATTTCTTCGAAAAGGGATACAAATACAAATTCGACAAGGACGTGAGCCATTACCTTAATAAAATAGCGGCAAATGACGAAGAAGGGAAGCTGAGGGGCATATGCCACAGGATGACAAGGATGGTGGTTCAGCAATACAAACTGAAGTCAGAAGAAGAACTCATTGCCAGGCTTGAAAAGAATATAGAATTGCTCAGAACGAGCTACAGCGGCGAAAAAAATCCGCCCGACATTCAGAAGCTTAAGGGAATGCTGAGGGAATATGAAGAGGAGCTTGTATGGGCTCATTACGGTGTTAAGGTAGAGGATATTGAGCACCTCAGACTGGGATTTTACACAGGAGATATCTTTACTCCCCAGCCCGAGAAAAGCAGGGATGTGATGCCCATACTGAAGATGCTCAGGAAGATCCAGCCCACTGTGATAAGCCTTGCCTTCGATCCCGAAGGCTCCGGCCCTGACACGCATTACAAGGTCCTTCAGGCAATAGCTGAAGCCCTCCGCCAGTGGAAAAAGGAAAAGGATCTTTCGAATCTCAGGGTTATTGGCTACAGGAACGTCTGGTTCAAGTTCCATCCCTCGGAGGCAAATGTCTTTACTCCCGTTTCACTCAATTCAATGGCCGTACTCAACTGGTCGTTCAAGAACTGCTATATAAGCCAGGTAAATGCTTCCTTCCCGAGCTATGAATTCGACGGTCCCTTCAGCGACCTGTCGCAGAAGGTATGGGTGGAACAATTCAGGAAAATACAGCTCATCCTGGGAAAAGACTTCTTCTACGACAACGAAAGTCCGAAGATCCGTGCCACTCATGGTATGATCTACTACAGGGATATGAGCACAGAGGAATTCCTGCTTCAGGCCAGATCACTTGAAAAGAGCATGGAGGGAGATATCCTTTACGAAGGATGATCCGTACCAGGAACTTTGTGACACCAAATTATTGATCACTTGATTGTTGAACCAGGTCTTTGCCAACTTTTATTTCAGGCGGCGCAAGTCTGGATATGCATTTGTTCAATAAAAAGTGCAACAATTGTTGATAACTTACACTCCATTGTTATTTATTAAAAAAGGAAATTGATCCTGCTTGATCTAACTTTGGGTCCGGCCAGCACTCTTCGCCTTTCCTATTCTGGAATTAGCACAATAAATACTGATTAACAACTTAACCAACAGAGTGCTGGCTTTTTTACGGGAAGGTTTCAGGTTATGGGTGAAAAATATGTTGAATTTTCCATAACAAAAGCGCCCGGATTACGTTTAAAATATGTGTACAAAAAGGAATGTCTGTGACTGTACAGTAAAATAGAAAGATATGGAGACAATTTTTTCAGGTAAGGTGGTGAATGAGAGCGCTTACAAGATAAGCCTCGCGAAGCAGCTGGAAGAAAACGCAAGGAGACTGCAGGAACACAAGCAAAGGATCCTGGACCAGCAGAAGAAGACCGAAAGCCAGAAGCAGGAGATAATGAGTTTTGTCTGCGACTGGCAGTAAAGGATAGAACTGTTAAATTTCCGGAATGCCTTAATCCTGAAAAACAGGATATAAGGCATTTTTTTTTGTACTTAGAGTGAGCTAATGTGTGTAGTACCTGGAGTGAGCCAGAGTGTGTATTACTTAGAGTTAACTCAAGGATCTCCAGGCACTCCAAACTCCAGCTCACTCCACAATCCAGCCTGTTCTTTTTAACATGCAATTGTTAATAACTTTATAAAATTGTTAATTGCTTGTGAAACACAGGCAGACCGATAAGCCTAACTTTGATTCCGGCCAGCACCTATCACACTTTCCTGCTCTGGGAATTATTTTGACTAACATAATTGATTAATGCTGATAAAACGGGTGCTGGCTTTCTTTATTTTATGAACCGCCCTCCCTCAGAATTAACAGAATAAAGTGATCAGAACCTGAAAGCGATGCCTGCATTAAGATATGACACCCCATATCCTATCTCTGCAAAGGCTGCAACCGTTTCCAGAAAATAATACCTCGCCCCGGCAAACCAGGCCCATCTGAAACCATCTGGCGATCCCGTATAGTCATCCTCTGTGTAAGTTCCGAAAAATTCATTGGTGATGATGCCATAACCTGCCATTAGACCAGTGTAGGTATCGAGTTTGTCAACAAAGGGATAATGAAAACTGCCCCTGGCTCCGATTATTACCTCAGAAGTCTTCCATCCGTTGTTTGAATATCTGAATTTATATGAGGAAAAGGCTCCAAACACGCCCGCGGCCAGTACTCCCTTTTCGAGAATATGATCCTTTATGCCTGTCTCAATAGATGCCGAAAACGGAGGAAGCATGGGAATGTAGTAGGTCCCGCTGAAAAGGTTCGATCCTACACCTATCCCCAGGTTGAAAGCCTTATCCCCTTTGCTGAAGGACGGTTTCTGGCCAGTCAGATGCGTCAGAGGCAGAAACAGGATTATGATCGCGGCGATGGTTTTCTTCATTTCAGAGACCTGTTTAAAATGTATCCTGTAAATTTAAGGATTCTGAATCTGCCTAAAAATAAAAACAGTTTGCCGGATTGACAAACTGATTTTTATAAACAACTGATTTATTGAATTGAAATGGCTTAAGCCTTACATTAAATTTTAAGAGCTATACCCAGATTCAGATAGGCAATCCCGTAACCAAGCTCGAGCATCGCCGCAAGATTCTCCTTAAAGTAATATCTGCCGCCAATGTACCACGACCATGTCAAGCCTCCCGCTGAGTAGGAATAGTCCCATCCCGGCACTGAATTACCGAATTCCTTTGATGAGGCAATATTATATCCCAGCAGAAGACCGGTATAAGTATCCAGCTTATCCACAAGAGGGTAATGGAAACTTCCCCTTGCCCCGATTATGATGTTGCTGTATTTCCATCCCCAGTCAGAGTACTCATATTTAAATGATGAATACCCCAGGTAAGGACCGACCCCTACAACTCCCTTTTCAATTACATTGTCAACAACGCCAATCTCAAGAGAGGCGGATACCGGCGGAACCTGACTCTTGTAATATGAGCCGGAATACAAAGTGTTACCCAGGCCAAGACCCAGATTAAGAACCTTTTCACCTTTCAGGAACATAAGATCCTGTCCATTAAGGAATAATACCGATACCGCAGTAGCAACTACAGTAAGCAATAGTTTTCTCATTGTTTATAGTATTAGAGGTTAACCATACTATAACAATAAGGATCTTTCTTTTGTTCGCTATCGTTGGAAAATAAGGAACATTATTGCTGCAATTGAAGCACCAAGAGCCGGACCAAGGATCGGGACCCATGAATATTTCCAGTCGCTGTCCCTCTTGCCGTGGATGGGAAGGAAGAAATGCATTATCCTGGGGCCAAGGTCCCTTGCAGGATTGATAGCATATCCCGTTGGCCCTCCGAGCGACAGCCCGATACCAAGAACAACAAGGGCTACCGGAAGGGCATTCAATGCTCCCAGGCCAACCTCGGGCTCGGCCATGAAAAGAACAGCCAGGGCAAGAACGTAAGTGCCTACTATCTCTGTAACGACATTATACCAGTAACTCCTTATATTGGGTATTGTACTGAAAACTGCAAGCTTAAGTTCAGCATCATCGGTGGCGTCAAAATGCTTCTTGTATGCCATCCAGACAAGCCCTGCACCGAACATGGCACCCAGGACCTGGGCAATGATATAGACCGGAACCTGGGTCCATGAGAATTTATGAGCTATTGCCAGGGCCAGGGTAACTGCAGGATTCAGATGAGCCCCGCTTACTGGGGCTGAGATCAGAACCCCTGTGAAAACCCCGATGGCCCATCCGAAACATATAACTATCCAGCCGCTGTTATTTCCTTTTGTCTTGCTTAAAAGTACGTTTGCGACAACGCCGCATCCGAAAACAAGAATTATTGCCGTTCCGAAAAATTCTGCGAAAAAAGGGTTCATATTGATTAGTTTTTGGTAATTGGTTGCTCGTTGCTTGTTGCTTGTTGCTTGTTGCTTGTTGCTTGTTGCTTGGTGCTTGGTGCTGGGTGCTGGGTGCTGGTTGCTGGTTACTGGTTGCTTGGTGCTGGATGCTTGGTGCTGGGTGATTTATCTGGTTTTCTGCTTCTTCCTTGCGTCCTGCGTCTTGCGTCCTGCGTCCTTCTTTCTCCCCTTCTCCCCTTCCCCTACTCTCCCATTCCATTTTTCTTCTTCCCTGCGTCTTCATTCCGCCCATACAACAGCTGCCTTAACTGCCCTGTGCCATCCTTTGACAAGTGCGCCGGTTTCTTCCGCCGGCATCAGAGATACAAAAGTCCTGTCAATCTGCCACTGCTTCCTTATCTCTTCCATGCTGCCCCAGTACCTGACAGCCAGTCCGGCCAGATATGCTGCACCCAGAGCAGTAGTTTCGGTGATCTTTGGCCTGATAACGCTCGCCTGAAGAAGATCCGACTGAAACTGCATCAGGGAATTGTTTACAGTTGCCCCTCCGTCGACCCTGAGCTCTCTTATCTGTATGCCGGAATCCTTCTCCATGGCTT
>Ga0116141_10005312_pt1 | contig 10790 bp, 6 predicted proteins | sample AD_UKC097_MetaG_FD_89744 | JGI IMG/M metagenome (GOLD analysis project Ga0116141, IMG submission 89744) | Active sludge microbial communities of municipal wastewater-treating anaerobic digesters from USA - AD_UKC097_MetaG | ecosystem: Engineered > Bioreactor > Anaerobic > Digestate | place: USA... | reverse complement strand
GCTTCTGATGATCCAGGTGGCTACAGGGATCCTGCTCACTTTTTATTACGTTCCGTCCCCCGATGGGGCGTACGATTCGATCCATCGAATCAGCCATGAGGTTCCTTACGGCTGGTGGATTCGTTCCATGCATCATTGGGGAGCGAACCTGATGGTGGTAGCCGTTGTACTTCATATCCTTCGCGTATTCTTTACCGGCGCCTATCGCAGACCCCGCGAGCTGAACTGGATCATCGGCGTGGCGCTGTTGTTTACCACGCTTGGACTCGGATTTACCGGATATGCCCTGGTGTACGATCAACTCTCGTACTGGGCCGCAACGGTGGGAACGAATGTTGCGGAGCAGTTTCCAGTAGTCGGACCGTGGATGGCGAGACTGCTGAAAGGCGGGGAAAGCGTGAATCCGACGACCCTGACACGATTTTTTGTGTTTCATGTTGGAGCACTACCGTGTGTGATTTTCGCCCTTGTGGGCTTGCATATCTTTCTGATCCGTATTCATGGCGTCATGGAGCTGGAGGCCCCCTCGGAAGTGCAGCAGATGCCGCTTACGGTAAAGGAAGACCGCGAGGGGAAACGTCGGTTCGATCCGAACCGCTATTTTGCTTTTTTCCCCGATCATATCACGACAGAGTTAATGGTTGGATTATTTCTATTAACCTTGTTGACAATGTTAGCCGTTGTGTTTCCGGCGCACTTGGGCGAGCCGGCGAATCCCGATGAGACGCCGCTGCATATCAAGCCGGAATGGTACTTTTTCCCGATGTTTCGCTGGCTGAAGCTCGTGCCCTTGTGGCTCGGTATGGGCGGGATGGCCGTTGCGGGGCTGGGTTTGTTTATCTGGCCGTTTATCGACGAGTACTGGCGCAGCCGACGTCCGGGCAGTGAAACCGGTGTCGCGGTGGGTGCCGGGGCATTTGTCATCTTTCTGGTTTTCCTTGTGTGGGAGGCGATGTCATAAATCGGCGGAGGAATCGCGATGTCCCTGTTGTTCAAGAAGATCATCGTGGCGGTGTTTGCGGTGGCGTTTGTTGCCGCTGTCATCTTTGTCGGTCTGATCGAGAGAGAACGCGCCAAGCCGGAGAAGGCGGCCGTTGCATACTCGGATGAGACAACGCGTGCCTGTATCGACTGCCACGAGGAGAAGGGGATCGCGGTGGATTGGAACCGGCAATGGGCGCAATCGCGTCACGCGGAAATGGGGATCGGCTGTATCGCCTGCCACGAGGCGAAACCGGACAACCCCGACAAATGGGAGCACGAAGGTTCCCTGTTGACTCATGCCCCTTCGCCGAACGATTGCGCGGCCTGTCACGAGACCATCGTGAAAGAATTTGCGCAGTCGCATCATGCAAAGGCGGCACAGTTTATCGGATCGCTGGACAACATTCTGGGCGAGGTAGCCGAAGGCGGTCCCGCTGCCAACCTGGGCTGCCGACAATGCCACGGATCGCAGTTGGCCGTTGACGATAAGGGTGTCCCGGTTGCCGGAACGTGGCCGAATACCGGGATCGGGCGTGTCAATCCCGACGGGTCTCTCGGCAGCTGCACGGCATGTCATACACGGCATACCTTCTCCAAGCAGCAGGCGCGCGAACCCCGGACCTGCGGGCGCTGCCACATGGGACCGGATCACCCGCAAATCGAGATTTACGAAGAGTCCAAGCATGGAATCATGTTTGCCGCCTTTCGCGAGAAGATGGCTCTCGATTCCGATGTATGGATTGTGGGGAAGGAGTACACTGCCGCGCCGACCTGCGCAACCTGCCACATGAGTGCCACATCGAATCTGCCGGTTAACCACGATGTCGGACTGCGGATTTCCTGGACGCTTCGTCCGCTTTATTCAAAGAAGCAGGAGAATTGGGAAGAGCGCCGGAATCGGATGGATTCGGTTTGTCTGCAATGCCACGCGAAGACCTGGGTGAGCAATTATTACCAGATGTACGATGATGCGGTCGATCTCTGGAACACGAAGTTTGCGGCTCCCGCGGACAAGATTCTGGAATCGCTGAAGTCCGCCGGAAAGATCACGCCGACTCCGTTTGACGATCCCATCGAATGGACGTTCTATGAGCTCTGGCATCATGAAGGCCGTCGGGCGCGGATGGGTGCATCCATGATGGGGCCGGACTTCACGCAATGGCATGGTTTCTATGAGGTGGCGAAACATTTCTACAACAAGTATCTGCCGGAGGCGGAGGATCTTCTTCCCGGTGTCACCGATTCGGCACTGCAGATGCCGGAACATGCCTGGAAACAGGGCATGACTCCGGAGCAGATCCGGAAAATGCTGGAGTTCTATCAGCAACGGTATGGGCAGAAGGTTCAGTGAGAATGCGCGCGGATGAAGGATGAAGGGAAGAAAGGAACCTTCATTCCCGCAATCCGAGCGGGCCGGTTACCGGTCTCTCCGTAATTCGTTGTCTTCCAATGAGGATCTCTGTGAGGAGATAGCGCCTGCGGGTTAGAATCGGCCATCATCATGTTGGAAAGGCGCCCGTGTACAGCACTTTAGCTCCCTTTTACGATTTCAAGTTCTGGATCTTGATTTTTCCCCTGATTGGGCTGGGTGTTTACCTGGCCCTATGTTCCCGATCCCAGGAGGCGCTTTTTGAGCGGTTGGCGCTGCTGTTCGGGCGTCTGGTGCTTTATTTCGGCAGCTTCTGTGTGACGTTGATTTTCTATACAAGTGCTCGCCAACACTATCATGTTGTCAAGGCGATTTGCTTTGAATTTGTGATTCTGCTGATGCTCGCCTCCTGGTGGGCGCTGAAGGGGCGCTGGGTTCGTCCCCGGACGCCGCTGCTGGTTCCAGCCGCGTTCCTGTTTCTCATTGAATCGGTGATGGCCTTCTTTTCGGTGAACATGGGGGAGGGGTGGACGGCGCTGGTTCTTTATGGAGCTGCGCTGATGCAAGTGGTTCTGATTGGGGTCTTTTTGCCACGGGTTGCCGATCTGAAGCTTTTCTGCATTGTCTTGAACATCACGACACTTCTGGTGGTGTTGTACGCCCTCGGGCAGTGGTTTGACTGGCAGCCGATTTGGAGTGCCATCGAAGGGCCGAATAATCAGCGGTTTACCGAGAAACCGGTTTCGTTTCTGGGGAACGAGAATTACGCGGCGGAATTCATCAATATGACGTTTCCGGTGGCGATCTCGCTTCTGATTTATTCCTGGGGGAATCCGTTCTGGATGGCCATGTATTCCACCATTGTCTGCCTGACATTGATTGCGTTTTTGTATATCGACTGCAACGCGAGTTACATGGGATTCGCGGTCGGATTCCCGGTGATGGCGCTGATTCTCATCTCCTATCGTGGATTGCCGATCCTTCACTATCTTAATTTCATCAATCCGAAATCCGGCCAACCGTTCACTCTACCGGAGCTGCGTCTCTGGTTCCGTCGGGGGACCTTTGCGCTGATCCTGGCGCTTTCCATTTTGGCGGCTGTTCTGGCTTCTGTGGAGAATCCGCTTCGCACGCGTGTGGCGGAGCTGATCACCTGGGCCGATGTGGACGGCGATTACAAGCCGGACGGCGTGCCTCCCATGATTTTCCGCCTGGAATGCATGCGCAGCACGATTGTGAAGACTTATGACAATGTCCTGATCGGTATCGGTCCGGGGAATTTCAAGGTGATTCATCCGGGATACGAAACTCAGCTGGAGCGCAAGCTGCTCGGCAAGGAGACCCTGGCGCGGGAGGCGCACAGCGATTTCCTGCAGCATTCGGCGGAATTTGGTATTTTCGGGCTTTTCGCGTATTTCTGGTTGTGGGTGACGGCGTTGTGGTGCGGATTCCGGTCATTGCGAATACTGGATTGGGGTCGGACGGAGATGATTCCGGTCGGTCCGAAAGATCGACCGCTTTCATTTGATGACCGCCGGTTTCTCTTTTATTTCCAGGTTGGCGCGATTACCGCGATGATTATTGCGCTGGTCAGCTGCAATTTCGGTCACACCTTCGTGTGGCCCGCGAGTGTCGTTCTGTTCTATTTCCTGGCGGGAGCCGCCGGACTGGTGTACTCCTGGATTCGCGGAGAGGAATTGACACGGCAGAAGAAAGTCAATGTCTCCGGCTTCCACTATTCTGCCATTCCGACCTATCTCCGATGGCCGGTTCTGCTGGTCGGCGTTCTTTTGTTTACGCCGACCCTGGTTCGGCAGATTCCGGGTGAGTGTCATCTTCGTCTTGGGATGAGTTACCAGAAACTGAACCGCTATGCGGAGACATTCGACCATTTCAACCAGTCCATGCGGGTATGGCCGTACGAAATGGAGACCTTCTATATCCTGGGCCGGTTTTGTATCGATGCTTTTCAGGAAATCGAATTGACTCGCAAGGCATACGAAGACAAGGCGAAGGAATACATGGGCGAGACCGAGTTGACGGCGGAGCAGAAGACGGTCGTGAACGCCGAGGTCGATCGGTTGACCCGGGAACATCTAGCCCGTTACGGCTTGAGCGAGAATGACAAGAGCGCGATTGTGGATAGAGGAATCAAGTGTCTTCAAGTCGATGTATTCCTGAATCCATTCTACAAATGGGCGCATAACAACCTGGGGGTCCTGTACGACAAGAAGGCGGCTTTTGAATTCTCCAAGCGTGCCTACAACCGGGTTCTGGAAATCGACTACGAGCAGGTCTATGCGCATTACAATCGTGGATTGTGGCAAGTGCGGGAACAACAATACGACCGGGCACAAAAGTCTTTCGAGGCGGCTTATATTTCGGACCCGGAGAACACGGAGGTGCTTCAATACCTCGGTTATTCGTATTACCAGTCAGGGAATTATGAGAGTGCGAAGGATGCGCTAGACCATTACATCTATAAGAAATGGGATGAGAAAGGGCTGACCTGGACGCCGGACCCGGATCTAAAGGACTCCCTGGTGGCCTGGTATACCAACATCGGATCGCAATTGGGGGGTGCGGGCAGGTTCGAGAAAGCGGCCGACGCGCTTGTGCGGGCAATCAGTTTCGGGATCGAGGATTTGGAGGTCGATAAATGGCGGGCCATCCAGGAACAGCTGGCTTTGAATTATTTCCAACTGCGGAAATACGATGACGCGCTGAGGGTGTTCGAGCAGATGGTGGCCCGTCATGATAAGGACAACACCACTCGTCGCCATATCTCTCAGATCCTGAGCATACAGGGCAAGTATGAAGAATCCCTGGTGGCGATGCGGCGGGTGACCCAGGATGAGCCGTACGATTGGCTGGCCTGGTATAACTGCGCCAATCTCAAACTTGCCATCGGGAAGTACGACAATGCCTCCATTCTCTCGGACCTGAAAGTGGCCTTCGAGAAGGACGCGGAGGCGACTCGAACGCAGCTGATCGCGGATCGGCTGCTGGTCAACCGTTTGCAGGGAGATCCCGCGCTGAAGGAGTTTGGCCTGGAAGATCTGTTTATTCAGATAGGCAAATAGTGCTGTGTGGCGGAATTTCCTCACCCCCCGGCCCCCTCTCCAAGGATGGAGAGGGGGAGAAGAGGGTTTTTGCAGAAGGGGATGGGACGGATGGGATAAATAAGACCCATACGGTTCCACCGGCAAGATACCGGTGCTACCCGGGTTCGACCTCGCTTCAACTCTCTCCCGGATGGAGAGGGAGAAGAAGTGAGTTGTTGGAGGGGAGGAGGATCTCTCCCGAATTGAAAGAATGAGGAAGGTGTGGTAGTGTCCCATCCCGCGACGGATCGACGGGGAGCATTCCGGTCGATTCTCAGGGCTGCCAGGGTGGAGCCTGTTGCAGAGCACACGAGAAGGAACCGGAAGATGGCACAAGATACAGTCCCTGACGGAAGCAGTGGTCCGAAGCGGTTTACGATTCCCTACCTGCGCTGGTGGATTGCCGCGCTGCTTTTCCTGGTGACGGTGATCAACTATATCGACCGTCAGACACTCGGCGCGCTTTCGCCGTACCTCAAGGAAGAATTTAATTGGACCAACGAGGACTATGCGTTCATTCTGAACTCGTTTCGTGTGGCCTATACCATCATGCAGTCCGTATTCGGGCGCGTGCTGGACATCATCGGCACACAGCGCGGCCTGGGCCTGAGCGTGATGTTCTACACGGTGATTGCGGCGCTGACGGCATTTGCGCAGGGGAAGATGAGTTTTGCGGCGTTCCGGTTTTTTCTCGGATGCGGGGAAGCTGCGAACAATCCGGCGGGGTCGAAAGCGGTCTCCGAGTGGTTTCCCGCAAAAGAGCGTGCGTGGGCCATTGCCCTGTTTGACAGCGGGAGTTCCATCGGCGGCGCGGTAGCCCCGTTTATCGTGGTCGGGATCTACGCCTGGTTCGGCAGCTGGCGACCCGCATTTGTCATCACGGCCACGCTGGGGATTTTCTGGCTGATCCTATGGCGATGGCTGTACCGCCTTCCGGAAGAACATCCGCACATATCCGCCGAGGAACTGGCCTATATCAAGGCCGGTCGATCCTCCGATCCTCTCTCGTCAGAGCAACAACCCAAAGTCACGTTCGGGAAACTCCTGCGGTATCGCCAGACATGGGGGATCGTGCTGGGGCGATTTCTGCTCGATCCGTACTGGTTCTTCATGGCGGAATGGTTTGCGCTGTACCTGAAGAGTAAGGGATTCAGCCTGGAGGCCAGCGCGCTGGGGTTCTGGGCGCCGTTCCTGGGAGCGGACCTGGGGAATTTTTTCGGCGGCGGGCTATCGAGTTGGATGATACAGCGTGGAATGCCGGTGGGACGGTCCCGGCGGACGGTGCTGCTGATTTTCGGGCCGAGTATGCTGGTGCTGGCTCTCACCGCATTCACCAACAACTATTTCCTGCTTCTGCTGCTGTTTGCTTATACAAGTTTCGCATACACCTGCTGCGGTACGATGTTTTTCACCCTGCCGACAGATGTGTTTCATTCCAGGGCGGTGGGTTCGGTCATGGGGCTTGGGGGAACCGGTGCGGGATTGGGCGCGCTGATTTCCACGTATTTGATCGGGCGGATTTCGGAGCAATTCTCGTTTGAACCGATTATTATTGCGGCTTCGATCATTCCGTGCATCGCGACCGTGTTCTTTGTAACATTGGTCCGCGCCCGAAAGACGCCCGACCCGGAGGGGATTGTGCTGCACTTTTAAATTAAGAATTAAGAATTAAGAATTGAAGAGAAGAAGGGAGGGAGGGGGAGGGTGAATTATGAATTACGAATTGCCAACCGAATCAAAGGAGACAACATGTTGAAAGGCTACACGCTTCCACGCACACCTCGCGGTACATCGAGCCTTGTGCAGACACCCCCCTGGCATTACGTGGGCGCTTCGCTCGCGGTGGAGTTTGAGGCCGATCCGTCTGTCGCGGCTAGTTTTCTACCGGGCGGGTTGGAACTGCTCTCCGGACGCTGCGCGGTGTACTTTGTCGAGTGGCAGTATGCCAGCGAGGACGGCGAAGAGTATCTTGACCCGATTCGCAGCCAGTACCGGGAGACGATTTTTCTGCTGTCGGCGAGTTTCGAGGGAACGCCGGTCGCGTATTGCCCGTTTATCTGGGTGGATCAGGACGTCTCGCTTATGCGCGGCTTGATCCAGGGATGGCCGAAACAGATCGGGTCAACATGGATTACACGGGCCTACGACCTGCCGTCCAAGGCCACTCCGGTTCTCGGACCGGGCGGCAAGTTCGGCGCGACGCTTACCGCGCGGGACCGTCGGCTGGTCGAGGCCCAGGTCACGTTGCGGGAAATAACCGAGACCATGCCGTCGCCGGGGTTTGCCAGGGCGGTGAATGTGCGCTATTTCCCCGAACTCGCCGCCGGGAAACACGACACACCTGCGGTACATGAACTCGTTCAGCTGAAGTCCCGCGATGTGCATATCTCGCCGATCTGGAAGGGCAATGCAACGATTACCCTGTTCGATAATCCATACATGGAACTTTGCGATCTCCGCCCGGTTTCTGTCATCGCCGGTTACCGTTTCTCGTTTGCGCTGACGGTGGATGATTTGGTGTTGTTGAGGGATTTGAGGGGGTGAGGGCATGAAGGGCATTTTCTCCCCACTTCCTCATTGACTTCCCGTTCTTAAGGGTTATACTATGAGTGGGATACGTATGCAAAGGAGCAGAGGCGATGGTAGATCCGATCAATACAGCGGGGGCAGTGACGCCGATCAGGCCTGTTGCGGGTCGCCCCATGGTGGGTGGCGTTCAGCCCGATCAAATGCAGTCCGGGCAGAAACCGCGTCCAGGCCGGCCCGTCGGGATGGAGGCAACCAACGGGACTGACACGGTGCGTATCACGCAGCAGGCGGTTCGCGCCAACAACACCGGAGCGACCGACAACACAGAACGCACCGAACAGGGCTATCCCACCCGGATGCGCCAAGTGGCAGTTGAGGCCAACGAACCGCCTCCGCCACCGCCCCCGGCACAGGTTCCCGAGGTGATGCAGGAGTTCGCACCCGCCCAGACAACCGGTCAGGCGGTCAGTTTTTACGCCTGATCCGGGCGGATTTGACACAGAATTCGATAAGGCCCTCTCTCAGAACGGGAGAGGGCTTTTTGTTTGAAGGATGAATTATGAAGGATGAATGAGGAGAAGGGGGAAGTCTTTGGAGGGTGAGTTGATTTTGTTTGGCGGTTTCCCAAAGAATCCACAAATGTGACTAATGGCGTATAAGTCCTGATAACTCAGGAATATATAATCAGATATCCCATCTTTATTAGAAAATAAATAAAAAATAATTCCACGTATGTATTGATTTCTATTGACAACGTTTTATGATTGTGTATAATGATAATTAGATTGAAAGAAAAGGATTCTTTCCAAATCTCCAAACGGAGAGGAGACAGACGCCATGAACACAAATGTGAAACTTATTCCGATGGTTGGTATGGTTCTGCTGGTGGCAGCGCCGTTGGTTCTTACGGGATGCACAACACTTCAGACCACTGCGGTCGGAACCGCGCTGGGGGCCGGTGTGGGTGCGATTGCCGGTCACCAGTCGGGCCGGGCAGGAGAAGGGGTTGCAATTGGGGCCGGGGCTGGCGCGCTGACTGGCGCGTTGGTCGGCTCCATGATGGAGAACCATGCCTTGAAAGCCGAACGTCGGGCGATTGAACGGAGCAATCGGGTCGCGTATTCGGGCGGTTCGGGGAACTGGATCGACGGGCATTACGAGTATGTCGTCAAGAAAGAGTGGGTTGATACCACCACGACCGAGCGTGTGTGGGTCAAAGAATACCAGGATGGGGATCGGCGTATCGAGGGGCACTACGAGGTCCGCAAGGTCCCATCCGGGTATTACCGAGAATATGAGGAGAAGATTTGGATTCCGGGACACTATGAATGATTGTTCATCCGGCGTTTTCTCCCACCTCATTTCTTGTGTGGGAGGGGGAAAGAGTTCCCCTCCCACACCTTCTTGTTTGGAGACCCCGCCAAGCGGGATTCCATTCCTGACTCAAGGTGAGAAAATGGAATCCTATGATTGCCCACTGTCAGAATCGAGCCGGTGAATCCGGTCCTGAATCGCTGTCTTGCCCCTCGCGGAAGGCGAATACGGCGAGACGGCTGATTTTCGGCGTTGCGTTCTGTTCGGCGGCTGTGCCATACGTAGCGGGGTATCTTTCGTCCTCCGCGGAGTTTCATTTTCAAGGGGCGGCGGATTATGTGGAGGATGTGCAGTCGTATTTCATGTGGATGCGGTCCGCCGCCGATTCCGAGGGCCTTCCGGTAAACCTGTTCCACACATCCCCGGAGAGACCGGGATTCTTCCATCTGCTCTGGTTCGGTCTCGGCAAGGTTGTACGGTATACCGGCATCTCGCCGGTTCTGCTGTATCACGGTTCTCACGCCATGGCCATTTTTCTTTTCCTGACGGCGCTATGGCGATTTCTGGGGAGATTCCTGGCTGATGAAAAACAACGTTGCATCGCCTATGGGGTGTGCGCGCTGGGGTCCGGGTTCGGCTGGCTGACCATTTTACACGAACCCAGCATTCCGCAGATTCTTCGACACAAACCGCTGATTGTCGGGATGTCCATGGATCTCTGGAGCGCGGATGTCAACACGTTTTATTCCATGCTGGTCTCCCCGCATTTTGCGCTGGCGTTGTGGATGCTGGTGGAGATCATGGACCGGCTGTACCGAACCGTCGAACTCGATGACCTTCGCGTCTGTATTTCGGGGGCCGCTTTTACGATCTGCCTGGGATTTGTGCATATCTACGATCTGTTTGTGATCGCGCCGCTGGCGCTGTGTTTTGGACTGATATACGGACGCACGAATGTCGCTCGGTTCCGGCGAATCCTGGGTGGTGTGACGGCGTTTGTGATTGCCGCCGGAGTTCCGCTGTTGGTCTATCAACTACTGATGATCCGCACGCCCAGCCTGGCAGCGTGGTCCGCGCAGAATGTTCTTGCTACTCCTGCGCCGATCTGGTATTTGCTCGGATTCGGATTGCCGCTGATACTCACATTAACTTACCGAACCGGTTGGAAACGGATTTGCAGAAAAGAGCCGGATGTGCTGTTTCCGTTCCTGTGGGTTGGCGTAGTGCTTGTGTTGATGTATGCCACGCCGGTTCTTCCATTTGCCAAACGGCTGACCGAGGGGGTACAGATTCCGCTGGTTATCCTGGGAGTGCGTTGCCTGTATGAGCAGTGGATACCCTGGATTCGCGAGCGATACCAACCGTCACGGCTGACCTGGAGCGTTCTTGGCGGCACAGCGGTCGTGCTGGTTATCCCGACGAATGTATTCCTGGTGGGAAACATGACCATCGCCGCAACTGGGCATGAATCGCCGTACTTTCTCACGGCT